>Ga0182017_10002521_pt1 | contig 13834 bp, 10 predicted proteins | sample 712E3DmetaG_FD_120492 | JGI IMG/M metagenome (GOLD analysis project Ga0182017, IMG submission 120492) | Permafrost microbial communities from Stordalen Mire, Sweden - 712E3D metaG | ecosystem: Environmental > Terrestrial > Soil > Wetlands > Permafrost | place: Sweden: Stordalen | collected... | reverse complement strand
CGCGCCGCGGCGCCGCCCGGCTGTTCCGGCGGCCCGCCGGCCGTGGCGCAGCCTACCGCCGCCCAGCGCCGGCCGGCTGCGTTGCGGCGCCACACCCGCTGCCTCCCGCGGCCGGCTGCATTGCCGCACCCGCTGCCCCCGGCCGGCTGCGCTGTGGCGGCGTGCCTTTGGCTCGACGCCGGCTGGCTGCGCGGCTCGATCACTGTTGCGTGTCCGCGAGGTAGGATTGAGACAAATGCCCGACACAATGAAGGCGCTGGTCAAGAGCAGGCGGGAGGCGGGGCTGTGGCTCGAAGAAGTGCCAATACCGGAGATCGGCATCAACGACGTCTTGATTCGCGTGGACCGCACCGCGATCTGCGGCACCGACGTCCACATCTACGAATGGGACGCCTGGGCCGAGAAGACCATCCCGGTTCCCATGACGGTGGGCCACGAGTTCGTGGGCGAGGTGGCCCGGACCGGATCGAACGTGTCCGATTTCTTTCCCGGCGACCTGGTGAGCGGCGAGGGCCACGTGGTGTGCGGCCGGTGCCGCAATTGTCTGGCGGGCCGGCGGCACCTGTGCGCACGGTCCATGGGCGTGGGTGTGAACCGGCCCGGCGCTTTCGCCGAGTACATCGCGCTGCCCATGGCGAACGTCTGGCATCACCATGCGGGAGTGAGCCGGGACATCGCGTGCATCTTCGATCCGTTCGGCAACGCGGTTCACACCGCACTCTCGTTCCCGGTGCTGGGCGAGGACGTGCTGATCACGGGCGCCGGCCCCATAGGGATGATGGCGGCAGCCGTGGTGCGCCACGCCGGCGCACGCTTCGTGGTCATCACCGACCCGAACCCCAGACGGCTCGAACTGGCGAAGAAGTTCGGCGTGACGCGGGCCGTGGACCCGCGCGCCACAACGCTGGCCGAGGTTCAGAAAGAGCTCGGCATGATGGAGGGCTTCGACGTCGGCCTGGAGATGTCCGGCAGCGAGGCCGCGTTCCGCGACATGATCGCCAACATGTGCCACGGCGGGAAGATCGCCGTGCTGGGCATCCCGCCGCGCCAGATGTGCGTGGACTGGAACAAGGTCATCTTCAACATGCTCACCATCAAGGGCATCTACGGCAGAGAGATGTTCGAGACCTGGTACAAGATGACGGTGATGCTGCAATCGGGGCTGGATCTAAGCCCGGTGATAACGCACCGGTTCCCTTACACGGAGTTCGAGATGGCGTTCGAGGCCATGCGGAGCGGGCAGGCGGCGAAGGTGATTCTGGAGTGGGCTTGAGCGCTGGCGCTATCCGCGGGCTCGAAGCTGCGCCAAGCGCTGGGTGAGGGCGGGCGACAAACCGGCTTCCACGTCCGGCGTGATGAGCCCGGCTTCGTCCAGGTCCTTGAGGTGGGCTTCGTCCTTGGCGCGGAAGCTCGTGAGCTTCATGCGGACCAGGTCCTCGAGCGGTGTGAGGCGCAGCCCCTTCACGATTCGATAACTGCCCAATTCGGGCGCGCCCGCGAAGACGAGGTGGACCGCGCTCCCGCCGGACGGCTTCGCGGCCTGGACGAGCATGTCGATCCCGGCCTCGTGGCGTGGCTCGAGACCAAACGGTTGCGCCGCTTTTGCAATCCGATCCAGATCCTCCCGGCGCACGGCGATGTCGATGTCCCTGGTGAGGCGGCCGGCGTCGGGATCCAACTCCTCTACGTACAGGTACGCCGCCAGGCCGCCGACAATTCGATAGTCGAGCCCCGCTGAAGAGAAGATCCTCTCCACGAGTTCGGCCAGGTCGAGCAATCGCTCCACGCGTGCCTCGAAGAAAGTGTTTACGAATACAGCCATGGCTGAGGTTTCATTATCGCATCGCCCCGATGGACCCGATCCGCCGCCATGACGCGGTTGCGTGCCCCGCCTACGCGCGCCGCCGTTCTCTTTCCAGACGTTCCGCGAGAAAGACCTTCAGGAGGGACTGATAGGGAACGTCCCGTTTGTTGGCGAGCACTTTCAGATCTTCGATCATCGACACGGGCAGGCGCAGCGAGATGGTGCGAAGCGACGGCTTCAGATTCGGGAACCGGCGTCTTTGGGCGGCCTGCCAGTCGATGAACTCAGTGGAATCGTGCCCGGCCCAGAAGCTGCGCTCCTCTTCTTCGGAACGAAACTCAGGAACTTGTTTCTTTGTGCTTGCCATAGGACTCCTGCTCTCTGCGGTTCATATCTCGCACCGAGATCACTCGAATCAGCTTCCGCCCGATAGTGAAGGCCACGAACAGACTCCGGCCACGACCGGTCTGCCCGACGGCGTAGTACCTCTTCTCGCGCTTTGAATTCCGGATATCGCTGCGAACGACCAGCGGCTCGTTGAAGAAAACATCTTCGGCTTCTTCCGGGGTGACCCGATGCCGCTCCCAGTTCTTCTGAGCGTTCGCCTCGTCCCAATCGAAGCCCGTACAACCGTCCAGCGGGTCTCTCCGTTCCGCCACAATCACGAGTATACGATGGACGTATACAGGACGGCACCCTCCGAGCGGCGGGGATGTTCAGTCTGAGCAGACGATGGGGTCCGCCCTGGAGTACAATTGACGGTTTTGCGGATGCCGCCGCGGCAAGGCTGCGCGGGTTTCGGGCCGGCGTTGGCTGCCGGGACGTTCTGACGGCCCCTGGTATCTTCAGGCCCAGCCTTCGCCCGGCGATCGGGAAATCGTCGTCGCGGAAGTCTCCGCCGCACTACGGCAGGCCGCTCGATTTTGGCCCCGGAGGGATTCTCTCAGCGTATGAACATGGCTATGTCTAACGGTAACCGGCGGCATGGAAGGGGCGCCGCGTCGCTCGCCAGGGCCGCCGCCTTGGCTTTGCTCGTCGCGGGGGCGTGCGCGGGGGCCGACCTCGACGCCGCCGGCCTGGTCAACCTGCTGAACACCTACGAGTGGTTCCAGCTCCACGACGCCGTCGCTGCGGGGGCCCATCCGCCGCTATTCGTCCGCGGCTCTCTGGCGTGCATCTTCAACGATGTCCGGCGTTGCGAGCGGGATATGGATCGCGTCGTGAAATCCAAGGCGCCCGAAAGAGACGTCACAATCGCACACGATCTGCTGACATACATGTACGTGCGCGCCGGCCGCTTTGGCCCCGCGCTCGATCACCGCAGAGCGTCGATGCGACTGGTCCACAGGACATCGAAGGACGGACTCACTTCGCTGCTCGAGGGGCTCATCGAGCCTCCGGAGATGTCTGTCGAAGCCTTCCACCCATCGACGATACAGTGCGAGCCCCCTGGCGGCGTACTGGTGGTTCCCCTCACGATCAACGGCAAGCAGGCCGATTTTGTACTCGACACCGCAGCAGACTACCCAACGGCGACCGAACCGGAGGCCCAGCGGTTGGGATTGCGCGTTTCCCCCGGCGTTTGTGGACGGTTGGACGACGCCTCCGGGAAGGGTGTCAACGCGCGATGCGCGGTTGCAGACCGCCTGGACCTGGGCGGCATCCGTTTGAGGAACGTTCCGTTCATGGTCCTTCCGGCCCGAGCCGAAATCGCGTGGTTGCGGGGCGCTATCGGCCTTCAGATTCTCCTCGCCTGCAGGACCGTAAGTTGGAACGAGGAGGGCAAACTCCGGCTCGGCTATCGCGCGCAAGGGCCAAAGAGCAAGCCGAACCTCTACTTCGACGACCTGGACCTGGTGGTACGGACCGGGTACGGAAACCGCGATCTGGCGTTCGTGTTGGATACCGGCAACGGATATGTGTCCCGGGTGTCCGCGCGATTTGCGAACGAGTTTCCGGACGTGATCAACGCTTCCAGCGAACGGAGCAAAGTCGTGGAAGTGGGAGCGGGGGATACGGCGACCGTCGACACCGTGCTTCTTCCGAACCTCACCCTGGGCGTCGGAGGGATTCGCGCCACCCTCCCCAGCGTACCGGTGATCCCGTTCGGGCAGCCGCAGCACTACGGCTTGCTCGGGTACGACGTCATTCGGCAGGCCCACACGGTGAGCATCGATTTCGAGCGCATGACGCTGACGCTTCAATAGCCGCAGCTCGGGCGCGATCGAGCGCTCCCGGCCCTTCCAGGCCGAGCCGTCCCAGGTGGAGATCCTCGTTTGGGCAGGGTTTCGCGGGTTGTCACATGGTGGAGGCCTGCGGTGGGGACCTGTGGTGGGGGCCTGCGGTGGAGGCCAATGGTGGAAGCCCGTGGTCGAGGCCCGTGGTCGGGGCCAGAGGTCGAGGCCTGTGGTCGGGGCCAGAGGTGGAGGCCGGCCCCGCGTGCCGGTGCTACCATGATCTCTTACCCCAAATGGCCGACACTCCATTCGTCCACTTGCACCTCCACTCGGACTACTCGCTGCTGGATGGCGCGTGCGAGATCGGGAAGCTGGTCGAGGCGGTGGCCGAGCAGAAGATGCCCGCGGTGGCGCTGACCGATCACGGGAACCTGTTCGGCGCGGTGCAGTTCTATAACGCCGCGAAACACCACGGCGTCGAGCCGATCCTGGGCTGCGAAGTCTACGTTTCCCAGCAGGGCCGGCTGGTGCGCTCGGACTCGGACCGCTACAACCACCTCATCCTCCTGTGCGAGAACCAGGAAGGTTACCGCAACCTCATCGACCTGGTCTCGACCGCGTACCTCGAAGGCTTCTATTACAAGCCGCGCATCGACAAGGAACTGCTGGCGCGCCACTCGAAAGGGCTGATCGCGCTTTCGGCGTGCCTCAAAGGAGACATCAACGAGACGCTGCTCGGCGACCGCTACGAGGACGCGCGCCGCATGGCCTATCAGTACACGGACATCTTCGGGCGCGGCAACTTCTTCCTCGAACTTCAGGACCACGGACTGGAGCAGGACAAGCAGTTGCTGCCGCAGGTGGTCCGCCTGGCCCGCGACACCGGCATTCCGCTGGTGGCAACGAACGACGCGCACTACCTGCACCGGGAGGACGCTCTTTCGCACGACATCATGCTGTGCATACAGACCGGCAAGACCATCAACGACCCCAGCCGGATGCACTGGAAGACGCAGGATTTCTACCTGAAGTCGCGCGCCGAGATGATGCAGCTCTTCGGCGAGGTCGAAGAAGCGCTCGACCATACCTGGGGGATCGCCGAGCGGTGCCGGATCAAGCTGGAGAAAGTCAAGGAGCCGTTTCCGAAGTTCGAGGTTCCCGCGGAGCACTCGACGGACACCTACTTCGAGTACGTGGCGCGCAACGGATTCGAGCGGCGAAGGCCGCGCCTGGAAGCGCTGGCCGCGGCGGGACGGCTGAAGCACGCACTGCCGGAATACCTGGAGCGGCTGGACCGCGAGATCCGCATGATCCAGCAGATGAAGTTCTCCGGCTACTTCCTGATCGTCTGGGACTTCATCCGATTCTCGAAATCGAAGGGGATTCCGGTAGGCCCGGGGCGGGGGTCGGCCGCCGGCAGCCTGGTCAGTTACAGCATGGGCATCACGGACATCGACCCGCTCGAGTACGGGCTCCTGTTCGAGCGCTTCCTCAACCCCGAGCGCATCAGTATGCCCGATATCGATATCGACTTCTGCACGCGGCGGCGCGGCGAAGTGATCCAGTACGTTACGGAGAAGTACGGACGGGAGCAGGTGGCACAGATCATCACCATCGGGACGCTGGGCGCCCGCGCGGCGATCAAGGACGTGGGCCGCGTGCTCGAGATGAGCTACAACGAGGTGGACCGGCTCACCAAGCTGGTGCCCAACGTCCTCAACATCTCGCTCCCGGACGCCATCAAGATGGAGCCCGGCTTCGCGGCCGCGGCGCAGAAGGACGAGCGGGTGCGGCAGGTGCTCGACGTCGCGCAGAAGCTCGAGGGCATGGCGCGCAACGCCGGCGTGCACGCGGCGGGCGTGGTCATCTCGCCGCAGCCCCTCAAGGAGCTAGTTCCGCTCTATCGCACCAACAAAGAGGAAATCGTCACCCAGTACGACATGAGCGGCCTCGAGAAGCTCGGCCTTCTCAAGATGGATTTCCTGGGGCTGACCACGCTGACGCTGATCCACGACGCGCTCGGCCTGATCGAAAAGCATCGCGGCGAGAAGCTGGTCATCGAAGACCTGCCGCTCGACGACGCGCCGACCTACCAGATCTTCTCCAAGGCGTTCACCAGCGGGATCTTCCAGTTCGAATCCTCGGGCATGCGCGACATCCTGCGCCGCTACCAGCCCAGCCGCATCGAGGACCTGTGCGCGCTCAACGCGCTTTACCGCCCCGGCCCGATCCAGGGCGGCATGGTGGACGACTTCATCGAGAGCAAGCACGGCCGGCGGCCGGTCACCTACGATTTTCCGGAGCTGAAGGCCATTCTCGAAGAGACCTACGGCGTCATCGTCTACCAGGAGCAGGTGATGCAGATCGCCAACCGTTTGGCCGGATACTCGCTCGGCGAGGCCGACCTGCTGCGGCGCGCGATGAGCAAGAAGCAACCCGAGGAGATGGTGAGGCAGCGCGAGCGGTTTTTGGAAGGGGCGCTGGCGCGCGGGCATAGCAACAAGAAGAAGGTCGAGAAGCTGTTCGATCTGATCGACCAGTTCGCCGGTTACGGCTTCAACAAGTCGCACTCGGCGGCTTACGCCTACCTGGCATACATCACCGCCTACCTGAAGGCCCACTATCCGCTCGATTTCATGGCCGCGCTGCTGACCTCGGAAACCGGCAATACGGCCAAGGTAGTGAAATACATCAACGAGTGCCGGGACATGGGGATCCAGGTGCTGCCGCCGGACGTGAACAAGAGCGATTGGAGCTTCACGCCGGATGGCAACGCAGTGCGTTTCGGCCTGGGCGCGATCAAGAGCCTGGGGCAATCGGCGGTGGAATCGATCCTGGCGGCGCGCCAAGCGGGCGGGCCGTTCGACTCGATCTACGATTTCGCTGAGCGCGTGGACCTGGGTGCGGTGAACCGGCGGATGATCGAGAGCCTCATCAAGGCGGGCGCACTGGATTCGGTGGCGCCGGCGCGGGCACGGCTTTTCGCGGCCGTCGAGGGCGCGATGGAACTGGGCCAGAAGGCCTGGCGCGACCGCGAGAGCGGCCAGGTGGGCCTGTTCGCGGCGATGTTCGCCGAAGCGCCGCCCGAGAAGCCGCTGCCCAGCCTGCCCGAATGGAGCGACGCGGAGCGCCTGACGGGCGAAAAGGAAGTGCTCGGCTTCTACGTCACGGGCCATCCGCTCGAGCAGTTCCGAGCCAAGATCGCGGACCTGGCTTCGCACCCGACGGACGGTATGGAGGGCCTGGAACGCGGCGTCGAGGTGGCGCTGTGCGGAATCCTCACCGCAATCCAGAAGCGCCGCAACAAAGAAGGGAAGATCTGGGCCTCGATGCAACTGGAGGATCTCTCCGGGACGATCGACGCGGTGCTCTTCAACACCGGCTACGAGCGGCTGGCGGAGTATCTGGTGGAGGATAAGGCGGTGCTGCTCAAGGGCCTGGTTCTGCCCGAGGAAGGCGCGCCGCCGAAGATCTCGATCCAGGACCTGGTGCCGCTCGAGTTGGCGGGCCTGACGTTTCCGAGCCTGATCTCGATCCGCGTGCCGCTCGAGAAGGCGGGCGACTGCGCGGCCGCGATGAGTGAACTGTTCCGCCGCAAGCCCGGCGAGACCTCCGTCCGCCTGCGCCTGGAGAGCGCGCGGGACTTTTCGCTGCTGCTGGACGTGGCCGAGAAGGTGCGGCCGGACCGTGAGTTTCAGGCCGAGGTGGCGCGGCTGTGCGGCGCGGAGGCTTACGAGGTGCTGGCGCGGTAAGGCCCCGGTTTCACACGCACGGTAGCACGCTTTGCCGTGACAGACAGCCGGGATCTACCCGCCCGGCGGCAGATCGATCTCCATCAGCAGACCCGGGTTCGAGTTGTGCGCCTCGATGCGGCCTTTGTGCAGCTCGACGGCACGGCGGGCGATGGCCAGACCCAGGCCGACGCCGCCGCTGGTGCGGTTACGGTCCGTGTCGACCCGGTAGAAGGGATCGAAGATATGAGCCAGGTGTTCCTCGGGAACCCCTGGCCCGTAATCGCGAACGCGGATGCGCACGCCGGGCGCGCCGTTTTCCATCGAGACCTCGACGGCGGTGCCCTGCGGGGCGTGACGGATGGCGTTGCGCACCACGTTCTCGACCGCGCGGCGAATCAGCTCCGGATCGCCGCGGACCATGAGTGGCGGCGCCTTCTTCATCTCCAGGCGGCAGCCGCGGGCTTCGGCCTCGACGGTGCAGTCTTCGACCAGACCGGCGACCAGCTCGTCCACCCGTACGGGCTCCTGGCGCAGGGACGACGGATCGCCCTCGACCCGCGTCACCTGGAGCAGCTCGCCCACCAGGGCGTTGAGCCGCTCGGCTTCTTTCTCGATGCGGTTCAGCGCCGCTTCCCGAGCCTCCGGCTCGCTGGAGCGCGCCAGCTCCGTGGCTACGGAGAGCCGCGCCAGCGGCGAGCGCAGTTCGTGGGAGATGTCGAGCAGCAGGCGGCGCTCGGCAGTCAGCAGGGTCTCAAGGCGGTCGGCCATCTGGTCGAAGGTGCGGGCCAGGCGCCCGACCTCGTCGTGCCGGCGCGATCCTACCCGGGCGCCGAGGTCGCCCTTGCCGAAGCGCTCGACGGCCTTTTGCAGGCTCCGCAGGGGCGAGGTCAGATGCAGCGCCAGCAAGTAGGACAGCAGGACCATCGCGCCCACGATCCAGAGGTACTGCGGCAGGAAGAACGAGAAGCCCGGGCGTCCGCGGGAGATCAGGAAGAACCAGTAGTTTCCGTCGCGGCTGGCCCGCGCGATCACGGGGGGCTGGAAGACGCGGCCGCGGCGCTCGGCCTGCTCGACCAGGTCGTGACGGTCCTGGCCGGTGAGCAGGTCGCGGTAACCGGCATCGGTCAGAATTCCGTGGGCCTGAAACTCTCTGTCGAAGCGATCGAGGAAGGCGGCGAGCGCGGGCCGTCCACCGTTCTCGAAAGCGTGGCGCGCCTCCTCGAGCTGAACCGAGAACATGCGTCCGAACAGGTGCGCGTGGCCGCGCGAAGCCGTGAAGCTGCGGGTGGTGATGATCATGAACCCGGCCATGGTGATCACCATGGCGGCCAGGAACCACATCAGGAACTTCGTGAACAGCGATCTCAAGCGGCAGCCCCTTCTTCCGGCGTCCGGCAGAACTGATAGCCCACGCCGCGAATGGTCTTGATGAGCGGCCGGGTGACTTCGAGCTTCTTGCGCAGATGGCTGATGTGCATGTCGATGGAGCGGTCGAAGGGAGTGGTCTTGCGGTTGTAGAGGGCTTCCATCAGGGCGTCGCGGGAGAGCACCCGCCCGGCGCCGCGCATCAGGATTTCGAGAATGTCGAATTCGAGCGTGGTGACTTCGATCTTCTGGCCGTCCACGGTGACCTCACGGGAGGCGGGGTCAAGCGCCACTCCATTGACCTCGACCGGGCCGCGCTCGGCGGCCTGCGGCTCGGTTCGCCGGAGGATGGCGCGGATGCGCGCGGCCAATTCGCGGGGATTGAAGGGCTTGGCGAGGTAGTCGTCGGCGCCGAGTTCGAGGCCCACGATGCGATCCACATCTTCGCCACGCGCCGTCAGCATGAGCACCGGCAGGCGGCCCTTTTTGCGCAGCTCGCGCAGGATGGCGAACCCATCCATTCCGGGGAGCATGACGTCAAGGATCACCAGCTCCCAGCCGCCGGCGACGGCGCGGTCGAGCCCGCGGCGGCCCTCGTGCTCGACCTCGACGCTGAATCCCTCACGCTTGAGGAACTCTTTGAGCAGGGCGCACAGCTCCACGTCGTCGTCGATCAGCAGCAACCGCACGCCCTATACTTACCATGACTTACGGCGATCCGGGGGACTCCTTACGTACATTTACACAAACTTGAAGCGAGCCTTACAATTCGGCCGTATGCTCGAAAGGGGATGACATTGACTTCATCGATTCGTCTCGGGGCCGCAGCGCTGATTTCGGCGGGCTTGGTTTGGGCGCAGGAGCCCGTGCCGGGAGCCGGCTCTCCGGGCGGCGGCGCGCGGCAGGCAAACCGCATCGAGCGCGTGGCCATCGCGCTGGGACTGAGCGCGGATCAGAAAACGCAGGTCCAGACGATTGTGGAGAAGCGTGCCAGCCAGTCCGAGCCTCTGCTGGCGCAACTACGGGAGAACCGCCAGGCGATCGATCAGATGGTCAAGAGCGGCGCAACGGGCAGCGCGTTCGATACTCAACTCCAGGCGCTGGCCGGCACCGAGGCGTCGCTGGTGTCGCAGATGACGGTGATTCGAGCCAAGGCGGCCAGCCAGATCTGGGCGCTCCTGAGCGCCGAGCAGAGGCAGAGGACGGTTTTGGTCCCGGAGCTGCTGGACCCGGACGCGCCGGGCGGAAGTCGAGGCGGCGGGCCGCCCAACCGCCTGCGTTCCAGCCGGCCCGGGCAGTTCTAGCAGGTTCTTCGGGGGTGCGACCGGCAGCCGCGCCCCCGGCTTCTTCCCGGAAAAAGAAAGAGGGCCCGCCGAAGCGCGCCCTCTTTCGCCACGTCAAACAGATTTGACCCTGAATTAGTAACTTCCTGGTCCCCTTCTCATCGGGGCGTTTTCATCGTACCACAGGTGGAGGGCGGGAGTGCTCAAACCTCACCCTCGAAACAATCCCCGATCCCCCGCAGAACCGCACCGCCCATTGCCGCGAGAATCTCCGCGCGGCGCTCGCTCTCGCGGATGACTTGCTCAAGCAACAGCGCATGACGCCGGCCGCCGTCCTCGGGCACATAGGCGGAAGCGTGACCTCGCGCAAGCTCGGCGTGGAGCACTACCGCAAGATGGCTGCGGCGCGGAAGACGCGAGGCGGCGGAAGGCCCCGCAAGGAAGCAGAGCAGCCGTGTGCTTACCTCAAGCCGTCCGATACTACTCCGGTTCCATTCCTGGGAGCTGAAGATTTTGCGGGAGCGCTAGAGATTTTGCGGAAGCGTTGGCTTGTAGATCGGTTTGGGCTCTCGCGTTCTTCGTCGAATGTCCTTGAGCACTTCTGCGGCCTCGTATATCCGTCCCCGCTTCTCTCCGGTCGGCACCAACAGTCCTTCATCCACCAACAACTTGAGGTCTCGGCTGGCGAGGAAGTTGTTGATGTCGGCTGCTGAACGATAGGTGGCATTTCGGATTTTGTATCCGAAAGTTGCATCGGACAGGGCATTGATTACACGTCCGGGCAATGAACGTTGTTGGATGAGGATGTCCAGTTCGTCCCACACCCGTTCAAGCTCTTTGGTTCGCTTAAGCAAAGTGGTGGCTTGATTGAAGTGAGCCGCTAGACAGAACCGAAGCCATGGCAGTGCGTCATTTGCCGGCTGCCAAGTCGTGCCCCCAACGGATCCCAATGCGCTGTAGTACTCCTTTGTATAGCGCCCAAGATACTCTTCGATGCTGCTAAACCAGGGGTCCAGAATCCCTTCCCGAGCAAGGATCAGAGTTTGGAGGCAGCGAGCCATTCTGCCGTTGCCGTCCGAAAACGGATGGATCATCACGAGGTTCAGGTGACCCATGGAGGCGCGGACAACCGCAGGGGTGTCATCATCGGAATTCAAGGAGTCTACCAGCTCGTTCATGAGCGAAGGAACCAGGGCAACGTCCGGGCCCTCGTAGACAATCTCCTTCTTCTCTTCGTCGCGAATGTAGATGGGCCCCGGACGCCAACTCCCAGGGTGCTTGGGCAGAGCATAGCTCAGCATCATGTAGTGGAGGCTTCGGATGAACCCTTCTCCATATTGGAAATGCGGGTCGCTGGAAAGCTGAAGCACATAGGTCATCGCCGTACGGTAGCCGGTCAGGGCAGCCCAAGTCTCGCTCCGAGCATCCATGAGAGGCTCCTCGCTCTCGACGGCGGCAATCGCGTCCTCATCCGTTACGTTGTATCCCTCGATACTGTTTGAGCCCCGGATGTTTCGAGCGAATGTGTTCCTCCTCAAGAGGCCGAGCCAGCGCTTTGGTGTGCGCAAGGCATACGTCAGGTTCGTCCTGATGGTGTCCACCTGCCGAATGGTCTCCAGGCACTCGGGGAGCAACTTCGGCGCAGAGAAAATCATTTGCTTTTAGCCTCCAGCACATATAATATATGTTATTAGGTCACAAAGCAAGTGTTTTTGAGCGGCGTCTCTCTTCTTGACCAACACCCTGCGTAAGCCGTTTAAGAGAACCATGAAGAGCGACACAAAAGCAGCGGAAACAATGACTTGCGGGGACTGCTCGGTCGAGTTCCAACGCTCTTGGAAACACCGCAACGGGCTGCGTCGCTTCAGCTGCCCGCGCTGGAAGGATCCGACATCCCGCTCGACAAGGTTGTCCTGGTCCTCCGCCTGTTGGTTGAAGGCAACGCGATTCGCAGCACGGAGCGCGTCTCCGGGTTGGATCAGAACACCACCATGAAGCTCTCGATTTCGGCTGGCGAGAGGTGCGAGAAGCTGACGGGGCGGATGCTGGTCAACGTTCCGGTTGGTGACGTTGAGTGCGATGAGATCTGGAGGCGAGGAAAAACATCCCCCGGGTTGACCCTTCGGCGTTCAAGAAGGCCGCCAAGGGATCTACCGGAGAGCAGCCGTCCCTGCCCCTCCGATCCATTCAACGCACATTTCAGGCACTAGCGGCGGGCGGCGCGGAGCGACGTGGATGCCGGGCGACGCCGAGAAACGTGGATGCCGAGCGACGCTCGGCAACGTCGATGCCGAGAGACGCGGAGAACTACTTCGCACCCCGGAGCGCGCGGAACTTCGCGTAAGCCGAATCCCAATCCGAACCGGGGCGGGGCTCGAACCGTTCGAGATCGAACGAGCGCGCCACGATGCGGCGGCCTTCCTCCAGATCGGAGATGGCGCCGGACCCTATGGCCTGGACGAGCACGTTGCCGATGGCGGTGGCTTCGGCCGGCCCGGCGAGCACCGGCTTCCCGGTGGCGTCGGAGATGAGCTGGTTCAGCAGACGGTTCTTCGATCCTCCGCCCACGATATGGATCACGCGCTGGCGGCGGCCGAGCAGCGCTTCCAGATTCTCGAGCACCTGCCGGCAGCGCAACGCCAGGCTCTCGAGCACCACGCGCGCCATAACGCCGGGCTCGGCCGGAGGCCGCTGGCCGGACTCGCGGCAGAAGGCGCAGATCCTGTCGGGCAGCCCTCCGGGCGCAAGGAACGCGTCCGGATCGATGATCGCGGAGAACGGTGTGGCGGCCGCAGCCATCTCCGCCAGCTCGGCGTAGCTGAATTCCCTGCCCTGCTGCGCCCATTCCCGGCGGCATTCCTGGAGAAGCCACAGGCCGATGATGTTCTTCAGGAACCGGACACTCCCTCCGACGCCCAGCTCGTTGGTGAACGCCATGGCGAGCGCGGCTTCGTTGATGACGGGCGCGGCCAGTTCGACTCCCATCAAGGACCACGTTCCGGAACTGATGTAGACCCAGTCCTCGGCTTCGGCGGGAACGGCGGCGACGGCCGAGGCGGTGTCATGCCCGCAGGTGGCGTAGACGGGCACGGCGCCGAGGCCGGAAGCCTGGGAGACCCACGGCAGCAGCGGACCGAGCAGCGTGCCGGGCGGCACCACTTCCGCCAGGATCCCGGCGGGCAGCCCCAGCTTCTCGAACAGCTCCGTAGCCCAGCGCTTCCTGGCCGGATCGTAGAACTGCGAGGTGCTGGCGATGCTCATCTCCGCGCGCGCCACGCCCGAGAGCCAGTAATTGAGCAGGTCCGGCATGAAGAGCAGCTTCGAGGCGGCTCCCAGGGCCGGCGAGTTTGCGAGCTTGGCCGCGTACAACTGGTACAGCGAGTTGAACTGCATGAACTGGATGCCAGTGGCGGCGAAGATCTCCTGCTTGGGGACAGCGGCAAAGGTCTTCTCGAGCATGCCGTCATTGCG
>Ga0182017_10002520_pt1 | contig 13845 bp, 4 predicted proteins | sample 712E3DmetaG_FD_120492 | JGI IMG/M metagenome (GOLD analysis project Ga0182017, IMG submission 120492) | Permafrost microbial communities from Stordalen Mire, Sweden - 712E3D metaG | ecosystem: Environmental > Terrestrial > Soil > Wetlands > Permafrost | place: Sweden: Stordalen | collected... | reverse complement strand
GGCCAAGCTCTCCGACGGACGCCTGATAGCCGGAGAGACGATCGATATGTCCTCGGGCGGAACCAGCATCCGCTTCGGGGAGTCTATTGAGGCCATGCCCCAGACGCAGGTGCATCTTACCTTTCCGCCTCCTGCCGTGGCCTCCAATCTGCCCGCAACAGTAGTCTCCTCGGAAGGAACGGTGTTGCGGGTTCGTTTTGAAAATCTAACCATTGCCGAACAGGAAGTGTTGACCATGGTGCTATATTCCAGAGCGGATACCTGGCTGGGCTGGGGCGAGTCCCGTGAAAGCGACAACGTGTTGGGAAGCATGGCCCGCATCTTTCAGATCTCCATGCGCGGCCTAGTCTCGACCTTCCAGAGCCTGTTTACACGCAAGGACAAGAGGACCAAAAAGGCCACTTCCATCTCGGTCGTGCCTTCAGCTGTAATCTTCTTTCTGGCCGCACTCTTTATAGGTTCGGCTCACAATGCATTGGGGCAGTATCAGGGCTTTGCCGGGGCGCTGCAAAAGGGTGCTCCCGTTGCAAATGCACCGGTTCCCCCCGGCCAATTCCGCGACACCTTCACGCTCAACGACGCCGGCTCACCGCAGATCGAGCTGCACAGCATCGACACCCGACACGAGATCTACTTCACGCTGCCGCAGACCCATGTGGTCCGGAGCGCCAAAATTCATATTTACTACGCTTTTTCTCCAAGCCTGTTGCCGCAGCTCAGCCATCTCAAGCTGCTCATGAACGGGACGCTGTTCGCCACCATCCAGCCAACGCCGGGCCAGTCCGGAGGGTCGTCCAGCCAGGATGGCGAGGCGGAGTTCGCGATACCGCCCGATCTTCTGGTGCATAACAACACCCTCACCATCCAATTCATCGGCCACTACGTCCTAGTCTGCGAGGACCCAGCCAACACTACCCTGTGGTCTCGCGTCCATCGCAACACCTATCTGGATATCCAGGGCGATCAGCTTCCGCTGGCCGACGACCTGAAGCAGTTGCCGTTGCCGTTCCTTGATCCGGCCGTTATTCAACCATTGAGCATTCCCGTCGTCTTTGCCTCGGCGCCCTCTTTGAAAGCTATTCAAGCTGCCGGCGTGGTCACCAGCTACTTTGGCATGATCTCGGAGAACCGGCCGGTTCGCTTTCCGGTTCGCATCGGGGCGATTCCGCAAGGCAATGCGATTGTGATTTCTGACAGTTCGGGGAATCTGCCCGCGGGCCTGGCGCTGCCACCCATCTCCTCGCCTACGGTGGCAATGCGCGCTAATCCCAGCGATCCTTACAGCAAGATACTGGTGGTGGCCGGAAGCAACTCGGACCAGGTTTTGGCTGCGGCCCAGGCCGTGGCCTTGCACAGCGATCTGCTTGCGGGAGCGCAAGTGACCATAGATAGCCTCCGGTTGCCGGACAAGCAGCAACCAGATGGTGCGCCGCGCTGGGCGCGCAGCGACCAGCGGATTGCACTGTGGGATTACGCCACCGCTGACCAGTTGCAGGGCGACGGCTCGGCTCCGTTGTTCGTTTACCTGCGCATTCCGCCGGATATCTTCTACTCTGAGCGGCCCAATACGGTGCTCAAGCTGGTATACCGTTACAACTCGATTCCGATCGGCCCCATATCGAGCATGCAGGTGCGGATTAACAACGCATTTCTGGGCTCCGTTCCTCTGATTCCAGGGCAGGAAGCCTCACGGAAGATGGAGGTCGAGATACCGGTGCCTGTGGTGAATCTGCGCCCGTTCTCCAACTCCTTTTCGTTCGATTTCACCTTCCAGTTGCTCAAGAAGACTGCCTGCGAGGACACGACGCCGATCAATATGCAGGGGGCCATCCTGCGCGATTCGTACCTCGATTTGCGCGGCTATCCACACTATGCGCCTCTGCCCAACCTGGAGACCTTCACCAACGCCGGCTTTCCGTTTACGCGCCTTGCCGATCTGAGCGAAACCACGGTGGTGCTGCCGGACGCGCCCACCCCGGAGGAGATTGAAATTTTTGTCACGCTGATGGGCCACTTCAGCCGCCAGACCGGTTTCCCGGCCCTGCGGGTCACCGTGGCGGGCCCCGACGCCTTGAAACAAGGCGCCAATACCGACTTTTTGATCATCGGCACCGGCGACGACCAGCCGGGCTTCGACAAGCTGAATAACAATCTTCCCGTTGCCCTGCGCAGCGGCCAAGTCCAGGTGCGCGACACGCAGGGCTTCTTCACCCCGTTGCATCGCGCATGGTGGAAGTTGCGCTCCGATGAGCACACCGAATCCGGCAACCTGACCGCCGCGGGCACGCCAGACGCGGTGATTGAGGGAATCAAGTCTCCTTATGGCTTCGCGAGCACTCGCAGCATTGTGGCCATCCACCTGAAAGACGCGAACACCTATGAAGCCTTCATGGCGACGTTCATCACAGTGCAACAGGCCAGCGACATCTCCGGGTCGGTTTCGGTTCTGCACGGAACACAGTTCCAATCGTTCCGGATAGGTTCCGAGGTCTATCATGTGGGTACGCTTCCATGGTGGACACGGTTGACGCTGTGGTTCATGGAAGTGCCGTGGCTTGTTGCCATCGTGGTCGTCGTTCTGACCTTTTTATTGGCCATCTGGACCCGGCAATGGTTGCGCCGCAAAGCCAGAGCGCGCCTGAGGATGATTGAGGACTAGGGTGGTTCCTTACCGGCTACAACAATTGGATAGCCGCTGAAACCCCTTGTTGGAGAAGTGTCGCCATGGGTCTTCGGAGATCCCGGTTGAGGAAGCGTCTTTTGTTGATCGTATGCCTGTCGATGTTCTGCGGCACGGGCGGCTGCAGGCAGAGGCCCTGGCCGCTTTGGGGCTCCTATGCCGCGCGCTTTATCGATGCGCATGGCCGGGTGATCGATCCTCAGGGAAACGCGCGCACGACCTCCGAGGGGCAGGCTTATGCGTTGTTTTTTTCGTTGACGGTCAACGATCGCGCATGCTTCGACCGAGTGCTGAACTGGACCCAGGCCAACCTGTCAAACGGCGATCTGCAAACCCGGTTGCCGGCGTGGCTATGGGGGAAGGACAAGGACGGCCAGTGGAAGACACTGGATCCCAACTCTGCCTCGGATGCTGACATCTGGATGGCCTACACGCTGGTCGAGGCCGGACGCCTATGGAAAAATCCCCTCTACGCCAACCTGGGCCGGCAGATGATGGCCGCGATTGCCAAGAACGAGGTGGCCGACCTGCCCGGATTTGGCCTTATGCTGCTGCCAGGTCCCGACGGCTTTCATCACAACCGCATCTGGACGCTGAATCCCAGCTATCTTCCGCTGTTCATCTTTGAACGGCTGGCGGTCGTGGACCCCGCAGGTCCCTGGCGGCAGATCGCGTCCGGCATCCCGCGCCTGTTGCAACAGAGCGCCCGCCACGGGTTTGCCATGGATTGGGTGGAGTATGTTCCCGGCGACGGCTTTTATCCGGCATCCGCACAACCGGCGAAGGATGCTGTACGGCCCGATGTCGGGCCAGGCGGCAGTTATGACGCAATTCGAGTCTACTTATGGGCGGGCATGCATGATGGCAGCGGCAAGACGCGCGCCGAGATGCTCAGCGCCGTTCCTGCCATGAGCGTATATCTTGCCAATCATGATGCCCCCCCTGAAAAGGTCAGTGACCAGGGGATTCCATTGGAACAAGATGGATCTGTGGGTTTTTCGGCGGCTGTACTACCCTATTTGAGGGCTTTCCCCGGTCTCGAAAAGCTGAGCGCACGTCAAACAATTCGCATAAGTCAGCAGAAAGACACCACTTCGGGATTGTATGGGAAGGACTTGGCGTATTACGATCAGAATCTCGCCTTGTTTGGAACTGGCTTCGTGGATGGTAGATTCCGGTTTGGTCCGGGCGGGGAACTGAAAGTGGAATGGACGCGCTGATGAGGGTCTCTAGCCGGGCTTGGAGAAAGACATGGATCGTTGCGGGTTGCCTGGCGCTGGCGCTCCAGATAGGCTTGGCCCAAAAGAAGCCCGCCATCGCCAAACCACACGTCGCCGCTGACCCAGCCTCCACGCGCGTCATTTTGGCAGAGAAAGCCCGTGCCCTGGAGTTGCGGGGGCGGCCGGACATGGCCGTCCAATTGTGGCAGCAGATTCTTCTTTCAGACCCTAACAATACCGAAGCTCTTGCCGGCCTGGCCAAGAATTACAAGCTGACAGGCTTTGCCGACAAGGCCAGCGAGGCACTGGAACGTCTGCGCAAGATCAACCCCCACGATCCAAATATCGCCAAAATCGAAGCGATGGCCAGTACCCGGATACAGAGCGACCAGCTTCGCCAGGCCGGCGAAATGGCTCGCCAGGGCAATTCCGAAGGAGCCATGGGCGTCTACCGGAAGCTATACGGTGATCGTCCGCCGGACGGGGATATTGCGCTGGCCTATTACCAGACCCTGTATGGCACGGCCAACGGCAAGGAATCGGCGATTACAGCCATGCGTGTCCTTGCCGCGCGCAATCCCGGCGATTCGCGCTACGCCGTCGAGCTGGGCATCATGCTCACGTACGATGGCAAGACCCGCGCCGAGGGCATTCGCATCCTCAGGGAGCATCCCAGGGACTCCAACGCCCAGGGCGCCCTGCGTCAGGCGCTCATCTGGAATTCGGCCAATCCGGCTTCGGCCGCGGAGCTGCGCCAATACCTCAAGGACCATCCGCAGGACACGGAGATCTCGGGTCATCTGAAACAGGACGAAGCCTACCTGGCGCGGATGAACTCCGGGATCGCACGCACACCGGCCGAGCGCGCCGCCTTTGCCGCCCTCAACGCCCACCGCCTTGAAGAGGCCGAGAGACGATTCACCGAGATTCTTGCGCAGGAGCCGAACAATGGGCGGATGGCGGCGGGCATGGGCTTCCTGCGCATGCAGCAGAACAACTTCGGCGGCGCTATCAGCTACCTGACCCAGGCCGAAACGGACGGCTACAAGGCCAGGACGGTTGTCAATGCGCTGGTCACTTCGCGCTTCTGGTACACCATGGGCGAGGCTTCGCAAGCCTTTGACGACAACCAGCTGGATGTGGCCGAGGCCAAGTACCGCGCCGCTCTGGCTATCAACCCGCGTAGCCCGGAGGCGCTGAATGGGCTGGCGGGTCTGTTGATCAAGGAACAGCAATATACCGCCGCGGCCGCAGTTTACGAACAGTTACTCAAGGTTCAGCCCGGCAACGCAGGCGCCTGGCGCGGTCTCTTCTTGGCCTACGCGCAGGGCGGCCAGAACCAGAAGGCGATTGCCACCTCAGTCCGCTTCCCAGGGGCCGTGAAGGGCGCACTGGCCAAAGACCCTGAGTATCTGCGCACGCTGGCTACCATCTACCATGCCCAGAACCGTAGTGCGGATGCCCAGCGCATGCTCGCCCGGGCGCTGGCCTTGCCATTCCCTGACAACGGGACCAGCCTCAAGGAGGATACAAAACTTCAATATGCCGGCATCCTGATGGATGCCAAGCGTTATCAGCAGGCGGCGGAGTTGTATGCGCAGGTTGTGAACGAAGATGTAGGCAACCTATCCGCATGGACCGGCATGGTCAGCGCGCATCATGAACTCGGCCTGGACAATCAAGCCATTGCCGAGGTGGAGAAGATGCCGGCGCCCACTTACGAGGATGCGCTCACCGATCCCGGCTTTCTGTCCATGCTCGGCTCTATGTATCAGCAGGCCAACCAGTTTGAGATCGCCCAAGGCCTCCTGGAACGCTCGGCCAAGCTGCAGATCGCGGCCGGCACCCAGCCCACTCTCGCTCTTCAATTGCAGTTGGCGGCCATCTACCTCCAACGCAACAACACCGCGCAGGCTTACGCCATCTACCATCGGGTGCTACAGGAGAATCCAGACCGCGTCGATGCCTGGAAGGGCCTGATTGGCACCCTGCTGGTCACCAACCGCAATAACGAGGCGCTTCAGGAGATTGCTCTCATTCCAGAGCCGGTGCGCAGGCAACTCGAGGCCGACATCGAGTTCGTCCAGAGCGAAGCCAGCCTATACGCGGCCAGCGGCGACATGATCCACGCCATCGAGTACATGCATCGCGTGCAGTCCCATTATGCCAAGCTCAAGACCCTGCCGCCCGCCAATATCGAGATTCAGGAAGCCTGGCTGTTGTTTAATACCAGGAACGACCGCGCTCTGTATCCGGCTCTCATGCGTTTGGGAGGCCGCGGTGATCTGACCATCGCACAGAGGGGGATAGTTCAGGAAATATGGGCCAATTGGAGCGTGCGCCGCGCCGGGATCGCAATGGACAACGGCAACATCCAGCGCGCCGTGGATATTCTGGATGCCGCATCCCAGGCCTTCCCCGACAACATGAATGTACGCAAGGCGGTGGCCGGCGGCTATGTGAGAGTTGGCCGGGCCCGGGAATCGCTGGCTCTCTTCAAGACCGTTCTTCTGCAGGACGCAACTACGGGTGATTTCCAGGGAGCCATTGGGGCGGCTCTGGCGGCGAACGACAAGTCGCAGGCCGAGATCTGGCTGCGCCAGGCGCTCGATCGCTATCCCCGCGATCCGGCGATTCTCGCGCTTGCCGCGCGCTATGAACAAGTTCGCGGTGACAACCAGCGCGCCGCCGACTATTATCGCGCCTCTCTGGCGGCCATGCCGATGGCTTCGCCCGTAGACAGGCTGGCCCATACTCTGGTCTATCCCGATCAGGACATGAAAGCCCATCGCGCCGTTACCGCGGCCGATTTGCAGCGCCTGCTCGATCCCAACTACGAGCCGTTTGCAAAGACGACGAAGGTACCGCCTTTGCCCGCCTATGGCGCAGATCCCTACAACGGATCGGCTCCGGTGGTTCTAACTCCACGTGAGCAGGCGCCCCAGCAAACGTCTCAGCCGGTGACTCAACCGACATCGCAATACCTGCCATGGAGCAGCGCTCCATCGGCCACTGCTGATCAGCCGGGTACCGCGCCGGATTCCAATCCCGCCATCACCACCATCCCCGCAGCGCATGCCTCTGGCCCGCAGTTCTATCGCCAGCAGAACACCACGCCGTTCACCTCTAGAAGATCTGAATCGAGCGACGCTGCTTATCCCGGTCTCAAGCTGCGGAACGCCTCATACCACAGCATTGACATGGGCGCCATGCCGTTTGGCTACGACGCTGGGCCTACTCAAGAGGGGTCCTCGGCAGCATCTCAGGCTCGGGCTCCGGAGCAGCCCTACTACGGCCAGCCGCAGGAGCTATCTTCGAACGCCCCTCATTCCATGGCCTCCGATGCCTGGAAGGGACTCATCTTCTCGCTGATGTCCGCAGGCCGCAACCAGGATGCGCTCAACGAACTGGCAAAGATTCCTCCCGACGTGCGCCGGCAGCTCGAAACCGATGTCGAGTTCGTGCAGGGCGAGGCCAGCCTGTTCGTCGCCCTGGGCGACATCAGCCACGCCGTCTTATACCTTCACCAGGTAGAGAACTTCTATCTCCTGCGCAGGTCCGTGCCGCCGGCCGCCCTGGAGGTGCAACACGCCTGGCTGCTGTATAACGTGCAGGAAGACCGCGAACTGTACACGGTTCTGCTGCGCCTGGACGCTCGCCAGGACCTGGTCGCCTCGCAACGCGAACAAGTTGAAAACCTCTGGGCCAACTGGGCCGTGCGCCGGGCCTTCTTCCTGATGGACAACGGCGCCCTTCCACGCGGCGTTGAGATTCTGCAAGCCGTATCCACGGACTACCCGGACAATATAACTGTCCGTAGGGCTGTGGCCAGCGCGTATGCCAAGGTCGGCCGGTATGGCGAGTCGTTGACCCTGTACAAGAGCGTGTCCATGGAGGACGCCACCTCAGGCGACTTCCAGGGAGCCATCGGCGCGGCCATGAACGTCACCGACATGGCCCAGGCGGAGACTTGGCTGCGCCTGGCCCTGGCGCGCTATCCAAGCGACCCGCAGATACTGGGGCTGGCCGCGCGCTTTGAGCTGGCTCGGGGCAATGCGCAACGCTCCGCCGACTTCTGGCGCGCGTCTTTGGCGGCAATGCCGCCGGGGTCCGTCGTCCAGGGGCTGGATCGCGGCCTGCTTTATCCCCCCGGAACCTACAGAACCCCGGGGCCGGGCGAACTGAAGCGCATGCTCGATCCGCGCAACGACCCGCCCCTGAAGTCCAACAAGTTCCCGCCGTTGCCGGCCTACCCTCCCAAGTCTTTGAACGGCGGCACTAACGGAATTTCCGCGCCGCCAACGGCAGTCCCGCAGCAGAGTGTGCCGCCGGCCAGTCAATGGCTCGATGCTCCCAGTTCCAGCCCGCTGCCGATTCTTCCTCCGGTGATATCCAATCCTGGTCCTGGCGCAGAGCCCATTGTGCAGGAAACAGCGCCCCGCAACGGGCCAGTGTACGTTCCGCAGAGTTCGACGCTTGCGAGGCCGGCCAGCCAGCCTGTACTTATCGAACAGAGCGCAACGCAGGATGCGGTCATCCAGCCGGCCACTAATAATACGCAGATTGCCAGACCTGCCCGCAACGGGTCCAGAGACGGCGGTTCCTCCAATCCGCCCAGTTATAGCGGCAAGATGAACCTGCCCTCCTCGGAGGAAAACATCGATTCAACGGACAGCGGCTCTGGCCCGGCTCCGGTGCAGGTTACGCGCCAGCCTGATGCCCGTACACTCAGCCACGTGACCAGCCAAGCCACAGCCCCCTCCTCGCTGCGCATCGCCTCTCAGCCGATGGACAGCATGGCGGCCCAAGCGCAGACTCTGTTTGCCGAGCAGACCGACAGTCAACTCACACAGGGTTCCGCAACAGCCATTCACACCTTGACCAATGCAACAGTCAACTCTGTGCCCGGTTCGAGTCCTTATCCCTCTGTTCAGGGCCAATATATTGCGGCGCAGTACACTCCCTCTGCCCAGGAGGCGGCTACAGGCGCCTATTCAGCACCCAAACAGCAGACTCCGCAGCAGCCTCAGGCCCAGCCGTCCCAGGCCCAGCCACCTGCCAAGCCGGCCGCAGTTTCTGCCCGCAGGAGGAAGGGAAGGGCCTCTACTTCGGTTAGCCAGCAGCCTGCTCCCCAGCGAACCACGACGCTGGCAACAGCGCCTCTAACTCAAAACCCTGAGCAGGCTGCTGTCCCCGACCTTCCTGGGGCGCCCGTTCCCGCCACCACCGGCGCCGGACTCACCGACGAAGAACTGCAAGAACGCAACCTGCCTCCGCTACGCGGCCCGTGGGTGCGTATACAGCGTGATGCCCGCCCCATCAGCCCGCGCGAAGAGGCGGAGATGCAGTTGCGCTCCATCGAGAGCGGGTATAGCGGCTGGCTGGGCGGCGCCGGCCTCATCAACTATCGCTCGGGCGACTTCGGCTACGACCACCTCTCTGCCCTCGAGGCGCCGTTTGAAGTTTCCATGCCGATGGGCTACAGCGGCCGGCTGACTATTATAGCCAAACCGGTATTCCTTGACGCCGGACTGGCCGATGGGAACAGCGTCATCACCGTTCAGCAGTCCACCACGGCGGGGTCGAAGCTGGTTACCATTCCGCAACCCATCGGAACCCTGACCACCACCGACGTCACACCGCCGGGGCAACAAAACGCATTCGGAATTGGCGGCGAGGTGCAGTTGGCCTTTCCTCACCTGGCGCTGGCCGGCGGCTATACGCCCTACGGCTTCCTGGTGGCCACCTTTACCGGCCGCTTCCAGTTAAAGCCGGGCAACGGCCCCTTCACCTTCAACTTCATCCGCGATTCCCTGAAGGATACCCAGCTCTCCTACGCCGGACTGCGCGATCCAAGCGGGAACACACTCGGCACCTTGGGGCAGATCTGGGGAGGCGTCGTCCAAAACCAAGGCAACGTACAGTACGCCAGGGGCGATGCGCAGGCGGGATTCTACCTGGGGGCAGGCGGCCAGTACATTACCGGCTATAACGTCATGACCAACAGCCGCTTCGATGGCTCCGGGGGCGCTTATTGGCGTTTGCTGACTTCGCCGGAGTATGGCAACCTGAGCATCGGCGCTAACTTCTTCGGGATGCACTACAAGCACAACCTACAGGCCTTTACCCACGGCATGGGCGGCTACTTCAGTCCCCAGGCCTATTTTCTGGCAAACGTCCCGTTCACATGGGCAGCCCACAGTGGAACCCGCTGGCACTACAACATCATGGGCAGCTTGGGCGTACAGGCTTTTCAGACGGACCAGACGCCGCTCTGGCCACTGGCTGTGGACAAGGCGCTTGAGACGAGCATGAACAACCCGTTGCTTCCGGCCAAGACCAGCGTGGGCCCCAACTACGATCTGCGCGGCCAGGTGGCTTACCAGATCAGCCCGCACTGGTTTGCGGGAGGATTTGTTAGCGCCAATAACTCCCGCAACTACTCGGCGTCGTCAGCAGGATTCTCAATCCATTATCTCTTCCGCGCACAGCCTTCTACGGTGGCCGGTCCAACCGGGCTCTTCCCCATCGAAGGCCAGCACCCGCCCTTCGACGGCATGCGCCCCTTCACGGTGCCATAGACCGGAATATCCCGGCTCCAGCCGCAACTTGAGAGATAACCCGACCGGATCAAGCCCGGCGCAGGGGCTTCTGCATGGGGACCACCTGCACGGTGACGTCGCGAACCTCGGAGAGGAAGCGGTTGAGCACCGAGCCGCCCAGTAAAATATCCCAGCGCGAGCGAACCGACTGGCCGAAGACCACATGGGATATATTCTCCTGCTGGGCAAAGCGGATGAGGGCGTCGGAGACGTTCCGGTCGGTGAGCGAAACTACCTTGGCGCCCAGATCGCGAGCCATGCGCTGGTACTCCTCTAGCCGGTGATAAGCCTCGGGGTCGCTATGGCCTTTGTCGTCGGGGCGTGCGACGTAGACGGCATACCAGTTACTGGCCAGGCGGCCGGCAACGCGGGCGCCCACGCGGATCAGCCGCTCAGTGCCGGGACGGGTGCTGAGGCACACCATCACCTTTTCAGGCATCGGCGCCTGTTCCAGGCCCTGGGTGCGGCGGTATTCTGCGGCGCGGTTGCCCACCTGCTCGGCGGTGGTGCGCAGGGCCAGCTCGCGCAGCATATTTAGATTGCCTTTGCGGAAGAAGTTGGCCAGCGACTGCTCCACCTTTTCCGGGGCGTAAATCTTGCCCTGGCGCAGGCGCGAACGCAGCTCCTCAACGGTCAAATCGACATTGACCACCTCGTCGGCGCGCTTCAGGAAATTGTCGGGGACGGTCTCGCGGATGATGGTGTTGGCCGAGCGGTTGACGGCGTCGTTCAGCGTCTCCAGATGTTGAATGTTGACCGACGTCATCACATTGATGCCGGCATCCAAAATCTCCAGCACATCTTCATAGCGCTTACGGTTCTTGCTGCCGGGAACGTTGGTGTGGGCCAGCTCGTCGACTAGAACGGTGTGGGGATGGCGGGCCAGGATGGCGTCCACGTCCATCTCTTTCAGGCTGACGCCATGGTATGGAATCACGCGCTGAGGCACAATCTCCAGGTCGCGAATCCGGGCCTCGGTTTCCTTGCGTCCGTGGGATTCTACCAAGCCGATCACCACGTCCACGCCCTGCTGGTGCTTCATATTGTAGGCGTCATTGAGCATGTGGTAGGTCTTACCTACGCCCGGCGCCGCTCCAATGTAGATGCGCAGCTTGGCAAGTTCCGGCTTTTTCTCCAGAACGATCTCGGCCATGGCTCAGCCCACCTCGACGGGATGGTGGATGGCTTCCACCGAGGCTACGGGGAGGGTGAACCGGAAGGTTGTTCCGTTGCCCAGGCGGCTTTCGACGGCGATTTGGCCGCCCAGCGACTCGACCAGGCGCCGGACCAGCGCCAGTCCCAGGCCGGTGCCGCTCTCCGAAAATGGATTGAAGCGATCGAAGATGGTGCTCAGCCGCTCCGCCTCAATGCCGCGGCCAGTGTCGCGCACGGTGAACTGGACGAAATCAGTTGTTTCTTCGGCGGCCAGCAGAATCTCTCCCTCGGGCGATGTGTAGCGAAGTGCATTCGACAGCAGGTTGTCTAGGATGGAGCGCAACGCGCGCCGGTCTGCCTCGACAACGGAGAGATCGGCGAATGCGCTTACCTCCACCCGGATGTGCTTATGGGCCGCCTCGTCGCAAAAGCGGTCTCGAGCCTCGCTCAGGGCCTGGAGGGGGTGCAGCCGCTCGAGTTTGAGCTCGCGCTTGCCGGTGTCCAGTTCAGCCACTTCGATCAGGTCGCCCATCAGGTCGTCCAGCTTCTCTGACTCGTGGCCGGCCTCGGCCACCAGTTCAGCCTGCAGCGGCAGCAACTCTCCGCCGAAGCCCTGGCCCAGGGCGTAGAGGCCACGGCGCAGGCGCAGTAGAGGATCGCGCAACTTGCGACTGGCCACGGTGATGAACTGGGTCTTGAAGCGGTCAGTATCCTGCAAGCTGGTGACGTCTTCCAGCGTAGTCACCGTACCCAGCAGCCGCCCCTCGGAGTCGCGCATGGGCGTGGTGCGCAGGCGATAGCTGCGCTCCAGCTTGCCGATGCGCATGGGCAGCATAGACGCTTCGTCTTCAGTGGCAACGGCTTTCTGCATGGAGACGGCATCGTGAATGGCGTTCAGTATCTTGTCTCCGCCGGGAGTGTTGACCAGCGCCATGCGATCTGTGGCGGCATCGCCCAGCAGTTCGGCAGCGGCCTGGTTCACCTTGAGCACATGACCTTTGCCGTCGGTTACGATAATTGGCTCAAAGATGGATTGCAGCACGGCGTCGGAGAGTTGAAACTCCATCTGGCGGCGCCCGGCTTCAGTATCGCGCAGTTCGCGCAGCCGGACCGCGATCCGGTTCAACTCGCTGGCGATGACGCCGAAGTCGTCGCGGCTGCTCCACTCCACCCGGTGATCCAGATTGCCCTGGGCAATTCTGTGGGTATCACGGGCCAGCATGCGGATGGGCCGCAGAACAAAATACACAGTCCCCACTTCAATCACCGCCGCAGCAATGACGAAGATATATGCGATCCGGGACTGCCCCGCCGCTGCCAGGGCGCTGTGGGTGACGGCCACCAGCCCCACCGTCAGGCAGGCAAGCAGCACGCAGCCTAGAATCAGTCGCTGGGAAAGGTTGAGCATCGCCCGGTCTCCATGACGGCAAAAGGTATCTTATCCATTCTCGCGGAAACAGCTCGAACGCGTAAAGGGCTTGCTTCTGCTGCTATAAAATCCGGCAGACGGCGAGAGCCTGATTGTGCCATTCGCAAGCCAGTCCGGGTGGCGCGGGATAGGCGACCAGCACCCAGTCCACGCCAAAGCCGTCCTTTAATCGCTCGAAATCCGCAAGTCGGAAGCTGGACCAGCCCTGCTGAGCCTCCAACTGCCGCTTCCAGGCTGGACCTAGCTCGGGAACCTTGGTCACCACCGAGGTGTCTTTGATGCCATCGGCCAACTGGCTGCGCTCTGCCAGCGCGCGAAAGCTGTGATAGTCCTCGCCGGGGGCAGCCATGTATCTGGGGTCCAATGCGAAATACGCGTCCTCGGGGGTGTTGCGCCTGATCCAGTCGAAGGCTTGCAGCCAGGGATTGGCTAATGCGACCGAGGGAAGCTCAAGGTGCGCGGATGCGGCGAAGAGTTGTCGTTGCGCCAGGAACATGCTCCCATTGGCGACAACCAGGAAGATCGCCCAGCGCCAGAGCTGCGTCTTGAGCACGTATCTGCCCAGGTATGCCCCGCCGATCAGCGTCATGAAGACGTAGACCAGGTGCAGGTAGCGCATCGGCTCCAGGGCGCTGAGTCCAATCAACGACTGAGGCCCCAGGATAATCATGGCTACCGACTGCTGGAAGATGCCGTAGAGGACGATTGCGGTTGCGAAACGCGCCAGCTTGACCTCACCGCGTTTGGCGGCGACATGGG
>Ga0182017_10002519_pt1 | contig 13854 bp, 12 predicted proteins | sample 712E3DmetaG_FD_120492 | JGI IMG/M metagenome (GOLD analysis project Ga0182017, IMG submission 120492) | Permafrost microbial communities from Stordalen Mire, Sweden - 712E3D metaG | ecosystem: Environmental > Terrestrial > Soil > Wetlands > Permafrost | place: Sweden: Stordalen | collected... | reverse complement strand
TTGCGATTTTTTAAATCTCTGTGACCTCTGTGCTTTCTCTGTTATCAGAAAGTCAATCAAAGCTAATGTTTTAAAAGCACGTAGTATACGGATTAATATGATAATTATCTCTCTGTGTTTAATTTTTTTAAATTTAAAAACAGCCTCTAAGTTAAACATTTTAAAATAAAAGTGAGAATAGGAAATATAGAATTGGGTGAAAAACCGGTGTTGCTGGCACCAATGGAAGATATTACAGATCCATCCTTCCGTTTTCTTTGCAAACAATTCGGAGCCGATGTAATGTATACTGAATTTATTTCTTCCGATGGACTAATCCGCAACGCAGCCAAATCGGTAAAAAAACTTGAACTATTCGATTATGAAAGGCCGATGGGCATACAAATATATGGACATTTACTGGAAGCGATGGTCGAATCAGCGAGAATTGCAGAAGAAGCAAAACCAGATTTGATTGATATTAATTTCGGTTGCCCGGTTAAAAAAATAGCTCGCCGTGGCGCCGGTTCAGGTATGATGAATAATATTCCTCTCATGGTTGAAATAACATCAGAAGTTGTGAAAGCAGTTAAATTGCCGGTTACTGTTAAAACCCGCCTGGGTTTTGATGAGAACAATAAAAACATTGTTGAAATTGCCGAACGATTGCAGGATTGCGGAATTAAAGCAATTGCCATTCATGGCAGAACACGAAATCAAATGTATAAAGGTGAGGCAGACTGGACGCTAATCGGAGAAGTTAAAAATAATCCGCATATGCACATCCCCGTTATCGGTAATGGCGATATTAATTCAGCTGAAAAAGCCAAAACTTTTTTTGACAAATATGGCGTCGATGGCATTATGGTTGGAAGGGCTTCCATAGGCAGACCATGGATATTTAAAGAAATAAAAAAGTATCTGCAAACAGGGGAACTGAGCCCCAATCCTCTTTTGGATGAAATAATTGTTATTGCAAAACAGCATTTTTTAAAATCAATTGAAACCAAAGGAGAAAAAGGAGGCATACTGGAAATGCGCCGGCATTTCGTTCACTATTTCAAAGGGCTCCCTAATTTCAGGGAAACACGAATCAAACTTCTTACATCTTTGGATATTCAGGATATATTATTGATGCTGGATGAGATTAATAAGACTTATACCAGGTTCAGATATAATGATTTGTGATTTAATTTACAATTCTGAAATCAATTATTTTTCTGTTTTCTGACTTCTGTCTTTTTTTTTATTTTCATGCAGCGTTTCTATGTTTTATTGCATTTAATAAGTATAAAATAATTTTAAGTATTAACTTCTTAAATAAGCAAAATTACAGTTTGCTTTAAACCTCAGTCACATTGAGGAGTTTTAAGGGTCCGTAATATGCAACAATTGGTCGACCTTATAAAGAAAAATGACAGGAAAGCCCAGGAGCAACTGTACAAGCAATATGCAAATAAAATGTTTTTAACCTGCATACGATATGTCAATAATGAGGATGATGCTGCAGAAATCTTAAATACCGGATTTTATAAAGCATTTTCTGCAATCCATAGTTTTCAATTTATAAATCAAATTGCATTTGACAGCTGGTTAAGGAAAATAATGATAAACGAATCTTTAATGTTCCTGAGAAAAAAAAATAAGAACATATCATTCAGTGATATTGAACAAACAATGACTACAGATTTTTCGATCTCTGAAAACCATATGCTTAATGAAGATTATTATGTTTTGATTCAAAAGCTTCCGGTAGGCTACAGAACAGTTTTTAATTTATTTGCCATTGAGGGATACAATCACTCTGAAATAGCTGAAATGCTTGATATCAGTGAAAGCACATCAAGGTCACAATTAAGCAGGGCCAGAGAAATGTTGCAAAAGTTAATTAAGAAAGAATTATGAAAGAGCCAAATGAACATATTGATAAATTATTTAAGCAGAATATAGAACAATTGGAAAATATACCGTCTTCTATAAACTGGAACAATATCAAAGGCTGGAAAGAATATGAAAATCGGTTTTTTCAAGATACATTTCATTTTCGAAAAAGAATGATGTTTGCTGCGGCAATAATATTCCTGGTAACAGCTGGCGCAATAACTTATTATATGTATAATAAGCAAGCCCGGGAACTATGCAGTTTTGAAGGCTCAAATAAATTAATCAAGGAAATCTATCTCAAAGGAGGACATCATTGCTTCCTAGCCCCGGAAAGTAAAATACAATATTGCAGGCGAAATAATTTAAATCAGGCCGACACTTTATTCCTGGAGGGTGAAGGTTATTTTGAGACTTCACAAATGGAACCACTTGTAATTATTGCCAAAAACACTGTCACAAAATGTATGAATTCAAAACTAAATATTAAATCTTTGAATTCATCTAAACTATCAATTATTAGTACTGTTAAAGGGGAAGTCAATACACGTTGCACCGATAACAGCTTTCCGGAAATGAAGATAGCGCCTTCAGAAAGATGCGTGGTATATGAAGGTGGAATATATGCCGCTAAAGAAACTAATGATGATCCAAATTACCTTGCATGGAAAACAGGAACTCTAACTTTTAATAATATACCCCTGGCTTATGCAATAAGAACCATCGAAGACTATTATGGAGTTACGATTGAAGTCAAGTCAAAAGATGTAAAATATTGCAGGATTACGTCTGAGTTTGAAAAAACAGGTATTGATGAAGTGCTGAAATATATTCAAAACTCATACAAGACAAAGATCAGGAAATCAAACAACACAATTATTTTAGAAGACGGAATGTGCCATTTAAATAATTAACTAAAATACTGCAATGAAAAAGCTTATAATCTTATTACTGGCAGTTGCATCAACTGTTATGACATTTGGTCAGGATAAATTTTGCGATCCGGCTTTAGCTGAAGAAGTCAATAACTATATCGCTAAAAATGGAGGAATATGGCTAAAAGATTTCTATGTTTCCCTGCCTAAATTTTCCGAAAAAAATAAGAATCCTGAAGAAAAATATAGTATTGTACTTTCAGCTGATTATATCTATCGGTTTATTTTAACAAGTTCTCCAAAATATCAAGGTGATGCACAATTAAATATTGAAGACAAATCAGGCAAACTTGTTGCTATCTTGAAAACGAAATCAAAAAATAATCCTGAAGCATCAGATATTGATATTAAGGCTACGGATACATATACTTTTAAAGTAAATTTTTTAAGTGGAAGTGAAGGTTGTGCGCTATTTACAATATGTTATGTCAGGAAAAAAACTTGATTGGTAATGAAAATATTTTATTCTGGTAAGAATTATTATAATTTTACTATGTATTTCTTAAAAAATCTTAAATAAAACAGGTAAATTAACAATGTAAAAATAAAAGCAATAATTTAGAATATTTAATAATCTACAAATTTTTAAAAACATGAAAAAAATACTTTTAAGCTCAGTAATCGTAGCTTTCTTCATTGGAGGCATTAGTACCTATGCTCAAAAACAAGAGCAAAAACCTGCCCAGAAGAATGGTAAAGCTACTTTTGTAACAGAAATGCATGATTTTGGTACCATAAATGAATCAGATGGTCTTGCAGTATTTGTGTTTGAATTTACAAATACTGGAACTGATCCCCTGGTTCTTAAAAATGTTCAGGCTTCATGTGGCTGTACTACACCTGACTGGCCAAAGTCACCAATATTACCCGGCAAAAAAGGAGACATAAAGGTAACCTACAATCCTGCAGGCAGACCAGGTGCTTTTGAAAAGAATATTACAGTGACTTCAGATGGAACTCCGGAAATTCAGAATTTGAAAATCAAAGGGGTAGTTAATCCTAAACCTCAACCTCTGATAAAACCTGTGAAAACTGATACAATAAAAAAGAAATAAATAGCTAATTTATTATAAAGAGGCAGCCAAAGAATGATTACTGCCTCTTTTTTTTGTCTTGTTTTATTTGAAATTCTTAAAATAGAGACCTTTAAACACTTATAATTTGTGAATTTGGAATAATTATTTAAAGCTTATAATTTTTGTCTTTGATTTAGGGTAATCAATAGTATAGTGCAGACCAACGCTCTCGGTTCTTTGCTGTGCATTTTTAATAATCAGGTACCCCACATTAATGAGGTTTCTTAACTCACATAACATTTTTGATAATTTTGACTTTTTATAGAGTGCTTCTGTTTCCTGGTAAATTATTTCAAGTCGTTTTTCAGCACGTTCCAAACGTAAATTACTTCGAACTATCCCTACATAATTGCTCATGATTTGCTGCATTTCTTTCATGTTTTGTGTGATTAGAACCATTTCTTCAGGATGGGTAGTACCTTCGTCATTCCACGGTGGAATGTTATCAGGGATTTTATAGTTCCTGAAGCATGAAAGTGCATCTTTAGCAGCTCTGTCGGCACAAACAGCAGCTTCAAGCAGCGAATTAGAGGCCAGACGATTTGCTCCGTGAAGACCGGTTCGGGCAGTCTCCCCAGCGGCATAAAGTCTTTTGATCCAAGATCTGCCATCAATATCTACTTTTATACCTCCACAACAAAAATGAGTAGCCGGTACAACTGGTATCATATCTTTAGTAATATCTATACCTATTGATTTACATTTATTAAAAATACCAGGAAAATGTTCTGTCAATTTAATTTTGTCAATATGTCTGCAATCAAGGTACATGAAATCATACCCGGTAATCTTCATTTCATTATCTAATGCGCGGGCAACAATGTCGCGTGTAGCAAGAGATCCGCGTGGATCATACTTATAAACCAATTCTTTTCCTTCATGATCTTTAATTATTGCCCCGAAACCGCGTAATGCCTCCGTTATCAAGAATGAAGGACGTTCGCCGGGATTATAAAGAGACGTTGGATGAAACTGAACAAATTCCATATCTTCAATTATCCCCATGGCACGGTATACCATTGCCACGCCATCGCCGGTAGCAACAGCAGGATTTGTAGTGGTGTGATAAAGATTCCCGGTTCCACCAGTAGCCATCAACGTAACATTTGCAAGAATAGTCTTGATTTTATGGGATTTCAAATCCATTACGTAAGCCCCATAACATTCAATATTGTTAGAAAACCTTTTTAAAACAGCACCCAAATGGTGCTGAGTTATAAGGTCAATTGCAAAGTGCTTCTCGTAAATCCTGATATTTTTGTGACTTTTAACCTTTGCTACAAGTGCACGCTGGATTTCAGCTCCTGAAGTATCTTTATGGTGTAAAATACGTTGCTCTGAATGACCACCCTCACGACCCAGATCAAAACGCCCCTCGGACGTTTTATCAAATTCAGTTCCCCATTCAACAAGTTGTTTGATACACTCCGGACCACTTTGTACTATCGTCCTCACGACCTGTTCGTCGCAAAGACCATCACCACTGGTTAAAGTATCCTGTACATGCTTTTCAAAATTGTCCGGTTCATAGGTTACCGATGCGATACCCCCTTGTGCATAACTTGTATTGGTTTCATCAATTGCGGACTTTGTTACAATGCAAACTTTTCCATAATCAGCCACCTTAAGCGCAAAACTCAATCCGGCTAATCCTGAACCAATAACTAAAAAATCAAACCTTTCTTCCATTTCTGATTGATTTAATCATTACAAAAATAGGGTAATTAATGTTTTTAGATTAATATAAAAGCAAGAATTGTAAAAAGCTATTAAGGATTTATAAGAATTTAAAATATTTACTCACCAAACCTTTATATAATCCCTGATTCGGCTTTGTCTGATTTCTTTTTAGAAAACTATTAAATTCTTAATTATATTTAAGCTTCTAATGAAAAATAGATTGATTTAAGTTTTATTATATCTTTGACAACTTGTATTGAAATAATTAAATAGTTGATTATAAGTGATGTCAGTTCAGCCACACAATCCATTCAAGAAAATTTCAGGGATCAGGATAACATATCCGGTTATTATTGGACTCTGCGTAGTAGCATTTTTATTTTTTAAAAACTTCAATCCCAAAGCTTTTAGTGATATCAGGTTTAATTATTCAATGCTTTTGTTTTTTTTGTTGGCTGTGGTTTTCATGGCAATGCGCGATATAGGATACATGTATAGAATTAGAGTTTTGACAGATAAAGATTTGTCCTGGAAAAGCGCATTCAGAGTAATTATGCTGTGGGAATTTTCTTCAACATTGTTGCCTTCAGCAGTTGGGGGTACAACTGTTGCCATGATATTTGTCAATAAAGAAGGAATTAATTTGGGCAGAAGTACGGCAGTGGTAATGGCAACATCTTTCCTGGACGAGTTATATTTTATTATAATGTTCCCGTTACTACTAATAACTATAAGTATTCCAACTCTTTTTGCCGTAGGTTCAGGCGCCAATCACAATTCAGTTTTTACATTTAGCAATGAGTTTTTATGGTTTGCAGTAATAGGATATGGAATGAAGTTTATGTATATCATTGTCCTTGGGTACGGCTTATTTATAAATCCCCGTGGATTAAAGTGGCTGATCCTTCAGGTTTTCAGGTTGCCATTCTTAAGAAAATACAGGCAAAAAGCAAATACTACGGGTGATGATATTATTACGAGTTCACATGAATTAAAACATAAAAAAATTTCATTTTGGTTAAAAGCATTTGGCGGTACTTTTTTCTCATGGTGCTCGAGATATTTTGTAGTAAATGCGCTCATCCTGGCTTTTTTCGGGATAACTGATCATTTTTTATTGTTTGCCAGACAATTGGTAATGTCAAATATGATGCTGGTGAGCCCTACACCTGGAGGAAGTGGCTTTTCCGAAATAATTTTTATAAAATATCTTAGAGATTTTATCCCTGAAAGGGCTGATTTGGTGAGTTCATTTGCCACTGTTTTAGCACTACTTTGGCGTCTTGTCAGCTATTATCCCTACCTGATAATTGGTTCAATTTTGCTGCCCTGGTGGATTAAGAAGAAGTTTGTGCACAAACAGTTAGACGGTATCTGACGCAGCAATTTTTATGATTTATTTGACTCATTTGTCAAAATTATCCTCAAGAGAACAGTTGTAATTCATAAGTTGATTCAATAAAATGTTAAATGAAATACTTAATTTTGCATCATGATAAACCAAAAAGAAGATATAATCAATTCAATTGGAAAAACAATATTTATAGTTTTCTTCTTTTTGTTAATTTCTTCTTTTTCTAATAAATCAGACAAACAAACTAATGATATATCGCAATGTAAAGTGATATATGAATTGCATTCAAACCCTGCTCAAGCTGTCATTGTTGGTGATTTCTCATTACCTTCCGTACAAAAAAGTGTGACTTTACTTGACAATATAAATTCTAATTTTTTTAATGAGGACCTCAAAATATTTGCAGACAGCAAAAAAATAACTCAAAGAATTATTTTACTTCAAAAAACTCAACTATCAATAAAACCTATAACAATTTGTAGGTTTTATTGTCATCGCTTTTCAACAGAAGTCGATGAGATTCCAATTTTAAGTTAATCCCCTTTTATTGTATTTATTAATTCTTCACCTTCTCAAATGAAGGTCGAATATTTTTTAACTTAAATTTTTACAACAATGAAAACAATATTATATTCATTAATTGCAATTATTATTTTCGGTATTATTGCATCGGGCTTCATAAATAAAGTAAATAATAACAATATCATTCTGATTCAATCTATTGATAATGATGTTTCTTCGGTCTCACTTACTCAATCTGTTAAAATTATTTCTAATAGATTAAGAGATTTTAGTTCTGAAAAGTTTGATGTTACTATAATTCCTGAAAAGAATCAAATTCAGGTAAAATTTACCAATACCTGGGATTTGAAAACTGCAGAAAACCTTCTTACAAAAAAAGGAACAATGGAATTTTATGAGACTTACAATCATAAAAATTTAGTTGAACTTTTGAACGGTGATAAACATTTATTTTCATTACTAAATGGCGTTGATGCTAAAAATTCTCCTATAAAGGTTGGTTGCATCCCTGTTTCAGAAGTCGGAAAAGTAAATGATTATCTAAATACTCTTGGGCTAAATCAAAAATGTAAATTTGCCTGGACCCAATATTTTGATAATTCCGACATATGCCTTTATGTACTTAAAATAGATGGTAAAAAAGGTGCACTCATAGAAGGAACTGATATCGAAAGTGTTAAATTTAAACAGGATACAGCATCGAAAGAAAATGAAATTGAGATTATAATAAAAAAATCAGCAATAACATTATGGTCTAATGCAACAAAATGTAACATTGGCAAAGCAATAGCAATTGTATTGGATAACAATGTAATTTCATCGCCAATTGTTCGTTCAGAAATAGATGGAGGCCATTCCCTAATTACCGGTGATTTTACAGAAACTCAGGCAAAATATATTGCAGCGCTTGGAAATAATGGAGTATTACCGTTAAGTTTTAAAATTTTAAAATAATATAAATTTAAAAGAGGCTGTATTTTTGTTTACAGCCTCTTTTACAAAATAAGAAATTTAGTATCCAGTAAGTTATAACTTCTTCTTAACCTCAGTTTCTTTAAATCCTTCGATAATATCACCGACTTTTATATCATTAAAGTTTTCGATATTCAAGCCACATTCCTGGCCGGAAACAACTTCCTTAACGTCATCCTTGAAATGTTTCAATGATGCCAGATCACCGGTATAAACAACAATACCGTCTCTGATTACACGAGCCTTAGTGCTGCGTTGCATCTTACCTTCTTTTACAGTGCAGCCTGCAATAGTACCAACCTTTGTGATTTTGAAAACTTCCCTAATTTCGAGTGTTGCAACAATTTCTTCCCTGATCTCGGGAGACAACATACCTTCCATTGCATCCTTCAATTCTTCAATTGCATTGTAGATAATAGAATACAACCGGACTTCAATCTGTTCTTTTTCAGCCAATTTCCTTGCATTCATTGAAGGCCTGACCTGGAAACCAATTATAATGGCATTTGAAGCAGCGGCCAGCAATACATCAGATTCTGAAATCTGGCCAACAGCTTTATGAATGATATTAACCTGTATTTCAGGTGTAGAAAGTTTGATCAGAGAATCTGAAAGAGCTTCAACAGAACCATCAACGTCACCTTTCACAATCACATTTAATTCTTTGAAATTTCCAATAGCAATACGCCGGCCTATTTCATCGAGAGTAATATGCTTGCGTGTACGCAAACCCTGTTCACGCTGCAATTGTTCACGTTTTGTTGCAATATCTTTTGCTTCCTTTTCATCATCCAATACATGGAATTCGTCACCTGCCTGAGGTGCCCCATTTAGACCAAGAATTAGAACAGGAGTAGAGGGGCCTGCTTCATCAACTTTTTTCCCGCGTTCATTGTACATTGCTTTGACCCGGCCAAGTTGTGTCCCTGCTAATACGAGACTTCCCAAATTGAGCGTACCAGTTTCGACAAGAATTGTAGCCATGTATCCACGTCCCTTATCGAGTGATGATTCAATAACAGTACCCATTGCGTTACGATTAGGATTCGCCCTAAGGTCGAGCATTTCAGCTTCAAGTAAGACTTTTTCCAATAACTTATCAATATTCAACCCTGTTTTTGCGGAAATTTCCTGTGACTGATACTTTCCTCCCCAATCTTCAACAAGTAAATTCATATTTGCTAAATCTTCTTTAATCTTTTCAGGGTTAGATGTTGGTTTGTCAATTTTGTTAATTGCAAACACTATAGGAACTCCGGCTGCCTGGGCATGATTTATAGCTTCCCGCGTCTGAGGCATTACACCATCATCTGCTGCAACAACAATAATAGCAACATCTGTAACTTTGGCACCACGGGCACGCATAGCAGTAAATGCTTCATGACCCGGTGTATCAAGAAAAGTTATTATACGTCCGTCGTTTAATTGAACACTATAGGCGCCAATATGCTGGGTAATTCCACCCGCTTCACCAGCTACCACATTTGTATTTCGTATAAAGTCAAGTAGTTTTGTTTTACCATGATCGACATGTCCCATAACGGTTACAATCGGCGGACGGGGAGCCAGATCTTCAGGAGCATCTTCTTCTTCTTCAATAGCCTCTTGAATTTCAACGCTCACAAATTCAACTTTATGGTTGTGTTCTTCAGCCAAAAGAACAATAGTTTCCGCATCAAGGCGCTGGTTAATTGAAACGAACAATCCAAGACTCATACAGGTAGCAATCAGACTTGTTGCCGGAACATTCATCATTGTTGCAAGTTCACTGACTGTAACAAATTCAGTGACTTTAAGGATAGATTTTTCCAACTCCTGCCTTTCCTGTTCTTCAATCTGACGCTGACTGACAGCGTCGCGCTTTTCACGACGGTACTTTGAAGTCTTTGATTTACCCTTTGTTGTCAACCTGGCAAGTGTGTCTTTTATTTGTTTCTGCACATCTTCTTCACTCACTTCCTGGCGAAAAGCACGCTTAACTTTTTTCCTGTCTTTTTTGCCTTTGAAATCTTTTTGTTTCTCTTCCCCTTTTCCCCCAACACTTACTTTCTGACCTTCAATTTTAATACGTTTACGTTTTCTTTTCTTGAAACGATCACCTTCCATGTCACTGGATGATGCCACGAGTTTCTTCCGGTCGTCCTTATCGGTAGGAAGGCTGATTTTACCAACAACCGTTGGTCCTGATAATTTTTGAGTTTTTGCACGATATACCCCTTCTACCGGTTCTTGTTTTTCCTCAATTTCAGTTTCCGCTTCCTGTTCTTTATTTACAGTGGATTTTTTTGCTCTTTGTTTTTGTTTTTCAGCCTCTAATTCCTGACGTTTTATTTCTTTTTCTTTTGCAGTTTTTTTAGGAGGTCTCGTCCGAAGATTCATTGAATCGAGGTCAATTTTGCCAACTACCTTAGGTTGTTCAAGTTCTTCGGATTCAACAGGAATATCTACTAAACTACTTTCCTCTATTTTACGAGATTTTTCCCTGGCTTTTTTCTTCTCTCCATCCTCAGCAACTTTTTCCTCAATAATTTTTTCCTTTTCAGGCTCTTCTTTTTCTTTTATACTTTTCGAGACTTTTTTTGAAGTAACGTCAGGTTTACCTGAAATTATAGTTTCTTTTAATTCCTTAAATTCAATTTCCTTTACAATAGTTTTAAAACTGTCTCCTTTTATTGCATCTTCTTCATCAACTTCACCTTCTTCATCATCAGAACGAGGCTTGTCAATATCATTAATTGTAATAGTTTCTTTGTTATCCCGGAAGCCCCGCAAATTAAGCTTTTCTGATTCCTTTTTTACATTAATTTCTGAACTATATTCTTTCTGGAGTATTGTAACAATATCCTGGTTGATTTTGGTATTGGGATTATTTTCTACCACATATCCTTTCTTTTTAAGAAATTCTACAATGGTAGTGATACCAACATTAAATTCCTTTGCAAGTTTGCTAAGCCGTGCTCCTTTTTGTTCATCCATATTTATGTCACTAGTGTTTTTTAATATTACAAATAGTTGTTAAAATACTTTACATTTCGACATTTATTCGAATTCCGCTTTTAATATTTTCATTACTTCCTTAATTGTTTCTTCTTCAAGATCAGTGCGTTTTACAAGATCCTCAACACTTAGTTCCAGGACGCTTTTAGCAGTGTCACATCCAATTGCTTTTAACTCATCAATAATCCAGTCTTCAATTTCATCAACAAATTCATCGAGAGTTACATCTTCATCATCGTCTTCAGACTCACGGTAAACATCAATTTCATAACCCGTTAACTGGCTGGCCAGCTTAATGTTCAGACCGCCTTTTCCAATAGCCAAAGAAACTTCTTTGGGGTGCAAATATACCTCAGCTTTTTTAGAAGTCTCGTTAATTTTGACAGATGAAACTTTTGCCGGACTAAGAGCCCTTGTTATAAATAGTTGCGTATTGTTTGTAAAATTAATTACGTCGATATTTTCATTACGCAATTCACGCACTATTCCATGAATACGTGAACCTTTCATACCAACACATGCGCCTACCGGATCAATGCGTTCATCATAAGATTCAACTGCAACTTTAGCTCTTTCTCCCGGAACCCGGACAATTTTCTTAATAGTTATAAGTCCGTCAAAAATTTCAGGTACTTCAAGTTCAAAAAGTCGTTCAAGAAAAACTGTAGATGTACGTGAAAGCAAAATCAACGGGCTATTATTTCTCATATCAACTTTTACAACAACAGCCCTTATAGAATCTCCCTTTCGAAAATAATCCGAAGGTATCTGTTCTGTTTTAGAAAGAATCAATTCATTACCTTCATCATCAAGTACCAGAATTTCCTTCTTCCAAACCTGGTATACCTCTCCTGTAATTATTTCACCAATGCGATCCTTATATTTTGCAAAAATGTTGTTCTTCTCAAGTTCCATGATGCGGGCGCTCAAATTCTGACGCAATGCTAGGATAGCCCTTCTTCCAAAACTGGCTAATTTTACTTCATCTGTAACATCCTCACCAATCTCATAATCCTTTTCTATTTTTTTTGCTTCAGATAATGATATCTGGCAATTCGGATCCAAAACTTCTCCATCTTTAACTACTTGCCTGTTTCTCCAAATTTCAAAGTCACCCTTATCAATATTAATAATTACATCAAAGTTATTGTCATTACCATAATGCTTCAGTAACATTGCCCTGAATACATCTTCTAAAACACGCATCATGGTTGCCCTATCAATATTCTTCAGTTCTTTAAACTCCGAAAATGTTTCTATTAAATTCAAATTTTCCATATGATAATTTTTTGATCTTTTATTTAAACAGCAATACTATTTTAGTACTCTTAATATCCTCAAATTCAATAAATTGTTTTTCAATACTTAACTGCTTCTTTTTACTATTTGCCGGTTTAATTGTCTTTTCTGTCTCAACATCAATTCCATTTTCGTGAACCGAAATTAATCTAACACTAATTTTTATTCCATTTTTAAACAATATTTCAATATCCTTATTCAAATACTTGCGATACTGTTGAATCACTGTAAATGGTTGAGTCAGTCCGGGCGATGTTACTTCAAGCTCAAAATCTTCCTTATCGCGATCAAGTTTAAGTTCAATCTTTTTGCTTATTTCGGCACATTCATCAAGACCAATCCCTTTATAATTATCCAACGTGACAATTATTTTATTACCCGGATTTACAGCAATATTTACCAGGAATTGATTTTTTGGATCAATCAGGGGTTCGACAATATTTTGTATTTGTTCTTTTGTAATCATTTAAAAAAAAGGCAACAAAATAGGGGACTGCCGTCCCCTAAATTCAAACACAATTGCTATATCTGCCGTAAAGATATAAAAATTTTAATATAAAATGCAAGTTAGAAAAGTCAATTGAATACCAATCAACTTTATCTCTTTAAATACTGACTCTCATAATACCTCTCATATGCTCCTGAAAGAACATTATTTAGCCATTGTTCATTTGAAAGATACCAGTCAACGGTTTTATTCAATCCTTCTTCAAACCGTAATGATGGTTTCCAGCCAAGTTCATGTTGAATTTTTGAAGAATCGATAGCATAACGCAGGTCATGCCCCGCACGGTCCTTCACATAAGTAATAAGTTTAGCAGATGCTCCGGATTTACGGTTTAGTTTTTGATCCATTATCTCACATAATAATTTTATCAAATCAATATTCTTCCATTCATTATTGCCTCCGATATTGTATGTTTCCCCCAATCTGCCTTTATGAAATATTATATCAATTGCCCTTGCGTGATCTACAACATAAAGCCAATCACGAATGTTTTCTCCCTTTCCGTAGATTGGAATCGATTTGTTGTTTTTAATGTTATTTATTGAAAGCGGGATTAGTTTTTCAGGAAACTGATTTGGCCCATAATTATTTGAACAATTTGATATTACGATAGGAAGTTTGTATGTATGATGGTATGCGTAAACCAGGTGA
>Ga0182017_10002518_pt1 | contig 13855 bp, 15 predicted proteins | sample 712E3DmetaG_FD_120492 | JGI IMG/M metagenome (GOLD analysis project Ga0182017, IMG submission 120492) | Permafrost microbial communities from Stordalen Mire, Sweden - 712E3D metaG | ecosystem: Environmental > Terrestrial > Soil > Wetlands > Permafrost | place: Sweden: Stordalen | collected... | reverse complement strand
GTCAACAGGCCGTGGGTGACGGCATTCAGCCTGACGGCCTGCTTTCCGGCCTTGGTCTTGACCCCACAAAACTTGCCATCAGACGTTTGGCTGATTTCCGGTCAGCAAAAGGATTAATCCAATATTAAAAGCAGCTTGTCAATCTCAGCAAATGGGTTATTTAAGAATCAGGAGTTATTTGGTGATTACTAAATAACTTTAAGAATCTATTTTGGAAACTGCGGCGCTAACGATGAGACCTTCGCGTTCTGCGTAAACGGCCGCTTGTTGACGATTCCGTAAGTTGAGCTTATTTAATATCGAACGCAGGTGAGATTTAACAGTGTGTTCGGAAATTATTAACTTCTCCGCGATTTCGCGGTTTGTTGCGCCTTTACCAACCAAACTTAGGACTTCTCGTTCCCTGTCCGAAAGATTTTCGACATTTTTATCGGGTTTTAAAGGTTCAATATCGTTTTGAATACTATCCATGGAACTTGCGATGTAATTGGCTCCGTAATTGACAATAACATTTGCCATTAATTTTGAATTGGGAATAATTACGGTAGCACCGTCTTGTGTTCTGAAAATTGTTCGTAACCAGGAGATTTGCGTAATATATCCGGTTTGTCCAGACTCCAACCTAATGAAATGCCCAACCTCAATTTGTTTTCCATAAGCGATTTCAATTCCCGCAATAATATTATCAAACGTATTTCTGAATGCAATACCGACGACGATAAGGCCACCACAAATAACAATCACAAGTGGAAGTGTAGGTGCACCCCAAATCTCGAATATTACTAATATTCCGATGCTGACGATCACGATCCGGGCCAAACTGTAAGCTGCAGAAGCTAGAGTTTGTGTTTCTTTGGCCCGTTTGGTATAGAAACCGATTAAATTCCCACTCAGGTCAATGGCTACCCACATTATCGAAATAACGAAAACGCTTGCTAATGCCTCACCAGATATAATTTTAACAGAATGAGTGAGTTTGGCGATCTGAATAGCGCCGAAGGTGCCGAGCAAAATAAACCAAATAATTATCGGATGCCACGCCGATTCGATTAATAAGGAACTATGTATCCATCCACCACTCTGTTGTTGCCTTTTGAAGAACTTATGTAAATAAAATCTTACCCAAAAACCAATTACTACTGCAGCGACAAATATCAACAGAGGGACAATAATATTTATAATCATTGTTCACCCCAGGTTATTGTACTTTATAAAACATTTAATGTCAAAACTTAGCTGGCATTGGGGGCACGATTTAGCTACAAATTGACTTACTTTGGGTGCTGCATGGAATTTTCCGCCAAATCACCAACTCTTACATATGCTGGTGAGCGTTTTGGTTGAAACTGAATCTTTTTTTTATATAAACAAACAGCCCGCTTCTATTAACCGACCAACTGAAATAATTACCAACCAATGACAAAATAAATAAGCATTACAATTGGTATTGGTCCGGTGTCATCACCCAATACACCATTCCGAAGGCTTCCAGTGATCCTCACAGCATCTCTCCAGGTCCTGACGGTAATATCTGGTTAACATAGTACCAGGGCAATAAGACTGCCAAAATATCACCGCCAATAGGTCGCAGTAGTCGAAGAAATACTCACTACCTTGACGTTAGTCGCAGCCGTATCGCCAATCTTACCTGTAGCTCCACTGACAAAACCTGTGCCCGTGGTCTACCTTTCTTTGCAGTTTAATCATTTCTGCAACGAGTTTTTTGTCCATCATACTATTTTCACCACTTCGTTTTTGGATGATATATGGCCAAGCTTACGACTCCAACAATTAAAACGGTTCCTTTCTGCCGGTATCTTTGCCGCTTCCAAACACTTCTTTGTGTGCCCTAGCTGCCGTGTAAACACAGCCCACTCCACAAATATATTGGGCTACTCTTAGAGCCTCAGTTATTTCTTCTTTCGTTGCTCCGGCTTTGATTGCCTCCCGTGCCAGCGACTGCACTCCATCAGACGCTCCGTGCTCAGCATCTAATACCATGGCAATCAACAGCTTAACTTTTCTCGGGAGTGCTCCGTCTGCCAAGGCAGATTTCTGTGTGTCATTCACCAAACTCAGCAATTTAGGATCTAATTCTTCATAAATTTTCAAGATGTTCTGGCATAAAGGTACCTCCTTATTCACTTTTTAGTAGGTGGAATTTCCTCATCCCACTGTAATTTTGCAAGCATACCTTTGAGTTTAGCGGATGCCCCGCCTTTAACTGGAGCCCCATGACCCGGCAATAAAATATCGAATTCTAATTTTGAAATTGCAATTAACGAACGTTTGGCCTGAGTTAGGTCTATGGACATGGTTTTGGAAGGGGGCCCTGGATTGCCATCTGCATCGCTTTTGAGCGCATCGCCTACAAAGATGGTTTTCCCCGGCTGATAAAGACAGATACTGCCATTAGTATGTCCCGGAGTGAAGATAACCCTGAAACCGGCAATGTCCATATTATCCTTCAGGATGATATCAGGCACCACAGGATGAAAACCCATCAACGGAGACGCCAATTTGAAAAGCAGTCCCAGAGGGCCGCGCACATATTTAAATTTAGCCTTGCCGGAAAGAATAGCGGCATCGTTTTCATGGATCGCGATCTTTGCACTTGTTATTTTTTTCAATTCGGCAACACTGCCAACATGATCGATGTCACTATGGGTCAGTATGATAAATTTAAGATCTGATGGATTTTTCCCAATCCTCTTGACGTAGTTGATAATCAAATTTCCGTTCCGCGGCATTCCTGTATCAATTACGAACATTTCAGGCCCGGACGTGACCAGATAGCAATTGGCGCCCCTGACACCATCAATTTGGTGAATACCGGAAATTATCTCCACCGCTTTTCTCTCCTGATTCGTATGTCTATTCTAATATTAAAGAAAATCTAATTCAAATATCGTAATAGCTGAAAAGATAGGGGATGGCATGTCATTTCCATGGAAAATGCTAGGATCTATTACTTAATTTACTATTTAGCAAATCATGTCTGCATAGCACCTAGGAAAAAGATTTGCTTCAATAGAATCAACGGTATCGATATGCCAAAACAATAAATGCAAAATCCATGAGACCGCTGGCGATCGCCTTTGGTTTACGCAGGATGCGTTATTTTACTGATTTCGCCATCCCCACGCTAATGCAGCGAGACCGGTGGTAAAAGCTTTGAGACTGCAAAAATTTAAATATTTTTCAGATTTAGCTGTCCCATGGAGGGGCATCATTAAGGGCCGTCACATTGAAGCGGAACTTCAATCATTAGTCGGGTATAATACCGAATTCAAAGACCTGCAAATCTGATCCTAATTTGTTGTGACTCATTTGGATCAGGGGTGTGTTAACAATTCGAAGGCTGGTTCCGAAAAAATCTTGCCCTAAATTTACAGTTTAATTCGCTTGGTGTATCATTTTGTCAAGAAGTATTAAAGAGGAACGAGATTATAGGTTGTTATGAGAGGTTATCGTGAATATCCGCTTTCTTGGCGCGCATAACATCGAATCAAAAGACGTGAGACCAATGAGTCTGCTCATCGATGATATTCTGGCAATTGATGCCGGCGGATTGGTTTCAAGTCTTACATTTTCTGAGCAAATGGCAATGAAAGCTCTGCTGGTCACGCATCATCATTATGACCACATCAAAGACATTCCTATGCTGGGTATGACTTTCTACGTCAACAATGCTCAACTTCACATATATTCGCTTCAATCTGTCTTGGAAGCCCTTGAGTACCTGTTCAAATATCCAGGGAATTTATATTTTAATTCCCTCGAGCGCCCTGTAGGAAATCCGACCTTCAGGTTCACAACCATTGCCTCTCTGAAACCATTTATCGTAGAAGGGTATCATATTCTGCCAGTTCCAATGAAACACTCAGTACCGGCGGTGGGATACCAGATTACATCTCCCGAAGGGAAAAACCTTTTCTATACAGGGGATACTGGCAGTGGCCTTGGCGATTGCTGGCAGCAGATTTCACCCGATGTACTTGCCATTGAAGTAACAGCAGCGAACGAATTCATTAAAACCGCCCGAGAGGCAAAACATCTTACTCCCAGTTTGCTTAAAGAAGAACTGGTGTCTTTCCAAAATATCAAAGGATACTTGCCCAAAATAATCACAGTTCACATGTTCCCCCAGGATCAGAGCAAAATTGAAATTGAACTAAAACAGGTTGCCACTGAACTAAACGCCACCATTATCCCTGGATATGAAGACATGCAAATCACCCTGTAGCCTCAAAACGGGAGGTAGTTACCGAAGAAACTCTTTTTATAATAAACGTTACAGACGATATCTCCAAGGAGGATGGCCCATGGAAATGACTAAGCGAGAAAGAATACGAGCTGCTCTTGCCGGCAAAGCGGTCGACCGAGTTCCGGTGGCATTCTGGAGACATTGGCCGGGAGATGACCAGACTGCGGAGTCACTGGCACACGTTGCTCTGGCGTTTCAGCAGCGGTATGATCTCGACTTCATTAAGATCCCGGTGTCTTCGACTTATTGTGTCGCCGATTATGGAGTCAAACATGAGTACCTTGGCAGCCTAATTGGGGACCGTGATTATCTAGAACGTGTCATTACGAGAGTAGATGATTGGAACCGGATAGAACCTTTAGATGTCACCAAAGGTAATTACGGCCAATACCTGCAGGCTTTGCGGCTGATCATTGAGAAACGAGACTCAGATACTCCGGTGATTTTCACCATTTTTAATCCGCTTGCAATGTCTTCTTATCTTGCCGGTGATGAAATCTTGTTAGTCCATTTAAGGAGATATCCGGATAAGGTTGAGAAAGCACTGAAAGCTCTTAGTGAGACATGTTCGAATTTTGTCAAGATGGTAATCGCCGAGGGGGCAGATGGTATTTTTCTGTCAACGCGTTGGGCTAGTTACGAACTTATGAGCGAGGACGAATATCTGCGTTTTGGGAAACCTGGTGATCTGGCCGCACTTGGAGCGTCTTCAAACGGCTGGTTCAATGTGCTCCATTTGCATGGTCAGCACCCGATGTTTAGCGCTCTCTCTGATTATCCTGTGCAGGCTGTCAATTGGCACGACCGCACGGCATGGCCCGGGTTGACTGAGGGTAAAAAAATTTTCCATGGGGCGTTAATGGGGGGAATCGAACAATATAAAACCCTGAATTTGGGAAGCCCGCTTGAAATAGAATCACAGGTTTATGATGCGATCAACTTGACCAAAGGGCGTCGTTTAATTATTACTCCCGGTTGCACTTATCCTTTGAGTGTCCCCGACCGGAACCTGATTGCGATGAGAAGAGCCGTAGACACATATGGGTCCACCCGGAAAAGCAAATAACGGCCTCACTGCCAAGTTAGTATACAGTCTGATTTTGCCGTAGGGTGTTCGAAATACATTAGGAGGAAAATACCGTGGAAAAAGTTGCACTGGTAACAGGGTCAACAAATAACGTGGGTAAAGGTATCGCTGAACAACTGGCAAGAGATGGGTTTGTGGTCATTATTACTTCAAGACACGGAAATGAAGCCAAGGAAATCGCTACCAACCTCGTCAAGAAAGGGATGTATTACGAAGTAGATTTTTCCGACCCCGGACAAATAGCGGGTCTCTTCTCCTTCGTCAAGAAAACTGCAGCCAGATTGGATGTTCTTGTAAACAATGTCGCCTACACGAAAAACGAATCAATTATGGATTGCACGCTTGAGACTTGGGAGCGCACTATCAATACTAATTTGAGAAGCTATTTTCTATGCACACGTTACGCTGCAGAGATAATGAAAGAACACGGGGGCGGAAACGTTGTAAATATTACCGTAGGCAGTGATCGCGGTATTAGCAACAAGTTCGCGTATTCGGTGAGTAAGGGTGGGGTTAATTCGTTGACGATGAGTGCTGCTATTGACCTTGCTCCCTTCAACATTCGTGTGAATGCGATCTCCATTGGTCCCACAGGAACTCCAGTCGGGAGCAAGGAAAATTCTGATAGGACGAGAAAATATGAAAGCAATACACTGGCTGGACATATTGGCTTACCTTCGGATGTTGCTAATGCCTTGTCATTTTTAATTTCTGAAAAGGCCCAATATATATATGGGGCAATTCTGCCAGTGAATGGGGGAGGAAACCTTTCCCGCTAGTGGGATATTACAAGCCTATTTTATGATGTTTTATCGAAACAACTGAAACCAAATTGCGTTCAGGTCATTCAGATCATATCATTTCATAGTCCGTCCTGAAAAGAAACAATTTATTCTGGCAGTGCACCAGTTTCTGGCATCGCACGGACGATAAAACCTCGGTGAGGTTCGAATTCTATAAGATGGCGGTATTGCACGGTAGCTAGAACCTTTGAAGTTATTATAAACCTGTAAAAAATAGTTCAACAATTGCTGGGACTGATTCCCAGTCCTGCGGCATAGGCGGAACTGTATAATAGACTTGATCGAAGCAGTCTTGGGGAGATTCAAACTCCGAACAAACGGTTTAGGAAAGCGTGTTTAAAAAGTAATGTTAGCTTCCTCCCAAATGCTGCAAAGCCAGTTTAACCTTTTGCTCCAAACTCAATTTTTGACCTGATGGCAATGTACTAACCGCTCGTGTAGCTTCAGCAACGGAATAGCCCAGGGAGATTAAAGCAGTCACCGCATCGGCATTTTCCTGGGCGGCCTTGCCAGCCGGAGCTGAAATCAGCACACCACCAACCTTGTCTTTCAATTCCAGAATCAGTCGTTCGGCGGTCTTTTTACCGATACCAGGAATAGTTGTGAGGATTTCTACGTTTCCAGAGGCAATCGCCATGGCTACGTGGTCAGCATTCATTGCGGAGAGCATTCCCATTGCTGTTTTCGGCCCCAGTCCTGAGACAGTAATCAGAGTCTCGAAAAGCCGTAGTTCATCAATTGAGCCAAAGCCATAGAGGCTCATATCATCTTCTCTGACATGCAGATGGGTGTAGAGCTTAACTTCCCCGCCAACTATTCCCAATTCACTCAACACGGAAGTCGGGACACCCACCTTGAAGCCGACGCCATTAACATTTACTATCATGCTGTCTTGGCTGAGAGCCTCTATAATTCCTTTTAAACTAGCAATCATTTTCTACTCCTCTGTCGCATCTTTCCGGAAATATCGTTCAAGTGCATTTAGCATGATGGTTGCAATCCCAGATTTATCAAAAAGAAGTCCTTTTAATATTTAAAATTTTGTATAGTTTTTGAATTCAGCCAATTCGTTAATACGTAGTTACATTAAGGGGCTATTTTTCAGTCAGGAACGCATGCGCTTTCTCCAGCAATTCCGGTATTGGCAGTTGCTGAGGACACTTTTCAAGACAAATCTCACATTTAATGCACTTATCAGCTCGCTGTTCTGCCTTGAACATTCTGTCGTTCTGGTACATTCTCCTTGGCCTTGTGGCGTCACCATAAATCATCGCTTCATTGTACAAACTGAGGACACGAGGGATTTCCACACCGTTGGGACAGGGCATGCAATATCTACAAGCAGTGCATGAGGTTGGACTCAGTGAGAGATAAGCATCCCTGACTCGTCTAATCAGCGCCAGTTCACCTACATTCAAGTTATGTGGTTGGGAATGCCCAGCATAAGCAACATTTTCTACTACGTGATCCATTTTGCTCATTCCGCTAAGAACTAACGTCACCTCAGGGTGATTCCAGACCCAGCGCAATGCCCACTCTTGCGGCGTCCTTTGCACCGTAGCGCTAGCCCATAAAGCGGCTACGTTCTCAGGAGGTCTTGCGAGTCGACCAGCTCTAATCGGTTCCATCACCACCACTGCTAACTCTTTCTTGTGAGCATATTCCAGTCCACGTGTGCCAGCCTGTATCTCTTCATCCATGTAGTTGTATTGAATCTGGCACAACGTCCAATTGTCATAAGCATCGATTATTTCTTGAAAAACTTCATAACTATCGTGAAAAGAGAATCCGAGATAACCGATGCGACCATCCGCCATCGCGCCTTCGGCCCACTTCAATACCCCAAGATTACGCACCTTGGTCCATCCCGCCTTATGCAGACCATGCAATAGATAGAAATCAACCCGGTCGTTCTGCAGTCTTTTCAATTGCTGATTCAGGAGTCGGTCAAAATCTGCTGAAGAACTAACCTCCGGAACTGGGAGTTTAGTGGCGACTCTGACTTTTTCTTTATAGCCATCTTTCAATGCCTTACCAACGATGACCTCGCTGTTACCGCCATGGTAGCCCCACGCCGAATCTATATAGTTAACACCATGGTCGATGGCATAACGTATCATCCTGATTGCTTCAGGCTCATCGATCTTACTGTGATCTTCATTCAACACTGGTAAGCGCATTGCCCCGAATCCGAGTGCTGAAACGTTCCAATCCAACTTGCCAAACTTACGATATTTCATCTCTCTCTTTCTTTTTGTTACCGATAAAAGTAGTTTATTCGGGAAATCATATTAATGAAATTGTAATATAATCTATAACAACTGGCAAAAGACCCTGTGGTTAGCTTCCTTCATCCAGAAAAATCCATTGTTCCACTTCTAAAGATGTAAATTGTCAACAAAATGACAGATTGCCAGAAAATATGAAACTCGTCCCTTGCAGTTAAACTCAGCCTTTTGTATGATGTTCTTAAAATTGGATTTCCCCCACATTAATGTACAAGCAACAAGACGACCGACTCCGGAAAAGAAAATTAAAAGTTGGAGACATCAAATGGCGACACCCCAAAATTCAGAAATGCCTTATCGTACTTTAGGACACACCGGTGAGAAAGTATCCATCATCGGCTTAGGCGGGTTCCACATCGGCACGCAGAATAATGAAAATGACAGCATACGGATAATACGAACCGCCATTGATAATGGTGTCAATTTCATGGATAAAAGCTGGGACTATAATGATGGAGTAAGCGAAATTAGAATGGGAAAAGCTCTTCGCGACGGATTCAGAAATAAGGTCTTCTTGATGACTAAAATTGATGGGCACACCTTCCAAGCAGCGACAACCCAGCTTGATGAATCCCTACAAAGACTGCAAACCGACACCATCGACCTGCTGCAATTCCACGAAGTGATTCGAATAACAGACCCGGAAAAGATTTTCAGTCCTGGTGGCTCAATGGAAGCACTACTGGCGGCTAGAAAGGCCGGCAAGATTCGTTACATCGGTTTCACCGGTCACAAGAGCCCTGATATCCATCTGAGAAGATGTTGCAAACAGCCATGGATAGTGGCTTCATATTTGACACAGTTCAGATGCCACTTAATGTCATGGATGCTCGCTTCGAAAGCTTTGAAAAAAAGGTTCTGCCAGTGGCTCTGAAAAACAACATCGGCATTGTAGGAATGAAACCAATGGGATCCGGGAGGATTTTAGAGAGCGATACCGTGACTGCGACAGAATGTCTTCGTTACGCCATAAGCCTGCCGGTAAGCGTTACCATTACCGGGTGTCAATCACTTAAACTTCTCCGGCAAGCTTTGGCTGCAGCCAGGAAGTTTAGTCCTATGACCGAACAAGAACGGTCAGCTTTGTTGGCAAAAACTGCAAAAGCAGCCCGCGATGGTAAGTATGAACAATATAAAACAGAAACAATGTATGACAGCACATCACGCAATCCTTCATGGTTGGGGTAGTTTTTCTTATTTTGACCACACGTACGGGACTGTGCCGAAATGGCATGATAGAACAGGTCGAATACTCTGCTAAAACTGAACAACTGGGGAAAAGTCTTTAAATCGGGATGGACGGTGTCAAGTGAAATTAGCCGGAACAGGGGAACAAAAATGGGAAAAATTATTGCCGTGGCCCAGCATAAGGGTGGAACAGGGAAAACTACCACTTGCATTAACCTGGGAGCAAGTCTCTGCGATATGGGAAAAACCGTACTTGTCGTTGACCTGGACCCTCAGGCATCTTTTACCCTCAGCATGGGCATTAATCCCTTAGAGGTCGAGAAATCTATCCACCAGGTCCTGGTTGACCCCAATGTGGATATAAAGAGCACCATAATAAGAAGGCCAACCCTAAACTTTTTCTTGGTCCCTTCCAATGTAGATTTAGCTGTGGCAGAATCCGAACTGGCAGGGAGGATAGGGCGTGAAAAAGCCCTGTTCAAAAAGCTGGCTCCTATAAAGGATGATTTTGATTATATTTTCATCGACTGCCCTCCAACATTAGGCATCCTTGTTATCAATGCGCTGGCGGCCACTGATAGTGTCCTTATACCAATGCAGTGCGAGCCCCTAACCTTATACGGTGTAAAGCACCTTCTGCAAGTAATAAACCTTATCAAAGAAGAGGTAAATCCCAACCTGAAGATAGAAGGGGTGCTTAGGACTATGTACGATAGGCGCATTAAACTGAGTGAGGAAGTGTCCAATAGCATCCAGCAAACCTTTGGCAACCTTGTCTTTTCCACAATCATATATCGGCACGTTAAATTTGCTGAGGGACCGATTCATGAAATGCCGATAAATTTCTATGCCTCAAAGTCACCAGGAGCGGACGAATATCGGAATTTGGCCAAGGAGCTTGTTGATCATGAAAGTCAAAAAGCCTGACAAAAGCGTTTCCGATATGGATGTCCTGAAAGATATCAGAGGGCTGCTGTCTGTAACTCAAGAACGAGAGGACAAAACGGCAGATCGAGGAAGAGACGAAAGCGGGTTAGAAATCGATGCAGTCAAATTTGAGGTACAGATTAGACAACATAAAGAACTGGTTCAAAAGCTGCAGGAAGAATTACGCAGAATGGAAAATGAGAAAGAAGAATTTGCTGCGAAGTTAAAGGTGCTGGACCCGGGTAATAACAAACTCATGTCTGCAGCTTCAAAGTCTACAGCGTTAAGCGAAGAAACTGCTCAACTTGAGGCAAGGATAGCTGAGCTGTCTTCAGTCTTGTCTCAAATTGATGGCTTACTTAAGCTCCGGGTCCAGGAACTGTCAAAGAGAATAGCTCGGCTTTTCCAAGAAGCTGGACAGGGCGACATGGCCATAGAATTTAGAAAAGCAGCCAGTGAATTAGAAATCGTTGAAAATTTCGCCCGCTTCCTGCAAATACTCCTTGGGCAATAACGAAGAATCTGGGGCGGCTAAACCGAATCGCAAATCAACGTTACTACAGTCGTGTGTTGTGCGTTATTTTTCCATTACTTGAGTCACCGCTATTTTCCGCAAAGCAGGCAATTTTATTATTTGAATCAGGGTTAGCTTGAAATACCTATGTTATACAGACAAATGGCGAAAGCGAACAGAGAGAGCCACATACTCTGTAACAACCAATTTCCTACTTCTAGTTGACCGAGACCGATCGAATGACGGGGTTTCCAAACGAACATGCCTGTTATCTTTTCATTGGTATAATATTCAATAATGGCTGGCATTATGATACAATTGCTATCATCAGAAAAGGAGATATACATGTCAATATCGCGAAGCATTTTTGACTCCATGCCAAATTCGTTTAACCCCAAGGTTTTGGAGTTATTCATTAAAAATCCCGATAAAACTTACAGTCGTATGGAATTGAGCAAAAAATTCGGTGGCAAGGATTCAACTCTTTCAATCGACTTAGCCATGCTTTCATTAGATAGGCTCGAACGACGTGTTATCAATGGTGAAACGTATTACAGTTTAAAGAAGAACACATAAATATAAATGTTCAAGGGGTACGAGTGTATCTCGGGAATATCATTGGTTTAGTGTGTCAGGCTAAACGACCTTTAATGAATGCAGTGGTGGTCGCAGATGTGGTCTTTATCTTTATTCTGCTTCAGTTTAAACCCATGTCAATAGAAAGTTCGTTCAGATTCATGTATCCCTCGGCAAGCATTGATAAAGTTCAAGTCAATTTAACGAGCTGTGTTAAAATTGACTGATGGACAATAAAAGCAAATCAGTTTGGGCGGGATGGTTAGATATAACCGCCGGAATTATCTGGCTCTTGGGTGATGCGTTTCTTTTTCTTATCATTATAGGATTATCCGTTGGTTTTGGAGCACCCCACATCTTCAATCTGTTGCTGATTCTTACCATACCTGCATTTTCTGGCATTTTGGCCATTTTGGGGGGTATGTTTTCACTAAAACGAACGAATTGGGTGCTTGCAATAATAGGTTCGATCTGCGCCGTGCCTTTAGGATTGGGGATAATAGCAACTGTGCTGATCGTACAATCGAGAAACATGTTCAATTAAGTGATGTTAAATCTGGTGGGCATCGAAGAGTACTCGTTGGTCAGGCAACGGCTTTTACTTTTTTGCAAAATTTTGACTTAATCGATAAAACATTAGGAGCCTACAAGAATAACAGTTCGAATCCCCTCAGCTCCACCGTCGTGGACAAAAGGTAAAACTTTTGAGAAAATCTTCCCATTAGTGTTTTGATGGCCTAGTCCGATCTCATGTCCACGGAAGCGTGGTAATCCATTTTTTCTAGCCCAGCGTCGATTTCCATCCGGAATAATGGCTACGTGAAAAGGAATTTGATTGTTGTTCATAATACAATCAATAGTATCACGTCAAAACATAAAAACTAAAACTTGATTCCGCGTGCGGGCCATCAGCAATGTTGGGAAAAAACCTGGAGGCAACAAAATTGTAGGGGATACCATCTTAATTCGGTAAAGTATTTAAAATTCAGAACCGATGATGAACTAAAGAAGTGGGCATTTGAGAAGGATGGGAAGTTTATCGTAAAGGGATGTATGCATATTGTTGATGGGAAGGAATTAGTTTTTGATATTACGTCGGTAGAAAGGGTTGGTTCATAATTAACTTATCAGATTTTGCGAATGAACACACGGTCAACCGACGCACAGCAAGTGTTCAAGTTTTAATATAAGCATCAGCTTTTGAACCATAATCTAATTGACAATTGCCAATGGTAAGTTCTCGTTATAGCTGGTATCATGGAATAGCGAACCGATAATTATATACAACACTTTTTGGTCGCCAGCGGAATCTGGTCGCTAACGAGGGTCCGCTTCCTTATTACACAACACGACGAAAAACAAAAGGTAAGCAGATGTTCTTAGCCTAAAGGCTCCGTGGAAATTCTTCAGCGACCAGAAGTTGTCGATTGTCTCGACCCTCCTGGTGTTCTTGTGGTGGAACCACTAAGTACCTACGAAAATCACGACCCACATCACCAGCTTTTGGGGATTTATTTCTCGCTGACCAGAATCTCGTTGTTTTTGCTGGTGAACCAAGGCTGGTAACCTAGAGCTGGACTTACCAGCCCTGGTGCCTTTTGGTACCAGCGTTTTGTCCACTACTCATTACATTACTGTAATAAATATATTCCTAAATTATATATTTGTCAAAGGACGATGATACGAACCATCCATCTTTTTCGTGATTTAATTAATAAGTAATTGCGCAATTAAACGATTCGATGATTTGTGTTTTTACAAAAGTGCAATCCAGAATGCGGGCTGTATAAAGTTATCCGAGGTGGCATTCTAAAGGATATAGACCTTTAACCCCATGAATAATTCCAAAGACAATATGAATTATGGCATAGGCGGTGTTTTTGCCGGATTTGATTTTCACAATCTTTTAGTAATATTTTTTTATAACTTTGCTTAAATAGGATATACTGATCTTATCAGTATATTGGCATCACCGACCGCGAGAGGATTCCATTGCGAAAGCGCAGGAAAATATTTAGTATCGCGAGTGCAAGAACAGGATTTCGTGAAGCGTGCAGAAGGAGCCATCAATCCTGCATTTCAATATATGAAATAGGAGTCAATGATATTTAAAATGAGAAGGACATTATCCATAGTCTGCTCCGTGTTACTTGCAATAATGATGCTGTTGGGTTCATTGTCAATTATGGCCACGCAGGTTATGGC
>Ga0182017_10002517_pt1 | contig 13858 bp, 12 predicted proteins | sample 712E3DmetaG_FD_120492 | JGI IMG/M metagenome (GOLD analysis project Ga0182017, IMG submission 120492) | Permafrost microbial communities from Stordalen Mire, Sweden - 712E3D metaG | ecosystem: Environmental > Terrestrial > Soil > Wetlands > Permafrost | place: Sweden: Stordalen | collected... | reverse complement strand
GGGCGTGACGCCAAGGGAGCGCAGCGTGGTGAGCATGACCGGTGTCCAGCCGTTGTGGACGAGATGCGTCCGGGGGTTCGTCGCCGGGTGGTTCGTGTTGTTGGCATATGAGTCCTCCCCCGTCACCGCCACCACGCCGATCTTGATCGTCGAGTCGGCCGCCTTCATGGCCGCAATGTAGTCCCGGGCCCGGGTCGCGTACGTGAATGGGTCCCATTGCACCGCCTGCAGGTCGGCCTCCCACGAGCCGTAACACTCGTTGCCGATTTCCCAATATTTGATCCCCAAATGCTTGGTGACGTTGGCGTTGGTCACCCAATCGGCCGCCTCCTGCGGCGTACCCGAGCCGTAATTGACCGTGATGAAGATCTTCGGCGAACTCAGCCCCGCAACGACATTCGCAAAAGCGTCGAATCCGGTCGCCCACGTACCTGTGTAATCGCCGGGATTGATCTGCTGGGTCGTATTCGTCCGCCAGTGGTAGACGTCGGACAGCGAACCTCCTGGAAAGCGCAACGCCCGCGTGCCGGCGGCCTGCAGCAAGGCAATCGTCTGCGTGGAACTGAGTGCACTGTCCCAGATCTCCGTATTGACGCCGAACACCCGGTCATCGACGGTGCGAACAACCGTCCCGGCGTCGACGGTCAGATTGGCGGCGGCAGCGGGGCGTGGGAGAGCCCACCCGAGCAGCGCCCACAACGCCACAGGAATGGCGAAGGGGAATTTGGTGAGGGATGCAGACATGATGGACGATGTCATAAAGAAAACACTGCGGTGGATACTTACCGCCATCCGATCTTCGATGCAAAACCAAATAATCCGAGTCCGCGCAATGGTAGCCGTTGATGGACACTAATCCGGACCCATGCAGACGCGTCACCGTTGTCCTCACATCGAAACCGATTGTTCGTTCAACGATGTAGGAAGCCTGCTTGCAGGCGATTCCTGCTCTGCAATCGCGAGCAAACTCGCTTCCTACAAGTGCATCGTTGGCTCAGGCAAACCAACGGCGCAGGCACAACCTCTCCGTCAGCGTCGAAACCTCATTTCACCCGCCGCACGCGCACCCAATAGCCCCCGGACGATACATAAAGTTTCCAGCCCCCGAGTTTCGAGGGACGAATCTCGATCTCGGGATTCACCATGGTGGGCAGCCAAATAGTGTCCGAAGAGTTGCTCTGCGCCCAAACCTGTCCGTTTTCGAGGTGGAAAACGGAAGCGCCGGACCACCCGTTGAACTCACCCACGATGCGGCTGCGAATGACCTCGTCGTGTTTCTCCTCAGGCAGACCCGCCTTCGCCTGCGTCACCGTCTTCTCCTCGGCTTTGACTTCGCGTTTCACCTCGGCGCGCACCTCCTGTTTCACCTCCGCCCGGACTTCCTGTTTCACCTCGGCGCGCACCTCCTCCTTAACCTCCGCCCGCAGGTCCTGCCGGGCCTGTTCCCGTACCTGCCGTGCCCCTTCTCGGCTGAAACGTCCTACCATTTGGTCCAGGGCCGCCTGCTGTTCCGGCGTCAGCCGGTCGAGCCCGGCCGCGCGCCGTTCCTCCGGAGTGAGTTGCTGCCAGAAACCCGGTTCCGCCGCCTGCCCGGCCGCGACGGCCACGGTCAGCAGTAAAACAAATCCCCGCAGGATCTTCATGGGCCGAGGATGGCGCGGTCCCCGCCCGTTCTTCAACTCTTTCTCATCACGGTGCACGGACGGCCGCAAATTGTGACGTTGCGTCGCATGCTCCGATTCCGCATCTTGCCGCGCCATGACCCTTGAGGACAAGGACCGCAGCGTTTCTGCGCCGAGCGACTTCATCCGCGACATCGTCGCCCAACATGTCGCCGAGAAGCGCTACCCGAAAATCGTCACCCGGTTCCCGCCGGAACCTAACGGCTATCTGCATATCGGCCACGCCAAGTCGATCTGCCTCAACTTTGGGATCGCCCGCGAGAACGGCGGCCAGTGCAACCTGCGGATGGATGACACCAACCCGACCAAGGAGGACGTCGAGTACGTCGATTCCATCATCGCCGATGTGCGGTGGCTCATCGGCGGCTGGGCCGACGAGTGTCTGGGATTCAAGCCCAAGGGCCGGACACCCGAAGCGGCGACGGTTGACGGCAAACCCGATTTCTACCTTCCTGCGGCGCCTTTGCCGGTGGACTTCGGTCATCCGGCCGGGGTCGAGCCGTTTTTCGCCAGCGACTACTTCGACCAGTTGTTTGAGTTCGCCCTGGCGCTGATCCGGAAGGGCAAGGCCTACGTCTGCGACCTGAGCCCGGAAGACACCGAGAAGTACCGCGGCGCCCCCGACCGGCCTGGTCAGGACAGTCCGTTCCGCAACCGCAGCGTCGACGAGAACCTCGCGCTCTTGCGCCGGATGAGGGCCGGCGAGTTTCCCAACGGTGCCCGCACGCTGCGCGCGAAGATCGACATGGCGGCGCCCAATATCTGGCTGCGCGACCCGGTGCTCTACCGGATCCGCCACACCGAGCATCACCATACCGGCGGCCGGTGGTGCATCTACCCGATGTACGACTTCGCGCACTGCCTGAGTGATTACATCGAGGGCATTACCCACAGCATCTGCACGCTGGAGTTCGAGGTGCACCGCCCGTTGTACGACTGGCTGCTCGAAGCCCTCGAACTGCCGCGCCCCCTGCCCCACCAGTACGAGTTCGCCCGGCTCAACGTCGGTTACACGGTGATGAGCAAGCGCAAGCTGATGCAGCTCGTGCAGGAGAAAATTGTCGCCGGCTGGGATGACCCGCGCCTGCCGACCATCTCCGGTCTGCGCCGCCGCGGCGTGCCGGCCTCCGCGGTGCGGCGGTTCGCCTACCACATCGGCGTGACCAAGTTCAACAGCCTGACCGACGTGGCCGTGCTCGAACACGCCATCCGCGACGAGCTGAACCAGAAAGCCCTCCGCCGCCTCGCGGTGCTCGATCCGATCAAGGTCGTGTTGACCAATCTCGCCCCGGGCGAAGTGATCGAGGTCGACGCGGTGAACAATCCGGAAGACCCGGCCGCGGGTATCCGCCAGGTGCTGTTCACCCGCGAAGTCTACATCGAGCGCGATGACTTCCGGGAGGTTCCACCGCCGAAGTACTTCCGCCTGCGCCCTGGCGGCGAAGTCCGCCTCAAGTACGCGTGCATCATCAAGTGCGACGAAGTGATCAAGGACGCCGCGGGCCAGGTGACGGAACTCCGCTGCACGGCCGACCTCGATTCGCGCACGGGTGGGCCGAATGCCGGGAAAAAGGTCAAGGGTACCGTCCACTGGGTCAGCGCCGTGCACGCCATCGAGGCTGAAGTCCGCCTGTACGATCGGTTGTTCACCGTGCCCGAGCCGGATGCCCCGCCCGTCTCCGCCGACAGCTCCGGCGCCGCCAAAGGCGATTTCAGGCAGTTCATCAATCCGCATTCGCTCGAAGTGGTGACGGCGAAATTGGAACCGTCGCTGCGTCAGGCGCAATGGGAGGAGCGGTACCAGTTCGAGCGGCTCGGCTACTTCGCCGTCGATCCCGACACCCGCCCGGACCGGCTGGTTTTCAACCGCACAATCGCCCTCCGGGATACCTGGGCGAAATAGGCGGTAGGCCGTAAACCGTGAGCGCCATGGCGCCGAGGGACCGGCGCCCTCCATCGCCGACAGCACCGTGGAGGGCTCCGCTCCGTCGGAGCCGCGCACGTGCGCGTTTCGGCGCGACATTCCCGCTCGCGCGCGCACCCTCCCGTCCTGCTCCGCGAATTCCTGCGCACGCTGGTGGTTGACTGTCCGCCATGGGCCCGCCGGCTCGGTCTGGTGCCGGCGCATTCGCTCCCGGCCGCGCGAGAAGATGAGTCTTTGCCGGATCGGTGCGCCGCCGCGGCCGCCCGACGGCACTTTGGCTGGCCGCTCGTGTTGGGGTGCGCGTGCTGGTGGCCGATGTCGCGCGCCTCGACCTCGCGCCCGACGGTCACGTGCTCAAACGCGAAAACCTCCTGGGCCGTTTCGGCCTGCGAACTCCCGACCGTGCGTGGCGATGGGATCTCGCCCCGATTCCCGAGCGGAGTCGTGATTTCCACCGGGTCCATGAAGTCGGCGCCTGGTTCGATGGCCCGCGCTGAGCCGGAACCTCGGACTGGGAAATCACCAATCCGGAATGATGCAAACGATCCATGGTTTCACTCGCGGTTTCCGAAACCGAATAGGGAAGGCGGATTGTCCTTAATCGGCCGAAAAGGACGGCGCGTTAGGGATAACGCGCCCTACCAGGGATGCCGGCGGCTCCGCTCGCCAAACAACCAACTCCTCAGTTTCATCTTCTTTCTCGTTCGCGTCCATTCGCACCCGTTCGCGGTTCCCTTGAATGATCCCTGATCTGCGGCCATTTCGGCGCCCCAAAACCGGGTTTTACACTGGCCGCGTTCACCGATTACCCTTTCCTGATACGGGGACAACATGAACCAACATCGCATCGGTCTCATCGGCGGCACCGGCCTCTACCATATCGATGGTTTTTCGAACCAGCGCTGGGTGCGGGTCAAGACCCCGTTCGGACCCCCTTCGGACGCTTTCCTCACCGGCACCCTCGCAGGGCGCGACGTCGTCTTCCTGCCCCGGCACGGCCGCGGGCACCGCATCCTCCCGAGCGAACTCAACCATCGAGCCAATCTCTGGGCCATGAAGAAGCTGGGCGTGGCCTGGATCATCAGCGTCAGCGCGGTGGGCTCGCTCCAGGCGCGCTACCGGCCGGGCGACGTCGTGTTGATTGACCAGTTCCTCGACCGCACGAAAAGGTCGCCGGAGCATACGTTTTTCGGGCATGGCATTGTGGCGCACGTCGCCTTTGCCGACCCGATCTGCGCGGAATTGCGCGAGCTTCTCCTGGCCAGTGCCCACGCGATGAGGGTGCGCGTGCACAATCGCGGCACCTACGTCTGCATGGAGGGTCCGGCCTTCAGCACGCGCGCCGAGTCGCTTGCCAACCACCGCCTGGGACTTGACGTGGTCGGCATGACCAACCTGGGCGAGGCCAAATGCGCCCGCGAGGCCGAGATCGCCTACGCCACCATGGCCATGGTCACCGACTACGACAGCTGGAAAGTCGACGAGGCGCACGTCACGACGGAGATGGTGGTCGAGTGCCTGCACCGGAACGCCGCCACGGCCAAGAAGGTCATCACCCATGTCGTCCCGCGGCTGCCGACCGAACCGGGCTGGCCGTGCCATCGCGCCCTGGAGCACGCGATCATGACGGATCGGAAGCTGTGGCCGCCGCAAACGCGGCGCCAGCTGGCGCCGCTGCTGGCGAAGTACAGTTAGCCAGCCGCGCCTGGACAACGCCCGCCCGCTCCTCGCGGCTTGCCTTGCCGCGAAGTCTTCTGGTTCACTGCGCACGCTGTGAAACAAAGCATCGTCACCCTCGACATGGAGGGCGTCCTCACCCCGGAGATCTGGATCGCCGTCGCCGAACGCACCGGTTTGCCGGAGCTGCGCCGTACCACCCGGGACGAGCCGGACTATGACAAGCTCATGCGCGGCCGCCTCGAGATTCTCGACCGGCATGGCATCACCCTCACGCGCATTCAAGAGGTGATTGGCAGTTTGGCGCCCCTGCCGGGCGCGATCGATTTCCTCAATACCCTCCGTGCCGAAACCCAGGCGATTGTTGTTTCCGACACCTTCGAGCAGTTTGCGCAACCGCTGCTGCGCCAGCTCGGCTGGCCCACCCTGCTCTGCCACCGCCTGGTCGTGGAGAACGACCGTATCACCGGCTACCAGCTGCGCATCCCCGACCAGAAACGCCAGGCCGTCCGGGCGCTCCAGTCGATCCATTACCGGGTCATCGCGGTGGGCGACTCTTTCAACGACACGTCGATGCTGGCCCAAGCGGATCAGGGGCTTCTGTTTCACGCGCCGCAGAACATTGTGCAGCAGTTCCCGCAGTTCCCCGCGATGGAAACCTACCCGGACCTGCTCGCGCGGATCCGGGCGCTGCGGTAGAAACGGTGAGAGGCGCCTTGCTGACCAGCGGAGCGCCTGATCCACCCGAAGATCAAAATGTGGCACGGGTCTCCCGACCCGTGGCGTTCGCGATCATCGGTCAGGAGACCGATGCCACGACGCGGCCGGCCGCGTCGATGCGCGCCCTACCGTCAGACCGGGCTCACTCGGGTTTGGCGTCGCGCACCATGAGGTCGCGCACGGCCTGGCGCGGATCCTTGCCTTGGTAAAGGCTGGAGTACACCTCATCGATGATGGGCGTCTCCACATTCGCGCGCCGAGCCAGATCATAGGCACTGCTCGCCGTCGTCACGCCCTCCGCCACAACCAGGCCCATTTCCTTCTGAATCTCCTCCAACTTCCGGCCTTTGCCCAGTTCTTCCCCCACGTGCCGGTTGCGGCTATGCCGGCTCATGCAGGTCACGATCAGATCCCCAATGCCGCTCAGGCCCGAAAACGTCTCCGGCCGTCCACCCAGCGTCTGCCCCAGCCGGGCCATCTCGACGATGCCGCGAGTCATCAGGGCGGCCTTGGTGTTGTCACCCATGCCCATCCCGTCGAGGACGCCGGCCGCGAGCGCCAGCACGTTTTTGAGCGAGCCGCCCAGTTCCGCGCCGATCACATCGTCCGAGGTGTAGACGCGAAAGAACTCGTTCATGCAGACCTGCTGGACGGCCCGGGCCGCCGCCGCATCCTTCGAAGCCGTCATCACCGCCGTCGGAACGCACCGGGCCACCTCCTCGGCATGACTGGGTCCGGAAAGGATCACGTAGCGCACCGGGCCCAACGTCTCCTCCACCAGCTGGCTCATGCGCTTGCAGGTGCCGACCTCGATTCCCTTGGCGATATTCAGGTAGATCGCATCGGTCGGGCGGGGGAGAGGTCGCAGGCGTTCCAGCAGGCCGCGCATGTACTGGCTCGGCGCGGCGAGGATGAAAATCGACGACCCGGCGCAACACCGGGCGACATTGCTGTCCAAGTCCAGCGCGGGCGGCAGTTCCACCCCTTTGAGGAACTTGTCGTTGCGACGCGTGCGCCGCATCTCCTCCAGATAATCCGGGAACGGTCCCCACAGGGTCACCTGATGACCATTGTGGCACAGCAGCATCGCCAGGGCCGTACCCCAGCCGCCATCGCTCAACACGCTGATTTTCATTTCACCCGCGCACATTTTCCATGGCGGAAAAGCGCTGGCGAGGCAAAATCGCCCCATTTTCCGCAGAAGAAGTTGCCCTTTCCCCAAGCGAGGCGCCCATGACACGTACCGCGGATCGCGCGAGCGCCGCGGACCGGCCCGCCACCCAAGCGGGTCAAACCGCGCCCAAGAATCGCTCGATGCGCCGGAGCACGCGGTCGCGGCCGAGGACACAAAACATGCTGGTGATCTCAGGACCCACATTGGTTCCTGACACCGCCAGCCGTGCGACGGCTTGATAGTCGCCGAAACCGAGCCCGTTTTTCGCGGCCATCGCCTTGATGACTTCCTCGAGGGCGCTGCCAGCCGAGAAGTCGGCGGTCGACAGCGTCGCCGCGAGTTCGCGCAGCCGGGCCTTGGGGTCGCCCTTGCTCATGATCTTCTCTCGCGCCTTCGGGTCGGTTGGGAAGTCCTCCGTGAAGAAGTATTGGGTGTAGGCCGGCAGTTCCTCGAACGCCTTGAGCTTCGCTTTACAGAGCAGCATGACCTGGCGAAAACACTCCTGGTCAGCCAGGGCCGCCGTCAGATTTTGCCGTTGGAAAAAGTCGCGCGCCAGATCCACGTATTGGTCCGCCGGCAATTCCACCACGTAGGCCAGGTTCATGTGCGCGAGTTTCTTTTCGTCGAACCGCGCGTTGCTCTGGTGCACCCCCGGCAGGTCAAAAAGCTGGATGACCTCCGCGATCGGCATCTTCTCCCGTTCGTCCTTCGGATTCCACCCGAGCAGGCAAAGGAAGTTGACCAGCGCCTCGGGCAGATAGCCGCGCCGTTGATACTCCTCGATCAGTGCGCCCTGATCGCGCTTCGACATCTTGCCCGGGCCGTTCTGCTTCAGAATCAATGGAATGTGCGCGTAGACCGGCCGCGGCGCCCCGAAGGCCGCCAACAGCTCCGTGTGTTTGCTCGTGTTCGAAAGATGGTCCTCCCCGCGGATCACGTGCGTGATCTGCATCGTGATGTCGTCCACCACGTTGACGAAATGGAAGACTGGATTGCCGTCGGAGCGCACGATGACGAAGTCCTTCTCTTCCGTCCGCTCGACCCGCCCGCGGATGGCATCATCGATGACCTGCGGAGCGCCCGAGATTCGGAAATACACGGCGCCGTCCTTCTCGTAGGTCCGGCCCGTGGCCTTGAGCCGCTCCAGGTATTCCCGGTAGATCGGCCCCCGCTCGCTCTGGCGGTACGGACCGTGACCTCCGCCCACCCGGGGACCCTCGTCCCAATCCAGCCCGAGCCAAGTCAGGCTGTCGTAGATCAGGTTGAGGTACTCTTCGGTGTTGCGCGCCTGGTCGGTGTCCTCAATGCGCAGCACGAAAACCCCGTCCGTGTGGCGGGCGTAGAGCCAGTTAAACAGGGCGGTGCGGGCACTGCCGATATGGAAGAACCCCGTGGGACTGGGGGCAAAGCGAACGCGGACGTTGGACATGAGACCGTGGGTGAGCGTTGAGGTGGTGCGCCCGGGCGGGAGTCGCCAGGGCCCAATCCAGTGCATCTTCTCCCGGCTGTCAAAGTATCCTCCGCCCCCAGTCAATTTCCCGCTTGCGCAGCCGGGGAAAACTCGGAAAGACTCACCCTTCACCCTGCGCGCGGGCCCCGCCGCGGGGCCGACGCCACACACGCCAACCCAGCCTGCATGCACAGTTTCTCCGAGCAATGTCTCGACATGGCCCGTTCCATGTTGAGCCAGAACCTAGACTCGATCAATCCCGACGGCACCGTCACCCCTGTATCCGGCGAGCATCCCCGCTCCGACGAACCCGGGCACGTCGCGTTTGCACTCGGAGAATTCTATCGCGCGACCGGTGAGACTACCCTCAAGGGTCACGACCTCATCGACTTGGTGGCACGCTGCGTCACGGCGCAGGTTTTCACCGATCCGCCCGCCGAGAACGGTCTGGCCTACGCCGCCCTGGGCCTCCTGTGCTTTGGCCCCTCCAAGGAGCGCAATCCCGTGTGGGAGCGCCTCGTGGACGAGACGCGCCAACGGCTCGACAAGATGCTGCTGCACCGCAGCGACTACGACAACCACTGGCAGGCGTTCAATGTCGCCAAGGCGGTCTGCCGCTTCAGTTTTGGCCTGTCGAAAAAGGACGAGACCAGCCGCCTGATCGAGCGGATGGTCGAGCGGATCAACCAGACGAGTTCGAACGGCTTTTTCGACGACGCCGCGAAGGGTTTCGGCGGCAACTTCAATCTCTACGGCGTGATGGCCTTCGTGTTCATCCGCTCGGCGCTGCAACTCCATTCCAATCCCGGCGTGCGCGAGCGCAAGCTCCCCACCCTGCGCACCTATGCCGAGAAGTACATCAAGATGATGCCCGACTTGGTGCGTTCGGATGGCTTGGGCTGGGCCTACAGCCGGGCCGCGGGCGCCTACGGCCAGATGCACTGCATCAGCCTGATCTTGCAGGGCCTGCGCGATGGGTGGATCGCCGATGACCAGAAGCCGCGGTACTTCGACATTCTGCGGCGGCTGTTTTACTTCTTCTACCAGACTTTCCTCGATCAGGAGCTGGGTTACCTGGTGGTGCGCGACGACGAACGCACGGCCTACACGACGCATACGACGCGCCTGGCGAACCTCGACGGGGCGCGCTACCTGTGCCAATGGGCGCGCCTGGCCAAGGCGGTGCAGATGCCCGAGGGCCAGCCGCGCACCGAGCCGGCGCGCACGAGCGGCCGCTTCGTCATCTACGACAAGTCGAACCGCAAGGAGCAGGGCCTCTTCCTCTATCGCGATGCCGAAAGCGGGCTCCACGTGCAGCTGCCGTTGCTGAGCTCGGGCGGCTCCGGCGGTGCGGATTCGCTGGCTTTCCCCCACTGCCCCGGGGTCTTCGATTGGCCGAACAATTTCTACGTGCCGGTCATGCTGCCTGAACTGACGTTCGGCGAACAGGTCACCATTCCGGCCTTCTATGGCCAGCGGTCCGTGACCGGCCTCGGACTGCGCAACAGTTTCTACTTCCGCTACGAGCAGCCGGAACTGATCAACCTCCAGGAGGAAATCGTGCGCGGACTTGGCTCCGCCAAGGTCCAGTGGACCTTCACCGGCTCCAAGGTCAGTTGCGAGTTCGCCTACATGGTCAAGAAGGAGGTGACGCTCAATAAGTTCCGCTACATGCTGTGCATCGGCGGACCGCACTCGCGCTACCGTCTGGGTAACTCCCCCGCCCTCGGCCCGCTGGGCCATCGCTGCAGCGTGTTGAAGAACGATTTTCAGGCCACCTGGCAGGAAACCGAAGTGGTGAGCAGCGACCCGACCTACCGCACGAATTACGGCAAGATCCACTACCTGCAGGTGCTCCGCCGCGACCATCCGCTCGTCATGCGTCCGGGCAACGTCTACCGCCTCGCGGTCGAGTTTGACCCCGAGATCACACTGGCGGAAGCGTAGCCCCGAGTCGGTTCAGGGTTCTGAGTTCAGGGTTCAGGGTCTCCGTAATTTCGTGCGCCATGGCTACGGTTCAGCGTTTCGAAGATTTGGAATCTTGGCAATGCGGGCGGAGATTAAAGCAGGCGGTTTACGGATTCACCCGGAGAAAGCCATTCGCCTCTGATTTTGCCCTTGTCTCCCAGATCCGACGCGCGGTGCAGTCGGTCACTTCCAACATCGCTGAAGGGTTCGAACGGGGCGGCAACCGGGAATTCATCCAGTTCCTTTCGCAATCCAAGGGTTCGGTGGGTGAGGTCAAGGATCAGCTCTACACAGCATTGGATGAGTGTTACGTCTCGCCAAAGGAGTTCGCGCTGGCCTATGACCTCGCCGAGCAGACCACCCGTCTGATCGGCGGATTCATAAGCTATCTCCGTCGCAGCGACAAGGTGGGCTCGAAGTTCGTCTCGCAATCTCGTCCCGCCCCTAAACCCTGAACTCCGAACCCTGAACTCTGAACCCAGGACCCTGAACTCATGCTTTCCCGCCGCATCATTCCGTGCCTTGACGTCACTGCCGGCCGCGTGGTGAAAGGCGTGCGTTTCCAGGAACTGCGGGACGCGGGCGATCCGGTGGCGTGCGCCCGCGCCTATGACGCGCAGGGCGCGGATGAGCTGACCTTCCTCGATATCACTGCCTCAAGCGACAACCGCGCCATTATGCACGGCGTCGTGGCGGCCACGGCCGAACAATGCTTCATGCCGCTGACGGTCGGCGGAGGACTGCGGTCGGCGGAGGACATCCGCGCCATGCTCAACGCCGGCGCCGACAAGATCAGCCTGAACACGGCGGCGATCCAGAATCCTGATCTGGTGCTCCAAGCCGCGCGTCGGTTTGGCAGCCAGTGCATCGTGGTGGCGATCGACGCGCGCCACGAACCCGGCCCGGCACCGCGCTGGCGGGTCTTCACCCACGGCGGCCGCCATCCGACCGACCTCGACGCCGTCGACTGGGCCCGGCGGGTCGTCGCGCTGGGCGCGGGAGAGATCCTGCTCACCTCGATGGACCGCGACGGGACCCAGGCGGGCTACGATCTCGACCTCACCCGCCGCGTCGCCGACGCGGTTGAGGTTCCGGTCATTGCCTCGGGCGGCGCCGGCGAACTGGCCCATTTTGCCACCGTGCTCGCGGAGGGCCACGCCAGCGCCGTGCTGGCGGCGAGTCTCTTCCATTTCGGCACGTTGACCATCCCGCAGGTCAAATCCTACCTCGCCGGCCGCGGTCTCCCGGTGCGGATGTAGCAGCCGCAGCGTCCCAACCCTAACTACTCCATGGAGGCGCGACGCCCTCGTCGCGTTTCCGAGGAACGTCCGCGACGACGGCGTCGCGGCTCCAGAACACGACCTGCACCATACTGCCGGTCTCCGTGCGCGGCATCCCGGTTACGTCGCCGGCGCGGTGGGGAGCGGCTCCGCCGCGGGTTTCGCCCCGCCGACCAGCACGCCCAACTGCTCCCGGATCTTGACGAAAAACTCCGGGTTGAGGTCGCCCGCCGGAATCTCGTAGGTCAGATGGGTGCGCACGTGTTCGAAGACATTGCGTTCGCCGTCAGCCGAGGACCCGCGCGGCCGCAGCAGGCGTTTGCGCTCGAGCATGAGCGCAAGGAACTGCAACAACGGAGTATTGGACGGGTTCGGTTCGTTCGCCGGATCGGCCAGCGTGAGAAACAGATTCTCCGCCGTCAGTTTCAGCACGCGCTCGGGATTGTCCTCCTTCAGCCTCGGCTTGAAGACGTGCACCCACCGGCACACGACGAACCCCTCTGGGCGGAACTCCGCGTCCTCCTCCGCCCTCACGTCGTGCCGCGCGAAACCGCTCGTCATGCCGCCCACCAGGTAGCTCACCATGCGGTCGCCCTCCGCAAAGGGGCGCCCCGACACGCTGGAGGCCGCGGCCCGCGGCTGCAGATTCATTTCCATCGCGTTTTGTGTTTACTGGGCTGTTCGCCCGACGCTAGCAAAATCCAACTACGATCAGACCGGTCTTTGCCGCGGATCGTACGGATGATCGCAGAAGCGCGAGGTTTAGCCTCCGCAGAGACGGCGGTCAGCGCGAGCCCGGCGCTACCAGACGGCCGGCTTTTCGCAGCCTGCGGCGAACCAAGGCGGCTCCAACTGGGTTGCGTTTTTGCTTTCGCGCGCTCCATTGACGGACTACCGAGATTCTCCCGCATCCCCCTCCTCCGTGCCTTTGTGTGAACGAATCTTATCCGTGCCCATCTGTTTGATCCGTGGCGACAGGGGTTCCTCGAAATGAAAGGACGCCTCATCGCGATCGGCGACATCCACGGCTGCCGGGCGGAATTCGCCAAGCTGCTCCGGCGCCTCGCGCTGACTCCCGACGACCGGGTGATTCTGCTAGGCGACCTCGTAAACCGTGGGCCGGACAGCACGGGCGTCATTGATCTGGCGCGCTCGATCAAAGCCCTTTCGTTGTTGGGCAACCATGAGCTGCGCCTGCTCAACTACCGCCGGACCCGCGACCCTGCATTTCTCAAGGAGAACGACGCTGAGACTCATGCCAAACTGCGCGCGACCGACTGGGCCTACCTGGAGGCCATGCCGCTGACGCACTACGCCAAGGAGTATGATACGGTGTTTGTGCACGGTGGTTTCCTCCCGCGCATACCCTGGCAGAAACAGCCGGCGCCGATCGTCACCCGCATCCAAGTCATCGACCGCGACGGCCAGCCGCAGCGGCGGGTTGACTGTCCTGGGTGTCCGGCATGGGCCGATCTTTGGCCGGGACCACCTTTTGTGGTCTACGGCCACACGCCGCGACGCCGCATCTACCGGCTCAAGTGGTCGGTCTGCATCGACACCGCCTGCGTCAAGGGCGGCGCGCTCACGGCCTTCCTCCTGCCGGAAAGACGGTTTGTCCAAGTCAAAGCTCGCCGGCGTTACTTTCCGGCATAAGAGCTGCCGTTCTTTTTCGTGGCCAAAGCGCGGCAACCTGGGACAATGCGAGGAGCATTGGAGCCTGCTCTCCCTTCCCCATTCTCAAACCATGAGGTGCCCATGTCGGAGCAAGCTTGCAGGCGACCTCTCCGATGAAATCCTCCTTCGCCAGGCCTCAGGTCTTCCACGGAGGATGGGGCGTGAGTTCCGGTCTGCCTTGGCTTCATGCGGAGGCGGAGACTCGCTCCTAAAAGGATGTGGATCCCGCCTGTTCCCTTCTCCCTAATCCCTCACTCCCTTCCTCCCTTAGTCCCCAATTCCCTTCTTCCTCCCATGCCCGATTCCGCC
>Ga0182017_10002515_pt1 | contig 13876 bp, 7 predicted proteins | sample 712E3DmetaG_FD_120492 | JGI IMG/M metagenome (GOLD analysis project Ga0182017, IMG submission 120492) | Permafrost microbial communities from Stordalen Mire, Sweden - 712E3D metaG | ecosystem: Environmental > Terrestrial > Soil > Wetlands > Permafrost | place: Sweden: Stordalen | collected... | reverse complement strand
GGATTGCGGAGGATTAAAGACAAATCGTTTCTCTGCACTTTTGCGCATTGATACAAGTACAACACCTGAATCAAGAAGCACATCACATTTTTTTAATGGTTTGCCACGGTAGTGTGTCGTTGCTCCAACTTTTACCTCTTCAACCCGAAGTGCAGAATCATCGCGCAGCATTGTATCAAGAAACGACGTAGCATCGGGTCGTATCATTTCTGATGCCATTCGTAATCCTCCAATGTACGGAGCGGAGACTGCAGAATTAGCACCGCTGCGGAAAAACTTCTCGCGCACTTCAATGTCATCCACCTTCGCCACTATGCGCAACTTTTGATTCATTCCACGTGCAGTGATGACGACGAACAAATTATCTTTATCCTCCGGCAGTGTAGTAACAAGTCCGACGGCATGGTCTATTCCTGCCGCACGAAGAACAGCATCATTTGAAGCATCACCCTCAACAGCAGGGATACCACGGTCAAGAAGTTTCTGGACTTTTTGGGGATCCTTTTCAACGACGACGACTTTGCGTTTTGTCCGGACAAGTTCTTCCAACACATAATGTCCATTCTTGCCTGCGCCGCAGAGAATATAATGATGTGAAATTTTTTTAACGATGTGTTCCATTTTTCGTCTCCTGAGAATTCCACCGATACCACCTTGTACGATGAACTGTGTTAACTCTGAGATACCATAAAGGATGATGCCCATACCACCCAGAATAAGAAACATCGTAAAGATGCGTCCGTAGGTTGTCAGGGGATGCGTCTCTCCATAACCAACGGTGGCAAGTGTAATCACTGACATATAGAGTGAGTCAAACAGAGACCACCCTTCGATGAAGTGGTAGCCGAGCGTTCCTACAACAAGAATAAACAGAAGCAGATAGATAATCTGAAGTGCGTTGCGCGCGGCATTCATACTATATTAGTTCTTCCCCTCAAACTTCCTCCACTCATCGGCATAACGCTGAAGTTTCCGGTCGACAAGCGCATTGACGGTGTTAAGCTCGAAGGTATGATCCGGTTTTTGTTTTCCCGCTTTCACACCGGTAAGAATTTCCATACCCTCGTCAATTGTTTTAATGGCATAAATCTGAAATTGTCCCTTTTGGACCGCTTCGTACACTTCTTCACGCAACATAAGATCATCTACGTTTTGAATCGGAATGATTACGCTTTGTTTTCCTGTTAATCCACGTGCTTTGCAGACATCATAGAAACCTTCAATCTTGAGATTGACTCCGCCAATCGGCTGAATCTCGCCTTTTTGATTCACTGAACCAGTAACGGCAATATCTTGACGAATTGGAACTCCCGAGAGACTGGAAAGGATCGCATAAATTTCTGTGGATGATGCGCTGTCACCATCGATGCCGCCGTACGATTGCTCAAACGTTATACTCGCGTCCATCACTAACGGTCGGTTTTGCGCAAATCGGCTACGGAAATACCCGCTCAAAATGGCGACACCCTTATTGTGTGTCGGACCGCTCAATTCTGCATCACGGTCAATATTGATAACACCACTGCGCCCGAGCGACGTACGAGCGGTGATACGAGATGGTTTCCCGAAGGCATGTTCACCGATATCATAAATAGAAAGACCGTTTACCTGACCAATTTCTGCACCGTCCGTATCAATCATAATTCTACCATCATCGATCATTTCCTGAATTTTTTCTTCCACCAGCTTCACGCGGTAGATGCGTTCATCAATAGTCTTTTCAATGTGATCGCAGGCGACAACAGTGGCTTTTTCTCTTCGTGCCCAATAGCTGGCTTCACGCGCCACATCAGCGATAATATTGAAACGAGTAGAAATTTTCTGCTGGCGCCCTGCGAGTCGAACTCCGAATTCAATAAGTTGTGCTAAAGCCGTGGAATCAAATGGCAGGAGCTTCTCGTCGTCGCAGAGCATCTTAACAAAGCGTAAATACTGGGCAACTGTTTTTTTTGACTTTGGCATTTCGAAGTCGAAATCGGCCCGTATTTTAAAAATCTTTTTGAAATCATCATCGCGGAAATAAAGCATGTGGTATAAATCAGTATCACCGATCATGATTACTTTTACATTAATCTGGATTGGTTCCGGTTTTAAACTCGCAGCTGAAAAACCAAACAAAGGATCGTATGTTTGAATATCTATGAGGCCGGTACGCAATGTACGTTTCAAATCTTGCCAAACGCCTGGTTCAATCAGTGCGTCGACCGCATTCAGAACGAGGTACCCTCCATCTGCTCGCAGAAGCGAACCAGCTTTGACCTTAGTAAAGTCGGTACGCCATACACTGCCTTTTTCCATTTCGCGTTCTACGGTGCCGAAGACATTTTTGTATTTTGGGTTTGTTTCGATGATAATCGGAACATGCTGTGTATCAGAATTATCCACCAATACATTGACTTGAAATTCTATGTATTCATCCTTTTCCTCTTCTTCATCTTGTGATTCCGGGGTTGGAGAAACGACTTGTTGTTTGCGAAAGCGATCGAGATTTTCGCGGACGTTTGTCCGCATTTCTTCAAAGTACGCACGAAGTTTAGGCTGCTCATAGGTGGTCTTCAACATTCTTATGGCATCGTCCACTGCGGGCATCACGAGTTGTTCTTCCAACTCACCCAACGATTGTTGAACTTTTTTCTCGATGTTGCGCAATTCTCTGAAGACGGTCGCCATCTGTTTTTCTAAATCTGTCAGTGCATCACGCATTGTTGTGAATTGTTCTTTGCTAAATTCACCCTTTTGTACAAGTGTTTCCACTTGATCCAAACTTGTCGGATTGCCATTCACAACCGGGACAATGTCGGGCCGCATCGCACTTCCAACCTGGACTTGCACTAAATCAAAGCCATGTTCCTTTACACGGCGCTCGAAATCTTGCAGTACACTTTTTTGTCGTTCTTGAAAATGCTGAACCAATTTTTTTCGAGCTTGTTGGTATCGCTGACTTTCATACACTGCTGGAATATCTCTCAACAGTTCTTTTAATAAATTATCCATGTCCTGCTGCAGGCCTCGCCCTTGGCCTGATGGCAGCGATATGGCAATAGGCATGTCAGGATGCTTGAAGTTGAAGACGTAACAATGGTCTTTCATCACACCCTGTTTCTTCTCGAAATCCTGCAGTAGACGTTTAATGGTCGTGGTGCGTCCGGTTCCGGACAAACCGGTCACGAAAATATTATAACCGAAATGGTTCATTTCCAATCCGACATGCAACGCGCGCAATGCGCGTTCCTGCCCAATAATCTCTCGTGTCGGTCGAATATCATCGGTGGTTTTAATGCCCAACGATTTCGGATCACATTGCCAGCGTAGTTTTTTAATGTGTAACGGTTTATAAATAGGTGCAAGTTTGAAATGATTTTTTGAATCAATAGTTTTCTTTTTCATAGTTCGCATATATTTATGATGGCAGGTGATTCGTTCCTTCGATTATACGAAAAAGAGGAATGAGTTACAAACAAAGCAGATAGGAGATGATCGATTTTGGTTCTTTTTCAACATTTTGGACTGATAGGGCCCAGATCAAGCTTAACGAATATATTTTCTGATGAATTGGAATGCCTTTCCACTATCCACTCATTGTGAAAGATAACGGAAAGAGAACTGTATGGCACTATAATAATGGAAAAACCGCATCACCTATAAAGATTATGGTGCTGACATATTTTCTTCAGCATGCACTTAGTGCATGTTGGATCCGTTGGACGACAAAGCTCTCGGCCAAGATATGAGAAAGAAATTCCTGCTGCATGCCAATGCCTCTTTGGAATGATCTCCATCAGTACCTTCTCAATTTTCTCCGGCTTTTCTTCCTTGGTAATCCCGAGTCGCGGCACGACCCGCAAAACATGCAAATCTACAAAAATACCTTGTGGTGTTCCTCCGGCTTCACGAATAATTACATTGGCAGATTTTCGACCGATACCAGGCAATTCTATCAATTCTTCGATCATGAGCGGTATGTCTTTATAGTCAGCCAGAGTTTTTGCTATGCGTACAAGCCAATCTGCTTTTTTTCTAAATCCCCGTACGGATTTGATGAAGGGATACAAATCCTCTGGATATGCCATTGCAAGATGTTTCAAGGAAGGGAATTTCTTAAAAAAATCGGGTGCCAGTTTGTTCACCATAACATCAGTGGTTTGTGCGGAAAGGACGACCATCACAACAAGCTGGTACTTGTTTTTATATTCCAACGGATGCCGGCGCTTGCCATATTTCTTTAAAAGTGGTTGAAGATGAAGATACCAATCCATGTTGATCCGTGATTTGTTATTGGGGATTTAAGAATAGATCGTTCTTTGAAATGCTTGGATCGCAAAAAGATTTTAATTGGGGAAAAGCAGCGAGGAGATTTGCAGGTGTTGTCAGACGTTTTGTTGGACGCAGTACATATTCGACTTGACGGCCATTCACGAGAGAGAACGCTTGACGATCATTATGGAAAACGACGTATGCCCTGCGGGCATTTGCTTGTTTGATTCTCTGAACAAGATCGTGCAGTTCTTCTTCGCTGTAACGGTACAAGTAACGATCACCACTGTGAGGATGATTCCAAGTTTCTGCATTTCGTCCCATCATTCTGAAGTATGCAACACTATCCCACGCCAAGGAGTTCAATGGCATATGGCCATGCAAACGCGGCAGGTCAACATTGATGAGATTAAAACCGTTCTCGCGGCAGAATTGATAAAACGATTCTTCGTTCCACGATATATGACGAAGATCAAGAAACAGCTGGTCATCAGGGAATAGAGAGCGCAATTTAACGAGATGCGCCTGTCGCTCACTCGTCTTGTTGAAGGACGATGCAAATTGAATTACCAGTCCACCAAATTTTTTTGCATCCCGCAAAGGATCGAGAAGCCGATGAATTGCAAGGGCATCATTCTGTGTTGCATCAAATGTGTGTGTGAATCCGCGGTACAGTTTGACTGTGAATACGAATCTCTTGTTCTCGTCGACATCCTTAAGCCAGTGCTGTGCTTGTGCCGCAGACAGTGACGCATTATAGAAAGTTGAATTTATTTCGACGAGATCAAAAAAACGGCTGAAGTATTCCAGCTTGCGGAACCCCTTCTCCAGTTTTGCCGGATAGAATACGCGATTGAACGACGGTAACTCCCATCCACCCATACCGATCAGAACATCATCTGCATCTTCACTGTTGCAGTCGGCAATCATCGCCAGCAAACTTGATAGCGAGCGCTACTATAAGAAAAGCTGCATGAATTATGAGATGGGCAAATCATTTTTCAGAGTTTCGACTGTTCGGCATTGTTGCTTGGCAACGAAAGTTTCTTTATGCGGATAGATTCGATGACATTATCTATAACTTTGCCTGTTGTAAACTCAACGCCGTTTGTTCTTAATTGTTCACCCACCACAGGAATATGTCCAAGCTGCTCAATAAGGAATCCACTTATAGAGCGGATATCCATCGGTGAGAGTTCGACAACGATGAGCCGTTCAACATCATTCGTCGTAATGCTGCCATTAATGATATATTCATCCTCACTGATTTTAACAACATCCGGTGTCTCACGATCGTATTCATCCTGAATGCTGCCGACAAGTTCTTCCAGCACATTCTCCAGCGTCACAAGTCCCGCTGTGCCGCCATATTCATCAGCGAGAACTATCATATGCGTCTTCTTTTGCAGAATCGTTGTCAGCGCTTTTTCAAGCGTTGCAGTTTCGGGCAGAAACGAAGCATCACGAAGTACTGAATTCAGCGTAAAGTCCGGCAGCAAGTGTCGATCGTACTTAAAAATATCTTTTGTATAAACGATGCCGATGATATTGTCGATGGTGTCTTTGAACACAGGAAAGCGGGAAAACTTATTCTTCCGCATCACAGTAAGATTTTCCTGTATGGGTGCCTGCATGGAAAGAGCCACAATCTCTTTTCGAGGCACCATGGCATGCCGCGCTTGCTTCTGATGAAAATCCATAGCATTGAGCGCAATACTCCTTGTCGTAGTGGAGACGTGAGTATCGTGAGCAAGAATCAAGCGCAGTTCTTCTTCCGAGTGCGCTAGTTCAGAATCTGTGGAAGACTGGAGCCCCAAGAACCGAAGCAAACCATTGGAAGAAGAGTTGAGTACCGTGATAAGCGGCTTGAATAGAAAGAAAAAAAACCGCATGGGTGAGGAAACCATAAGAATGGTTTCTCGTGCTTTTTGTATAGCGAGCACTTTCGGTGCTTGTTCACCAACAATGATGTGGAGCGCAGTAATGAACGCGAAGGCAACTGCGAATGAGACACCGTGGATAACGTTCTGCTGCGCCAAACCAATCCATTGAAATATGGGAAGTAACATTTCTGCAGCAAGTGGTTCACCAATCCAGCCAAGAATGAGCGATGTCATCGTAATGCCGAGTTGAGCAGCCGAGAGATATGTGGTAGTATGGAAAAGAATCTCACGTGCGATTTTTGCGCGCCAGTTCCCTTTTGCAATCAACGGTTCGATCTGCGTGAGACGTGCTTTAACGATCGCAAACTCCGCAGCAACAAAAAAACCATTTAGAAAAATGAACAGGAGAATTGTGAAAGTATCAAAAACGTACTGCCAAAAACTCATGTATATTCCTTCTAGTAGTCGCACCAATATAACCGATTAAAACCAGTGCTTCAAGGAGATCATCAAAAATGGAAAAGCCCTTGTATTCTCTTGCTGATATGCAAGCGTACTGAAAAGTTATCGGCGAACTTGTTCCGAAATCCAACTGAGATACGCTTCAAGTCGCGCGAGGAATTTGAGGTAGGAAGTTGACCAATCGGCAGAGTTGTCGGGTTTATTTTTGCCAAGCAATTCCTGAAATACGCGGGCTACCTCCACAGCAATCTTCTTTTTGCCTTCTTCGATAGCTGCTTCGACATCTGAGGAATAATACGCATGAAGATTGCGAATGTCCTGCCGGATGCGCCCTTCCGGCCCTTTACTTGCAAAAAACGACATATCAGTTTTATTACCGCCGGACATTTCATAAATGATCAGATTCCATTGCTCCATCACATCACGAAATTGTATTTCATTCTCACATGTATCTAAGGGCAGTTTCCGCGATGCCTTTTCTGTAGCAAAAGAATTCCGGAAGAGCAAATCTCCACCCACAAACTGTGACACGAGATTGACGTCGGTGCGCCAGCCGAGTACACGTTGAACACCAATATACACTTCTCGTTCGATATTTCGTCCGGCATGAGCGGCAAGTTTTGATTCCCATTCCCGCGCCATCTTTTTCATTTGTACTTCAAGATCGTAATCGACCTTTGCTTTCGGTGCTTCCGTTGGCGTTACCGGGGCAGTTACTTTCAGTTTCTTATAAACCAGCGAGGCTAATTCCTCTCGTTCCTTCTGACTCAATTCGTCAAATTTCTTTACTATATCAGCAAATGAAGGTTGCTGTTCATCCGCTTCTAATTGTAGTAACTGCAGTAATCGCGTAAAGAGTCGATCCTGGTAAAGAAATTTGAAGTGTGACATATCTGCAAGAACGTATAAGTCCTCTCCGACGCACGAAGCAACTGTATTGAAGAGACGCATAATCTTATGTTCACCGACCATCTTATCATCAATTGAGTGCATCGCATAGTCTACACCGGCCATTGTAGTATCAAAGATGATCGCCTTCTTCCGTCGGTTACAAAAGCTTTGTGGTGTGCCTACCTCTACATTCTTGATTCCCTGAATCCGCAATTGGAGTTTTGTGTGCAGCGTTGGCCCGATGAAAGGGAGAATGACGCCAATGTCTTGAGTACTTCTTTCCGGTTTCATCAGCGCATGCTTAATACATTCCAGAACCTGTTTTGTATGGAGTTCATTGTAGAGAAGATTCTTTTTCTTGCCTGAATATTGCTTACAAAGGGATCGAACCTTGCTCGTGTCAATGAAATAAATTTTACCTTTCGCCTGCAGTGAAGCAAAAACATTAATCTTATCATCAAACAGTACTGAAGATATAAATAACGACAGTTTCGGTGTTGTAGAATATTGAGATTTCATAAAGATCGACCAGCGCGAGTTTTTCGCTGACCACTCAAAAAGCCGATGAAGTTCCGTCGTCTGCGCAACGTGCAGGAATATATCGCGTTGGAGCAATGGATCGGGTTCCTCGTCCTTGGAGGCAGATACCGGTTCTACTTCAAATGGATCACCTGCGATGACTAACTTTTCATACGCCAGAGTTGACAATGCCGCAAGGGTTGGCAGGTTAACGCGCTGCGCTTCATGAACAATAACGAGATCGAACTGCTGACCCCGAATTGCAGGATCGATCAGAGCTGCATTAATACCGGTAGCAATGAAGAGCTTCGATTGAAGAAGTGCCTGTTCATCCACCGCAACGAAATCTTCTACTGCCTTCGTAACTTTTTCCAAACCACCCAGTTCATTAATTCTCTTCTCGATTTCTTTGAACTCCATTTGCTCTTTTGGTGTTACCGGTGCATTAAGCTCAATTTCCGTAATCTCATTCGAAATTGCTTGTTGGATTGACAACAAACGGTTGTAGATCTGTTGCTGGCGAGTTAACTGATCGATTGCGCTGTTAAGGTCGTTCTTGGAAAATCCTTTCTTCATTCGCTCAATGAATGATGCATTTTCCAGTTCGGCGATGGTTTGATTCAGTTGAGTCTTTTCTTTGGAAATTTTATCGATGTGTCTACGGAGATCTGCCAGACGTTCACGTTTTTCCTGCACTTTCTTATAGAAATCCTCATTGAGTATCTGTTTTATCTTAATTCGCCAGTGAGTGTTCAAGAGAGACACTCGTTCTTGAAATACCTTGCGCTTTTCCTCCTTTGCCGTTTCCACCTGATGCTCGAACGAATATTCTGCTATTGCTTCGAATGATTCCGGCGACGGGAGATCGACACGTGCTGCAAACTTTATCATTTTCACGCCAAGTTGTTCACCGACAGCAACAGTTTTCAACAACATTGTATCTACATTATCATTGGATGGTGAAACGTACAACACCTTCCGACCGGCTTTCATATAACTAATCGCGGCGAGCATAAGCACTTGAGCAGTACCGGAAAGACTGGGACCCCACACCATCGTAACCCTGTTTTGCCATATCTTCTTCACTGCCTCGATTTGTTCGGGTGGTGTTGTATCTTTTTTTTGCACTTCATAATTTACGATATGACTATTCTTACTATCAGCAGGATTGAAAAGTAAGAATGGGATTAATGATTTTCCATTGAGTTTCTGCAACAAATTGATGGTCGGCTTTAGTTCATGCTCATGGTCCCATGAACAGAGAGTCTCCGGCAGTGATTCGCCAAAATCCTGAGGCAAAGCGACCGTGAGGTATTGATTTTCTATCGCAATGACATTGCCGATTACTCTAATGAGCTGCTGCTGGCCGAATGTAAATGTTGCACGTTCCGTGGTGTGAAAAAGAATATCTTCGGGAATCTCAAATCGATAATATGTATATCCCGCAAAAACACCAAGACGCTCTCCGCTGAATAAACGTATCTCTCGGCGAACAGTTTTTAGCTGTGTAAGTTCCTTATTCAGTGAATCTGCAAGTTGTATTAATGACTGCTTCACGTTCTTTCGTTTGTCTCTCTACGGGTAGGTACGCTTCAATCCCTTTTCAAGCGAAACTATATGAAACCTATGACTTTTACGTGTAAAGTCAAGAAATCTACACACCTATGGGTATCCACTTAGGTGTGTACAAACACTATCAAGATTTTTACATGATATTTTCTTATCCTCAAAAAGAAGAAAAATTATGGACAAACTTAGCGTTATCATCATCGGCGGTGGATTAAGCGGATTAAGCGCAGCGGTTGAACTCTGTGCTCGTGGTCACAGAACTTTAGTGCTCGAACAACATCCGCACCCAGGCGGACGAACCTATTCTTTCATTGATGCTGCAACTGGCGATTCGATAGACAATGGTCAACATTTGATGATGGGATGTTATCACGCAACGCGGCGATATATGCGCATCATTGGAACAGAATACCTTACTTTGCTTCAACCAAGTCTTCACATCAGGTTTCTTCATCCATCCAAAAGTTCTCTCCGTCTCGCATGTCCTCCACTGCGAGCTCCTTTACACTTGTTGGGAGGACTAATAAGATTCAAAGGCGTTCCGCTGAAAAATCGTCTGGAAATGCTTAAAGTTGCAAAGCAATTATTCTACACATCGCTTTCCAAAGAGCAAGAACTTGATAAGCTCAATGTGGAAGAGTGGCTGGTAAAGTTAGGGCAATCAAACTTAAGCAGGAAATTCTTATGGGATGTTATCACCACTGGAGCGTTGAACAACCATCCTAAAAATGTCTCAGCATTGATGTTATTTCGGGTATTGCGCGCATCGTTTTTAGGAAAGCGTGGGAATTCGAGCCTTCTTCTTCCCCGTGCCGGCTTAAGTGATGTGCTGGTGAATCCGGCTGTAGAGTTTATTCGGCGAAACGGCGGTGAAGTTCTGTTGACTAAGGAAGTTTTAAAAGTTCATTTTGAAGATGAAAAAATTGTTTCTGTATCGACACAAGACGGGAAAAAATTTCGCGCGCACATATTCTTAGGCGCTATCCCGTGGTTTGGGCTTGATCGGCTGCTTTCCATCAGCGGTATAAGTTCTGAGTTAGTGATTAAGACGCCATCCAGAGAGATCTGTGATTGGGATCGGTTCAAACCATCACCAATCATTTCGATTCAACTGTGGTTTGACCGGATAATTATGGAAGAAGAATTTGCTGCCTTGATCGACACACGAGTGCAATGGGTATTTAATAAAAGTTGGGAATTCCGCAGACACTTGAGCCGAAAAGCAGTGAAACAGCAGAAAGAGAAGGGACAGCATCTCTCATTGGTGATCAGTGGAGCACAGGAATTTGTGGAGATGAGCAAGGAAGAACTGCTGACAATCGCAATGAAAGATTTACGGCGGGTACTGCCAAAAGCAAAAGATGCGAATATTGTTCATTCGATAGTGATAAAAGAGAAACGCGCAACATTTTCACCTTCACCTGGACTCGAAGCGATCCGCCCTCTTCCGAAAACCTCAATTTCCAATTTGTTTCTTGCCGGTGATTGGACAAATACCGGTCTTCCTGCAACAATTGAAGGAGCGATTATGAGCGGAAGAAAAGCAGCGGAGTTGATTTGCGAATTTACAACCAGTCCTTAGAAACAGATCGTTTATATTCTCTCCTTAATTTAAATCCTTTGCTATTGGCACGTTAATAATCTCTTCGCTAAGTATGCATCATTTTTTTTATTTGCTGCTTTTTTCTCCGCCGATCACATCATTCCCTGCGGGTCAACATCGATAATCATTTTGATCTTCCTGTTCGAGACAATGGGGGACGCTTCATATTGTGCCTTCGCTTTGAGGAGTGCAGAGCGAAGGTGCGAACCGGAGGGATCGCTGCTTTTCAAGTCTTTCACAACGACATGCTTGCGGTAGACATTTTTGATCTTCGGGATGGCAGCATCGGCAGGGCCAAGAATGATGAACCGATTTTGTTGATTATGTATGGAGAGAAACTCGGCAAACTTTTTTGCGTGATGCTGAACTTCATTTTCCCGTTCACCGGAAAATTCCAGAAGCACAATCCGGGAAAACGGCGGGTAATCCAGCTCGCGCCGGTATTCCAATTCTTCCTGATAGAATCCTGTAAAATTATGAGTGATCACATGTTTTAAGCTGTAATGATCGGGCTGGAGAGTCTGGATGACAACTTCACCGGCAAGATTACTCCTTCCTGCGCGGCCTGCGACTTGTGTGAGCAGTTGGAAGGTTCCTTCGGAAGCGCGGAAATCCGGAAGCAGCATTTGCGTATCGGCAGAAATCACGCCGACCAGAGTTACACGCGGAAAATCCAATCCCTTTGCAACCATCTGTGTACCGAGGAGAATATCTGCTTCACCGGATTCAAACTGCTTCAGAATTTTATTGTGCGCTCCTTTGCCGCTTGTGGTATCACGATCCATCCGAAGGATGACTGCCTTTGGGAAAAGTTCCTGCAATTCCTGCTGTACTTGCTGCGTACCGAATGCATGCATGCGCAGTTCTATACTGCTGCACTTCGGGCAGATTGTTGGTGGTTTCTTGACAAAACCGCAGTAGTGACAGCGAAGATGTTTTTTCGTCGTGTGGAACGTCAGCGAGACTTCGCAATTGTCGCACTTTTCTACGTAGCCGCATTCGTAGCATTCCATAACATGCGAGAAACCTCGCCGATTCTGAAGAAGAATAGTTCCTTCTTTGCGCTCAAGACGCTTGGTAATTTGCGACTGAAGAAGCTGCGAAATGGAAGAATCCGGCAATCGCTTAGGAAATGGTTTCGCACTCTTTTTGATTTCTATTTTCAGGTCTTCATACACCCTGTGTCGTTCTTTTGCCATATCGACAATTTCGATAGTGGGAAGTTGGGCGGTGTCAACGCGATTGGGAAGTTTAAGAAGTGTGTACTTTTCATGGATAGCATTGGCATAACTCTCTGCCGATGGTGTCGCTGATCCAAGCACCACGATAGCCTCAATGTGCGATGCACGGACAAGCGCAACGTCGCGAGCGTTGTAACGCGGCGCGGCATCGTATTGCTTGTACGAACTGTCGTGTTCTTCATCGACGACGATCAGCCCAATGTTTTCCAAAGGTGCAAAGATTGCCGAGCGCGGCCCGATGACGATCTTAACTTTCCCTTGATGCGCCATACGCCATGCATCGTACCGCTCACCAATAGACATTTGACTATGCATCACTGCAACGTCATTGCCAAAGTGTGCTTTGAACCGGCGAACTGTCTGCGGTGTCAGAGAAATTTCCGGTACTAACACAATCGCCGTTTTACCAAGCGCCATGACATTGCGAATCGCGTCAATATACACTTGCGTTTTTCCGCTGCCGGTGATACCGTGCAGAAGAAATGCCCGGAATGCGCCTTTCGTTGTCGCACCGATGATTTCATCGAGTGCGTGCTGTTGGTCTGCATTCAACGTGATGTTGGACGGCGGTTCGATTGCTTCATACTCAGACCGCCGGAATACTTCACGTTCGCTTACGAGCAGCCAACCCTTTTTCACGAGTGTCTTGAGAGAAGAAAGCGAGGCATGGTGACGCTGTAAAAAGGAATTGATTTCAACTGCGATTACTTCCGGAGATAATTCTTTCCGGAGTGCTTCTAAAATTGAAATTTGCTTGGTGGGAGTTGATGCTCTGGTTGTTTCATCCGAGAATATTTTTACTCCGTCAGCCGTGATGGCAATAAATCGCTCTTTCTTTAGCTTTGCTTTTGGCTTTTCGATTTCTTCTGTTAGAGAAATCCATCCGCGCTTGTGCATCTCGCTCAAAACTGCATGAATACTTTTCATGTGCAATTTCCGTTGGATTTGCGCAATGTTCAATGGTACACCATCGGCTAATGCCTGCAATATGGCATGCTGACGCGGCGCAGATTTCTTCGTTGCCTGAAGAAGAGCTTCTATGTCTTGAGTAACCAGCCGGACGGTCTGCTTGCTTTCCTGCGATAATCCCTGCGGCGTTGCCGCTCTTAGTACTTCGCCCCATGGTGTAAAATAGTATTCGCCTATCCATTTAGTAAGAGAAAGCATTTCGGGCAAAAATGTCGGTTTCGTATCGAGAATATCGGTGACCGGTTTGAGTCCGCGGACATCTGTCGCTGCCGGCAGACCAACAATGACACCGGTGAAATGTTTTTTTCCAAAGGGAACAAGCACACGCTTACCAGGAAGAACTGATGGTTGAAGTTCAGGCGGAACGAGATATGTGAATGTGCGGTCGATAGGAACAGGGAGGGCGATATCGACAAGAAACTGCTGCACAAATTAGCGACGAGTGATAAATAAACGATTCTCGCTGAAGGAAGGACAAATCGTTT
>Ga0182017_10002513_pt1 | contig 13880 bp, 12 predicted proteins | sample 712E3DmetaG_FD_120492 | JGI IMG/M metagenome (GOLD analysis project Ga0182017, IMG submission 120492) | Permafrost microbial communities from Stordalen Mire, Sweden - 712E3D metaG | ecosystem: Environmental > Terrestrial > Soil > Wetlands > Permafrost | place: Sweden: Stordalen | collected... | reverse complement strand
GCTCGACTCGATCCATCCCGGCGCCACGCTCGAGCAGGTGCGTGACACGATGGGCTGGGTGCCGAACGTGGCCCAGCCGCTCGCCACGACGCCGGCACCCACGCCCGAGGAACTGCGACTCATCCGCGAAGAGCTCGACCCCGAGGGCGCCTACACGAAGTAGCCAGTGGGGTGGGCTGACGCCGCCGCGGCCGCGCGATGGCGTTGGCTCCGGGCTACCGATCCTGCGCCGCATCGTCGTCGTTGCGGCGACCCGAACTTCGGGTCGCCGAAGATTGAACGATTCATCGTCGCCGGTCGTTGTTCGCTCCAGAACCGTGGATAGCCGAGGTGGAAGCTTGTTTGCAGAGGCCGCGATCGCCGTGCTCAGCGACGACGACATAGCCGAGTTGCTCGCGTCCCGGACGCCCGAAGCGCATCGGCTGGCCACCTGGATACTGCGCGACCCGATCGCTGCCGAAGATGCCGTTCAGGAAGCGGCCCTGGCCGCCTGGGATGCCCGCAAGAAGCTTCGTCACGCCGACAACCCGGCGGCATGGTTCACGACCATCGTTGTGAACGTCTGTCGCGACGAACTCCGCCGTCGTGGCAAGAGGCGGACGCTGCCGGAGCAGCCCCCACCGATGGCCGGCGGTTCGCCGGATCGATTGGCCGTCCGCGACGAGATTGGACGCGCCATTGCCCGTCTCTCCGCCGATGAGCAGCTAGTCATCGGCCTCCGCTTCGGTCGCGACCTGAGCGTTCCACAGATCGCGACGGAGACCGGTCTCGCCGAAGGCACGGTGAAGTCAAGGCTCCATCACTCGCTCGAACACCTTCGTTCCGCGCTGGCGGCCGAGCGTCGCGTTGAGGAATCCCGACGATGAACGACATCGACATCGACAGAGTGCTGCGCGACTACTACAAGTCGATCGCCCCGGCGGATTCGACCCGCGCGACCACATTGGTCGCGGCGTCGATCAGGGCACGGCGAGAGCGGAGCGCGGCCCGAGATACTTCGGTGCACCCCAGGACATACCTGGCAGTCGCGGCCGCACTGATCGTCGCGATCGTGGCCGGCGCCTGCTTCGCGGTGTGGCGCGCCGGTTCTGGCGGAGGTGCCCCGGTGGCGGCGCCGGGGACTGCCACCATTACGGCGTCAGGCGTGGAGCCCAGCACGAATGCGATCGAGCCGGTCGCAAGCGCCGGCGCCGGTCAGAGTCCGACGGCCCGGCCATCGCCGACGCTCAGGGCGGCCACCAAGTGGACGCCGTCGGGCGGGTTCAGCCCGACGGGCTCGATGGACGGCCAGTACGACACGGCCACGCTGCTCCTGGACGGCCGCGTCCTGATGACCAGCGACCACGCCAAACAGATGATTGGGAACCTGGGCGTGAACGTATGGACGGCCTCGGCCGAGCTATACGACGCCGCGACCGGCACGTTCGCCCCGACCGGCTCGATGGTCCAGGCGCGCGGCGACGGCACCGCCACCCGCCTTCAAGACGGCCGCGTGCTGCTTGCGGGAGGCGTCAACTACTCGAGCAATGCCGGTCAGCTCGTGACGTCCGAGTACGCCGCCGCGGAGTTGTTCGACCCCAATACCGGCCGTTTCAGCCCCACTGGGTCGATGGACTCCGCCCGGGAGGGCCAGACCGCCACGCTGCTCGGCGATGGAGAGGTCCTGATTGCTGGCGGCTCCGACTTGTCCGGGTCGCTGAGCACGGCCGAGCTGTACGATTCGAAGACGGGGACTTTTCGTTCAACCGGGGACATGACCACGCCGCGTAAGTGGGCGAAGGCGACACTGCTATCCGACGGTCGGGTCCTCGTCGCAGGCGGCTTCAGCGGTTCCATCCCGGTCGCGTCCGCCGAGCTGTACGACCCGACAGCCGGCACCTTCAGCCCGACGGGCTCGATGACTACGCTCCGCATGCCCGACTCGTACACCGCCACTCTGCTCCAGGACGGACGGGTCCTGATTGTGGGTGGGCAGTCCTACGGCACAGCGACGCTCGCGACGTCGGAGCTGTATGACCCGACGACCGGGACGTTCAGGCCGACAGGATCGATGGCCACCGCCCGCGGCGCCCATACGGCCACGCTGCTCTACGACGGCCGCGTCCTGATCGAGGGCGGCGTGAGCTCTCCGGGCGTGGGCTACGTTCAGCCGAAGTTCGCCGCGGTCGAGGTAGAGGCCGCACCGCTCCCGGGCCGCTTCGCCATGGTCTCGCTCGACCTGGGCGGCCCACGTGCCGTTTCGACCGGAGGCCCGAGCATCGTCGGCGCGACGGGCCCTTCAGCCTGGCTCACTTCGGCAGAGTTGTACGACCCCAGTACCGGCAGATTCAGCCCCACGGGCGCAATGGGAACCGCGCGCGCCGACGCAACCGCAACGATGCTGCTGGATGGACGGGTTCTCGTCGCGGGAGGCGATTCGGCCGTGGGTGCATCAGCCGAGCTGTATCAACCGTGAGACGCCGGTCTGATCTTGGTGCCGGCGTTGGTCGCGGGCAGCTCAGCTGAGCAGCACCCCTGCGCGCGCCGACGCGACCTCAGTGCCGCGTCGCCTCGAGTCTGGCGCGGACCACCATGACCGGGCAATGAGCGTGCCGGACGACGTAGTCCGAGACGCTGCCGATGAAGAAGCGGCTGACGCCGCTGCGGCCGTGCGATCCGACCACGATCAGATCGGCGTTTTCCGAGTCGGCGGCAGCGACGATGGCTTCACCCGGCTCGCCTTCCCAGACGAGAAACGTGGCGTCAGCGCCGGCGGCCCTGGCGCGCTGGACGATGGCCTGGGCCTTGGACGTCAGGGAATCGCGCGAGTCGGCAACAACCGCTTCCGGCGAGGCTTCCGAGGGACGGGAAGAGGCGGACAGGACGCTGACAACGAGAAGGCGCGCCTGGACCTGGGCGGCGAGGTCGATCGCTTCCGCGCTCGCGGGCTCCGACGCCCGCGATCCGTCGGTCGCCAGCAGTATGGTTTCGAGGTGGGACATGTCCCCGTCCGTCCGGCCGATGCGCTGGGGTGCTGCCGGTCTTCGTGTTGGGCAAGGGTGGGCGCGGCCCATTGGAGGGCCAAGGGACCTCCGGCCCGTTCCAGCGGGTCCAAGGTCCCCGGTCGCCAACCCATGTGGCGAGCGGCCGCCGGGGTGATGCGGCGCCATCGCGGCGCAATGTCGTCGCCGCCCGGCGCGGTCGCGAGCCGAACCTCGACGCAACAGGCGACTGGCGCAACGGCGCACGAATCGGCAGCCTGCTAGGCTCCAACTGATGAGCGCCCCGCAATCGACGTCCAACGCGAGCACAGACTCGACAGGCCTGCTAGGTCTGCGCGAGATGTCAGGTGCCCTGGAACTCTGGCAGACCCATCCGGGCCCGGAGAGCCACCGGCAGCTGGTCTCGGCATTCGGCAGCTTGATCGCAAGTTCGGGCCTCGGCGGCGGGTACCTCCACCTGCATGCCCCGCCCCTTACCGAGGTTGAGCTGCGAGCCGGCAGCTTGCTCGACGAGGACGGGGAGAAGGCCGGCCTCCGGACTTACGAGCTTCGCTTTGGCGATCGCGCCTTGGCCACGCTCCGGCTCGATGCGCCGCCTGGGGCCGTCTTCTCCGTCGACGAATGTGCCCGAGGCCTGGAGATAATCGTCGGCTCGACGTGGTCGAGGGCCAGGGCCGGCCAGGCCACCGACGAGCTGGCAGCGATGGACGCCGCCACTCGAGGCATCGCCGGCGTCCTGGATCTGGACCGTGTTCTGCAGCTGATCACCGACCGCGTGCGCGAGCTGGCCCACGCCCAGTACGCGGCCCTGGGCATAGTCGACCAGGAAGGCGGCATAGAACGGTTCATCACCAGCGGCATCAGCCGCGCCGAACGTGAGCGCATCGGGCCGCCGCCCCACGGCCTCGGCCTGCTCGGCGTTATCGCCCACGAAACCCACCCCGTCCGCGTTCCCGACATCGCCGTCGACCCGCGCCGTCATGGCTTCCCACTGAACCACCCGCCGATGCAATCGCTGCTGGGCGTCCCCATCGGGGTCAAGGGCCGATCGATCGGCCGGCTGTACCTGACCGACAAGCAACCGTCCGGCGACTTCACGGAGGACGACGAGCGGTTGGTGGAGATGTTCTCCCTTCACGCCGGCATCGCCATCGAGAATGCCCGGCTCCACGACCAGGTCCAGCGTCTCGCGATCGTCGAGGAGCGCGAGCGGATAGGCCGCGACCTGCACGATGGCATCATCCAGAGCATCTACGCGGTGGGCCTGTCGCTCGAGGACGTACCGGAGCTGATGGCGGACGAGCCCGATGTAGCTCGGGCCCGGGTGGAGCGGGCCATCGACTCGCTCGACCAATCGATCCGCGACATCCGCAACTTCATCTTCGGACTCCGGCCCGAACTGCTCGAGCAGGCCGGCCTGGTGGGCGGGCTGGCCGCGCTCGCCGACGAGTTCCGCGTCAACAGCATGGTCGACGTTGACCTCGACACGGCGGAGGCGGGGGAGACGGATCTTCCGCCAGATCTTATCGGCGAGCTCCTGTCGATCGCCCGCGAAGCCCTTAGCAACGTCGCCCGCCACTCCAAGGCGACCCGGGGCAGCGTCCGAGTCGAGACCCAGGATGGGGTTGTGACTCTGATCATCAGCGACAACGGCGTCGGTTTCGACGCGACCCAACCGCGCGCGGCCGGCCATCAGGGCCTTGTCAACATGCGTGCCCGGGCCTCGTCCATTGGTGGCCGACTCGAGGTTGAGAGCCAGCCCGGGTCGGGCGCGCGTATCATCGTCTCGGTGCCCCTTCGCGAAGCATCGAGCGGGGTCACAGACCGAGGAGATGAATGACCGACCAGATCGAAGCACGCCCGCTGCGGCTTCTCGTGGTCGACGATCACGAGGTCGTTCGCCAGGGCCTCGTCTCGCTGCTGGAGCGGCGCGAGCACTTCCAGGTCGTCGCCGAAGCGGGCACCGCTGCTGAAGCAGTCGAGATGGCCCGCAAGTTCGAGCCGGACCTCGTCGTCATGGACGTCCGGCTGCCGGATGGCTCGGGCATCGAGGCCTGTCGAGAGATACGGGCCGAGTTCCCGGGCACGCGCGTCGTCATCCTGACCAGCTACCCTGATGAGGAAGCGGTCCTGTCGGCGATCATAGCCGGCGCGTCGGGCTATCTCCTGAAGCAGATTCGCGGGCGCGACCTCGTGAGCGCGCTGGAGTCGGTCGGCCGTGGCGAATCGCTGCTGGACCCGGCCGTGACGGAGAAGGTCCTGGACCGCGTCCGCCGCATCGCGACGGGAACCTACACCGACGAGATGGCCCAGCTGACCCAGCAGGAGCAGAAGATCCTGCTGCTTGTCGCCGAGGGCAAGACCAACAAGGAGATCGCGTCCGAGGTCTTCCTGTCCGACAAGACGGTCAAGAACTACGTCAGCTCGATCCTCTCGAAGCTCAACCTCGAGCGCCGTGCCCAGGCAGCCGCGTTCGTCGCGCGCCACCGCCTCAAGGGCGGCGCGTAGGGCCGCGTAGCCGGCTGCCTCACGACCGGTTCCGCCCCGATGTTCCGCCTCCCTGACCGGGTGATTCGCCGGCGGTGCACGATCGGCCCAAACGGCTCTCCCGCATTCCGGCGCGGCTTCTAAACTCCTCGTCATGCGTATCGTGAGCGCCGATGAGGCCGTCTCTGGCATTCAATCCGGTCAGCAACTATTCATGCACGGCGCCGCGGCAACGCCGTCCGTGCTACTCGACGCGCTGTGCCGGCGCGCCCCTGAACTCCACGACGTCAAGATCGTCCATATGCACTGCGAGGGCCCCCATCCGCACCTCGAGCCGGAAATGGAAGGCCACCTTCTCCATCGCGCCGTGTTCATCGGGCCGAACGCGCGCCGAGCCGTCAACGAGGGCCGGGCGGAGTTCATCCCGGTCTTCCTCTCGGACATTCCCCGACTTATAGAAAGCGGCTTGCTCCCCCTGGACGCGGTCTTCGCCAACATGACCCCGCCCGACGAGCACGGCTTCTGCTCGCTCGGCACCTCGGTCGACACGATGCTCACCGCAATCCGGTGCGCCAAGACGGTCATCGCTCAGTTGAACAAGAGCATGCCGCGCACCCTGGGCGACGGCTTCGTCCACGTCAGCAAGATCGACTTCGGAGTTGAGGTCGACCAGCCGCCATACAACTACGACCGCGGCGAGGTCGGCGACGTGGAGCGGCGTGTCGGCGAGTTCGTGGCGGATCTCATCCCGGACGAGGCGACGTTGCAGATGGGCATCGGCGCCATTCCCGGCGCCGTCGGCCAGTGCCTGGACGGCAGGAAGAACCTGGGCGTCCACACGGAGATGTTCACCGACGTGCTGGTCGATCTCGTGGAGCGCGGGATTGTGACCTGCCAGCGCAAGGAGATCGACTGCGGCAAGGCCGTCACGGCCTTCATGATGGGCTCGCAGCGCCTCTACAAGTTCGTCGACAACAATCCGATGGTCGAGATGCGTCCGGTCGACTACACGAACGACACGGCGATCATCCGGCGCTTCAGGCGCATGACGGCCATAAACTCGGCGATCGAAGTGGATCTCACCGGCCAGGTCTGCGCCGACTCGATCGGCCACCGCATGTACAGCGGTGTCGGCGGCCAGATGGACTTCATGCGTGGCGCGGCCCTTGCCGAGGAGGGCCGGGCCATCATCGCTCTCACTTCCACGGCCGCTGACGGTCAGTTCTCGCGCATCACCGCCAGCCTGAAGGAAGGGGCCGGAGTCACCACTACCCGTTCCCACGTCCGCACCGTCGTTACCGAGTACGGTGTGGCAGAGCTGTTCGGCCAGAGCTTCCGCGAGCGAGCCAAGCGCCTCATCGCTATCGCCCATCCGGACTTTCGCGACGAGCTGACAGCCTACGCCAGGAAGTACCACGAGCTCTAGGCCCGGAGCGGGAGACCCATGATCGGCGGTCGACAACCGAGCCTGGTCATATTCGACCTCGACAACACCCTGGCCGACCGGGAGTGGTTCTTCAATGAGTGGGCCCGTGGCTCCAACAACCGATGCATCTCGGGCACAAAAAGGGACGAACGCCGGGCGTCCCCTCCGGCGTTCGTCACGAGTCGAAGTCTGCGAGCGCACACATCTGCTGCGCAGTGCCGAATGGCCCTCCGCGGTGGGCATGTCGTACCGCGCCAGAACGTGGTCTGAGTCGGGCTGAAAGCCGCCCGCCGACCCGTCCGATCCGCCCCTCCGACGCCACGCCGGCGCCAGGTCAATGCCGCCCCGCCGCGGCCAGTGCCCACCCATTGGGGCGGTGGGTTCCCATCTCGTCCTGCACCTTCGCGGGCCATATGGCCCCCGGTCTTAGGGAGCCCTGTCGCTACGGGCAGCAGAGGCCACGGCGCACGCTATGCACATGCTCGCCGACTCGCAGGTACCCCTGCGCCGACTGCTCATCGTCAGCCAGCACCGCGCTGCAACCGAGGCGCTCTGCGACCACCTCTCTCGCCATGGCTTCATCGTCGCTCAGGCGTCGTGCGAATCCGCGGCGCGCGAGGCCGCTGCCGCCCGACCGGATGTGGTGTTGCTCGATGCCGACGTCGCGGGGGGTTGGCGGCCGATGGTTGCGGCACTGCACGATCTGATCCCTCCGGATCGGATCGCGGTGCTGGCATCCTACTGGCATGCGGACGAGCAACGCGAGGCAGCCGCCAGCGGGATCGGCGGCACCCTGCTCAAGCATTTGGATGGAAGCGCGCTGGCCCGCCAGCTGCGTGCATTGAGTGAACCGACCATCGTGACGAATACGCCGACTCCGGAATTTCCAGGCATCCCAGCCATCATCGACGGCTCCGAGGCCATCGCCTACGTCGAGACGCGAATCAGCGACGGCGCTTGCGCCTACCCGATCACGCCATCGACGACCATGGCGGCGGTCTACCAGGTTGCTGTCGCCAACGGCACCCCGAACCTGTGGGGCACACACCTGAAGTTCATCGAGCCGGAGTCGGAGCATTCCTCCGCCTCAGCCGCAGAAGGCTTCGCCCTGGCGGGCGGCCGGGTCACGAACTTCACCGCCGGACAGGGCCTCATCCTCATGAAGGAAGTCCTGTACGTCATCTCCGGCAAGCGACTGCCGGTAGTTTTTCACGTCGGCGCCCGTGCGCTGACCAGCCAGAGCCTGAACATCCACGCCGGCCACGACGACATGATGGGTGTCGCCGATTGCGGCTGGGGGATGTTCTTCGCCCGCAACTGCCAGGAAGCCGCCGATCTGACGGCCATTGCCCGCCGGGTGGCCGAGGACGCCGAGACCCCGTGGTTCGTTGCTCAGGATGGGTTCCTGACGACCCATACGATCGAAAACGTTCAACTGCCCGAGGATGAGCTGCTGAAGCGCTTCGTCGGCGACCCGCGCGTGACGGTCCGCGACCTGTTCGACACCGAGGACGGGCTGATGACCGGCGTGGTCCAGAACCAGGATTCGTACATGAAGGGCCGCATCGGACAGCGGGCCTGGTACGAGCGCCTGGCCGAAATCGCCGAGCGGGCGATGGCTGAGTGGACTGCTCTGACCGGCCGCCGCTACGGCCTGATCGACGCCTACCGGACCGAGGACGCCGACTACGTCATGGTTTCGATGGGGACCATGGCTGATACGGCCCTCGCGGTCGTTGACGCGCTCCGCTGCGACGGCCGAAAGGTCGGCTGCGTCACGGTCACGAGCTTCCGGCCGTTCCCCGCGGCCCAGCTGGCTGCGGCCCTCCGCAACGCGAAAGTCGTGGCGGTTGTCGAGCGGACCGATGACCCGGCGGCGGCGGACAACCCGCTCACCCGCGAGCTCAAGTCGACTCTCGCCGACGCGGCCATGAATGGCGCGCCGCTGCCGCGTGTCGTGTCGGCCTCGGCCGGCCTCGGCTCCCGCGACATCCAGCCCGGCGACCTCGGGGCTGTGTTCGACTGGATGGCCGATGAGAAGGCCGTCAAAGAACGGCGCCGGGCAGTCCTCGGCATCCGCCACCCGGCGGCTCTGGCGAACAACGGTCTGAACATCCGCCCGAAGGGTGCCTACAGCTTGCGCGGCCACTCGGTCGGCGGCTTCGGCAGCGTCACCACGAACAAGCTCGTGGCGACGACCGTCGGTGAGCTCTTCAATCTGTACGTCCAGGCCTACCCGCGCTACGGCTCGGAAAAGAAGGGCCTGCCTACGGCCTATTTCCTGACCATCGCCGAGGAGCCGATCCGGCTTCACAACGAACTGACCGAAGTCGACTTCGTGCCGCTCTTCGACACCAACTCTTTCAAGCAGGGCGATCCTCTCGCCGGGCTCGTCGACGGAGGCACGGTATTCGTGCCGACGCCACTGACCGACCCGGAAGAGGTCTGGGCCGCCCTTCCGCCAGCGACCCGAGCGGAGATCCTGGCCCGCAAGATCAGGCTTCTCGCCCTCGACACCGCATCGCTCGCCATGAAGTTCGCGCCCCGGCCGGACCTCGAGATCCGGATGCAGGGCGTTGCCCTCGTCGGCGTCTTCCTCAAGGTTTCGCCCTTCGCCGAGCGTGCCGGTCTCGACCGGCCGGCACTGCGTGAGGCCGTCCGAGGCAACCTGATGCGCTTCTTCGGGAAGCGCGGCGCTGCGGTCGTGGATGCCAACCTGGCGGTTATCGACGGCGCCTACGACGGCGTGATCGACGTTACCGCGGCGATCGCCGGCAAGGCCGCCGCCCCGGCTGCTGCCGAGGCCGCCCGATGACCCAATCTCGAACCGTTGGCGAGGTCATGACTGCCAACCCGATCTCGATCGCCGAGACGGCCTCCCTCGCGGAGGCCGCCGGGATCCTCGACGGCAAGAAGATCAACGGTCTTCCTGTCGTCGATGCGAGCGGGGCCCTGGTTGGCGTCCTGAGTCAGACCGACCTCGTTCGAGTTCGAGCGAATCAGCACCTCGTCCAAGACTGGCCCGGCCTCGCGGTCGGCCAGGTGATGACCAAGCCGGCACTCACCATCGCCGTAACGGCCAGCCTCGAAGAGGCCGCCCGGTCGATGGAGGAGCGCCGAGTCCACCGTCTCGTCGTAACAGACGCTGCGGCCACCCCGATCGGCATCATCTCGACCAGCGACCTCGTGCGGTCGTGGTTGAGGTAGACCGATGACTGAGCGAGTGATGATCGACACGATTGCTGCTACCCACATCGACAAGCTCGGGGCTGGCCCCGGGCTGATCGCATCCCAGACGCTCGACATCGCGGCGTATGTCGAGGACTTCAACAAGAACGTCATCGATGCCTACCGTCGCGGTGTGGCCGATGTCGAACTTCCCGCCGACATGGGCGTGGCGCGAAGCATCATCGCCCCGGGAACCGCAGGTGTCCGCGACTTCAGCACTCTTTCGCCCCTTATTCCGCAGCTCATCGCCGACCAGTGCGTCGGATGCATGGCCTGCGTCAGCGCGTGCCCGGACAGCGCCATCGTGGCGACTGCCCAGCCGAAGGGCTCGCTGGCCAGGGCGATAGAGACCTTCGCTTCGGAGCAGCCGAACCCGGAGCTTGCCGCCCAGACGGCCAGATCCCACTTCGTCCACACCACCAAATACGCGGACGTCCCCGCCAAGCGCGGGATCGAGGCGGCCGACTTCGGCCTCTTCATCGACCCGTATCACTGCAAAGGTTGCGCCGAGTGCGTTGACGTCTGCGTGGCCCAGGGTCACAACGCTCTCGTCATGGCCGAGAAGTGCGACTGCGAGCCCAGCGGCGAATGCACACTCGATCGCTATCGCCGCGACATCGCGTTCTACAGGTCCCTGCCCACTACGCCGGTCGAGTATCGCAACGAGAAGGCCCTGGCCGACATAATGCTCGGCGAACACGCCTTCGGCTTCGTCGGCGGCGCCGGCTCCTGCTCGGGCTGCGGCGAAGGTACCGTCGTCCGGATGGTGATGGCCGCCACGCTTCAGGTCCACGGACCGAAGAGCATGGGCATCGTGGCCGAGACCGGCTGCAACACCGTCTTCGCCAGTACCTATCCGTACAACCCGTTCACGGTGCCGTGGACCAACTCGCTGTTCGAGAACGGCCCGGCCGATGCGCTGGGCATCCGGCTGCGCTGGGACCAGGCCGGTCACGCGGATCGGCGACTGTGGGTCTTCGGCGGCGACGGCGCCATGTACGACATCGGCTTCCAGTCGCTGTCGCGCCTGGTGGCGTCGGGCCTGGACATCAAGGTCCTCGTGCTCGACACCGGCGTCTACTCGAACACCGGCGGCCAGACCTCGACCGCCTCGTTTACCGGCCAGGTTGCCAAGCTCTCCGCCTACGGCAAGGCGGAGCACGGCAAGTCGGAGAGGCGCAAGGAACTGGGCCGGATCATGGTTGCCCACGGCGAGGCCTACGTCGCCCAGGTCGCGGCCTGCAACATCAACCACTTCTACAAGGCCGTGATGGAAGCCAACGCCTACCCGGGCCCGGCGGTCATCATCGCCTACGCGCCGTGCATGCCGGAGCACGGCATCGCCGACGACGCGGCCAACCGGCAGGCCAAGCTTGCCGTCGAGTCACGGGCGTTCCCGCTGTTCACCTACGACCCGCGGCGCGGCAGCTCGCTCGCCGAGCGGCTGTCGCTGCAGGGCAACCCGGCGGTCAAGGAGGACTGGTCGAAGAGCCCGGACGGGTCCGTCTTCGACTTCATCTCCTTCGCCCGCACGGAGGGCCGCTTCGGGCAGCACTTCGACAAGGAAGGCAATTCCTCCGCCGAGATACAGCGCTCCCAGGAGGATCGCCTCCATAGCTGGCAGACCCTCCAGGAGATGGCCGGAATCCGCTAACCCCGCGGGGCCACGCCCCTCATCGCGCCGTCACTCGGAATCGGGACCTCGCAAGGGGCCCCGATTCCGATTCTCGAGTGGCTCCCGGCTACGCCGCGACCTCCGACCGCCCCGCTTCCAGCCCCGCTTCGAAGACGCCGAGGTCTGCCTCGACGACGTCGGGGCGCTTCTTGCTGGCCATCTCTCGAAGGGCGACCCGGACCGATTCGGGCGTGACCCAGCCGAGCCGTGCCACCAGCGCCCCCAAGGCCGCGATGCTTACCAGCTTGTCGTCGCCACCCCTGGCGGCGAGCTCCGTGCAAGCGAGTCGCATCTCATCTACGTCAGCGCGGGCCGAGGTTTCCGCCCCGATCAACGACGTGTTGGCCACGAGGAGGCCGCCTGCGGCGACCCGCGACGCGAACTTGCGCAGCGAAGGCAGGTTCATGACCACCGCCGCATCGAACGCATCCACGACAGGCGAGCCTATCGGGCCATCGCCGATGATGACCGTGCACGAAGCCGTGCCGCCGCGCATTTCCGGCCCGTAGGAGGGGATCCAGAAGACCTCGAGGCCGTCCTTGATTGCGGCCCGAGCCAGGACCTGGCCGGTGAAGAGGAGTCCCTGACCGCCGAAGCCGGCGAATACAACGGAGCGCTCCATCTCAGGCCTCCCGCGGCCGGGGCGCGTCCGACTCTCCGGCGGCTCCCGCTCGGCCGAGTGCACCGCCCGAGCCCGATTGAGCCGACGCGCTTGCGCCCCGATCCACGATGACGCCTAGCGGGTAGGCCTCTACGACCGGACCCTTCAGATGCTCCAGAGATTCCAGCGGCGTCATGCCCCAGCCGACCGGGCAGTTGGACAGTGCCTCGACGATGCTGAAGCCGCCGCCGTTCATCTGGACCTGGCAGGCTCGCTTGATCATGGACTTGAGCTTGCCGATCCCAGCCACGTCGGCGACGGTGCCGCGGGCGGCGTACGTAACGCCCGGGAGTTGGGCGAGCATCTCCGTGATGCGGATCGGGAAGCCCATCAACGCCGCGTCCCGGCCGTCCGGCGAGGACGTGGTCCGCTGGCCGAGCAGCGTCGTCGGTGCCATCTGACCGCCGGTCATGCCGTAGATGCCGTTGTTGACGAAGATCGCGGTGATGCGCTCGCCGCGGGCCGCGGCGTGGACGATCTCCGCGGTCCCGATGGCGGCTAGGTCGCCGTCGCCCTGGTAGGTCAGGACGAAGGCCTCCGGACGAACTCGCCGTATCCCAGTGGCCACGGCTGGGGCGCGGCCGTGAGGCGCCTCCACGAAGTCAACGTTGAGGTAGTCGTAGGCGAAGACGGCGCATCCGACCGGAGCCACCGCGATGGTGTGGGCGGGCAGCTCCAGTTCCGTCATGATCTCAGCCAGCAGTCTGTGGACGATGCCGTGGCCGCAGCCGGGGCAGTAGTGAGTCGAGCGGTCGAGCAGGACGTCCGGCTTGCGGTAGATCAGGCGGGCGGCAGAGGCGCCGGGCGACGCCGGGGCGGGCGTGTGGAGAGTCATCGTCGAGCTCCGCGGTGCGTGCCCACACGTACGCCGTCGTCGGTGTCCGTGCCCTCGCCGGTGTGGCGGGATCCGAACTCACCACGATTGGCCACCTGATCGTGACGCTCGGCCTCCCGCGTCCGGGCCACTCTGGCGCTGAGCGCCTTCAGGGCTCCAAGCACCTCGTCGGGCGTCGGCACGAGGCCGCCCATTCGGCCGTGGAAGGAAACCGGGCATCGCCCCTCAACCGCGAGTCGAACGTCCTCGACCATCTGACCGGAAGAGAGCTCCACGGTCAGGATGCCGCCGAGGCGCCGGCTGAGTCGGGCGAGTTCACGTTCCGGGAATGGCCACAGCGTGATCGGCCGGAAGAGACCGACCCTGATGCCCTTGTCTCGAGCTTTGGCGATCGCGCTCCGAGCGACGCGGGCGGCTGTGCCGTAGGCGACGATCGCCAGATCGGCATCCTCGAGCTGCCAGCTTTCCCAGCGAACCTCGTGACGGGCTATGTCGCGGTACTTGTGCTGGAGAGCCAGGTTCCGCTTCTCCAGGATCTCCGGATCGAGATCGATCGACTTGACGATCCGGGCCGGTCGACCGGCCGC
>Ga0182017_10002512_pt1 | contig 13885 bp, 11 predicted proteins | sample 712E3DmetaG_FD_120492 | JGI IMG/M metagenome (GOLD analysis project Ga0182017, IMG submission 120492) | Permafrost microbial communities from Stordalen Mire, Sweden - 712E3D metaG | ecosystem: Environmental > Terrestrial > Soil > Wetlands > Permafrost | place: Sweden: Stordalen | collected... | reverse complement strand
TGGATTCCGAGCCCGCCCAGCTTCGCGTTTACGATGGCGAAGCGCTGGTCGATCAGGGAGGGCAGACGGTGTCGGTGAAGAGGGCGCATCTGCTCCCATTGAACGGCCTGATGCTGGTAGAGAAGTTCGACAACAAGACCGGCGATGCGCTATTGCGCTGGGCGCGCCGCCGCGCCGAGTACCTGGCCCTGGCCAACCCATCCGCGGCCCGGCTGATCGACTCCGGCGGCCTGGGCTTCGCTGGCGGCCTCGACAGCCTCGCGGGCTGTGGCGGCCAAGGCGTCGGCTCCTGGATCCATAACCCCTATTTCGGCATGTACACCTTCGTGCCCTGCAACGGGGTTTACACCAACTACTGGGGCAACCAGTACTGGAGCCCCTCCCAGGTCTGGATGGTCTACAACCCCCCGCAAAGTGTGTATACGGGAGGAGGAAACAACTGGGATGCGGGCCGCTCGGCCACTTCCTCCGGCTATTCTGGCGTGGCGGCCACCTCGTCGGGGACCTCGGGTACCGTGGCAGTCTCGTCGGCGCCCAGCACGGCCACCAGTTCCTCCATCGTGGTGGTGGGGGGCTCATCCGGGGCATCTGGCGGCGGCTCGCACCGCTGAGTACCGGTCCAGGGAGCGGGCCTGAGACCCGCCCCGATTCGGCATCGCCTTACAGTGTCCAGCGCCCGGCTAGCGGCGCTGGCGGATCCGCCAGAGACTGGAACCGCAGCAGCCGCACTGCGTCGCGGTCCTTGAGCGAGAGCAGGGGCATGAGCCCCTTATCCAGCATCGCGTTCGCGGCCTGCTCGGTCAGCAGTGCCTCCGCGCACGGTTTGAGGTGCGATTCGCCATCCTCCCGGTAGATGTGGGCCGGCAACCCGTCGATGTCGCGCAGGGCGTCGGGCCGCATCTGCCAACCCCACTGAGCGAAGGCCTGCCCCAACAGATACACGCAGGCCAGGGCGGGGTTCCCCCACAGGTAGCCCTCGTGCGAGGGAGCGCCGTCGAACTCCTCGAAGACGAATTGCTCGATCGGCTCGGTGGCCTTGCCGTAGGGCAGCCGCAGCAGGAACCGGGGCAGCGCCAGTCCGAGATAGCGCGCCTCCTCCAGGCTGCGCAGAATCTCCCACGCTCGGGCGCGCTCGGGTTCCACCGGGCGCCAGTTGCGCGGCTCCGGCGTTTTCCCGAGAGACTCCGCGCCCAGCACGCCGGGGCTCGCCGCGGCCAGCAACGGCGCGCCTGCCGCGCCAGCGATCCCGCCCAGGGACCCCAGCAGCATCACGTCGTCGACGCTGTCCTGGAACGTGTAGTTGGCGCCCACCACCGCCCAGGGCTGCCCGCCCGGCGTCTCGACCGTCTGCTCCACCAGCACCCGGTAGATCCCGGTGGCGCGCAAGCTCTCCGCCCGGGCCAGATCGGCCGCCAGTTCGGCTTTCGAAACGTCCAACAGGTACAGCTTCAGCTCGACGTCGGTTTCCAGACGGCGCAAGACGAAGAACAACCCGCGCCATGCCGCCTCCAGCGCCTGAAAGTCCGCGTGGTGCAGCACCGTGCGCATCACCTCGCCGGTGGCCGCATCTACCTTGGCAATGAACTCAGCCTGCCGCGGGTCCGCACCGGGCACCAGATGGGGCGCCACCAGATCCCTGATCAGCGCGCTGAAATCGTCGAGCGCCCGGGCTGGGCGATCCGCCTCGCGCGTCTGGGTCTCCTCGACCAGATCGGTGAGGCTGACCTTGGGCGGCGGCGTTCCCGGCGGCGTAGCGGGGGCCTGCGGTTGCAAGGCGGCCGCGGCGGCCGCGAAGGTGGAGCGGTCGCTCAGTTTCTCGCGCATGTCCCGCAGCGCGCCGAACAGCTCGACACGCTCGAAGATGCGGTCGGGATGAAAATCCTCCAGCTCGCGGAAGCGCAAGGAAATCTCGGGCGTCAGCCGCAGCCCCGGCCGCAGCTTCTCGAGTACCTCTTCGAAGTTGTCGCGGTCTACCAGCACGGGCCGGCGTCCCGCGAGATCGGGCTCGCAAATCCCGCGGCTCGCCCGTCCGCTGAAGTCGCCAAGAATCAGGATGCGAAACGGGGTGTCGGGTTCCGGCGCTTCCAGGGAAGGCTGGCTGCCGGCATCGACATCGATGGCGGCGTCTCCAAACGAGAACGGTTTTGGCATGCAATCCTCCGGCTCTGACCTGCCGTATTATATTGCGCCGGAGGGGCCCAACGCCAGCGGCGGCGCTAACCGCGCGGCAGGCCGCCTCCGGCGGAAGGGCAGCTTCGGTGCGCTAGGTCCCCGTAACCAAGCGCCGGGCGATCGCGGCGACGTGACGGCCCTGGAAGCGGGCGATGGCCAGCTCGTTCTCCGAAGGCTGGCGCTTTCCGTCGCCGCCGGTGATGGTGGTCGCTCCGTAAGGCGAACCGCCCGAGATCTCGCTCATGATGGTTTGGCGCGCCTCGCTGTACGGTGTGCCGACGATGATCATGCCGTGGTGGAGCAGCGTGGTGTGAAAGCTGGTGAGGGTGGTTTCCTGGCCGCCATGCTGCGTGGCAGTGGCTGTGAACACGCTGCCCACTTTGCCGATCAGGGCGCCTTTGGCCCACAAGCCGCCGGTCTGATCCAGGAAGTTGCGCATCTGCGCGCACATGTTCCCGAAACGCGTGGGGGCGCCGAAGACGATGGCGTCGGCCTCGGCCAGTTGCGCGGGCTGGATGATCGGAACCTGCGCGAAGGCCGCGCGCGCCGCTTTGGCGCCAGACCGCTCCAGTGCCTCCTCCGGAACCAGTTCGGGCACCTGAAATAGCGCCACCTCGGCGCCCTCGACCTCGCGCGCGCCCTCTGCGACGGCCTCGGCCATGCGGTAGATGTGGCCGTACATGCTGTAGAAAACCACTTGGACTTTCACGCTCATACAGACATGATGCAGGAAATGGGCAGGAGTTTCAAAGGCCGGCCAAAAACACCCGGTTGCATTGAGCACCCGTTTTGAGGGAAGCTGGAAGGCTTTCCCATGCGCGTTCGAATTCTCTATCACGACCACTGCTTCGATGGGGCTGCCGCGGCTGCGTTCTTCAGCCGGTTCATCGAAGGCACGTTTCATCCCGGCGCGGAGTTTCTGTTTACGGGGCTGGCCCACAGGGCGGACGGGCTTTTCGAAGAGAGCATGTTCGATGGGGACGAGAACGCGATTGTGGACTTCAAGTACTCGCCCGATCCGCGCCTGACCTGGTGGTTCGATCACCACCAGAGCGCGTTCCTTAGCGCGGCGGATGCCGAGCACTTCCAGCGCGAGCGGAACGAGAAGAAGCTCTACGACCCGACCTCCCGCTCGTGCACCAAGTTCATCGCCACGGTGGCGCGGGAGAAGTACGGATTCGACGCGCCGGACCTGGCGGACCTGGTGGGATGGGCGGACATCATCGACGGTGCGCAGTACGTGGATGCGAAGTCCGCGGTGGAACTGGCGGCGCCGGCCATGAAGCTGACCCTGGTCATCGAAGGAGTGAAAGGGTCGGAGATGGTGCAACGGATCATCCGCTGGATGCGTCACCGGAAGCTGGACGAAATCATCGCGGAGCCCGAAGTGCAGCAAGAATACCTGCCGCTTTACGAGCGGCATCGGATGGCCATCGACGTGATCGCCAAACTGGCGGAGTGCAAAGACGGCGTGATCTTCTTCGACCTGATCGGCCACGGCATGGAAGGCTATAACAAGTTCATCCCGTATTATCTGTTTCCAAATTGCACCTACACCGTGTCGGTGAGCACGGCGAGCTTTCGCACGAAGGTTTCGGTGGGATCGAACCCCTGGGCGCGGGAACTACCGGGGCACAACCTGGCGTCGATCTGCGAGCGCTACGGCGGGGGCGGGCACTCGCGGGTGGGCGCGATCAGCTTTCCCAAAGGGGACGCCGAGTCCGCGCGCCGGGTGGCGGCGGAAATCCGCGAAGAGTTGAGTCACTGAGAGGAAGCAGCGGCCATGAACTGGACAAAACTTCTCACGGCGGAGATTCAGTCCGCCTACGCGCCCACCGAGCGGCTGACCGGCCTGGTGGATGATAGCGCTCTGGAGTGGAAACCCTCCACGGGGAGCAACTGGATGACCACGGGGCAACTCCTCAAGCATTTGACCGAGAGCTGCGGCGCCGCTTTCCGGGGTTTCATCACCGGCGATTGGGGACTGCCCGAAGGGATGGACGCGAGCGAGGTCGCGAGCTTGCCGCCAGCGGAGAAACTGCCCACGCTGGCGAGCGTGGCCGAGGCCAAGCGGTTGTTGCAGAGAGACCGGCAACTCGCACTCGATATGCTGGCGGCCTGTAGCGAGGAAGACCTGGCCCACAAGCCCGCGCCCGCCCCTTGGGATCCCACCGAGATGGTTTTGGGGCGGCGCCTGCTCCAGATGGTGGACCACCTGAAGCAGCACAAGGGACAACTTTTCTACTACTTGAAGCTCCAGGGAAAGCCAGTCGGCACCGGCGACCTTTGGGGAATGTAGGGCGGACCTCCCGGTCCGCGGACCGACGTCCACGTCGGGCCCTCCCATGCCCAGGGCAGAGGCCGGACCAACGTGACCGCACCGAATTTTCGTTGCGGCAAGTGAACACCAGCGAGGTTAAAAGCCCAAGTCCCGCAGCCGGTCCATGGTCAGGGCGGGTGGCGTGCCCTCACGCGCGGCCAGCAGCTTCTCCACGTATTTCGCGAGGATATCGCACTCCAGGTTGACCCGGTCTCCCGGCCGGCGAGACCCTAGCGTGGTCCCGCGGTAGGTGAGCGGAACGATGGCGGCGGTGAGCGAATCCTGGTCCAGCGACGCCACGGTGAGACTGATGCCGTCGATGGCGATCGAGCCCTTGACGACTACATAGCGCTCGATCTCGCCGGGGATGCGGACCTTCAGCCACCAGTTGTCATCGCCCAGCGGCTCGAGCCCCAGAAACTCGCCCGTCCCGTCGATGTGGCCCTGCACGAGGTGACCGCCCAGCCGGCCGGAAGGCGTGAGCGCGCGTTCGAGGTTGACCGGCGCTCCCGTGCGCAAGTCGCCCAGGCTGCTGCGCTGGAGCGTTTCCGGAGAAACGTCGGCGGAAAAGGACCCCGCGTCGAATCCGGCCACGGTAAGGCAGACGCCGCTGACGGCAATGCTCGCGCCCTTCTGGATGTCCGAGATCACCTGGCGACAGCGGATGCGGAGGCGGGCGCCAGTGGGCAGGGAATCCAGACGCTCTACCGAGCCCAGTTCTTCGATGATGCCCGTGAACATATTGATGATTTTCTCATTGACGATTGACGAATGGTTGGTCCCCCGCCGTGCAATCGTCAATCGACAATGACCCCAATCGTCAATCCTTCATCACCCACGCTTCGACGGCGAACTCCTCCGCGGTGATCTGGTGGAGCTTGAGGTTTCGCAGCAGGATGGCGTCCTTGCGGCTACGCCGCCCGGGGCCACCGGCGACCGGAATCGACTGGAGACCGCCGAGGATCTTCGGGGCGTAGTAGAAGAAAATCTTGTCGGCGACGCCCGATTCCAGGGCCGTCCAGTTGACCCTGCTGCCGGCCTCGATCATCAGCGAGAGGCGGGATTCCTGTCCCAGGCGCTCGACGACGCCACGGAGGTTGACGCGGCCGCCGGGGCCGTCCAGCGTCCAGACGGTAACACCGGCGCTCTCCAGAGCGCGGCGGCGCTCGGGCGAGGCGGCCGAGGTAGTGGCCACCACCAGGTCGGAGCGGGCGCTCATGACCATGCGGGATTGCATCGGGATGCGCAACTGGGAATCCATCACGATGCGAAGCAGGGGGCGGCTGCGCTCCAGTCCGGTACGGTCGGTGAGCCGGCAGTCGTCGGCCAGCACGGTGCCGATTCCCGTGAGAATGGCGTCGGCGTTGTGGCGCAGCAACTGGACGTGGGCGCGCGCGGCCTCGCTGGTGATCCAGCCACGGTTGTCGTCCGGGGCGGCGATCTTCCCATCCAGCGTGACCGCGGACTTGACGAAGACCAGCGGCCGGCCGGTGCGCATGAAATGCACGAACGGCTCGTTGATCGATTCCGCCTCGGCCGCGTACTCCGGGGCGAGCGAGACCTCGATTCCGGCGGCGCGCAGGCGCGCGAAGCCCTGTCCGGCGACGCGCGGGTTGGGGTCTTCCATGGCGGCGACGACGCGGCGGACCCCCGCGGCGATGAGGGCGTCCACGCAGGGGCCGGTGCGGCCTTGATGGCAGCAGGGTTCCAGGCTGATGTAGAGCGTGGCGCCGCGGGCCGCTTCTCCCGCCTCCTCAAGCGCGACGATTTCGGCGTGCTTTTGGCCGGCGTAGGTGTGGAACCCCTGGCCGACGACCACCCCGTCGCGCTCGAACAGGGCGCCGACCGCCGGATTCGGGCTGTTCCGTCCCGCTCCCTGGCGCGCCAGATCCAGCGCCTGGCGAATGTAGTCTGGGATCATGGTTCAAACAGGGAGGCGACAAACCGTTCTGCTTCGAAGGGCAGCAGGTCCTCGGGTTTCTCGCCTACGCCCACGTAGCGGATGGGCAGGTTGAGCTCGCGGGCAATCGGGATCACGACGCCACCCTTGGCCGTGCCGTCGAGCTTGGTGAGTACGATGCCGGTAACGCCGGAGGTCTCGGTGAAGCGCCGGGCCTGCTCCAGACCGTTCTGGCCGGTGGTGGCATCCATGACCAGCAGCACTTCGTGCGGCGCGCCGGGGATCAGCCGCGCGGCGGTGCGGCGCATTTTCTCGAGTTCCGCCATCAGGTTCGATTTGGTGTGCAGGCGGCCGGCAGTGTCGGCAATGACGTAGTCGATCTTGCGGGCGCGTCCGGCTTGAATGGCGTCGAAGAGAATGGCGCTGGGGTCGGAGCCGGGGTTTTGCCGGATCACCTCGGTGGAGGTTCGCTGGCCCCAGATCTCCAATTGTTCGATAGCGGCGGCGCGAAAGGTGTCGGCGGCGCACAGCAGAACGCTGCGGCCCTCTTCGCGGTACAGGCGCGCCAGTTTTCCGATCGTGGTGGTCTTGCCGGTGCCGTTGACCCCCACCACCAGCACCACCGCCGGGGGTTCCGCAACGCGGGGCAGCGGCCGCTCGGTGGCTTCCAGCACCTCCACCAGGTGGTTGCGGATGAGCTGGCGGAGTTCCTGGACGTCACCCACCAGCTTCCGGTCAACCCGCTGGCGGATGATCTCCAGGATCTCCTGGGTGGTCTTGACGCCGATGTCCGCGCCGAGAAGCGTGTATTCCAGCTCCTCCAGCAGGTCCGCATCGATCTCCTTGCGGCCCGCCAGGGCGGTCTCCAGATGCGACGCCAATCCCTGCCGGGTCTTCTCGATACCGCTCTTGAGGCGGTCGAGGAGCGAGGGTTCGGTAGCGACCGATCCGAACAGGGTCTGAATCATTGCTGAGCTTTATTGTAGCAGCGGGGCGTATCTGGACTGTGAGCGGCGGCCCGTTGTAGGTTACAATTGACAGCGCAGCCACATGCAATCGATCGGACGATACCAGATCCTGAGCGAGCTGGGACGAGGAGCCATGGGAGTGGTGTATCGTGCCCTCGACCCAGCCATTAACCGCCCTGTCGCCATCAAAACCATCAAGCTGACGGAGATTACCGACGCAGCCGAAAGGGAACGCCTGCGCGAGCGGCTGTTCCGGGAGGCTCAGTCGGCGGGCATTCTCTCTCACCCCAACATTGTCACGGTCTACGATGTGGGGGAAGAGGGCGAGGTCACCTACATTGCGATGGAGTTCGTCAACGGCTCCAGCCTGGAGAAGGTGTTGCTGTTGCCGGAGCCGCTCGAGCCGCAGACGGTGGTGAGCATCCTGCAGCAGACGGCGGCGGGGCTCGATTTCGCCCACAAAAAGGGAATCGTACATCGCGACGTCAAACCGGCCAACGTCATGCTGGACGAGGACGGCGCGGCCAAGATCGCCGATTTCGGCGTGGCCAAGATCTCGCAGTCGCAGCAGATGACGCAGACCGGCATGGTGCTCGGAACGCCGAACTACATGTCCCCCGAGCAGGTGCAGGGCAAGCCGGTGGATGGACGCGCGGACCAGTTCTCTCTGGCGGTAGCAGCGTACGAAATGCTGACCGGCGAGAAACCCTTCGCCGCCGAGACGCTCACCACGGTTCTGTACAAAATCGTTTCCGAAGACCCCCTGCCTCCGCAACACCTGAACCCGACGCTGGCCTGGGCGGTGGCGATGGTGCTGAACCGGGCGCTCTCGAAGGACCCCACGAAGCGCTACCCCACCTGCACGGAGTTCGTGACCGCGCTGGATGCGGCGCTGAAGACCAAGAAAGGCTGGAAGCCGCTGCCGCGCGGTTCGAGCCAGAACCTGCCGACCGAGGTAGTGGGCACGCCGATCGGCGAGAGCACCACGCAGCGGCGGGCGCGGGTGACGGCGCCGCCGCGGCGGAGGCACTGGATCTGGTCCATTCTGGCGGCTGGCTTGGCCGTACTGGGAGTGGGAGGGCTGTTGTACGTTGGCGTCCAGCGCTGGCGGCCGGCAACGAAGGGACCCGAAGTTCTTCCCTCGGGGCCGGTGGCCTCGGGCCCCTCGGCTTTGCCCCCGGTTACGGGGCCGGCCAAGCCCAAGCCGTTTCCGGCAGTCGGGCATCCTGGCCCTACGGCCGCAACGGGAACCGGCGGACCAACCACGGCTGTGCCGCCGCGGCTTCCGCCCAATGCGCCCCAGCCGCTCCAGGTGGTCACCAACCCGCCCGGCGCGAAGGTGGTGCTCGACAACGACCAGACCAAAACCTGCCAATCGCCGTGTTCCTTCCAGGTGCCCCCGGGCCGGCATGTGCTGGCGAGCAACCAGGCGGGCTACCGCGAAGCGCTGCGGATCGTCGAAGTGAGCCGGCAGCCGCGCGAGGAGTTCGTGGACATGGTCCGCATGATGGGCACGGTCATGGTCATGGCGGACGCTCTTGGAGCCCAGATTCTGATCGACGGCAAGCCCATCCCGGAAACCACGCCGGCCAGGCTGAATCTGCCCGCCGGCAAGCACGTGGTGAGCGTGGTCAAGGACGGCCACCGCGCGGACCAGGACATCGAAGTCAAGGACGGCTCGCTGCTGAAGTACACCCTGCAGCTCAGCCCCTAAGAAACTCAGGTCTCCGGGGCCGGGGTGCGGCGCCGCTTGCGGGGCCGGGTCCAGTACTCGATCAGTGGCTCCAGCAGCAGCACCCACAGGAACGCATAGAAGCTCAGGTCCGTGCGGATGATGGCCAGCGGAAGCGCCAGCGCGCAGGCGCTGGGCACGATGCGAAGCCGGCTCGATACCCGATGGGACACCTCGACGTCCATTTCGGGGTCTACCATGTAGTGCCGCACGGCGTAGTACCAGTGCCAGTTCAGCATGAGACCCAAAGCCAGCAGGTTGCCGAAGTAGAAGAAGTGTGCGACCGCGTGATTCGGGAAGCGGCTCAGCATGGCGCTGGACAATGGCAGTACTCCGACGAACAGCAGGAATACGAGATTCAGCCAGATCAGGCGATGATTCGTCTGACGGATGAAGTGGAAGGTCAGGTGGTGCAGGTACCAGAAGGCGCTGGCCAGCAGAAACGTGGCTATGAAGCCCAGCAGCGCGGGCCACATCTCGCCGATTCTCGCCAGCAGTTCGGAGGGCGCCGCGGAGCCGGAGACTTCCGGGACCTTCACCTGAAGAATGACCAGCGTCATGGCGACGGCGAAGATGGCGTCGCTGAGCGATTGGATCCGCGCCTTGCCGAGTGGAACGCCGGTGAGCCGGGCACGGGTTCCGTTGGCGGGTTTCATAGCGAACCGCGAATTGACTAGGGTATCAGGTTAGGGGCGTGGGCGCTATCCCGCGCCGCGGGTGCTTGTCTACCGGTAGAAATCGAGGTAGGCGACCGAGCCTTCAGTACCCCAGAACTCGGCCGGCCTCGCGGACGATGTCCTCCACCTGCGGGAGAATCTCGCTTTCCAGTTGCGGGTTGTAGCCCACCCAGGTATCCAGCGCGGCCACGCGCGCGACGGGGGCGTCCAGGCAGTCGAACAACTCGCTGGCGATGCGTGCAGCCAGCTCGGCGCCGTAGCCCCAGGCCAGGCAGTCCTCGTGCGCGATCAGCACCCGGCTGGTCTTCCGGACGCTAGCCGAGATGGCCTCCCAATCGTAGGGCGCAAGGCTCCGCAGGTCGATGACCTCGACGGTCGAGCCGGGCTTTTTCCATTCGATCTGCGAGGCGGCTTGCAGCGACTTCTGCACCAGGGCGCCGTAGGTGACGATGGTGAGACTGCTCCCGGTCTTGACCAGGTTGGCCTTGCCGAACGGGATCATAAACTCGGGGCCGGGGTGCGGGGAGCGGTTGTAAGGCTCGCGGTAGAGGCGCTTGTGTTCGAGGAACAGGACCGGGTCGTCGGAGCGCAGCGCGGTGCGCAGCAGGCCGCAAGCGTCCAATGAGTTCGAGGGCATGACCACGCGCAGGCCGGGGATGTGGGTGAACTCCACTCCTCCGCATTGGCTGTGGTAAATGGCGCCGCCGCTCAGGTACCCGCCAATGGCCACGCGCACCACCACCGGGCAGGAGTAACCGCCGTTGGAGCGCCAGCGCAGCGTGGCAAGCTCGTTGCGGATCTGCATCATGGCCGGCCAGATGTAGTCGAAGAACTGGATCTCGGCCACCGGCTTCATGCCCCGGGTGGCCATGCCGATGGCGCGGCCGACGATAGCCGCCTCGGCCAGCGGCGCGTTGAAGCAGCGCTCGGAGCCGAATTCCCGCTGCAGGCCGGCGGTGGCCTTGAAGACGCCGCCCTTGCCCTTGAGCTCGGCCAGGTTCCGCTCGCGGCTGCAATCGGCCACGTCCTCGCCAAAGACCACGATGCGCGGATCGCGGCGCATCTCCTCGGCGAGCGTGAGATTGATCTCGTCGACCATGGTGCGCGGCTCGCCTTCGAGGCGCGGCGGAGTCGAGAAAGCGGAGGAAGCGGGATCCACGGTTTCGGAGTAGAGGCGCAGCAGGGCGGATCCCCGAGCGGGAGGCTGGGCGCGCAGGGCGGTCTCGGTGGCCTGCTGGATTTCGAGCTCGATCTCGTGGACGATGGTCTGCAGCGCGTAGCGGTCCATTACTCCCTCGGCGACCAGTTGCTCGGGGAACTTCACGATGGGATCGCGGGCGGCCTCGGCGGCGCGCTCGGCTTCGGATTTGTACAGCCGCTCGTCGTCGGAAAGGGAGTGAGAGTACGGCCGGGTGACCTGGGCGCGCACCAGCGCGGGACCGTTGCGGGCGCGGCACCAGGCGACGGCCTCGCGCATCGCCAGGAGGGAGGCGACAAAATCCGTGCCATCCACTTCCTCGACCAACAGGCCGGGGAACGCGCTCACCAGCGCCGCGATGTTGCCGCCGGCGGTCTGCTTCTCGACGGGGACCGAGATGGCATAGCCGTTGTCCTCTACCAGGAACAGCACCGGCAGGCCATCCAGGCAGGCCGCGTTCAAGGCTTCCCAAAACTCGCCTTCGCTGGTGGCGCCCTCGCCGGATGTCACCAGCGTGATCTCGTCGCTTTCGGGGTGCAGGCGGCGGCCCGCATCGGCGCATCCGACCGCTTGCAGGTACTGCGTGCCGGTGGGCGAGGACGAGCTGACAATGTGGAACTGGGGCGCGCTCCAGTGAGAGGGCATCTGCCGGCCGCCGGACCCGATGTCGTCGGCGGAGCCCACGGCCGACAGCAGCATTTGTTCGGCGGTGACCCCCAGCATGAGGCACAGGGCGCGATCGCGGTAGTACGGATAGATCCAGTCGTGGCCGGGGCGCAGAGCCATGCCCGCGGCGGCCTGGATGGCCTCGTGGCCGGCGCCGCTGATCTGGAAAAAGATCCTGTTCTGGCGCTTCAGCAGAACTTCCCGGTCGTCCAGGCGGCGGGACAGGTGCATCACGCGGAAGGCCCGGACGAGTGCGTCGGGATCGAGCCCGGCGAGGCGGCCGGGCGATTCGGAAGCGGCCTGGACTCTGGTGCGAGCGGCCATGCGAAAGCGCCTCCCAGTTCAAGTGTAGCCGAGGGCGTCTTCTACGGGGTAGAGATCCGCCTGGCTTGCGCCACGCCAACCGGCAACGTCCGCGCTCGAGTGTGCGATGATTTTACTTCATGCTGAACACCACCTCGCGGGGACGAGCGATCGCCGCCGCATTCGTGCTTTTTCTGGCGCCCATTGTCTTGGGAGGTGCGGAATTCGCGGTCACGCCCGACGTGCAGGCGGCGCTCGACCGGATCTCGGCCGATTCGCTTAGAGGACATGTGTCGTTCCTGGCTTCCGACCTTTTGGAAGGTCGGAACACGCCATCGGCAGGGCTCGACATCGCCGCGGAGTATATCGCCGCGCAGTTCCGGCGGGCCGGCCTCGATCCCGGCGGCGACGACGGCTACTTCGAGACCGCCCGCTTCATCACGGTGAAACCCAATCTCGAGCGATTCGAGTTGGCGTTGGAAAGTGGCGGTCATAGGGTCGTGGTGGAGAAGGACAAGGTGACCCCCGGACACATGCTGGCCAGCATCGAACTCGCGGGCGCGCCACTCATCAAAGCGAGCGCGCAGGATCTGGCGGACGCCTCTAAGTGGACGCCCCAACAGGTGCGGGGGAAGGTAATCCTCACGGAGTTCCCGGCCTTCGGTTCGTTCGCTCCCGAGGTCATCCAGAAAGTCCAGGATATGATGCGTGAGAGCCGCGCGAACCTGGCCAAACTCCAGCCCGCCGCGGTCATCATGGTGATGCGGGGCGGATTCGGCCGGGATGCATCCGCGCTGGTCGATCCCGGCGAGCCTGCGGGCGCGCCGACCATCCGGGTGAATGACCCCGAGTTCCGGAAGTTCTACGAGACCATTCAGCCCGGCGCCACCGTCACGTTGAGGATCGCCGCGTCGGCCCAGGAGCCGGTAACGCTGCGCAACGTGGTGGGGATTCTGCGCGGCTCGGACCCGGCGCTGAAGAATACCTACGTGCTGGTCTCGGCGCACTACGATCACATCGGGATCTGCTCGACCGGCAGCGACCGCATTTGCAACGGGGCGAACGACGACGCCAGCGGCGCGGCATCGGTGATGGAACTGGCCTCCGCGCTGGCGAAGATGCGCGACCGGCCGAAGCGGAGCCTGGTGTTCATCGCCTATTTCGGTGAAGAGAAGGGACTCGTCGGCTCGCGCTACTACGGACGGCACCCGGTCGTTCCGATCGCCCAGACGGTGGCCGACATCAACCTCGAACAACTGGGACGGACCGACGACCCCTCCGGATCGCAGGTGGGTCACGTGTCCATCACCGGATTCGACTACTCCGATATCGGCGCGACCTTCGCCCAGGCCGGCCAGTTGACTGGCATCGCGCTGACCATGGACGAGAAGAGGAGCGATTCCTACTTCGCGCGGAGCGACAATCAGGCGCTGGCGGACCTGGGTGTCCCGGCGCACACGCTGGTGGCAGCCTACGATTATCCGGACTATCACCGGCCGGGAGACGAATGGCAGAAGCTCGACTACGCGAACATGGAGAAGGTCGATCGCATGATCGCCGCCGGGCTGCTCATGATTGCCGGCAACCCCGAGCCGCCGAAGTGGAACGAAGCCAATCCAAAGGCCGAGCGGTACCTGAAAGCCTGGAAGCAGCGGATGGGAAACTGAAGACATGTACGATCTGTCGTTCTTTCGAGGCAACCTGGACGCGATTGCGGCGCGCCTGGCCGAGCGCGGCTTCGCGCTGAACATCGAGGAATTCCGCGATCTTGACGGGCGGCGGCGGGCCGCGGTGACGGAAGCCGAACAGCTCAAGGCCCGGCGGAACTCCGAGAGCCTGGAGATCCAGAAGTTGCGCAAGCAAGGAATGGATACCGCCGAGAGGCAACAGGCGGTGCGCACCGCCGCTGAGCGCATCTCCGCGCTCGACAAGCAGGTGGAGGGACTGGA
>Ga0182017_10002511_pt1 | contig 13888 bp, 8 predicted proteins | sample 712E3DmetaG_FD_120492 | JGI IMG/M metagenome (GOLD analysis project Ga0182017, IMG submission 120492) | Permafrost microbial communities from Stordalen Mire, Sweden - 712E3D metaG | ecosystem: Environmental > Terrestrial > Soil > Wetlands > Permafrost | place: Sweden: Stordalen | collected... | reverse complement strand
TGAGATAAGGGAAAGGGGGCGACCGGAATCTCCCCACCCAAAACGAGCGGCATTTTCGGACCTGAAACGTTGTCAACCATCTCGCCGGTCTAAAGTGTCAATCATCTCCCCGGCCGGTCCAACTGGAGGTCCGCCCCACCGGGTTATTCCCGAGGGGCGAAGCTGAAGCCGGCCATGCGGACTTCATCCTTGCCGGAGACGATGATGCCGAAGCGGCCTTGGGTGAAGTTGCGGTCGGGCGCGACCCAGGTATCGAGGGTCACCCACTGGTCGCCGTTGCGCACCTTGTTGACGATGCCGCCCGGTGTGACTTCGACCTGGAGCGTGGCGGCGAGGGCGTCGCCGATGTTCAGGCCGTGAGGCTTCTTCACCATCTCGGTGTTCTTGCCGTTCACGCGCTGGATGCGGCGGAAATCGTTCTTATCCAGGCGGAACAGGACGTAGTTGCGCTCGTCCTTGAAATCGACGACCCATTCGAGGCTCTTGCCACGGAATACGCCGCCGCCCGCGGCCAGCATCAGGTTGCAGGAGTAGACCCCGGAGCTCCCGGTGGACTTGTAGAGGACGGAACCACCGCCGCGGCGGACGTACCACTGTCCTTCGGCGGTCCAGGCGCTGGCGTCCCAACCCTCCATGCCCTGGGTGCTCGCGGTGGTCCTGCGCTGCTGCTCACGCAACAGGGTGAGATTCACGGATGCGGTCTGCCCGGCCACCACCTGGACGCGCTCGGAGCGTTCGATGTAGCCCGACGCGCGGGCGGTGACCGTGTATGAACCCTCGTCCAGATCCACGCTGTTTCCACCGACCTGCTGCTGGCTTCCGCCCGAGCGGGTCACGGTTACCTGGGCGCTGGCGGGGAGGATGTTGAGCCGCAAGGTACCAGATGGCGACCTGAGGGTGGCTTCGCCTTCCGCCAGTCGCACGGTCTGGCCAGCGGCGAAAGTCTTGCGCACGGGCCGCGAGCGGGTGTTGCCCTGGCGCAACTCGATGACGTGTTCGCCCGGGCTGATGGTCTGAATCTGGAAAGATCCGTCGGGCTGCACGGCGCCGACGGGATTCTGATCGATGAACACCTGCGCGCCAGGAGTGGCTCCCTGGAGGGCCAGATGCCCGGCGGTGGGCAGCGCGGTCATCTTGAAGACGACTTTCTTCTCTTCGCCCTTGACGAGCACGACGGTCTGCTCGGCGACGTCCTGGAAACCGTTCTTGGCAACCCGGACGTGGTATTCCTTGGGCTCGCGGGGGATGCGCAACTGGCCGCCGCGGGAAGTCTGGCGGCGGTATTTGACGCCGTTCAGGAAGATGTCGGCTCCGTCCTCGCCCGCCAGGACGACGAGCACGCCGACATTCTGGTCGGACTGGAGGAGAGCAGTCAGGACGGGGGCCGGGTTGCCCTCGATCACCTTCTTGAGCTGCACCTTGCCGTCGGTCACCGTGAGGTCATGCGGGCCGGGGGCCAAGTTGTTCAATTCGAGCCCCTCCGGCCGGAGATCGCCAGCGGGCTGGTTGTCCACCTCGACCTTGGCCGATGCCAGGCTGCTGAAAATACGCGCGCGGTTCCCGAAACTGCTCACCACCAAGGCCGCAATGTCCTTGGCAACCGGCGCGCCACTCACCACGGGCACGCCCCCCGGAATCAGCTCGAAGGCGAACGAAGCTTCGCTGGAGCGGCTGGTAATCTTCACGGTGTGCTTGCCGGGTGCGATGGTGTCGACCAACTGGCCATCCTGAAGATCGCGCGGCGGCTGACCGTCGAGAACGACCTTCCCCTCAGTGAGGTCGCTGAACAGCCGCAGGGTCTGGGACATGGGCTGCAGGGTGAGCTCGACAGGACCGGCAGAAGAGCCTTTTGCCAGGGTCACCGAAGCGGAGGCGGGCAGGTACCCGTCCAGGCTCGCTTCGACCTGGTACACGCCGGGCACTTCCTCGAACTGGAAATTCGAAGTGCCGCGGATCTTGCCGTTGACGCGGACCACCGCGCCGGGGGGCGTGGTGCGGATTTCGACACCGATGGCGGGAACCGCCGGGGCCGGCTTCTTGCGGAGAAAGAGCACCACGCCGATCGCCAGAGCGACCACCAGGAGAGCGCCGACGCCTGCGTAGATGGCCGTACGGGAGGAGGACTTGGGCTTGGCGGGGGGCTGAGGCGGCGGGGCCTCGGGAGCAGCGAACAGCGGCTCGGGCGGGGTTGCCGTTAGCGGTGGGGCTGAGGGCGGTGCAACCAGACTGGTTCCACAAACCGTGCAGAACTTGACTCCGGGCCCATACACCGCGCCACAAGTGGGACACGGAACCGGACTGCCGCCGGTTGGCAGGAAGGGGGGAGCGCCCCCGGCCAACACGTCGGGGTCAGCGGGTGGCGCCGGCGGCGCGGGGAAGCCATCCAGAGGATCCGGCGGGGGCGGGGGAGGGGCCGGTTCGGGAAAAGGCGAAGGCGGAACGGCGGAGGGACCGGTTGGGAACGATGGAGGCTGCTGTCCGGCTGGCGGCGGGACGGCCGGCAGACCGGACTGGGTGAAGCTGGCCACCATGCCGCTGTCGAGCAAACCCTTGCGCTCACCGTCGACGGCGGAGAGCTGTTGCTCGAGGCTGGCCACGATGTTCTGAAACTCAGGGTCGTTGGGATACGCGGAGGCGATGGCGCGGGCGCGCTCGACCACGGCCTTGATGTCGGCCCACTCGCCCGCCGCGAGCGCGTCCTGCTCGAGCTGGCGCAGAGCGGCCAGGTCCGCCGGCCGGGTTTTGTTCCGCCGGTTGTCCTCGACTTCCTTACTGAGGATGTCGCGCAATTGCAGGAGCCGGGGATCGAGAGGAAAGGCGGCCAGGCACTGCTCGGTCTCGGCTAGCGCCTTCTCGGGCTCGCCACTGGCCCGGTACTGACGGGCCTGCATGAAGCAGCGGATCACGGTCTGATCCCGCTTGCTATCCAACACGCGGGTGCGCAGGCTCTTGGCGAGCGGATGGTTGGGATCGATGTCGAGCGCCTGCTGGATGAGGGGCTCGGCGGCGGGCAGGTCGGTGTCGATCAGCGCCCGGGCGCGCTCTACCAGGGCATCGACCAACGCGGCGCGAATGGCGGCATTGCGAGGGTCGAGCTCGTGGGCGCGGCGAAGCGCGGCGATGCCTTCGTCGAAGGATTGCTGGGCCAGCAGGGACTGCCCCTGCTCGAGCAGTTGCTGCGCCTCGACGGCGTTGGCGGCGGCCTGGCTCACCTTCCGCTGGACTTCAACCAGCTCGGTGTCGGCGGGGAACTCGGCCTCGGCGCTGGCCACCAGTTCGGTGGCGCGGGCGTAATCGCCGGATTGCATGGCCCGGTCGATCTGCTCGAGCCAGCGGGTCTTGCCTTCGCTGCGCGCCTGCTGATCCCGCCGCTTCACCACCCGTTCGATCTCGAACTTCAGGCCGGGATACTGGCCATAAATGGTGCCCAGGATCTCCCATTGGGCGAGGGCCTCGGCGAACTGGCCGCGTTCTTCGTGGTAGCGGGCCTTGGCGACGATGGAATTCACCAGGTCGCGCTTCTCCCGGGTGGGGCGGAGCTGGCGTTCGAAATGCGGCTCGCCGGGATAGGCCGACATGGCCTGCTCGAGGATGTGCACGCGGCGGTCGAGATCCGGCTCGGCATCCAACTCGCGGTCGATGCCGGCGATGCGGGCGGAAAGCTCCTGACGCTGTTGCTCCTCGATATCGAATTTGAGCGCTTGAAAGAGGGCGTGGCCGGGATACTTGGTCAGGCATTCGTTGGCGATGGCGAGGGCCTGCGCGAAATTATGGTCGGCCAGGAGCGTGCGCGCCTCGGCGTAGGAATTTTTGAGGGTTTCGTGCTCGGAGCGGATCTTGTTGTAGAAGGTCTGGTAGGTTGCACTACGGTCGGGGGAGCTCTTGTCCGGCGATCCGCGGTCCAATTCGAGAACGCGCTCCAGCTTGGTGAGCGCCGAAGTCACCTCGCCCGAGTTCCAACACTCCTGGGCGGAATTGAACAGCTCTTCCTTCTGGGAGCGGGCGCGGAGGTAGTCCTGCTCGAGCCGGTCCACTTCCGCGAGCATCTGGGTGGCCCGGGTCTCCCCCGGACGGAGCTCGATGAGATTGCGCAGGGCTTCGCGGGCGTGTCCGTAGGCCTGGTTGTCGATGTGTTGCTGGGCCAGGCGGAACCACTCGTCCACCTTCTGGTTGGTGAGCTTGTTCTCGATGCTCATCTTGAGGCCGAGCGCCTGGGCGTTGCCGGGCTCGAGCTGCAGGATCTCCTGGATCTTCTGCAGGGCCAGCGGGTACTCCTCGTGCTCGAAGCGCATGCGCGCGCTCTCCAGCAACTGGCCGACGGTCACCTGCTTGGTGGCGATCTCGATTTTGTGGCGTAGCGCGGAAATGGCCGGATCGATGTGTCCTTCGGCTTCGAGCTCGCCGAGGATCTCGAGGGCGAACTGGGCGTCGCCCTGCGCATAGGCGCTGGCGGCGCGCTCGATGCGCGGCTGGATGCGGGCCGGGTTGAAGGCTTCGATGGGCTCGTTGCGCAGCCCCTTCTGGAGCGTGTCGGAAAACTCGCGCGCGCTGGCGTAGCGGTTCCAGGGCTGCTTGGCCATGGCTTTATGCACTACGCGGCTGATGGGCTGGCCGATGGCGGGGTTCAGGTCGCAGGCGGGGGGCGGGATGCGGCGCAACACGGCGTCGACGATCTCGTTCTGAGTGGGAGCGTCGAAGGCCCGGCGCCGGGTCAGCGCCTCGTAGCAAACCACGCCGAGGGAGTAGATGTCGGAGGCCGGCGAGGCGGGCTTCATCTGAAGCTGCTCGGGGGCCATGTACAACAGCGTTCCCTTGACGCCGACCGAAAGCCCGGCCTCCACCATGTGGGCGACGCCGAAATCGATGATCTTCACCGAGTCGTCGTCCATCACGAACAGGTTGCTGGGCTTGATGTCGCGATGGATGAGGCCGCGCTCGTGGGCGGCCTGGAGGCCGCGGCAAGCCTGGCACATCATCTCCACCACACGCTCGGGGGTGAGGCGGTGGCTGGAGTCGCTAATGAGCTTGTCCAGGGTGGCGCCGGGCAGCAGCGGCATGACGAAGTACGGCTTGGCCGCGCCCTCGCCCTCGTAATACTCGCCGATATCGAAGATCTCGATGATGTTGGGGTGGCTCAGAGCCGCCAGCACCTCGCACTCTTTGTAAAACAGTTGCAGCGCGGCTCGATTCGGCGCGTCACGCAGTGTCTTGAGAGCGACGTCTCGTTTGACTGCGGTGTCGTACGCGCGGAAGACCAGGCCCATCCCGCCCTGGCCCAGAATCTCTTTAATCTCGTAACGGCCTTTTAGCTTTTGAGGGACCGACATAATGCCTGCCTCCCAATGCCTGGAGCCCATGGGGGAGCCTCAGTTGGTCGCGCTCCGCACCGGCAGACACCACAACATCGCACCTGCCCGGCGACGCCCCGGTCAAGAGCACTGGGTCCGATTATTTACCACCCGAGAATAACACGGACGAGGCGGCGGTGGCTGAGGAAAGGGCGCCGGGCCGGGGGCCCGCCCGGAACCTGAAGGGAATTTCATCTTGCATTTGCGGAGTTTGTGATAGTATGAGCATTCCGCGTTAAACGTCCCGGAGGCCGAGTGGAAGTCAGGACGAGAAACTACAGCGTGAAGACCAGGGTTGCCGAGCCGCTGGACCTGCCCGCGTTGCGCCAGCACCGGGGGGTTTCTCTGAGGGAGATTGCGGACAGCACCAAGATCAGCATCCGGTTCTTGCAGGCCATCGAGCAGGGGGATCTCCACCAACTGCCCGGAGGAATCTACACCAAGAGCTACCTTCGCCAGTACGCCCGCGAGATCGGGTTCGAGGAAACCGAGCTGCTGGCCTACTTTCAGGCGTTCACCTCGGAAAGTTCATAACCCGGCGGGCTAATATTTCCCGAGGCCTCAGCCGATACTAGTTGGAGCGGAGGTCCAGGGTGAAAGTCCACGAAAGCTCCTTAAGCCAGGCGGCCGCGCCGCAGCTCGACAAATTGCGCGAGGCGGAAGCGGTCAAGCCGGGCGAGCTGAAGCAGGGCGGCGTGGCCCAGGCGGGACTGGACTCGGACCGCGTACAGCTTTCGGAACTCTCGGGCCGGCTTCTGGAGAGCCTCAAGATGGAATCCCCGGAGCGTGCGGTACGGTTGGAGAAGCTGGGCGCGGACTACCGGGCCGGGCGTTACCAGGCCGACGCGCTGGAGACCAGCCGGCGGATCATCGAGGACGCCATCGGCCAGGAGCAGTAAGGCGCGGCGCCGGGGCTACCCGGCTGCAAAGCCTGCCCCATTATCGTTTGGTATCATGTGACCGTTGCGAGGACTGCCTATGGATACCAAGTACCGTTCCTACGTCTCCGAGAAGACGGACATGCGGGAGTTCACCTTCCGGGCCGTGCTGCTGGGCCTGGTAATGACGGTGATCCTGGGCGCCGCCAACGCCTACCTGGGCTTGCGCGCCGGCATGACCATTGCCGCCACCTATCCGGCCGCCGTGATCGGCATGGCCATGCTGCGGCTGCGCAAGGGCTCGATTTTGGAGGAGAACATCGCCCGAACCGTGGGCTCGATCGGCGAGTCGGTGGCCGCGGGGGCGATCTTCACTATTCCCGCGTTCGTGATGTCGGGAGCGTGGACGAAGTTCGATTCCCCGGAGGCGTACTGGAAATCCACGGCGCTGATGCTGGTGGGCGGCATCCTGGGGATTCTGTTCGTCACGCTGCTCCGGCGGGTGATGGTGGAAGACCCGGAGTTGGTGTTCCCGGAATCGGTGGCCGCCTCGCAAATCCACATCGCGGGCCAGCAAGGATCGCAGGCCGCCAGAATCCTGTTCTACAACATGGCGGCGGGCGCCACGTTCTACCTCATGGGCGCGTTCAATATCTTCTCGGCGAGCAACTCGTGGCTGCTGCGCATCGGGGAGATCGGCAAGAGCGTGGTGAAACTGGTGGGCAAAGGCTATTCGGGGGAAGCCGGCGTGGGTGGCGCGGTGGTGGCGTTCGCGCCGGCGGTCAGCCCGGCCTACCTGGGCGTGGGCTACATCATCGGACCGCGCCTGGCGGCGTTGAACTTCTCGGGCGGCGTTTTGGCATGGGGCTTGCTCGTGCCATTGCTGGCCTACTTCCTGGGGCCGCATCTGCCGGCCAAGGACCTGGATTGGGTGGCGGCGAACGATGCCATCTGGAAGTCGGTGGTGAAGCAGATCGCGGTGGGCGGGATGCTGGTGGGCGCGTGCTACACGCTGTTCCGCATGCGCAAGAGCCTGGCCAAGGGCATGGGCCGCGCCATTTCGGACCTGCGCAAGGCGAGCTCGCAAACCGCGGCGACCAGCCGCCTGGATCGCGACCTGAGCGCGCGGACGGTGTTCCTGGGCTTGTTTGCGACCTTCCTGTGCATGGTGCTGCTGTATACCTACTTCTCGGGGACGCTGCCGGGAGGCCTGGTGGCGGCGCTCGTGATGATCGTTCTGGGCTTCTTCTTCGCCGCGGTCTCCGGCAACCTGGTGGGCCTGATCGGCTCCTCGAACAACCCGGTTTCCGGACTGACGCTGGCCACGCTGGTGGTGGCGGCGCTGCTGATGGTGGCCATCGGCGTTTCGGGGGCGGGCGGAGTGGCCGCGGTGCTGGGGGTGGCGGCGGTGGTATGCGTTTCCTCGGCGGTGGCCGGCGAGATGCTGCAAGACCTCAAGGTCGGGCACATTCTTGGCGGCACTCCGCGCAGCATGCAGATCGGCGACATCCTGGGGATTCTGGTGGCCAGCGCGGCGCTGTATTTCCCGCTGCTGGTTCTGCACAAGGGTTTTGGCGGATTCGGCAGCTCGGCGATTCCGGCGCCGCAGGCCGGGCTGATGGCCTCGCTGGCGAAGGGCATCGTGGGCGGTGAAATGGCCTGGCCGCTGATCGGCGTGGGCGTGCTGATGGGACTGGCGCTGATCATGCTGCAGGTGCGCAGCCCGATGCTGTTCGCGGTGGGGATGTACCTGCCGCTGGAGACCACCTTCGCGATCTTCATCGGAGGCGTCCTGCGGTGGGCGACCGACAAGCTTCGCGATCGCCGCAATTTCAACGACGCGCAGAAGGCGCGGGTGGAGAATGCGGGAGTGCTGACGGCCTCGGGCCTGATCGCGGGCGAGGCCATGGCCGGGCTGCTGATTGCGGCGTACCGATTCCGCTATGCGGGTGTCAAGGACTGGAAAATGCCGATGGTGTTCCCGGAGGGCTCGCTGGTCGCGCTTGCGCTGGCGGGTCTGGTGATGGCGGTGCTGGGGTTCGCCATGGTCAAGACGCCGCTGGAGAACGCGGGCCGGCCGGACGAGCCGGCGCCTCCCACGGCGATTATGTAGGCGGCCGCCCTTGCGCTCTCTGCGCCAGATTGAGAGACAATACGAAGACGTGACGCAGGCGATCGCCCGAGACCCGGAGACGATGCACGGTGTGCCCGTGTTCCGGGGCGCCCGAGTGCCGGTTCAAACCCTGTTCGACTATCTGGAGGGCGGTGACACGTTGGAGGAGTTTCTGGAAGGCTTCCCAACCGTCTCCCGCAGCCTTGCATTGGAAGCGCCGGAAGAAGCCAAACAACTCCTGCTGGCGCGCGCCTGATCAAGCGCATCGGCCACGCCGGCCACGAGACCATGCAGCGGGCCGACCAAGCGATCCACATCAGCCTGGGACTGACCGAGTTACCGACAGTTTGATCGCCGCCAACAACCCCAGGCACGAGACCAGCGAGATGAAGGCGCCGAGGCGCAGGCCGCGGGCGCGGTATTCGAAATGGAGACGGTGCGGGCCGGCGGGCGCCGAAACCTGCTGGAAGGCGTGGGAGTATGGACGGATCGGCGCCGGGCGGCCATCCAGAAACGCGCGCCAGCCCGGGTAGAACTGCTCGATCAGCACAAAGTCGCCGCCCGCGGCGGAGTCGAGAACGAATTCGCGGCGCTCGGGAATCCAGCGCGTCACTTGCACCTTGCCCGCCGGCCAGCGATAGGCGGGCTTGGCCTCCAGAAATTCGAACACCGCGTCGAATGCCTTGGAGGGTTCCAGGAGCCGGAAGCGGGGGCTCGAGAGCAGCGCCTGGTAATGCGGGCCGCCGCGAATGCTCATCACGTATCGCACGCCCAGCCTCTCGAACACCGAGGGATTGGCCGGGTCGAGGCGGAAAGTGCGGTCGCTGTCGAAGTTGACGCTGCCTTCGAGTTCCTTGACGTATCGTTCGGGCAGCATGGGGTCGGAGCCCTGGGGCGTCGCCACCCCGTAGTGCCGGACGTCCTTCAGAGTGGTGTTGTCGTTCTCCACCACGCGGAAGGTGGGGGCGGCCAAGATGCGCTGGTAGTCCAGAAGGTCCATGCCAGTCCAACCGCGGCCGCCGGTGCGCGCGTCGGCACGGTAGATGCGATCGATGCTGCCCAGGGCGGCGTCGAACCGGCGGTTGGTGCCATAGACCTTCAAGTCGGTCCAAACCAGGAGCAGCAGGATTGCCGCCAGAGCGGCCCGCCACCGGGGGCGCGTTTCGGCTCGCAGGGAGAAGAGAACCAGGCTGAGCGAGACCAGCGCCACGGCGGTTTCCGCGAGGCTGGCCCAGCCGGAGAGAAACGCGTGCCCTCCGGCGAGCCAGACCAGGAGTTGGCGCAACGTCCAGGCGCAGGCGCACGCCAGCGCCACCAGCGCGAGGAAGGGCCGTGCGGCGCCCGCGGGCCGGCTGAGGAAATCGTCGAGGGCCACTCCAACTAGCAGGGCGGCGGCCAGCGGCAGGCACGCCAGCAAGTTCCACTCGCGGACCATTTGGTCGAGCGGCGGCAGACGATGGAGCGCCGCCGCCACCGCGCCAAACGGGTCCAGCATGATGAGGTGGCAGCCGGCGGCCAGCACCAGCGCCGGCGCGGCCGCGCGCAGGCCTCGACGCCAAAGCAACCACCCGGCCGCGAACAGAACCGCCACGCCGAGGTACAGGTACGGCTCGTCGATTCCGGGCGGCACGTTGCGGGCGCTGTCGAAGTAGTTGGGCATGAACAGCGTCGAATACTGCCGGAGCGCGGGCAATCCGGCGCCGAACGACCCGCGGTGGTTCTTCATCGAGGCGGCCTCCGCGGCGGGCAGCACCTGCACCATCGAGACCGCCAGCGAAAGCGCCAGCGCGGCCACGGTTGCCGGGGCCAGCCAGCGGCGTCCGCGGAGCATCAGCGCATAAATCAGCGCGCACAGGCACAGCGCGACCCAGATGAAGGGAAACCCCGCCAGGAAGCAGAGCGCCGCGGCGGCCACCACCTTCCACAGCGGGCGCCAGCTACCAGAGCGCGACGCCTGGTCGATTCCCCACAGCGCCAGCGGAATCCAGACGATGCCGCAAGTGGCTCCCAGGTGCTGCGCCTCATTGAGCAGAAAACCGCTGAAGGCGAAGCTCGCCCCTCCGCAGATGGCCGCCAGCGAGCGCAGCCCGCGGTCGCGCAGCCACAGGTACGTGAACAGAAACGCCAGCCAGAAATGCAGCGCCACGAGGATCTGGATACTCATGAAGGAGAGGCCGCCGCGGGGCCAATTCACTGCGAACAGCAGCCAGTTGAACGGGTAGAACAGGCCCGCCTGGATGTTCCCGGCGAAACCGACGCCGCAGTAAATGGCGGAGTCCCATTCGGGGAACCGGCCCGCCTTCAAGCTCCGAAAGGCGTAGTTGAGCAGCGGGTAGTGAAAGCCGTCGATGTCCCAGATGAAGTGCACGCGCCGCAGAGGCGGCAGGTACTCGATGAAGAAGAGCCACGTGGCCACAAGGGAAGAAAGGGCTACGATTCGCCGCTCGGTCCACCACTCCTTGCTGGCCGGCATCATGTCGTGAGGGTACCCATTTTCGCATATCCGCGCGCCCGTTCCGCTACAATCTCTCTTATGCTGTCAGCCCGCCCTGCTCACACAAGACCTGCTGCGGAGCGCGATAGGCGCGCGCCTACTTCGTTGCGCTCGGGCGACGTCCTCGGAGTACTCTCAAGTACGCCTGCGGGCGTCGCCCCTCGCACGCCTCGTATCCGCAGGCCTCTCCCGCTCCTCGCCACGATCCTGTGTGAGAAGGGCGGGCTAGTCCTGCTCCTTCTCGCAGTAGCCGCGCCTGTCTTCGCGCAGAAAACGTTCGATGTCGCGGCGCTTCTGGATCTGGCTCGCGTCTCGGACCCCCAGGTTTCACCCGATGGCCGCTCTGTCGCCTTCACGGTGCAAACGGTGGATTTGGCCGCGAACAAGAAGCCAACGAACATATACGTCGTGCCGGTGGGCGGAGGCGAACCGGTCCGCATCACGCTCAACGGCAGAGTGAATGAGCGTCCGCGCTGGTCTCCGGACTCGCGCCAGATCGCCTTCATCTCCGACCGCAGCGGCTCCTCACAGGTCTGGCGGATGAACCCCGACGGTACCAACGCGCGCCAGCTCACCTTCCTGGCGACGGAGGCCGGCGGCGTGTTGTACGCTCCCGATGGCAAGAACCTGGTGTTCACGAGCGAAGTCTTTCCGGAGTGCGGCGCCGACGATGCCTGCAACAAGCAGAAGCTCGAGGCGGAGAAGAACTCCCCGGTGAAGGCGCGGATCTACACCGCGCTGCTGTACCGGCACTGGACCCGGTGGCAGTCGGCGCAACGCAGTCACCTGATGGTGGTCCCCGCCGATGGCGGAGAGATCAAGGACCTCACCCCGGGCAATCGCGATGTACCGCCGTTTTCCCTTGGCGGCCCGGACGATTACGCCATCGCGCCCGACTCGGCCGAGGTCTGCTACGCCGCCATCTCCGACGACGTGCCCGCCGCCAGCACCAACTCGGACTTGTACGTGGTCCCCATCGCCGGTGGAGATCCCAAGAAGATCACCACGAACCTGGGCGCCGACAACTCCCCGGCGTATTCTCCGGACGGCAAGTACCTGGCCTGGCGCACGCAATCCCGGCCGGCCTACGAGAGCGACCGCTGGCGCCTGGTGGTGCTGGAGCGCTCCAGCGGCAAGCTCACATCGATGACCGAGGGCGTGGACCGCTGGGTCACCGGCTTCACCTGGTCGCCCGATTCCGCGCGGCTGTTCTTCACCGTGGAGGACCGCGGACGGCAGGGAGTGCAGATGGTTCCCGTCAAAGGCGGGGGCGCGCGCACGATCATCTCGGCCAACAGCACCATCGACGAGGTGCGGATCGCGCCCGACGGCAAGACGCTCATCTACCTCGCGGAGACCGGTTCACGGCCCAACGAGATCTTCACCGCCCCGAGCGGCGGCGCCGAGTTGCGGCTCACGCACTTCAACGATGCGTTGCTGGCGGAGTGCCAGTTGCCGGAGCTGGAAGAATTCTGGGTCGAAGGCGCCGAACAGGTCCGCGTCCACAGTTTTCTGGTGAAGCCGCCCGGGTTTGCGGCGGACAAGAAGTACCCGGTGCTGTTTCTGATTCACGGCGGGCCGCAAGGAGCCTGGGGCGAGAGTTGGACGTACCGCTGGAACGCGCAGGTTTTCGCCGCGGCGGGGTTCGTGGTGGTGATGCCCAACCCGCGCGGTTCCACCGGCTACGGCCAGAAGTTCATCGACGAGATCAACGGCGACTGGGGCGGCAAGCCCTACGACGACATCATGGCGGTGGTCAGTTACATGGAGAGCCAGCCCTGGGTGGACGCGGGGAAGATGGCGGCCGCGGGCGGCTCCTACGGCGGCTACATGGTGGACTGGATGCTCGGGCACACCTCGCGGTTCAAGGCGCTGGTCTCCCACGCCGGGGTTTACGACCTGCGCAGCGAGTTCGGCGCCACCGAGGAGCTGTGGTTCCCGATGTGGGAGTTTCGCGGCGCGCCCTGGGACAACGCCGAGCTGTACGCCACGCTGTCGCCGAGCACTTATGCCAAGGCGTTCCACACGCCGACGCTGGTGGTCCACGGCGAATTGGATTTCCGCGTGCCGTACGATCAGGGACTGCAACTGTTCACCGCGCTTCAGCTTCAGAAGACCCCCTCGAAACTGCTGGTGTTTCCCGACGAGGGCCACTGGGTTTCCAAGCCGCAGAACACCGTGCTCTGGTACAACACCTTCCTGGACTGGGTGAAGGAGTGGGTGAACAAACCGTCTGCGCCGTCGCAGCCAGTGAAGCCGTAGGGTGCCGCGTCGCCATTGTGCCCGGCTCCGCGATAGGCTACCATCGCGGCTATGGAACGGATTTGTGAAGAACTGAAAGTCGTTGGCAAGGACCTGGCCGAGAAGGTGAAGGCGCTGATTCACGAAGGCAACGTGCGGCGGCTCATCATTCGCGATGAGAAGGGCCACACGTTCATGGAGATCCCGGTCACCATCGCCGCCCTCGGTGCGATCGTCGCACCGCTGATTGCCGCGCTCGGCGCGCTGGCCGGGATGGTGGCGAAATTCACCGTGGTGGTGGAACGCACGCCCGAGCACCCCACCGAGGGCCCTAGCGGGCCGTAGGCGCGGCCGCCCGCGGCTGGAAGACGCTGGCCCAGACGTGCCGCACCGCGGGGCTCGGGGATGAGCCGCGGAAGGTTTTCGAGGAACTCTCCAAGGTGGCGCTGGTAGAGGTTGCGCTGCCGACCCGCACCGGCGTGACAATCCACAAGCGATGTGTCAGCCGTCCCACCGAGCACCAGGCGATCCTCTTGCAACGGCTCTGGCTGCACCTGCCTGCCGCGCTGGATTTTGCGGCAGTGTAGTGAAGACTCGCCCCCACCGGCGCTGCGCACACAGCTACTTACGGATCAAACTGCGGAAGTTGGGCTAAAGCAGCGCGTGCCGGCGATAAAACCAGGTCTTGACGGCTTGCACCAGAAACAAGTATGTCAGGGCCAGCAGCGAAATCGCGCCCAGCAACGACAGCGGCATTGGGGTAAACCCCAGCAATGTGCCGAGAGGCGTGTACGGCAGCACGGCGCCGGCAACG
>Ga0182017_10002510_pt1 | contig 13889 bp, 13 predicted proteins | sample 712E3DmetaG_FD_120492 | JGI IMG/M metagenome (GOLD analysis project Ga0182017, IMG submission 120492) | Permafrost microbial communities from Stordalen Mire, Sweden - 712E3D metaG | ecosystem: Environmental > Terrestrial > Soil > Wetlands > Permafrost | place: Sweden: Stordalen | collected... | reverse complement strand
TTTGACCGGGTCCAGAACCACCTGGCCGAGGGCATTCCGGTAAACGTTGAACGCACCCCCGCCCCCAAGGGCTTCGCCCAGCGAAAGGCGCTTCTTCGCGTCCGGCTGCGCAAACTCGGCGACGAGCTGGAAATCGGTGTTCCTGATGACGGCGGAGGCCATGCCAAGAAGGTGGTCTCGGTGGGTTTTGGTGTCAAGTGGGATTAGCCCACTTTCGGCGGGCTGCGTCTGCGGCTAGCCCCAATGACCCCGCAAGGGACAGGTCAAACACGGACCACGCAGCACGCAGGGGCGAAATTGACACTTCGGCGTCGGTCGGGTGTATGTTCCAGCTATGCCTCACGCCCTCGCCATTTCGGGAAGCCCGCGCCGCAACGGCAACACGGAGACCCTGCTGCGGCGCTGCCTCGACCGGCTGGCCGGTCACGGCATCCGTGGCGAACTGATCAGCCTCGCCGGTTTGAATCTGCGCGGCTGCACCGCCTGCGGAGCGTGCGGCGAGTCGCATGACTCCTCCTGCCCGGGCATCACCGGCGATGACTTCGGTCCGGTCTTCGAGGCGATGCTGCGCGCCGACATCCTGATCGTGGGTTCGCCGGTGCATTTCGGTTCGGCGACGCCCGAGCTCATGGCGCTGCTCGACCGCGCAGGCTATGTCTCGCGCGCCAACGGCCACCTGTTCTCCCGCAAGATCGGCGGTCCCGTGGCCGTCGCGCGACGGGCCGGACACAATTTCACCTACGCCCAGCTGCTGTTCTGGTATATGATCAACGACATGGTCGTCCCCGGTTCGAGCTATTGGAACGTGGCGCTCGCCCGCGAGCCCGGCTCGGTCAACACGGATACCGAGGCCCTGGCGACCATCGACCGTTTCGCCGACAATCTCGCCTGGCTGTCCTCGAAGCTGGGATGAGGCATTCGGATTCCGCCTCTTTTCCCGTCGCGGGAGGCAATCCGGGCAAACCCACCTGGTCCCAGCCACTGCTCCGCACTACAGTAATGCAGAATCCTCGTGTGCCGCGGAGACTCTTCATCAAGTTCCGATTACATCCGATCAAATTGACCACGGATCACACTGATTTCACTGATGACCGTTTTGCTCCCGGACCCATCCGTGCCATCTGTGAAATCCGTGGTTTCAGTCCTCTCCCGTTTGGTTGCGGCGAAGCCGCGCCAGGCTGTCGGAGCCCTTCTCACCTGCGACCGGCGCGCGACCGCCTTATGGCCGTGTCCGCGCCGGATCCTCAGGGGATAACCGGGCCGATTTCAGGCTCCGAATCAAGTCCGCGACGCTTTGATCGCTCCAGTCGGCCGACCCCACGTGCGAAAATGCGACGCGGCCATCGCGGCCGATGATGAAGGTGGCGGGGATGGCACGAGTGCTGAAACCCGCCGGGATGGCGGAGTCGGCGTAGGAGTAGAGCGGCAGCCCTTCGATGCCCGCAATCGCTTTGGCCCTGATCACGGCCAACGGCTCCCGCGACACACAGAGCACCGCCACGTCGGGGTCGGTTGCCATGGAGCGGTGCAAGCGCGCCAGCGAAGGCATTTCCGCCAAGCACGGCCCGCACCAGGTCGCCCAGAAATTGAGCACTACAACCCGGCCCTTGAACTGCTCCAACGACTGTGGCGCGCCGGTCAGGTCCTTAAAGGCAAAGTGATAATCCACCGCCCGGGCGGTGGGGACGGGCGGCGGAGGCAACGCTTGGCCGGGCCCGGTCAAGGATCGTGCGAACACCGCCAGCAACAGGAGTCCGCCCACACCGAGCAGGAAACATGAAGCAAACCCCACCACGAATCCCAGCGCACTATGCTTGGTAATGATGGCCATGGGAGAAGCCCGCGACGCCAGTCAGGTCCGTTTCAGAACACGGCCGCCGGAGGAGACGCCTTGGGAAAATAGCGGCGCACGTAAAGAATCCATCCGAGCCACGGCAGGAACCAGACGGGGTAAAACCATTTGATGAGAGCCAATTGGCCGAACTGGCTGGCCGCGATGGCCACCTGGTGGTCGAGGCCCATGGCCGTGTAGAGGGACAACAGGTCGGCGTGCCAAAACGTGACGGCGGTGGACGCCCCCACGAACAGATGCACGGCCAGCAACAACCACCACGCTGGGAGCCGGAGCCGGTACAGGCCCCACCCGCAGTACAGCATCGCCCCAGCGATCACCAAAATCACGCTGGGTCCAATCGCACCCGCCACAAAGACACCAAACAACGGAAAGACCCCGCGGAACGCCAGGAGGGCCAGGAACGAGAACGCGCCAAACGAGGTGAACAGACTCAGGGCCAGCACGGGCAAAGGACAGCAGTCCGTCCAGCGCACCCGGGGATCGCGCACCTCGCAGGTGCGCTTCACATGCGGACTGCGATAGAAGAAGAAGAGCGCCGCGGGAATGACGATGTAGAAAAGCAGCATGAAGCCGATCATGAAGACCCGGGCGATCAACAGGGCCGCCGCCGGCAGGGCGGGCTGGCCCTGCGACGCCATCACCCGGGGAAATTGGGCCGCGACATAGATCATGAAAGGAGTCGACATCAGGCCCACGCCCAGGCCGACCCCCGAGAGGCAAACCCACAAGGCGCGCGCCCACCGGCGGGCCAGGAGCGACCCAATGCCCAGCCAGACGAGCACGGTGCCGGCGAGCGCATAGAACCCCGTGCCAAAGATCAGACCCACCAGCGGACGAAGTGCCCCGGTCTGCCGGCTAGCCATCATCAGGCTCAATGGCATCAGCAGTGCCAGCAGCAGGCACAAGGCGCCCAGCAGGATTTCAAAGACTCCGAAGACGATCAGGCCGGTCGCCCGATCACGATATTCGCCAGCAACAGGGGTGGTCATGGGGATAGTACTGCGCTTTCGCCATCCGGCATCGCACTGCTCCGCCGTTCTGCGCCGCCGTGCGTGCCAACGGGTTTTCGCATAGGCATATTTCACGGAACCGTCGAGCCGCGAAAACGAGGATCCCGACCAAGTCGCGCACGCGAGGCATTTTTCAAGCTTGGGTTTCCCGGAGCGTTTCGGTTTTCCCTTCGCTACCGGGCGTCGAGCTTCTTGGTTCCGACAATGCTCCACGCCTTGGCAATCCTGCCCTTCTGCACGTCGTAGATCATGAGCAGCTCAAGGGACCCCGGGCCTTCCGGGAAGGTGCGCGTCACCTTTTCGTGATCGACCACGATGTGGCCCATTACGACACGCTCAACGAGCGCCGCATGGAGGTTGGGTTCCCGGAACCGCGCCATAAACCGCTCGCGCAATTGGGCTGAACCGCTGGCCAGCAGCGTCGAAGGATGCTCAAACGCCTGGGCGTCGTCCGCGTAAACGGCCAGCAGGGCATCGATGTCGCGCGCATTGTACGCTTCGAGCTGCCTTTGTACGACCGCTTCGGGATCATGGGAAATGCGTGTGGTTTTCATGGTTCTTGGCCGCGGCGTCGCGTAGGCCGCGACCCTTTTCCAAGGGCCAATTGTGCCATCGGTCACTTCGGTGCGTCCACCAGGTCGATCGCACCGTCGAGCTCGAGCTTGATCACCGTGGCGTCGGGATCCACGGCCGCGGCGGGGAGATCGATGATGACAATGCCGGGTTGCTTCGCCCAATCGGCCTTCATGAAACGGCGGTGGGCGAGTTCGCCACCGCCCACGACGCTCGCGCGCTTGATGGTGTTGCGGATGCCCTTCACGTAGACGCCGTCGGCCGGCCGGTCGTAGCAGACAAGGTAGAGAACATCGCGGGCCTTGTTCAGCAGGCTGGGGCCGTAGTAGTAGTCCTTCGGAATACCGGCGGTGGTGCCGTAGAGCGCCTCGGCGTGCTGGTGGGTCCAGCGCCCGAGGCCGCGGAGGATCTTCGCCTGCTTCGGCGTGATGGTGCCGTCGTTGCGCGGACCGACATCGAGCAACAGGTTGCCGCCTTGCGAGGCACATTCGGTGAGGAGACGGACGACCTGGCGAACGGTTTTGAAGTTGTGGTCCTTCGCCTGATAGCCCCAGGAGTCATTGATGGTCATGCACAGCTCCCAGGGACCGGCCGGCGGCCGAACGGGAAGCGCCTGCTCGGGCGTCGCATAGTCGCCGTAGCCGGCCATGCGGCTGTTGAGGATCACGCCGGGCAGCCATTCCTTCAGCTGTTTCCGCAACTCCGGCATGCGCCATTGCGCGGCCGAACGCTCCCAATCGCCGTCGAACCAGAACAGGTCGGGATGAAAGCGCTCGGAGATTTCACGCAACTGGGCCCGGTGGAAGGCGAGGAAGCGTTCCCACGCGGCGGGATTCTCCGGTCCCTGCGGATAGGAGAAGCGGTTCTTCCGGTCCGCCTCTGTCACGCCACCCTCCTTGAGCACGCTCGCGTAGTCCGGGTGCGACCAGTCGAGATGCGAGAAATAGAGGCCGACCTTGAGGCCCTCCTTCCGCAGGGCGGCGCAGAACGGGCCGATGAGGTCGCGACCGGCCGGCGCGCCGTCCTTGGCGTTGAGCTTGCTCTGCGCGGTGTCCCACAGGGCGAAGCCGTCATGGTGCTTCGACGTCAGCACCGCATAACGCGCGCCCGCCTCCTTGAAGAGCTCGGCCCAGCGCTCGGGATGGTATTTCGCAGCGGTGAAGGTCTTGGCCTGCGCCAGGTACGTGTCGTAAGGCATGTCGCCTTCATGGAAGGCCCAGGACTCGCTGCCCTTGCCCTCGGAGTAGATGCCCCAATGGATGAAGATGCCGAGGCGCGCATCGGTGAACCAGGTCATGTCGGGTTGATCAGAGATGGCGGTGGGCGGATCATCGGCGGCCCAGACGATGCCGTTCGCGCCGCCGAGGGCTGCGGCCAGGACGAAGGCGCCGAAACCGAGACGAGAACTTAACCCGCAGAAGGTGGACGGAGTGTAGGTGCAAGTCATGGCTGGATAACCAAAAGATAACTGCCGGAGCCTAGGAGTGACAGACCGAAATCGGCCCAGACTCCTTCCCGTCCGCTGTTCGGCCTGCACCAAGGCGGGCCCTCCAGGGAGAAGTTCGGGCGCGAACTGCGAACGGTATCAGACCAATCGGGTGCTTTTGGCGATGGCTTCGGCGCGGCGCAGGTTCTCCGCGGTCGCACCCTGCGGCACGGCGTCGCCGCTACCGAGCATGAAGCGGCGCTTGTCGGGGATCGCGTCGACGAGTTCACAAACGCGCCGCTCAAAGAGGTCCGCGTCCGGCAGTACGAAGGTGGTGCACTCGATCCCGCCACCCAGCGTCTTGCCCCGCGCGCCGAGCCGGCGCACGGCGGCCGGAATGTCGCAATCCCCGGTCGGCGGCGACGCGATGTCGATGATACCGTCGAAGCGCGCACCGCAGAGCTGGTCGACGATGCGCTGGATGTGCCCGCACATGTGCACCAACAGCTTCTTGCCCGCGGCGTGCATGAGGTCGGCATACTCGTTGAGACACGGGATCTCGTATTGCTCGATCCATCGCACACCAAAGGAATTGGTGTTCGTGTTCTCGTAACAAATGAAAACCTCGCCCGGGCCCTGCGCCGCCGCGGCGATCCGCCGGCGGTGCAGGGCCTGCATCGCGTCCATCGCCCGGCGCATCCGCGCCGGATCCTCGGCGTGCATATACACGAAATCCTCGGTGCCGATGAGCTTGGTCATCAGCACCGGCAGCGGTGTGTCGGTGACGGCCGCCGTGATCATCACATCAGGATAGGCGGCCATGAGCTGCCCGAGCCGCTGGTGGTCTGGCTCGACCAAGGTGTGGTCCACGACGCACAGGTAGGCGTCGAGGTCGGCCCAGGATTTGATCAGATGCTCGGTTGGGAACGGAATGTACGGCGACTCGGGGGTGAACGTGTGGACTTCTCGAATCGTGCCGCGCGGGGTCTCGTAGACGTCAATTGTCCGGCCATCGCCCGGTTCCGTGTGAGTATGCTGGATGGCGTCGTCGAACCGTTCCGTGCCAGCCCAGGCACCCCGGTAAAGGTCGGAACCAAAGTGGCGCTGCACCTCAAAGATGTCCAGGTGCTGGAGAGGCTCCGGCAGGCCGGAGCGGGTGTAACCGTCGATGCAGGGCGCCCAGGCGAGGCGCTCCGGCGTCTCGCCACGCAGCATTGCACGGATGATTTCCTTGCCGGTCATGGAGTGAGGCGAAGGCCGGCCGGCACGACGGCGGTTTCCCTGCCAGTGGCGGAAACCGCGCCGATCACCCGGTTGATCGTGGCCGTGCTCAGGGTTCTGCCGTCAAGCACAGCGCCCGCTTCGACAATGCTGTGATTCGAGGGGACCACCGCCGCTCCGTTTCCGGCCAGCCACAGCATGCAACAAAAAGCGAGGAAGCGCATCGATCTGAGACTATTCAGTCGAACCATGAAGAGACACGAAAGAGAGTTCCACAAGGGACAGGTCAAATATGAACCGCACTCAAGGCGTAGAAAAGGGATATGTTAATCACGAACAACGTCCGATCTATCTTATTCTTGGCGTGAAACTTAAGACGTTGCTAACCTATCCCTATTCGGCAGTATCTTCGATGGTGTGACGGGATTAACCTGTCGTCTATTGAGGAGCACGACCAACGTCCCTCGGGCACTCGAAAGCATGGTGCCGGGACTACCCAAATTTGAGTGTTCAAAAGATTCGAAACTTGGCCGTCTCTGAAGGCAGAGTCTTGCCAACCCAGCAGGCCATGGATGCGACACCGAATTCAGAGTGCGGAAATACGAGGGACAAATGCCGTTTCCGTGCAATCCACGCCGGGGTCGTGCTCGCCGCCCTCGCATTTTTGCCGGGCTGCACGACTCTGGCGCCGGTTACCCCTGCAGCTGACCCGCCGGCGGTCGCGATCGAGGACGTGATCCGGCAGGTCCAGCAGGCTCTCACGCACGCTCAAACCACGCTGGCCACGAGGGAGCTGCCGCCGTTGAAAAAGGTGACGCTGGCCCTCCAAACGGTCGCCGTGCGGAAGGGAGGCCTCACGCTGAAACTGCTGGTGATCGGCGCCGGAGCAACCTGGGAGAAGGACCGGACCCAGCAGATGACCCTGACCCTGGTTCCCCCGCCGCCCGTGAAGTCCTTGCTGGCTGCCTCCGCGCCCATCACCGATGATCTCGAAAGCGCGATCATCAGCGCCGCGGAAGGCGTCAAAAACGCGAACACCGGTCCCGTCCCGCTGAAACTGGACCGGCTGGACGTCGAGATCAGTTTCACCGTCAAGGGTAGCCTCGGCGCCAGCGGTTCCAGCATCGAGATCACGCCCGTGACCGCCGACTTCAACGGCACGCTGGCCAAGACCGTGGTGCAGACGCTGACCGTCAGTTTTTCGGCCCCGTGATGGATCGCGGAGGGACGGACCATCCCACCCAACGAGGCCGGGCGCAGCACGCGGCTCCGCCGGTCGCACCTGCCCCTACTCCGCCACGTATTCGGCCTCGCCGGCCGTTTCGGCCTTCTCCGCCTCGGTGAGGTGATGGGCGGAGGGTTGGAGCAGGAGGCAGAGTGGAATGGCGCTCAGCAGGATCAGGCCGGCCAGTACGAACCCGTTGTCAAAGCCCAGCACCTGGGCGCGCCGGGCGATGCCTTGGGCCGCGGCGAAGGCGATCTTGTTCTGGGGATTGGCGACGAGGCCCGGTTCGTGGCGGAAGATCAGCCCCATGACCCGCAAGCCCAGCCGGATGTCGAACCGCTGGCTCTGCACCGGGAACGCCTCGCCGAGCCGGACGGCGTGGCGATGAATGGAGTTGGTCACGAAAGAATTCAGCAGTGCAATGCCCAGCGAGCCGCCGACGTTCTGAAACACGTTCAGAAAGCTGCTGGCCATGGGCAGCTCATGGCGGGGCACCGCGTTGAGCGCCGCCGCCATCAACGGCGCCATCATCAACGCCAGGCCCGCACCGCGGCCGATCTGCGGCAACACGAGCATGGTCCAGTCCGACAACGGGTCCAGGAGCCCAAACACGATCAACGAGCTGCCGACCAAGATGCAGCCGAGGGCCGTCAACGCCGCCGGGCTGTATCGATCGGCCAGCCGCCCGGCCAGCGGCATGGTCAACCCGACGGCCAGCGCGTTCGGCAGCATCCAAAGACCGGCATGCACGGGCGTATAGCCCATGAGGTTCTGGAGAAAGATGGGGAAGAGAAAGACGCTGCCGAACAACCCGACCGCCCGGAAGATGGCCAGGAGGATGCTCAGCAGGTAGTTTCGGATGAGCAGAAGCCGCAGGTCGAGCAACGGATGCTCCACCGCCAGCTCCGTGGCGATGAACATGACCAGGCCGACGGCGGAGATCGCTTCGCAGACGTGGATGTAATCGGAGTGCCAGCCCTTGATCTGTCCGTTGGATAGCGCGGTGAGCCCAGCGATGAGCGCCATCGAAAGAAACGTGAACCCGAACAGGTCAAAGGCGCGCCGGGCGCCATGGGCGCGCAAAGGCCGCATGATGATCATGCCCAACAGCAAGGTCATGACCCCCACGGGGAGATTCACCGAAAAAATGGTCCGCCAGCTGAACGCATCGGTGAGGTAGCCGCCGAGGGTGGGTCCGATGGCCGGCCCGGCCATGATGCCCATGCCCCAGATGCCCAGCGCCTTTCCTCGCTCGTGCGGCTCGAACAACTCCGCCACGATCGCCATGCCGATGGGCTGGATAGCCCCGCCGCCTATCGCCTGGAGAATCCGAGCCGCGATCAGCGATTCATAGCTCCACGCCATGGCGCAGGCCGCGCTGGCGATGGTGAAGACCAACAGGCTGCCGAGATAGAGGGCTTTGTAGCTGATCCGGTTGGTGAGCCAGCCGACCAGGGGCATGACGACCGCCGAGGTTAGCATGAAGCCGGTGGCCACCCACTCGATCTGCTCCCGATCGACCCCGAAGGTCGCCATCATGTGCGGCAGGGCGACGTTGACGATGCTGGAGTCCAGCACCGCCATGAACGTGCCCAGCATGATGATGCCCAGCACGCCCCACCGGTTGGCCCGCAGGTCGCGATCGCTAGTCATGAGCCGGCTGCGACTCCGACGCGGCCGTGCCGGAATGGATCCGCACGTCCACGGACAGCCCCGGTCCGATCGCCAGGTCCGGCGGCACAGACACGGCGATGCGCAGCGGCACGCGTTGGGTAACCTTGATGAAGGTGCCGGAGACACCCTCGGCGGGGATGAGACTGAATTCGGAGTTGGCCGCGCGCAGAATCTCGGTCACCCGGCCCCGCAGGCGCAGCGCCGGATAGGCGTCGACGGAGATATCCGCGGTGTCGCCGATCGCGACGTCGTGAAGATACTTTTCCTCAATGTTGGCATCCACGCGCAAGGTGGCCGGGTCGAACAGGCTGATCACAGGCTGGGCGGTGAGGGGCATAGCACCAGGGTCGAGCCAGCGGCGCACCACCCAGCCGTCAAACGGCGCGCTCACGGTACACCGGGCCAAATCGCTCCGGGCGCTCTCCACCGCGGCACCAGCCTCCGCCACTTTGCTCCGGGCCAGATCGACCTCCGCCTTGGCCGCGGCGATATCCTCCCGGCGCGTTCCCTGCTGCAACAAGATCAGATTCTGCCCGGCGCCCTCCCGGCTCTGCCGGGCGGACTCGTACGCGGTCCGGGCGCGGTCCAGGTCGTCTTGCGACACCGTGCTCTGCTTGAACAAGCTCTGTATCCGCTCAAAATCCAGCCGCGCCATTTCCTCCTCGTTCTGGAGGCGTTTAGCCGTCGCCTCCGCCGCTTTGATTTCCTCCGGCCGGCTGCCGTTCACCGCCTTCTCAAACAACGCCTCGCTGGCGGCGAGCCCCGCCCTGGCGGATACCAGCGAGGCCTCCGCTCGGTTCAAGGCTGCCTGGGGAATGGCCGGGTCCAGCCGAAAGACCAAAGTGCCTTTGCGGATGAACAGCCCCTCATGCACGGCCACCTCGATCACCCGGCCGTTGACCTCCGGCGCAATGTCCACCAGATGGCCCGCAAAACGGGCGTCGTCCGTGTCCACGATGCCCCGCATGAAAAAGAACCAGTAGACGAACACGCCGGCCGCCATGGCAGCCACGACGCCGATCCCGAGCCAGAGCCGCTGGCGGTGGCGCTGGCTGTTGCCACCGAACCGGGAGTTGCCGGGGTTCATGGTTGGTTCCGGCGAAGCCTGTGGCTCCGACGATGACGGTCTTTCAGCAGTGCTCATGTTGTTCGGAAATTGTCTGGGATTGGAGCAGCGCACGCCGACCCGCGCCGTTGATGAACAAATCCACCACCGCCGCGAGGCTGCGTTGCGCCTCCGGCCAGCCCTCAAGCTCCCACGAGCGAGTCCTCAGCATACCCAGCAGGTATTCCGCGAGAATCTCCGCGGGCAGGTCTTCGCGAATCTCCCCCGACGCCATGCCCTGGGCGACGATCGCGGCCACGGCTTCGGGCATCGTTTTGCGGTGCTCGCGCCAGCGCTGCCGCAGACCGAATCCGCCGCTCTCCATGTCCCGCTCGCCTTCCGACAGGATGATGCGAAAGAGAGGACGCCGGGCTTGGAAGAACGCACTGATGGTCTCACAGGTCCGCAGCAGCGCATCTCGGAACGCCACGCCCTCCGCCGCATTCTGACGCAACAGCAGGCACATCCCATCAAAGCCAGCCACGGCAGCCTGGAAAATCAGATCCTCCTTGTCCGTGAAATACAGGTAGATTGTTCCCTTGCCCACGCCTGCCTGCCGGGCGACCTCATCGAGGGTGACCTCGTGGACCCGGTGGGTGCGGAAAAGCTGTTCCGCCGCCTGCATGATCCGCTGTTTCTTGTCCGATTGCATCAGATATGACTGACCAGTCAGTCAGTCTTCGATCGCATGTCAAATCATGTCGTCAAGAAAACGCCGAAAAGACTGTCCGCAGCGAAGTAGAAAATCACAAGATACTACTGAAAAGAAAGATAGATAACATAGGGACAGTCCTTTCGCGCGCCCCAAGATGCTATTGGAAACAGAGGTAGACAGAGTAGGGAAAGACCACTCCAAAACAGCGGAGCGGTTCTTGGCTCGACGAAATGCAGACGAAGTCCGACTCGCTGCCAAGAAACAGCGCTTGCGGTGCAGCCGGCCTCGTTGAGGCCGGTCCCGCCCTCGGCGAGGCTTCGGCGGGCAGGCCGGGGTCAGCGACCCCGGCTATAATGTTCGGAAGCTCCTCCTCCCAAGGCCGTCAGCAAAATTGCGTATCGTGTGTTTGTCTCATTTGAAACAACACGCCCGAAGCCTGGAGGATGGTCAGTGGACCGATAGCGGTCGCAGTCAGGTCGGCTTGAAGAAGGTATTCAGCTCCTCCACGCCCTTGCGGACGGCATCCGCGCTGGCCCGCAACTGGGCGTGCTCCTCATCGGTCAGCGGCAGCTCGATGATCCGCTCCACCCCGTTCTTCCCAAGGATGGTGGGCACACCGATGAAGAGATCTTCGATGCCGTATTCGCCGCGCACGTAGGTGGCGCATGGCGCGAGGTGCTTCCGGTCCGTGATGACCGCCTCGACCATTTCGGCGACGGACGCCGCCGGCGCATAGTAGGCCGAACCGGTCTTCAGCAGGCCGACGATCTCGGCGCCGCCCTTGCGGGTGCGGTCGACCAGGCGGGCGACCGTGGCCGCGTCCATGAGCTCCGTGATCGGCACGCCGCCCACCGTGGTCAGACGGGGCAGCGGCACCATCTGGTCGCCGTGACCGCCCAGCACCATCGCATGGACGGAGGACAGGGCGCAGCCGAGGCGCTCGGCCACAAAAAAGCGGAAGCGCGTCGCGTCAAGAATCCCCGCCATGCCAACCACGTGGCGCAGGTCGAACCCCGTTGTACGCAGGGCGACATGGCACATGATGTCCAGCGGGTTGGAGACAACGATGACGATGGCGTTGGGCGCGTGGTCGACGATCGCCTTGGCCGCCTGCTTGACGATGCCCGCGTTGACCTTGAGCAGGTCCATCCGGTCCATCCCGGGCTTGCGCGGCAGGCCGGCGGTGATCACCACCACGTTGCTGTCCGCGATCTGGGCGAAATCGTCCGTGCCCAAGATGGAGATGGAGACGTCGTAGCCACGCAGGGGTCCGGCGTGGAGAAAGTCCATCGCCTTGGCCTGCGTCATCCGGCCGGCGATGTCGATCATGACCAGATCGGCGAGGACTTTTTCGGCGAGGTAGTAGGTGGTGGTCGCGCCCACGTTGCCCGCCCCGATGATGCTGACTTTGTGTTTGGCCATGGTGATGTCCTTATGATGCCCCGGCGACGATGTTGTCGTGCGCGGTCCGGAGAGCCGCGGCCGCATGGTCGAACGCCGTGCGTTCGGCCTCGGAAAGTTTCAGTTGGAGGATGCTGTCCACGCCCTTTTCGCCGATGTAGGCCGGCACGCCGATGGCCAGTCCGTGGACGCCGTATTCGTTTTCGCAGCGGACCGACACCGGCAGCAGCGCCTTGGTATTGCAGACGATGGCTTCGACGAGCGCCGCCGCCGCCGCGCACGAGGCGTAATACGCGGAGGAGCGCTGGGCGAGCTGCAGGATGGCGTCGCCGGCGTTCCGCGCCTCCTCGATCAATTCGAGCAGGCGCTTCTCCCCGAGGAGGGTTTCGGCCGGGATGCCGGAGATGCGGATCGTGTCGCGGAGAAAGACCATGCTCGGGTGATGCGGACCAATGATCAGCGCGGTGGTTTCCCGCGGCGAAACCCCAAGCGCTTTGCTCACCAGGTACCGGATGCGGGTTGAGGTGAGCAGACCGCCCACGCCCATCACCCGGAAGCGATCAGCGCCCATGGTTTCCTGCACCAACAGGGTGAGCAGATCGATCGGCTCGACGATGTTGATGACGAGCGCGCCAGGAGCGAGGCGCCGGATGTCCTGCGCGATTCCGCGCACGATCGGGGCATTGTCCCGGTAGACGTCCTCGCGCTGCTGCCCGGGTTTGCGGTTGAATCCGGCGGCGATGATCACGATGTCACTGCCAGCGATGTCGTCGATCCGGACGGTGCCCCGCATGGCGGAGACGTAGCCGCGCAGCGGGCCCGCCTCCATCAGGTCGAGCGATTTGCCGGCGGCGACACCGTCTTTGATGTCGACCAGTAGCACGTCGGTGGCGCGTCGCTCCGCGATGAAGAACGCGGTGTTCGTGCCGACGTTGCCGCTGCCGATGATACTGATACGTTTCATAAGAATTCCTTTCCGCTTCCTTACTAAAAAACCTTTATCGTCCTTCGCAGTCAACCGCGCGGGAGAAAAAAGTGCATCCTGCCAGCCGGATCGACCCGGCGACCGCGCCTGGGTCCCTCTCCGCCGCCTGCCTCTCGGCCAATCTTGCCTTCTGCACCGGCCCCTCCAGTCTCGCCGGTGACACGTGGCCACGCCCGGCCGTGGATTCCCTCCCGACGCCGCGTCAGCAGCGGCAACTGGAGGCACCCGTGAGAAGTTTCTCCCTCCCCCACCCCCGAGAACACCCTCCAGCACGACATGAAACTCAACCGCTCCCTCCTTGGCCTTCTGGCCCTCCCAATCCTCGCCGGCCTGGCCGGCTGCGGCAAAAGCAGCGAGCCGACCGTCGCCACGACCCCCATCGAACAACTCATCAAAGCCGGCCAGGCACCGGTCGAGGTGACGTCGTTGTCGCGAGGCATGAGCCCCATCGCGCCGACGTTCTCCCTCAAGGTCACAAACGTCTCCAACGTTCCGATCAGCGCGTTGATGGGCACGATTGTCTACTTCGACGGCGACGGCAAGGCGCTCACCGGCGCCATCGCCGAATCCGGGTACAGCGACCTCGCGCCGATTCCCCCGGGCGGCAGCGTGCAGCTTTCGATCATGACACCCGAGCAGAAGGCCGTGAAGGGAAAGTGGATCCTCAAGCAGGTCATGTACGAGAAGCCCAACCCGCTGGGGAAGAACTTTGGCACCCTGCCGTTCCGCTGGAAGAATCCGAACTACGACGCCGAGTTG
>Ga0182017_10002508_pt1 | contig 13893 bp, 14 predicted proteins | sample 712E3DmetaG_FD_120492 | JGI IMG/M metagenome (GOLD analysis project Ga0182017, IMG submission 120492) | Permafrost microbial communities from Stordalen Mire, Sweden - 712E3D metaG | ecosystem: Environmental > Terrestrial > Soil > Wetlands > Permafrost | place: Sweden: Stordalen | collected... | reverse complement strand
CTCCTGACAACCGGTAATCATTGCATGGGATACCATTTTATATCTGATCAAATATTGAGAGGTTAACATGGGTGCATATGTAGTTAGAAGACTGTTATGGATTCCCGTTACTGTTATCTTAGTTTCGATGGTTGTCTTCCTGTTGGTCCGCTTCATCCCTGGCAATGTTGTCGATCTGATCATCGCGGAAATTCAACCTTCAGCCGGTACCGCGGTAATCGACCGCGCCGCCATCGAACACGAGTTAGGTCTGGATGTGCCGGTCTACGTACAGTACGGCCGCTGGGTCAGAGATATCGTCACCAAAGGCAGTCTGGGTTACTCCCTGAACGGTCACCGTGATATTGCCTCGGAGATTGGGCACCGCCTCCCGGTAACATTGGAGCTGGGTGTCATGGGTCTCATCATTGGTATCATCATCAGTATCCCTGTGGGTGTTTACGCCGCAATCAGGCAAGACACGATTCCGGATTACATCTTGCGTAGTTTAGCCATCTTACTGATCTCTGTGCCTGCTTTCTGGATCGGCACGATGATCATGATTTACCCGTCCATCTGGTGGGGCTGGTCGCCGCCGATGGAGTTAATTCAATTCGGTAAAGACCCATTGGGTAACATCGGGATGTTCCTGCTGCCGGCGATCGTCCTCGGCACCGGTCTCACCGGGACTTCAATGAGAATGACGCGCGCCATGATGCTGGAAACCTTGCGCCAGGATTACACCCGTACAGCCTGGGCAAAAGGTTTAAGCGAAAGAGTCATTGTCATCAGGCATGCCATGAAAAACGCACTGATCCCGGTTGTTACAATTATCGGTATGCAATTACCGATGATCATCGGCGGATCAGTAATTATCGAACAGATCTTTGTTCTTCCCGGCATCGGGCGTCTCCTGCTGGAAGCTCTCAACCAGCGTGATTACCCGATCGTCTCCGGTATTAATCTCGTCTTTGCGACGTTCGTTATTATCGTTAACCTGCTGGTTGACTTGACCTACGGCTGGTTAGATCCCAGAATCCATTATCAATAGAAAAAAGCGCTCAAAAGGGAGTTTAAGGATGACTACTTACGGTGAAGCCCCCGTTGTCAAAAAGCGAGTTGAAAAGAAACGCCGTGGATTTTTTTCTGACCTGATAGTCAGACTGATCAAGGAAAAACCGCTGGGTACTTTCGGTTTGGTCGTTGTTATCCTTTTGTTATTTACGGGAATCTTTGCGCAGTGGCTGGCGCCTTACGGTATGAATGAAATTCACCTCATCGACCGGCTGCACGCGCCAAGTTCACAATACCTCCTGGGTACCGATCAGCTGGGCCGTGATCTATTGAGCCGTCTGATCTACGGCGCGCGCGTTTCGATGATCATCGGCCTGTGCGCCACGGCGTTATCTACGGGGATTTCTACTGTTCTCGGGATAATTTCCGGCTTCGCCGGTGGTAAAGTAGACCTGTTCTGGCAAAGATTCGTCGATGTCTGGATGTCAATGCCATCGTTCCTGGTATTAATGACGGTAATGTCTATTATCGGCAATGGCATGTTCCAGATCATCATGGTCATCGGCATCTCCGGCGGTATCAATTCGTCCAGGGTCATCCGGAGCGCGGTCATCGCCATTAAATCCAATATGTACGTGCAATCTTCGGAAGCCATCGGCTGCTCGCCCGCGCGAATAATGATGCGCCATATCCTGCCAAACATCATGGCTCCTATCATCATCAACTTTACAATAGGTATCGGCGGCGCGATCATGCAGGAAGCCGGTTTAAGCTTCCTTGGTTTAGGCGTCCCACCCGGAGTTCCTTCCTGGGGCAGCATGCTCAGCAACGAAGGCAGACAATACATGGAAGCCAAGCCCCAACTGGCGCTGTGGCCTGGTTTTTGTCTGACGCTTGCTGTGTATGGTATCAACATGTTTGGTGACGGTCTCAGAGACCTGCTGGACCCGCGGTTACGGGGCGGCATCGGACGCTATAGCCTCAGCGAGAAGAGATTAAAACAACTCAAGGAAAGCGTAGCAAAAAAACAATAACCTGCTGTAGTTTAGAAATAAAAAGCCCTGCCAAAAATGGCGGGGCTTTTTTTATGGCAGACTTCGGCCGGTAAAGGCCCAGCGCGGGTGGTGTAAATGTTCACCCTCTCTCTTACTCCCGCTAACTTGAGAATACAACTGTGCCCCACCCGGGACGAAAATTACTCCGGCGCGGAGAGAACTGACCAGGGTGGGGCCAAACCTTTACAAATTTGTAACCTTGTTGATACACTGTCGGTCGTATCTAAATAGCTTGCGAAAACGTACAAAATGAGCAGCATGGGTTCGCCATTGACGAGGAGATTGGCGGTATGTTATCTTCAATGTAAGGAAATGTAACCAGCGATTGTCCGGCCATTAAAAAGCACTCTGGTTCACAATCACCCTATACTGAATTTCAACTCGTTTCAACTTCCGCAATTTTATAACATAATTGCACCTCAAATTGGAATACTACTTTTCGTTTCTTGATTGAATAGTAATAATTTGGTGATACCAATCTAACAAGGGAGGAAACTACATGAGTGAAAGACAGGTCTGCATGATTGGTGGAGGCATGAGTCAGTGGGGACGCCGTTCTGCAAGTCTGGTAGACGTCGTCCAGGAAGCAGCTAAAGCCTGCTTCGATGACATTCCCGGTATCAAGCGAAAAGACATCGACGGATTTTTGTTCGCCTCTTCCTATTGCGGCAGAAATCCATTCCAGGTCAATGCCGCTCCGGTAATGGCCGAGCGCATCGGTATTAAACCTCTAAATATGTGCTCCAGGGTTGACACACTCTGCGCCGGCGGTAGTTCGGCGATCATCCTGGCCGCGGGTCTGGTAAAAGCCGGAATGGCCGATGTCGTTGCGGTAGCCGGCGGCGAGAAACTTTACACCCCGCAAATGTGGGAAGCCTATTACAGTGAAATGGCTTCCATCGACCATGACTGGGACGCGCCCCATGGAATGGGACTTCCCGGACCGTTCTTTGCAATGACAGCGAAAGACCACATGAAACGCTACGGCACCAAAAAAGAGCATCTGGCGTTAGTCTCCGTCAAAGCGCGCCGCGCGGCGGCCGTCAACCCCAAAGCCCAATTCCAAAAAGAAGTCACGCTGGAAGAGGTCATGAAGGCCAGACCGATCGTTCCTCCGCTGACACTCTTTGATTGCTGCCCGATCACGGACGGCGCGTCCATGACGATCTTAACCACTCCTGATAGAGCCAAAGCATTTAGCAACCATCCTCTGGTTTATATAAGAGGCACAGCCCAGGCTACCCGCCACAGCATGTCGGCGAACTGGCCGGGTGAAGATTTGGCTGATTGGGTTCATATGAGAACTGCAGTCAAGCGAGCTTACGAAGTAGCCCGGGTAAAAGCCAGCGATATCGATGTCGCCCAGACCCATGATTGCTTCACCATCTCCGAATTGATCGAAGCGGAAGAGCTTGGTTTCTGCAAGAAGGGTGAAGGCGGACCGTTCATCGCTGCCGGTCAGACCGATATCGGCGGCAGGATCCCGATCAACACCGACGGCGGACTATTAGGCGTCGGGCACCCGTTCGGCGGTACCGGTATCCGTCAGGGAATGGAAATTATGAAACAGCTGCAGGGAAGAGCCACCAGACAAGTGAAAGGCGCCAAGATCGGCCTGACTCATAACCTGAGCGGACTCAACGTAGAACATACCGTCCTCGTTTATGGTTTGGAACCGTAAGAGAACTATATTATTGAGTTAAGGAGGAATTATGCCAATACCAGGGATACCCGTGTTAGAAGGTAAATATTTCGCCACCATGGACTTCTATCCGATTGAAGCTCCTGAGTTCAACCGGATTTCCAAGTTTTATGAGAACCTTGCGCAGAAGAAGCTGACTACTACCAAATGCAAGAAATGCGGCACGACTCCTTTCCCGCCCCGTGTTGTTTGCCCCGAATGTAATTCGGACGAACTGGAATGGGTTGAGCTGGCGGACCACGGCAAGGTGCTGAATCTTAGCGAAGAAGTGGCCGGTGTTCCACTCGGTTTCGAAGCGCCGTTGATTCATGCCATCATCGACCTGGGTAACGGATTACGGATGCTTTCCCGCATCGTCAACTGTCCGGCCGGACAGCTCAAAGAGGGCGACGAGGTTAAATTATTTGTTTTCTCTATCCCGCCGATGATCATGGATATTAAGGAAGGAACCAAGGAAAGCCCGCGCGTTTTCTTCGCCTTTGAACCTGTTAAAAAATAACCGCGCCTTAAGTAATTAGTAGTAAATCGGGGTTTTATTAGAAGGTTTTATGGCAAAAGATAAAGTTAAGTGTCCATTCTCGGATAAATTATGCAAAGAATGCGCCCTGTATCGGGGGCGGCACGTCAACCTGTGCTATAGCCGCGATTACCGCGGTTATCTGGGTACAGAGAGACGGCCAGCAGAAATCAAATCGGTCGAAATCCCGAAATACATTGCCGCAAAACCATTTGACCCATTTGAGATATTAATTAAAGAACGAAAGGGAGAAATGCTAAATGCAGATCGACGGTAAATTTGTCGTCAAAGGTAAAATAAATGATGTCTGGGCCCTCGTGCTGGAACCGGGTACGCTGGCTTCCTGCATTCCGGGTGCGGAAAAAATTGAATCTACCGATAACAAGACCTACAATTGTTTAGTTAAACAATCCGTGGGTCCTATCTCTGTAAAATTGCAATTCGTGGTTAATCTGACCGAGATCACCCCCCCGACATACGTCAAAGCGGTCGGCAGAGGAGAAGCCCTTGGTAAACTCGGTACTTTCGGCATCGATCTTACCGTTCATCTGGCAGAACAGACCGGCGGCACCTGTGAGATTGATTATAAAGCCGATGTCAGCATGGTCGGCAAACTGGCGACCTTCGGTGAGAGAATTATGAGAGCCAAGGTCAAGAGCGTCGGCGATGAGTTCACCAGGAACCTCGAAAAGAAATTGAAGGAAAAGACAGGCAGCTAAGGCTTGTCTTTTTAAATTCCCAAGAGAAAAAATAAAATAACAGTTTTTAAAAGTCCGGAGAAATGTAAGGAGGTCAGGCAAGCATGATAAAGGACTTTGAGTATTTTGGTCCTAAGACGCTCAGCGAAGCACTCGGTCTTTTGGACAAATATCGGGACGATTACAAGATAATTGCCGGCGGGCAATCATTACTCATTTTAATGAGACAAGGGTTGATCGCCCCCGAAAATGTCATCGATATTTATGGTATCAAGGAATTAAACTACATCAAATCTGACGGCAAGAAAGGCCTAAAGATCGGGGCATTAACAACCCACCGCGAGATTGAATACTCCGAGTTAATGCAAGGACCTTTCAAAGTGCTCTCTGAAATGGAGCATCTGCTATCCACCCCGCAAACCCGCAACCGCGGCACTATCGGCGGTAATATTTCCCACGGTGACCCGGCCGGCGACCCGGCGCCCGTATTAATGGCATTAGGCGCCAATGTTAAACTGGCCAGTGCCCAGGGCGAAAGAATCATGGACATGGAAGAATTCTCCATCGATTATTTTGAGACCGCAATGCAGCACGGCGAAATGCTCGTCGAAATACAGCTGCCGGCTCCCCCGCCGCACACCGGAGCCGCATACACCAAATTCAATATTATCGCCAGTGACATGGCAACCGTAAGCGTCGCTTCTTGCATTACACTCGCCGCAGATGATACGTGCAGCGATATCCGTATTGCCTTAGGCGCAGCCGCTCCCAGACCCATGAGAGCGAAAGCCGCCGAAGCAATTCTGAAAGGCAAGAAGATCACTGATGCTTTACTGAAAAAGGCCGGACAGGCCGCTTCCGAAGAAGCCGAACCGGTCTCCGATATCAGCGCCAGCGAAGAATACCGGCGTGAGCTGGTTAAAGTCCTGACGGCACGGGTAACTAAAGAAGCCATGTCTAAAGCGAAGGCAGGTTAAGGAGGATAGCATGCTTAAAGAGCTGAAACTGACAGTTAACGGTCAACCCTATGAGCTTTCGATACATCCCAGGGCATTACTGGTGGAAGTCCTCCGGGAAAACCTTGGATTAACCGGCACCAAACGCGGCTGTAATGAGGGCGCCTGCGGTGCATGTACAGTAGTAATGAATGGTAAATCCGTAAAAGCCTGCTCGGTGCTGGCATTGTCCGCCAACGGCGCAGAAATCACCACGGTGGAAGGTCTGGCCAACGGCGCGCAATTGCACCCGCTGCAGAAAGCATTCCTTGATTACGGCGCGTATCAGTGCGGTTTCTGCACCGCCGGTATGCTGATGTCATGCAAAGGGCTGTTGAATATGTTCCCCCATCCGACCAATGAACAGATCAGAGACGGTATTGACGGCAACATTTGCCGCTGTACAGGGTACAACAGCATCCTCCGGGCCGTTGAAGCAGTAAGCCGGGGTGATTATAAGGAGACAAAATGAGCGATAAATACTCAGTCATTGGGAAAAATGTACATCGCGTAGACGGAACCGAAAAGGTCACCGGTACTGCTAAATACACCTTTGATATCGTTTTACCCAATATGCTTTACGGCAAAATTTTACGCAGCCCCTACGCTTCTGCTAAAATCGTCAGCATCGATACCAGCAAAGCGGAAAAAATGGAAGGCGTTTATGCAGTTGTCACTGCCAAAGATACTATCCATAAGAAACAGGGTATCTGGCGCCGGTTCCCCGAACTGTGCGATGAAGAAATCCTCTGCAGCGAGAGAGTCCGCTATATCGGCGACCCGGTAGCAGCTGTTGCCGCCATCGATGAGTACACTGCGGAAGAAGCCTTAAACCTGATCGATGTGGAATACGAACCACTGCCCGCTGTCTATAACCAGCTGGACTCAATCAAAGAAGATGCGCCGCAGGTTCATGAGGGTGTAGAACTGAACATCAATGTCACCCGCCATATCGAGTGGGGCGATGTTGACGAAGCATTCAAACAGTGCGATGTGATCCGCGAAGATCATTTCGTCTGTTCGTCACAGGCACACATGTGTATGGAAACACACTGCGCCGCAGCTAACTATAGCTATGACGGCAAACTGACTGTCTGGGCATCCACCCAGGCCTCTTATTACACGCAGGTACTGCTGGCCGGCATGCTGGGCATGCGCGAGGGCGATATCCGCGTCATTAAGCCTCCGGTCGGTGGCGGCTTCGGCGGTAAATTTGAACTTGATTCCGCCCAGTTCTGCGCGGCATTACTTTCGAAGAAGATATGCCGCCCGGTCCGTATTGTCCTTACCCGTGAAGAAGAATTCACAGCCACTAAGCGGCGTACCCCCATTGTCTATACCTCCCGCATCGGCGCGAAGAAAGATGGCACCATCCTGGCCAAAGAGATCCGCGGCATCACCGACGGCGGCGCTTATACCGGAATGGGAGCTACCGCACTCTATTTGACCGGCTTCTTCTCGTCATTCCCGTATAAATATCCCAACTACCGCTATGACGGGTACCGCGCCTATACCAATACCGAACCGACCTCTGCCATGCGTGGTTTCGGCGCTCCTCAGGCTGTATTTGTCGGTGAACAGCAAATAGATTTACTGGCCAAAGAATTAGGCATCGACCCCATCGAAATCCGCCGCAAGAACGGCATGGTTCCGAACTACGAAGTACCCGGTCAGGCTTTTATCCAGAGCTGCGGTTTACACCAGTGTTTGGACAAAATAGATAATTATATCAAGGAACGCGGCAAATTACCCGCCAACCACGGTATCGGCATCGCGGCGTACGGCTTCATGTCAGGCGGCATCTTCAACTGGTTCGATACGCCTTACGCCTTCTCCTCCGCTATCGTGAAAGTCAGTATTGACGGCAAAGTGGACCTGTTCACCGGCGCCTGCGACATCGGCCAGGGCTCAGATACCACTCTCAGCATGATCTGCGCGGAAGAACTCGGCGTAAAACTTTCCGATATTCGGATTCACGCTGCTGATACTGCCATTTGTCCCGCCGACCTCGGCGCCTGGGGCAGCCGTGAAACATTAATGAACGGCAACGCCTGCAAAATGGCCGCGGCTGATGCCAAACGTCAGATCATCGAATTCGCTGCCGCCAAGATGGGCGTCAACATCGTACATGACCTGGATATCAGAGACGGCTGGATCTACCTGGCCGACCGCCCGGAACGCAGAGTTTCCTATTACGAGATCTGCGCACAAGCTATCCGCGGACGCGACGGCGAAACAATCATTGGGCGCGGTCATTATACCCCGCACCGCAAAGGCATGATATCCCCGGCTTACAGTTTTGGTGTACAAGCCGTCGAAGTTGAAGTTGACCCTGAAACAGGCAAGATGAAACTGATTGATGTCGTCACCGCACACGAAAGCGGCACGGTCGTCAACCCTGTCGGTATCACCGGTCAGCTCGAAGGCGCCATCATGATGGCCGGCGGCTACGCGCTGTGCGAAGACCAGCCGATGGACCAGGGTAAAATTCTTAATCCTTCCCTCGCTGACTACAAAGTTATCCGTTCGCTGGATATGCCGAAAACCCAAATTATCGAGGTTGATACCTACGAACCGGAAGGACCGTTCGGCGCGAAGGAAGCCGGTGAAGGTTTGACCAACCCGACCGCTGGCGCAATTGCCAATGCTGTACGCAATGCCGTCGGTGTTACCGTTACCAGCCTGCCCATCACTCCGGAAAAGATTTTCATGGCAATGAAAGAAAAGAAAGAAAAAGAGAAAAAGGGCAAATAGTTTTATAATAATAAGAGTAGGAGATTAGTCTCCTACTCTTTAAACTACTATTCAGGGATTAAACACAAAAAATAGTTAACCAGGAGAGTAACCGATGGCTTATAAATGTCCGGTCTGTATAAAAGTTTCCACAACGACGCTTGACCTTGCCCGCCATATGATCGGGCGCGGTGATAAAGAGCACCGCGACTGGATTGCTTCCAAAGGTTTTAAATACTCGGAACTCCTTACCATGCAGCTCAGTTCTTTCGGCGGTGAAGGTTACAGAGCGATCTCCGAGGTCCTCGAACGCGAAACCAAGATGAAATAACCTCAAACTGAAGCAATTTTAATAAGAATTATTGTTATGCCGTTATGTCACGAATATATTGTGATGATGACGGCATAACTGTTTCTAAAATAATCAAAATTCAAGATTCAACAATCAGGTTTATTTATTCTTCCAGACAGGTTTTCGTTTCTCGGTGAAGGCTTTCAGCCCTTCCTGTCCGTCTTCCGTTTCCCAGCTGCGGATCCCCAGCTCGGTTGCAATGGTAATTGCTTTCTGGAAATCAGCGGCATCGGAGCACTGATACACAGCCTCCCGGACGAGTTTGACACTGAGCGGGCTTTTCTCCAGTAACTTGCGGGCCATTTCTTCTGCAGTTTTGTCCAGCGCTTCTTCCGGTACAACCTTGTTAACCAGACCGATACGCTCGGCTTCCTGGGCGCTGATGTTTTCTCCCAATACGATCATTTCAAAAGTCTTTTTCTGCCCCATGATCTTCGGGAAAAGCGCGGCGGCGGCAGGAGCTAATCCCCCTAAAACAATTTCCGGTTGTCCGAGCTTGGCCTTGTCGGAGGCTACCGCCAGATCGCAACCGGCCACCAGTTCACAACCGCCTCCCAACGCCACGCCGTTTACTACGGCAATACTCGGCTTCCCCAGATTTTTCAGCAGACTGAATATCTGCCCGAATTCTTTCATCATCATGGGCATTTTATCCCCGATGTGGTCTTTTACTTCCACGCCAGCGCAAAAAGCCTTGTTCCCGGCGCCACGCAGCAGCAACACTTTGCTTGCCTCGTCATTTTTTAATTCCCGCAGGGCAAAATTGATTTCCAATATGGCTTCGTAATTTATCACGTTGACCGGGGGACGGTTGATCGTCAGTCTGGTGATCCCATCTTTAGTTTCCAGCAGGATATTTTGATAATTCATAGTTTCTCCTCTAATATCAGCCTGATTTATTATTGTCATGGCTGGCCGTTATCTGGAACTTGTGACAGAAGTTGCCCCATTATATAATGGGTATCAATTTTATGTCAATCAGTACTTTCAGCCTCGCGTATTTAGGATTTGGCTGCTTTATGTTAATATAATGCTATCAAATAAATTGGTGTGAGATGAAAATGCCTTCAGGAATGGAACGTATCCCGGAACAAAGACTGCAAAAACTGGCGAATATCCGCGCGATGGGGATTGACCCGTATCCACACCGCTACAAACGGACGCATACTGCTCAGCAGGCTGTTGAATTACTGGCACAGGCGGAACAGTCAGGCAAGACAGAAACCGAAGAAGTAACGGTGGCCGGCCGCATGATGGCCAATCGTACGATGGGCAAAATCTCGTTTTTAGACATTCAGGACGGCTCCGGGAAGATACAACTGTTCATCAGTAAAAATGAACTTGATGAACAAAGCATGGCATTACTCAAGGAATTAGATATCGGCGATATTATCGGAGCGCGTGGTGTAGTTTTCCGCACCCGCAGCAAAGAGCCTACGATCAGAGCGAAAACATTAACCATGCTCTCCAAATCACTGCAACCGCTGCCGGAAAAATGGCACGGATTGAGCGATGTGGAGCTGCGGTACCGGCAGCGTTACCTCGACCTGATTTCCAACGAAAATGTTAGAAAAACCTTCCGGCTGCGCAGTCAGATTGTCAGCGCCATCCGCAGATATATGGATGGGCACGGTTTTCTGGAAGTGGAAACGCCGATTCTGCACCAGGAAGGCGGCGGTGCGGCAGCAAAACCGTTTAAAACCCATCACAATACGCTCGACCGCGACCTTTTCCTGCGTATCGAGACTGAATTGCATCTGAAAAGGCTGATTATTGGCGGATTTGACAAGGTTTATGAGATCGGCCGGATTTTCCGAAACGAGGGTATCTCCTTCAAACATAATCCGGAATTCACCTCGATGGAGACCTACGAGGCCTACGCCGATTATAATTCCGTGATGGAAATGGTGGAACAAATGGTCTCCTCTGTAGCGATGGAAATCCTGGGCACAACTGTCGTGCAGCACGATGATACGACAATTGATTTGAAAGCGCCCTGGCAGCGGTTGTCATTCAGGGATGCGATTACCCAGTACAGCGGCATCGATTTTGTGCAGTATCCCAACGCCGATATGCTGCGAGCCAAGATGCGGGAAAAAGGTATGAATGTGGACCCGAAGAGCAACTGGGCGCGCCTTGTGGACGACCTGCTTTCTACCTTTGTCGAGCCGAAACTGATCCAGCCGACATTTCTGATCGATTACCCGATTTCGCTGTCCCCGCTGGCCAAGAAGAAGCCGGGGCAGGAACGCGTGGTAGAGCGATTTGAAGCATTCGCCGGCGGAATCGAGATTGCCAATGCTTTTACAGAATTAAATGACCCTTTGGATCAGCGCGAACGCTTCATTCAACAGGCGAAAGACAAAATGGCCGACGGTGAAGAAGGAACTATCGACGAGGACTTCCTGCTGGCAATGGAGCACGGTATGCCGCCCACCGGCGGTCTGGGCATAGGCATTGACCGTTTGATCATGATCCTCACTAATAATCAGTCGATCCGGGAAGTCATCCTTTTCCCCACTCTGAAGAATAAAGAGTAAAATACAAAGCACGAATATCGAAATACGAAAAAATTGAATTTGGAATTTGATTATTGTTTGCAATTTGTATTTTGTAAATTGTAATTTTTTCATGAGGGTAATTATATGTTGGATTTAAAATTTATTCGTGAAAATCCGGATGTTGTCAGGCAGGCTATGGCCAACCGCCAGGAAAAATCGTCCCCACTGGATGAGATCCTGCAAATCGATACGGAAAAACGCCGGAAAATGACCGAACTCGAGGATCTGCGGCGCAACCGCAAACAGGCCTCCAAAGAAAGACAGGCCGATGCCGCTGAAGCAGGCCGCGCTTTGCGCACGAAAATCCACGACCTCGAAGAAGAAGTAAAAACTCTGGATGCAAAGCTCTACGACCTGCTGCTCCAGATGCCAAATATCCCTTTACCCCAGGTTCCGGTTGGCAAGGACTCCAGCGAAAATGTCGTGGTGCGCAGTTGGGGCGAACCGAAAAAATTACCCTTCCCCGCGAAACCGCACTGGGAATTAGGTGAATCACTGGGCATTATCGATTTTGAACGTGGTGTGAAATTATCCGGCACGCGGTTCTATATTCTGCGCGGGCTCGGCGCCAGGCTGCAGCGCGCCGTGATCGCTTATATGCTGGATCTGCACACACTGGAGCACGGCTACAAAGAGATTTATCCGCCTTATATGGTGAAAAAAGAATGCCTGGTCGGCGCCGGGCAATTACCCAAATTCGTCGATAATCTCTACCATGATATCGAAGAAGACTACTGGTGGGTGCCCACCGCGGAAGTGCCGCTGACCAACCTGCACCGCGATGAAATCATCCCGCCCGGTATGCTCCCGTTCCACTACGTCGCGTACACGGCCTGTTTCCGGCGCGAAAAAATGTCAGCCGGTAAAGATACCCGCGGCATCAAACGCGGCCATCAGTTTGACAAGGTGGAGATGTACAAGTTCGTTGAGCCGGAAACATCCTGCGACGAACTGGAAAAGATGGTGCATGACGCCGAATCTGTCTGTGAAAAACTGGGATTGCCTTACCGCATCCTGCAAATCTGCACCGGCGATATCGGCTTTGGCTCCACGATGACATATGATATCGAGGTCTGGGCGCCCGGCTGTCAGGAATGGCTGGAAGTCAGCTCCTGCTCCAATTGCGGTGATTTCCAGGGACGTCGCGCCAATGTCCGCTACCGCCCTGCCGCGGATGCCAAGCCTCAATTCGTGCACACACTCAACGGCTCCGGACTGGCCCTGCCGAGGATTATGATCGCCATTATGGAAAACTACCAGCAGGAAGACGGTTCGATCGAGGTACCGGAAGCGCTGCAGCCTTTCCTGCGCACCAATGTAATCCGCAAAGACTAAAGCCGAAGCGATAAGCTTTACAATGAAATCAGATATTTTATCGACCCGGATCGAAAAATCTGTCCGGGAAGATTTGTTTAACGAAATTTATACTTTATACGGTCGTAAAGTATATAACCTTGCTTTTAGAATGACCGGGGATGCGCAGATCTCCGAGGACATCGCCCAGGAAACGTTTATTCTGGTATATACCAACCTGGATAAGTTTAGAGGAGACAGCCGGATATCCACGTGGATATATGCAATCGCAAGAAATACCTGCTTGCGTCATCTTGAAAAGAACAAACGAAAATCATTTCGCTCGATCGAGCAGTTAATACAAAAAGTGAATTTCGAGATAACGGACGAGCTGTGCGATGAACCGGAAAAACAGTTTTACATCAACCAGGTAAAAGACGGTTGCCTTTTAGGTGTATTGCGCTGTCTTTCCTTCAATCAGCGGATGGCTTTTGTCCTCCACGTTTTATTTGACCTGAACATCGCGGATGTGGCCAAAGCTATCGACAAATCGGAAAATTCCACACGCATCCTGGTGCACCGCGCCAGAAACAACTTGAGAGCATTTTTGTGTAATAACTGTTCTTTGTATAATGACACGAACAAATGCAGATGTGAAAACCTGATTTCGTTCTCATTGAAGCAGGGATGGATAGAGAAATACAATCCCGCAATTACCCCGAAAACGATCGAAGCGGAACTTAAAACATTAAAAAATGAAATCACTCTTTATCAAACCATCTCCTTAAAAAAAGAACCCGACAATTTGAGATTGAAAATCCTTGATCTTGCTAAAAATCATGACTATTCCATTTTTTCCGGCCAAAAAGTGAAATAAACTTCCCACGACCTTACGGTCGGGGTATTAACTGAATTCAAACTTCGTTTGCCCTGCATCTTTCTTGCCTTGATTCTCAATGTAGGCCTGTATTACAGCTTCATCGATCCCTACCGT
>Ga0182017_10002507_pt1 | contig 13896 bp, 10 predicted proteins | sample 712E3DmetaG_FD_120492 | JGI IMG/M metagenome (GOLD analysis project Ga0182017, IMG submission 120492) | Permafrost microbial communities from Stordalen Mire, Sweden - 712E3D metaG | ecosystem: Environmental > Terrestrial > Soil > Wetlands > Permafrost | place: Sweden: Stordalen | collected... | reverse complement strand
CGATCGGCTCGAGCGGGTCAGCCTGCGGGATCGGCGACCTGAAGGCCATCGCCAAGTTTCATCAGATCTGCGGCGAGTACGTGATGGACACGATCTCGGTCGGCATGACCATCGCCTTCGCCATGGAGTGCTTTGACAAGGGGATCCTCACCACCGCGGACACTGACGGGATTGAATTGAGATTCGGCAACGCCGAGGCGCTGATCGCCATGACCGAGAAGATCGGCAAGCGCGAGGGTTTCGGCGACATCCTCGCGTTGGGAGCCGAGCGGGCCGCCGCCAAGATCGGCCGCGGGGCCGAGCAATACGTGCTCACGGTCAAGAAGCAGGAGATTCCGATGCACGAGCCGCGGGGCAAGCAGGGCCTGTCCCTGGCCTACGCCACCGCGCCCGCCGGGGCGGATCACATGCGCGCTCCGCACGATCCGGTCTATGAAGGCTTTCATCCCGGCGGCGCCCACGCGCTGGAGCCGATGGGCCTCGCCGAGTCGATGAAGCGGTTGGAACTGTCCCCGCGCAAGGTGCGCGCCTTCACCTACGCCAGCCACTGGTGGGCCCTGTGCAGTTCGGTGGGGGTCTGCCACCTGGCGGCGGCGCCGATCGACGCCGTGGGCCTCACCCTGGTGGTGAATGCCATGCGGGCCGTCACGGGCTGGGACACCAGCCTGTGGGAGCTGATCAAGGTGGGTGAGCGCGCCAAGGCCCTGGCGCGCGCCTTCAACAGCCGCGAAGGGTTCACCGCCAAGGACGATCGGCTGCCCAAGCGGCTGCACGAGGCCTTCACCAGTGGCCCGCTGCAGGGGGTACGAGTCGATCCGGAGACGTTCCGGCGCGCCCTCCGGCTCTACCATCAGATGGAGGGCTGGGATCCGGAGACCGGCTGGCCGACGTTTGCGAAGCTGGCCGAGCTGGGGATCGAGTGGGCGGCCAAGCCGGGAGAATCCTGGTAGGACGGCTCCCCCGGGTTGGACGAGACGACCTTCGGGGAAGACATCAGGCCGGACGCATCACCGCGAGCGGGGTTCCGGTTCAGATCGGAACCCCGCTCTGCCTTTTGGGCCGATCGGATGCGGGGGTATCCCCGGCCCGGCCGGGGCCGCGCGGTTAGAGCCGACGGCCGGCCGCCTGCGCGAACGGGGCCAGCTCCCGCATCAACTGGCGGAAGACGTCCGGCCTGAGCGACTGGATGCCGTCGCTCACGGCGATCTCCGGCCGCATGTGGACCTCGATCATCAGGCCGTCCGCGCCGCAGGCGATGCCGGCCTTGGCCATGGGCGCCACGTACTCCCAGTGGCCGGTGCCGTGGCTCGGGTCCACGATCACCGGCAGGTGGGTGAGCTTCTTGAGGACGGGGATCGCGTTCAGGTCGAGGGTGAAGCGCGTCGCCGTCTCGAAGGTCCGGATGCCCCGCTCGCAGAGGACCACGTTGTAGTTCCCCTCCGATAGGACGTACTCGGCCGCCATCAGGAACTCCTGGATCGTGGCAGACATTCCCCGCTTGAGCAGGACCGGCTTGCCGGCCTCGCCCACCCGCTTGAGTAGCGCGAAGTTCTGCATGTTACGCGCGCCGATCTGGAGCATGTCGGCGGTCTCGGCGATCATCTCAACGTCCTCCGGCTTGAGGACCTCGGTGACGATGGCGAGCCCCGTGGCCTCGCGGGCTTGCGCGAGCAGCCGCAGACCCTCCTTCCCCATGCCCTGGAAGGCGTAGGGAGAGGTGCGAGGCTTGAAGGCGCCGCCGCGCAGGATCGAGGCGCCGGCCTCCTTGGCGAGGAGGGCGAGCTGCATGACCATCTCCTCGCTTTCCACGCTGCACGGGCCGGCGATGATCGGGATGCGGTCGCTTCCGAACTCCGCATCCCCGACCTTCACCGTGCTTGCCGTGGATTTGAACTCCCGCCCGGCCAGCTTGAACGGCTGGAGGATCGGGACGACGCTCTCCACGCCCGGCATGACCTCCAGGGACTGGAGGCGGGCTTTTCCGCGCTCGTCGCCGACGGCGCCGATGACGGTGCGCTGGGTTCCCCAGATGACATGCGGCTGGTAGCCCAGCTCTTCGATGGTGCGGATGACGTCGTGCACCTGCTCTTTCGGGGTGCTGCCCTTCATGACGATGATCATGTGCGCTCTCCCTCGTGTGTGGCGGGTTGCTCGACCACCCTGGGGCCCAAAAAACCAAGGGCCACGAGGCGTCGCCTGCCCCGTGGCCCTTGGTGTCTGGATGCTGTCTGGTCTAGCTCATCCGTCGCCTCGAGCCGGCAGGGCAGACGCCCGCAAAGTAAAAATAAAACCAGGACCGGCTCGCAGAGACGTTGGACACTGTAAACTCTCCTTTGGTTAATGTTTCAAATTGGTACCATCGCAGCGGGATTCCGTCAAGCGCTTTGTCGTGTGACGGCCGCGCTCTGCGTGCCTCTGCCGGCGGGGCAGACCCGGATACAGCGTCCCATGCAGTCCGAGGTGGCCTGACTCTTCCGACAGGCCGCCCAGTCGGTGCGCGCCGCGGGGTCGAGCCAGAGGCGGTCTGTTTCGGCTTCGGGCAGCAGCCGGAGGGCGTGTGCCGGACACTCGTCGACGCACTTCTGACATCCGACGCCCTCGCATGTCTTGGCCGAGAGCAGCGGGGACGGCGCGAGCGCGACCGTGGTGATGACCGAGTTCCACCGGATCCGCGGGCCGTACCTGGCGGTGACGACGACGTTGTTCAGACCGAATTCCCCCAGCCCCGCCCGGACCGCGGCGTGGCGTTGCGAGAAGATGGCAGGGTAGCTCATCAAGTGCTCGGGCAGGCCCGCGTTGGTGGTGGGGAAGAAGAGCGACGGATAGCCCGCCTCCTCCAGATGGGTGGCCAGCCGGAGGGCGATGGCGCTGAGTTGATCGTTGATGATGTCATAGCCGGACTTCCTGTAGAACATGGTCCGGAGCGCCTCGATGCGAATCTCGGGCGGATAGAACTCGGACTCCCGGAGGAGGCTCGGCCACTCCATCACGCGGTCGAGGATTCGCATCCCGAAGATGAACACGCTCTGCGCACCCGGCAGCAAGTCCTGCGGGTGGTGTCCTCTCGGGGCGCCTGCGAACCGCTCCACCGGGGCCACGCCGGTCAGGCTCGCCCCGGCCCCCTTCGCCATCTCCGTGAGTGTCTGTGTCAGATCCATATCGCCTCCCTTGTCCTCTCTGCCGAGCTCGCTGCCTCAATTCTCGCCAGGTGCAAGATCCACCCCCGGCCAGGACGCGATCGGATCGATCGAGCGCACCACGTGCATTCCCGCGGCGGCAAACCGACGGAAGGCGGCGTCGGCCTCGGCGGTGAAGTCCGCCACCCCAGGGACCACGACCGGAGATGTGCAGTCCTCCAGGAGATAAACCTTCCGGGTCAGCGCCGGCTCGAGCGCCCGGATCTCCATGAGCAAGTCGTCGATCGTCCAGGCCACGCAGTGGCTCTTGGCCTGCCCCGCGATGATCACGAGGTCGAAACTCAGCCAGTGCTGGATGCGACCGGTGTCCCACTTGGCGAGCGGCTCGCCATCGGGTCCTTCCCGGACTTCCGGAGACAGGACCGAGTAATGTTCGGTCAGCGGGTCGCTCCCCTTGATCTCGAAGCGGGGCTGCGTCTTCCGCGCCACAGCGTGGAAGAAGAGGGCCTCTTCGACGGCCGATACCAGCGCGTGGCCGATCCCGCCCAGCATGGCGTGGTAGGGCCACACCATGAGTGGGTACTTGCCGCGCTGGGCCAGGGTCCGCACGTAGTGGGCGGCATGGCGCTGCAGCCACCCCGCGTCCCCCCCGGTCAGGCTGCCGGCCAGCGCCGGGCTGGCCTGCCAGCGGCCTGTCTCGACGTCCTCGGGGGTGATGACCGTGTGCGGCCTGGGATGCTCGCCGGCGGCGTTGATCCAGAAGAGGGAGTGGAAGATCTGCGCGGGGGTGTGCGTGTCCAGGGTAGGGACGATCTCGGTGATGGCGTCGAGGTTCCGATAGAGAAACTGGCAGAGCCGGAGGTTGTCCTCCACCGCCCCCAGGCCGGACTTGCCGGCGACGAAGAGCTCGTAACCGGGAATGCAGAAGGTGTTTTGACAGTCCACGATCACCAGACAAACCCGCAGAGCGTCGGCTGCGGCGGGAGAGATCCGGTGGCGCCTCCCCCAGACGTCGGCCTCGTCGGCCCGCTCCTGGTACGGCACTCGCCAGACCGTTCCCACCGCCTCCGGTTGAAAGTACGACGGAATGGGGAGCTGTCGCACGCCCACCCCCGTTTCTCTTTGCGCTCGCCCCGTCCGGTCTCGCGGACGGTCCCGGCTCAGGCGGTCCAGCCTGACGGTTTAAGGAAAAGCCAAACGCTGCCGTATCGCGGCCACCGCCTCGCGCGGGTTGGCCTCTCCGAAGATCGCCGAACCCGCCACCAGAATCGTGGCACCGGCCTGCGCCACCTCGCGGCAATTCTCCAGCGTGATGCCTCCGTCCACTTCCAGCTCGGGGGGAGCGGGTAGACGATCCAACCAGCGGCGCATCTCCACGATCTTCTTCAGAACGGAGGGAATAAAGGACTGCCCGCCGAAGCCGGGATTCACCGACATGAGGAGGATGAGATCGACCTGGTCCAGCACCTGCTCAACCGCATAGAGCGAGGTGGAGGGATTCAGCGCGACGCCGGCCTTCAGTCCCGCCTCCCGGATCTGCTGGATGATACGATGGAGGTGGGGGCAGACTTCCGGATGGACGGTGAGGTGGGCTGCCCCGGCCTTGGCGAAGGGGCCGATGAAGCGGTCGGGGTGCTGGATCATCAGGTGGACATCCAGTGGCAGACGGGTTCGCTTGTGGATCGCCTCGACCACCACGGGCCCGATCGTGAGGTTGGGGACGAAGTGGCCGTCCATCACGTCCACGTGGAGGAGGTCCGCCACCGGCTCGACCTTGGCGATCTCCTCCCCCAGCGCGGCGAAATCCGCCGAGAGCACCGAGGGTGCGATCTTGACCATGAGACCTCCTTGCCTGCGGCCTATTCCCCGATGGTGATCTGCACCTGTCCGCCGACCTTGACCGAGGCGCCGGGGGCCGGGTCCTGGGCCAGCACGTGTCCCTCCTTGGACGCCGCCTGCTGGAAGCTGATCCGGGCCTCGATCTGGAGCTCCTTAAGGAGATTGAGAGCCACGACCATCTCGCGGCCGCGGAGGTCGGGGAGGGTGACCAGCTCTTCCCAGGGACCCAGGCTCTGCAAGATGCGGACTGTCGCTCCCCGCGTGGCGGCCGCGCCGACGGGCGGATCCTGTGCGATGATCATGTCCCGGCTGTGGACGTCCGAGTGAATCGTCGCGATCTGCCCCAGATTGAGACCCGTCTCCGCCAGGATGCGGTTCGCCTGAGGCAGGGTGATGTCGGCCAGATTGGGGACGCTCAGCTGATCGGTCCCGCGGCTGAGGATCAGGCGCACCTCGCTCCCCAGCTTGACGCGCGCCCCGCCGGATGGACGCTGGCTGGAGACGTGGCCCTTCGGGATGTTTGCGCTGAACTCCTCGGCGACGACGCGGGGAGCGAGGCCGGCTTCCTTGAGCAGGGCGCCGGCGGCCACCGAATCCAGACCGACGGCGCGGGGCACCTCCACGCGGTCCTCTTCCATGGACCAGAGCATGGCGACGTACCCCGAGAGGACGGCTAGGGCCAGGAGCCCCATACAGACGGCGAAGCCCCGCACCAGCCGATAGAACCAGCCGCGGGCCGGAGCGGGTGCGGACGCACGGGTTGGGATCATGACGACCGCCGCAGACGCGCGACGAAGAAGCCGTCCGTGTCGTGCCGATGGGGCCAGGCGCGCAGGATCCCCTCGGCCAAAGGATCGCAGAAGGGCCGGAGCGCGGGTCCCGGCGCTTCCAGCGCGAAGTCCGAATGTGTGTCGAGAAACGCGCCGATCACCTCGTCCGTCTCCTCGGGCTCTAGGCTGCAAGTGCTGTAAACCAAGAGGCCCCCGTCGGCCACCGCCCCCGCCACTCCGGCAAGCAGCGCGCGCTGTAGAGCCGCCGCCTGCGCGAGGTCGCTCGGACGGCGACGCCACCTGATCTCGGGCCGACGCCGGATCGTTCCCAACCCGCTGCATGGGGCGTCCAGCAGCACCCGGGGAAATTGGCCGGCCCAGGCTTCCCCGGCGACGCGTGCATCGTAAAGCGTCGGCCGCACCCTGGCAAGCCCCAAGCGCAGGGCGGCAGCGGTGAGACGGCGGAGGGCCCGCGGGCTGCGATCCAGGGCGACGACCTCTCCCGTCCCGCCGACCGCCGCGGCGATGAGGGCGCTCTTCCCCCCTCCGCCGGCGCACGCGTCCAGGACGCGCTGGCCCGGCAGGGGGTCGAGCGCTAGGACCGGGAGCGCTCCGGCCTCATCCATGGGGAAGAATAACCCCCCGCCGAAGCCGGGAAGGTCGATAAGGCTTCCGGCCCCCCGCAGAGTGAAGATACCGGGGAAGAACCGGCCGGGGGTCACTTCGGCACCGCCCTTTGCGAGGAGTCGCCCGACTTCCTCTCCCTCCGCCTTCAGCCGGTTCGCCGCCAGTGTGAGGGGCGGGACGCGATTATTGGCTGTCATCAGCTCCCCGCCCTCGGCGGATCCGAGGCGGTCCAACCAGCGCGCCGCCAGCCAGGTCGGGTGAGAACCCACCCCACCCCAATAGGCGAGCGGGTCCTGAAGAGAGTCGGGCGGTTGGCGATCCTTCCCGCGCACCACGGCGCGGAGGACCGCGTTCACGTAACCGGCACTGCGCGCGGCGCCGATCTTCCTGGCAAGGGACACCGTCTCGTCCACCGCCGCGAAATCCGGGATCCGCGTGAGACAGGCGAGTTGGTATGTTCCCAGACGCAGGATCTGGTGGACGACGGGATCCAGCCGCGCCAGTGGCCGATCTAGGAGCGGCGCCAGGATCCAGTCAAGCTTCCCCCGCCAGCGCAAGACCCCGTAAACCAGCTCCGTCACCAGGGCGCGGTCGAGGAGCGACAAGGACGCGGCATGGAGACGGGCATCCAGCAGCAGGTTGGCGTAAGCGTCGGTGGCCTCCACCCGGAGCAGGATCTGGATGGCCACCAGGCGGGGATTGGTCTTGAGGGGGGCTCCCCTCTTGGCCCGCGCTGCGACTAGAGTGGCTCCCTTGGGGGGTGCGGTGGGAATCCTAGACACAGCGAGCCCCCGCGCGAAGATGCCGACCGCGCGCGAATTCGGCGCCGGTCATCCGCTGCTTGCCCTCCGGTTGGACTTCTCGTAGGACCACGGCCCCCGTCCCCGTTCCGACGACGACGCCGGTCTGATCCATTCGAAGGATCACCCCGGGGGGACCGGACTCGGCTGATGCCTCCGCCTTGAGGATTCGTATCCGCCGCCCATCCAGCAGGATCAGGTATGCCCCCGGGCTCGGTGAGAGGCCGCGGACGCGATTCACCAGCGCCACCGGATCCCCTCGGATCTCCAGGCGGCAGTCCTGGTCGCCCAGCTTGGGTGCCAGTGAGGCGCGAGACTCGTCCTGTGGGCTCCAGACCGCGCGCCCATCCGTCAGGATCGGCAGGGCATCGGTCAGAGCCTCGGCGCCGAGGACGGCCAGCCGATCGTGCACGCTCCCCGCGTCATCCGCCGGCGAGATCGGACAGACGCGCTGGAGCAGTATAGGTCCGGCGTCCATTCGGCGCTCCACGCGCATGATGGTGACGCCAGTCTCCGTCTCTCCCGCCATCACCGCCCGATGGATCGGGGCGGCGCCGCGATACTTCGGGAGGAGGGAGGCGTGCAGATTGATGCAACCGAGAGGAGGCAGTTCGCGGACCGGTCGTGGGAGAAACTGTCCAAATGCCACGACCAGGATGACGTCGGGCCGGGCCCCCCGGAGAGTTGCCAGGACGCCCGCGTCGCTCAGCCGCTCCGGTTGCGCCAGCGGAAGCGTCAGGCGTTCCGCCGCCAGCTTCACCGGCGAGGGGCGTAAGTCACGGCCGCGTCCGGCCGGCCGGTCAGGCTGTGTGACGACCAAGCTGAGCGTATGTCCGGCGTCCGCGAGTCGCGTGAGCGAGGGGACGGCGAAGGTCGGGCTGCCCATGAAGATGATGCGCATTAGTGCATATTATAGCACACTCCCGGGGGATTTGTAAGTTCCTCCCCCCCGCCTGGGCAGTCGGGCGCGGGTGCACTTCCGCGTGCCTGCGGGGTCTTGCAAGAGTATACTGCAACCCGCTCGGCGGGCTGTGGTATCGGAGGAGGGAGAGCGATGGGGATTCCAGCGGACACGCGGGACGCGTTACGGGTCTTGCAGCAGAGTTGGCGCCACGAGGTGGAAGCGGGGGCGACCTACCGGTTGTTGGCTGAACAGGAGCGGAATCCCCGACGCCGCGAGATTTTGCAAAAACTCGTGGCGGCGGAGGAGGCGCACGCCGGCCGGTGGGCGGGACGGATCAGAGAACTGGGCGGGACGGTGCCGGACGCCTCCACCGTGAAACCTGCCCTTGGCCTCACGCTGCAGGTGGCCAGTCCCGAGGTCGTCTACCGGAAGCTGGAGGCGATCGAGAGCCGCGGGCTGGCGGCTGACGAGGCGCTGGTCTCCGGTATGGACGCGGAGAGCCGGGCGATCCTGACGGAGATATCCGCCGACGACCGGGAGCACGCCACGATCCTGCGTGTCCTCGCCGGCCCACAGAGCCCACGTAGCGCCCTGGACCTCATCCTGAACAGGGAACGACACGTTAGCGGGGCCAACTGGGTAAGCGACGCCATCTACGGGGTGAACGACGGCCTCGGCGCCGTCTTTGGCATCGTGTCGGGGATGGCGGGCTACACCGGCGGGAGCGAGATTGTCCTGATCACGGGGCTGGCGGGAGCTCTGGCCAGCGCCTTGTCCATGGGCTCCAGCGCGTACCTGGCCGCGAAGTCGCAGCGCGAGGTCTATGAAGGGGAGATCGCCCGCGAGAAGGCGGAGATCGAGCAGAATCCGGAGGAGGAGCGGGAGGAACTGGAGCTCTTCTACCAGCTCAAGGGATTCACGGAGGAGGAGGCCCGGACGCTGGTGGGCCGGATCCGGGAGCGGCCGGAGCACTTCCTCAAGAGCCTGGTCCAGGAAGAGCTGGGGTTATCCGAGACGACCTTCCCCAACCCGTGGAAGTCTTGTCTCTCCTCCACCGTCTCCACCGCCGTCGGCGGCCTCATCCCCGTCATCCCTTTCTTCTTCACGCGAGGCACTCCCGCCGTGATCTGGGCGGCTCTCCTGAGCATCCTGGCCCACTTCGGCGTGGGGATCGCCAAGAGCTTGGTAACCACGCGTTCCTGGTGGATCAGCGGGTTGGAGATGACCCTGGTCGCCGTGATCGCCGGTGGGCTCACCTACGGCCTAGGTCTGGCCTTTGCCATCCATTAGCGCCCGCCTCCGCGCTCCCCGCGGCGGGTCGCCACTTGACAGCCCTGGAGGCGCCACCTAGACTGCCTCCGGGCCGCGCGACGACGACTCCCGCGCAAGACAAGAATGGATGGGATCATATGGGATCACTGAGCGAAGTCGAGTTCTTGTCGCTGCGGGATCAGGTTCGGAGGCTGGAGAGCCGCCAGCGAGATCTGCGCGCGCTGCTGGAGAGTCAGCAAGCCCTTGGCGTCTCCCTCGATCTCGATCAGATCCAGCGGACGATTGTCCGCCAGGCCTCTTTCCTATCCGGCGTAGGTGGGGTGCGGTTGTTCCTCCTGGACGATGTCTCCTCGAGGCTTCGGTGCTGCGAGGGAGACGAGCTCCCGCCGGACGAGTTGCGGAGGCTCGAATTCCTCATCGGAGAGTGTTTCTCAGAGCGGGCCGGCCCCCCCGATGGGCCGATCTCCGTTGCCGACGCCGGAACCGATTCCGCACCCGATCCCCCCTCACTCATGCTGGAGCTGGGCCAGGCCGCCTATCTCGGCCTTCTGGTCGCGCTGGGGGATCGACCGCTTGGCGTTTTGGCGTTTCCGATCCCCTCTTCCCGCGGCTACACGGGCGAGGAGATCGGCCTCTTCGGCGCGTTTGCCCGCCAGGCGGCCTTTGCCCTCCACCACGCTCGACACTACGCCACTGCCCGCCGGGAGCTGGCCGAGTGCCAGCGGGAGGAGGCGAGTATCCAATCCGCCCTCGCCGAGAGGGATCTGCTCCTACGCGAAATGCACCACCGAGTCAAGAACAACCTCCAGGTCGTCGCGAGTCTTCTCGACCTCCAAGCGGGGACCCTGCGGGACGCGTCGGCCCGCCAGGCGCTGCAGGAGAGCAAAGACCGCGTGCAATCGATGGCGCGAATTCACGAGTATCTCTACAAGTCCGCCGATCTCAGCCGGGTCGCCATGGATGACTATCTCCGGCACCTGACCACGGCGCTTCAACAGGCGCACAACGCCCAGCGCATCGATCTCTCGGTGCAGGTCGACGTGGGGCCGTTCGACGTCGAGCGGGCCATTCCCTGCGCGCTGATTGTGAACGAGCTCGTTTCCAACGCCTTCAAGCATGCCTTCCCGGCGGGCCGGACCGGAGAGGTGGTGGTGGCCCTGCAGAGCCGGGACGACCAGCACGTGCTCACGGTCCGGGATACCGGGGTGGGACTCCCGCCTCACACGGATCCGCAATCGGCCGATTCGCTGGGCTTGCGCCTGGTCGGGATGCTCGCGAAGCAGATCGGGGGGATGCTGCATCTGGCGAGCGAAGGGGGCGCCATCGCCCGGATTGCCTTTCCTGTCCGGCCGCACGAGAGGGATGCGACGTGACCCTCCGGGATCGAAAGCCCCCAAAGTGGACCCCGCGCGAGACAGGGGAGAACCGGATGGGACCGCAGAACAAGGCCGAGTTGCTCGCCGAGCTCACGGCGCTGCGGAGCCGGAGCGAGACATTCGAGCGTCGCCAGCGGGAGTTGACGGCCCTCTTAGAGGCCCAGCAGGCGATCACCTCGTCGCTCGATCTCGAAAAGAGCCTTCAGGCCATCGTGCGGCACGCGGCGGTCATCGAGGGCGAGGCCGGTGTGTGGCTGTTCGTCCTCGATCCGGAACGCCAAGTCCTGCTCTGCCGCGCGGCCACCCTGTTCACGCCGGAAGAGGTGGCGATTCTGACGCCCGCAGTCGGGCAGGGCTTGTCCGGCCTGGTAGCCTCGACGCGGCAGCCGTTGGCGGTGTCCGACATGCGCCAAGATCCCCGGGCGCTGTATCCGGATATTATCATCAAGTACACGCAGGTATCCTACCTTGGAATCCCAGTGATCTACGGGGATCGGCTCCTGGGCGTCCTCGCCTTTAGTTCGTCCCAGCCTCACACCTATACCCCCGACGCGGTTGTCCTCCTCACCACGTTCGCCACGCAGGCCGCCATCGTCATCGAGAACGCCCGGCTGCACGGAGCGGCGGTGCGCCGGGGGAAGGAACTGGAAGCCCTCCTGCGCGCGATACGCTCTGTGATGGGCGAGCTGGATTTGCAGCAGATCCTCGACCGGATCGTGACGGAAGCGGCTGTGATCACCGGCTGCCTGCACGTCAAGCTCCTGTTGGTGGATCACGCCAACGCGGTCCTCCAGGTGGGGGCGCTGCGGGGGACGACTCTTCCGGAGGAGTTTCGGATCCCCCTGGGGGCCGGTCTCTCCGGGAAGGTTGCCGCGACGGGGGAACCGCTCTTCGTGGTGGACCCCGGCGGTTCTTCGGACAACATCTTCGCCTCCATGGACACGCAGACGGGGGTGGCGAGCTATCTTGGTCTTCCCATCAAGAGCGGCGACCGGGTGCTGGGTGTGCTCACCTTCAATGCTACCGACCCGCACCGTTACAGCACGGAAGAGCTGGCCTATCTCGCATCGTTCGCCGATTATGCGGCCATCGCCATCGAGAAGGCGCGACTCTTCCAGGAGCTGAACGAGTCCTACCTGTATCTCCAGGTCGCCCAGGACGAGCTGATCCGAACCGAGAAGCTCCGAGCCTTGGGGCAGATGAGTGCCGGTATCGCCCATGATCTGAACAACACGCTGGCGGCCATCCTGGGACAGGTGGAACTACTCGGTCTGCGGACAAAAGACCCGGAGGTCCAAGAGACCCTCCGGATCCTGGAGATGGCCGCGACCGATGGGGCGCAGGTTGTCCATCGCCTGCAAGACTTCGCCCGGCAGCGGGAACGGTCACCGCTCACCTCGGTCGATCTGGCCCAGGTCGTCACCGAGGCGCTGGAGATTACGCGTGCCCGCTGGCGGGACGAACTCCAGCGACATGGACGGGTCATCGATATCCGGCTGCAGCTTGTGGGGATTCCCCCGATACTCGGCTACGCCCCGGAGGTGCGGGAAGTCCTGACAAACCTCATCCTGAACGCGGTGGACGCCATGCCCAAAGGGGGGGCACTCAGCTTCACAGCGCGGGAGGCGGGTGGCGGACAATCTGGCGATCAGGCCGTTGGGCAATTCGGGAACGGACACGAAGCCGATTCTCGCTCCGCTCTTCGTGATCACCCAGTCGCTGATTTGCCAAGTTGCCCTGCTGCTGCATGGGTGGAATTGTTGGTCACGGACACCGGCATCGGGATGTCGGAGGATGTCCGCAAGCGGATCTTCGATCCCTTCTTCACCACGAAGGGGAGGCGGGGGACCGGCATGGGGCTTTCCGTCGTGTATGGGATCATGGAGCGACATGGGGGGCACGTCGTGGTGCGAAGCACGCGGGGGCAGGGGACCAGCGTGACGCTGCGCTTTCAGAAGGCACAAGAGCACCTCGCGGAGGAAGGGGCGACGCGGCAGGGGGCCTTGGTGTCGGCCCCCAGGCGGCTCCTCGTGGTAGACGACGACCCGACGGTCCGCACCACCTTGGCGAGCATGCTCCGGGCCGCGGGACATCTCGTCACCGAGGCCGAAGGGGGAGCCGCCGGGATCGGCTTACTGGGAAAGGTCTCCGTGGACTTGGTGCTCACGGATCTGGGGATGCCGGACGTGACGGGCTGGGATGTGGCGCAGGCGGTCAAGCTCCAGACCCCCAAGGTGCCTGTCGTCCTCCTGACCGGCTGGGGGGAGCAGGGGGCGGAGGAACCTCCTGCCGCGGAACTCATAGACCGCGTGCTGGGGAAGCCGGTTCGACTGCAGGATCTTCTCGCCGTGATCGAGGAGCTGACACGACAGGCGGAATGAAGAGGCATTCCATCGGCAGGCTGTCCCGACAGGTGTGGCCAATTCTCCACCGGCATCGGCGGCACTTCGAGCTCGGCGTCGCGGCCCTCCTTTTCACCGATGCCATGCACCTCTTGATTCCCTGGTTCGCCCGTCTCGCGCTGGACAACCTCGATCCGCGCCACGGCGGCCAGCGGTCCCTCCTCTTCTATCCCGCGCTGATCGCCGGAGCCGCCTGTGCCCAAGGCGTCTTTCGGTACTTCTGGCGGACGAACGTGTTCGGCTTCTCCCGCCACATCGAGTGGGATCTCCGGAACCAGCTCTTCGCCCATCTCCAGCGGCTCCCGCTGGCCTATTTCCACCGCATGAAGACCGGCGAGCTGATGTCCCGCCTCACCAACGACCTTGCCTCGGTGCGGGAGATGTTGGGCATCGGGGCGGTGGCGGCGCTGGACGGGGTCGTGCTGATCTTGGCGACACTGCCGCTCCTCGTCGCCATCGACCCATGGCTCACCCTCTGGTCGCTCCTCTCCCTGCCGGGGATCACCTGCCTCGTGCTCCTATTCGGGAATCGCATCCATCGGGGATACCGGGAGGTTCAGCAGTTCTTGGGACAGGTGAGCATCTTCGTCCAAGAGAGCCTGGCGGGCATCCGGGTCGTCCAGGCATATGCCCAGGAGGAGAACCGGCGCGCACGGTTCGGGGAGCTGAGCGTCGAGTACATGCGCAAGAATCTGGTCACGGCGCGCTTGAGCGGCGTGCTCTGGCCCCTCATGTCCGTGTTTTCGGGCCTCGCTGCCGCGGTGGTCCT
>Ga0182017_10002506_pt1 | contig 13900 bp, 10 predicted proteins | sample 712E3DmetaG_FD_120492 | JGI IMG/M metagenome (GOLD analysis project Ga0182017, IMG submission 120492) | Permafrost microbial communities from Stordalen Mire, Sweden - 712E3D metaG | ecosystem: Environmental > Terrestrial > Soil > Wetlands > Permafrost | place: Sweden: Stordalen | collected... | reverse complement strand
CTCACCGGGGGCATCGGCACCGGAAAATCTACCGTGGCGCGCATGATCCGCGAGCTGGGCGTGCCGGTCATCGACGCCGACCTCTTGGCCCGGCAGGTGGTGGAGCCGGGCCAGCCGGCCCACGCCGAGATCGCGGCCGCCTGGCCCGAGGTCATCGAGCAAGGCGGCGGCATCGATCGCAAGAGGCTGGCGGAGCACATCTTCGCCGACCCAGCCAGCCGCACGCGTCTGGAGGCCATCACCCACCCGCGCATCACGGAACGGGCGCTGGAGCAAGCCGATCAGTTCCGACGCCAGGGATTACAAGTCGCATTTCTCGAGGCTGCCCTGCTGGTCGAGACCGGCCTGCACCGCCGCCTGGACGGCCTGGTGCTCGTGGTGGCCAGCGAAGAACAACAGGTGAGTCGGGTGATGGCCCGCGATGGCTGCAGCCGCAGTCAAGCCCTGGCGCGGTTGCACGCCCAGCTTCCCCTGGAAGAGGAGCGTCGGGCTGCCAGCGACATCATCGACAACTCAGGTGACGAAGCCACCACGCAGCGCCAGGTGGAGACGCTGGTGCGCCGCCTTTTGGGAATGAGGTAGAGCGCGCAGAATTTGCGCCGCTGCACTCGGATGATTGTCCAGATTGACAGCATGCACTTCACGGTAAAGGACAGCTCGCGGTGACGTACTTCTCCAATAAGGCACTCGTCTTCGGCGCTGTCGTGTTGGGCGTGCTGCTCGGCCTCGGCCTTTTCACCTTCATCTATGCCGAGGGTTTCTCCTATTTCACCACCGATCCCAAGGCTTGCGCCAACTGCCACATCATGAATTCGGAATACGATTCGTGGGTGAAGTCGAGTCATCACATCGCCGCCACCTGCGTGGACTGCCATCTGCCCCACAGCCTGATCCCCAAACTCGCCGCCAAGGCGCTCAACGGCTACCACCATTCCAAAGGCTTCACCTTCCAGGACTTTCACGAGCCCATCATGATCAAGCCGCACAATGCGCGCATCCTGCAGCAGGCCTGCCTGGGTTGCCACGGCGGTCTGGTCCACGACATCGTCGCGGGCAGCACCACCGACGCCCATGCGGTCAAGTGCGTACACTGCCACAGCTCGGTTGGCCACGGACCTTTGCGCTGACCGCGGAAATGCCACGGACCTATTCCATCAGGTGAAAATATGACCGCCGAAAATTCCAAGACAGACGCGCCCCAGTCACGCCGGCCCAAGATCGCGCTCCTTTTCGCGCTGGCGATTGTTTCGGCTGGCTGCACCGCAGTGATTGCCGGTCTGCTCGTGAACATCTTCCAGCGCAAGCAAGAGGCCAAGAATCCCTACCTGCGCTTCGTGGACGTCAGCAATGACACCACTGATCCGGCCGAGTGGGGCAAGAACTGGCCGCGCGAGTACGACGGCTACCTGCGCACGGTCTTGCCAACGCGCACGAAGTACGGCGGCGGCGCGCCCTCGGAAGGCATGCTGCCGCCCGAGAAGGCGGAGAAGAATCCGTGGCTCACGCGCATGTTCGCGGGCTACGCCTTTGCCATCGATTACCGCGACCGACGCGGCCACGCCAATATGCTAGCGGATCAGGAAGGCACCAAACGCACCAAGGAGAGAAAGCAGCCTGGTTCATGTTTGCACTGCCACGCTTCAGTGATTCCGCTCTACCGCCAGACCGGCGCCGAGATCGTGCCCACTGGATCGCCGGGCGAGCAGTTGCAAAAAGGCTTCGAGGCCATCGGCAGGCTGGACTATTGGGAGGCCAACGCCAAACTGGAAAAATCGGGCCACAAGCATCCGGTTTCCTGCGTCGATTGCCACGATCCCAAAAGCATGCAGCTACGTGTGACGCGGCCTGGGTTCATCAATGGCATCAAGGCGCTCAAGGCCCACGAGGGCATCGCTGACTACGACCCCAATCGCGATGCCACCCGGCAAGAGATGCGATCCTTTGTTTGCGGCCAATGCCACGTCGAGTACTACTGTGGTCCCAAGACCACGCTGTTCTACCCGTGGATCGAAGGCCTCAAGGTCGAGGAGATCGAATCGTACTACGACAAGTACAAATTCGACGACGGCCACCGCTTCTACGACTGGAAACACGCAGAAACCGGGGCCGAGGTGCTCAAGGCCCAGCATCCCGAGTTTGAAGTCTGGAGCCAAGGCACGCACGGCAAGGTGGGCGTGGCCTGCGCCGACTGCCACATGCCCTACATGCGCGAGGGCGCGCTCAAGGTTTCCGATCACTGGGTGCGCTCGCCGCTCACCAACGTCAACCGCGCCTGCCAGCAGTGCCACCACTATCCCGAGCAGGAGATCTTGAAGCGGGTGGAGACCATCCAGGATCGCCACTACGCCTTGCTGACCCGCACCGGCAACGCGTTGGTCGACATGCTCGACGCAATCAAGGCGGCCAAGCAAGCCAATGCCACCGAGGCGCAACTCGCTCCTATCCTGGAACTCCAGCGCCAGGCCCAATGGCGCCTCGACTTCGTGGCCGCCGAGAATTCTATGGGCTTCCATGCCCCGCAGGAACTGGCGCGTATTTTGGGCGAATCCATCGACATGTCCCGCCAGGCCCAATTGGCCGCGACCAGTTTGAAAGTGACCCCGGCGCACGCAGCGCCGGCTGGCGCGAAGTAGTCGAGTCCTCGGCCCACGGATCTACGGGGTCGTCCCGTACTTGCTGCGGAGTTCGGATATCTGCCTGGGCACTTGCACCCGGAACTGGCTCTGTTTGTCGCCCCTGTGCGTCATGGCGGGGTTCTCAGGTCCGCGCAAGAACGCAGTGGACGTCGGGCCAGAGCGGGCCAAGAATTGGGGCAGACGCCATGACCTTCCAAGACAGAATCGTTCGCGATCCGGGGATTTGCGGTGGACAGCCCGTTGTGCGAGGGACGCGCGTGCTGGTGCGGACCATCCTTGGCTACCTCGCGCATGGTGAGACTGCGGCCACGATCTTGGCCGACTTTCCCAGCGTGACCGAGGAGGATGTGCGCGTGGTTGTTGCCTTTGCTGCGGCCTCCGCCAGTGAGGATCTGCCCGCCCCGACCCCGGCTCCCCACGAGGTCAAGGTCGCGTGAAGATCACCTACTTCTGTCGTGCGCTGGCGGTCGTGCGCAGGCGGAGAGCATTCAGGCGAATGAACCCGCCGGCGTCGCGCTGGTCGTAGGCGCCGTGATCGTCCTCGAAGGTGACGACGTCCGCGCGGTACAGGGACTTGGGCGCCTTGCGACCGATGAGCGTCAGGCTGCCCTTGAAAAGTCGCAGCCGGGCCGTGCCGGTGACCGGCTGGTTGACGTCGTCGACCAGCTTCTGCAAGGCTTCGCGCTCCGGTGAGAACCAGAAGCCTCGGTACACCAAGGTCGCGTACTCGACGGCCAGGGTGTCGCGCAGCCGCATGGCCTCGCGATCCATGGTCAGCGAGGCGACCCCACGGTGGGCCTTGTACAGCAGGGTTCCCCCCGGCGTCTCGTACACGCCGCGGCTCTTCATGCCCACGAAGCGGTCTTCCACCACATCCGCGCGGCCGACTCCGTGCTCGCCCGCGATCTTGTTCAATTCGGTCAGCAGCGCGGCAGGCGTCAGCGGCTTGCCGTCCACCGCGACTGGCGTTCCTCGCTCAAAGGAGATCGCCACTTCACGCGCCTGATCCGGGGCCCGTCGCGGATCCACGGTGCGCTGGAATATCTCGGCCGGCGGCTCGGCATCCGGGTCTTCCAGGATGCCGCCCTCGTAGCTGGTGTGCAGCAGGTTGCGGTCGATGGAATAGGGCTTGGCCGTGCTGGCCTCGACGGGAATGTTGTGTGACTGGGCAAACGCGATCATCTCCGAGCGCGACTTGAAGTCCCACTCGCGCCAGGGTGCGATGATCTTCACCGACGGGTTGAACCAGTAGGCGCCCAGTTCGAAGCGCACCTGATCGTTGCCCTTGCCGGTGGCGCCGTGGGCGATGACGTTGGTGTTCTCCTGGGCCGCGACTTCCATCAGGCCGCGGGTGATGCAGGGGCGAGCCAGAGACGTGCCCAGGTAATATTCGCCCTGGTAGAGAGCTGCCGCGCGCACCGCAGGGAACACGAAATCGCGCACGAACTCCTCGCGCTGGTCGAAAACGTGGCAGGCCACCACGCCACAGCGCAAGGCTTTGGCACGTGCGGCTTCCAGGTCTTCCTGCTGCCCGACGTCCGAGCAGAAGGCAACGATTTCGGCGTGGTACTTTTCCTGCAGCCAGCCAATGGCCACAGAGGTGTCGAGTCCTCCCGAGTATGCGAGAACGATCTTCATGCGCGGACGACTACCAGAGTCGCCGAAAAACGTCCAGGGCCTGCTATCTCGCGGAGCGCGATCAAGTACGTTGTTGGCTAGCTCTTCCACCACAGAGAGCACAGAGAACACAGAGTTCGGAAAGAAAGAAGGGGTTCGGAACGGACAGAACCCAACCCTTCCCCTTCCGGTCTGGCTCTGCGACGTCTGTGCTCTCTGTGGTGAAAAAGCTAACCCAAAGGCACCATGTCCACCACCTGAGCCCGCCGCAGGGCCGATATCAGGCGCAGGGCATCGAATCGCGGCATGCCCGCGACGTCGAGCAATTCCCCCACGCTGAGCGTGCCGTCCATGCGCGACATCAGGAAGGCTGCGCGGTGATCGAAGCCATGCGCATCCAACGCCTCCGAGGGAATAGCGCGAATGGGTGCACTCTTCATGTCGCCGATGCAGGCGCAGAAGGCGCGTTCAAACAGTAGACGCCTGGAATCGACGATGCCGATAACCTCGGGCGAGCGGGCCTGCTCGCTCAATTGCAGCGCAAGCTCGGCAACCAGGGCAGCCCGGTCGGCGTGGCCTTCGAGGAGCGCGGCTCGACACTCTTCCAGCAAGCCGCGCGCGCTGGCCTGCAGATTGTCGACGTGAATGGGCAGATCCTTCCAGGTGTCGGCTGGCCCCTGCGCGTTCTTGCCAGGCTCCGCCCCTTCCCCAGTTCCGGCCAGCACGCGCCTGGTGTCGATCTGGGCCCACTCACCGTCGGGCGGCGGCGTGGGGAAACTGCCGCTGCTCGGCTCATCCGCCTCGACCGCGGTCAGGCTGGCCAGAAAACCGGGAATGGGTGACTCCAGCGTGGCGCCGTGCACGTGTACGACCGGGCGCGCGTCGCGCTCCCTCATCCGCTTGCGCGCAAACTCGAGCAGGCTGGTAGCCCGCGAATCGTCGGGCGCCAGCTGCGCCGCCTTTTCCCAGGCCAGCGCAGCCTCACGGAATCGGCCGCGTGCGTAGTCCTCCAGTCCTCGCTGGGTCAGCGCGCGCGCTTCCTGCAACACATCCTGCGCCACGACTGCCTCACGGAGGCCGAAGGCGCGCGCTGTCCACCACTCCATGGAACATGTTCAAGGTGCGGACCAGCGGCTCCGACACCTGTTCCAGCGCGCTGGCATCGCGTCGCTCAACCGCAGCGCGCGCATCGTCGAGGATGAGACGCACATTGTCCAGGCTATCCTGACCGAAGGGAGTCCCCGACAGCACCTCCTCGACCTTGGGCAGAAGCGTCTCGGCTTCGTGCACCAGCTTCTCGATGCGCTGGCGCTCCTTCTCCACTCCCGCCTCGGTCCGGCTGGAAACCAGGAACTCCTGGTTCTCGGCGGTCATGCGCTCGATCTCGGCATCGGTCAGCCCGCTGGTGGCGGTGACCGTGATGTGTTGCTCGGTGCCGGTTTCCATGTCCTGCGCGGCCACGCCCACGATGCCGTCAGCCGAGATTTCGAAAGTGACATCCACCTCCACCTCGCCCTTGGGAGCTTTGCGCAGGCCGGAAAGGACGAACTCACCCAGCAATTCGTTCTCCTCGGCCCGATCGGCTTCTCCCTGGAAGACCACGATTTTCACCGACGTCTGATCGTCGCGGACCGTGGTGAAGACGTGGCTCTTCGAGGTGGGCACCGTGGTGTTGCGGTCGATGAGGCGGTGGAAGTAGCCGCCTGCCACCATGATCCCCAGCGAGTGCGGGGTGACGTCGAGCAGAAGCATGTCAGGCGCCGCCGCGGCGTCGATCAGCGCAGCGCCCTGGATGGCGGCGCCCATGGCCACCACCTCGTCTGGGTGCACCCCCTTGCACGGCTCGCGCGCGAAGAACTCGGCCACCAGCTCTTGCACTTTCGGCATGCGGGTCATGCCACCCACCAGGACCACCTCGGCCAGATCCTGCGGCTTGATGCCCGCATCTTCCATGGTCAGCCGGCAGATCTGTATGGTCCGCTCGGTCAGATCCAGGGTCAACTCCTCCAGCTTGCCGCGCGTGACCACCCGATGCAGGTGGTAAGCTTGGTTCTTGCCGGTCGAGATGATGAAGGGAAGGTTGATCTCGGTTTCGCGCACCGACGAGAGTTCGCATTTGGCCTTCTCGGCCGCGTCCTTGAGTCGCTGCAAGGCCATGGTGTCGCTGCGCAGGTCGACCTTGTGTTCCTTGGCAAAACCCTGGACCAACCAGTCGACCAGCCGCTTGTCGTAGTCCTCGCCGCCCAGGAAGGTGTCGCCCGCGGTGGCTACCACCTCGAACACGCCGTTGTTGATGTCGAGCAGCGAAACATCGAAGGTGCCGCCGCCCAGGTCGAACACGGCGATCTTGCCCTCCACGTCCCGGCCAAAGCCATAGGCCAGGGCCGCCGCGGTGGGCTCGTTGATGATGCGAATGACATCCAGGCCGGCGATGTGCCCCGCGTCCTTGGTGGCCTGGCGCTGGCCATCGTTGAAATACGCAGGGACTGTGACCACCGCTTTGCTGACCGTCTGTCCGAGAAACTCCTCGGCGATGGCGCGCATCTCCTGCAGGACGTAGGCGGAAACCTCGGGCGGCGAAAGAAGCTGATCGCGCAGCTTGATGCGCACGTCTTGGTGGGGGCCCTCGCAGATGCCATAGGGCACGGCCGCCTTCACCGCCTGCACGGCTGGCGATGTCCACGGCCGCCCGATGAGTCGCTTGACCGCATAGGCGGTATTCTCGGCATTGGTGACCCCTTGGCGCTTTGCAATGTGGCCGACCAGGCGCTTGCCTGTCTCGGACATCGCCACCACCGAGGGAGTGGTCTTGTACCCGCCGCGATTGGCGATAACCGTGGCGCTGATTCCTTCCAGAACAGCGACGCACGAGTTGGTCGTTCCTAGATCTATGCCGATTACCTTCTCAGCCATGGGCTTGTACGGGAGGCGCGAAATAGCCCCGGAAACAACGGTATCATGGCTGCCCTGTCGCCGCTACGTCACGGACACGTCACGAAGGCACTAGCGCTTTGCGATGGAAAACCTATGTATCGTCCTACTCCGGTAGGTTTCGCTTGGGCGCAACACGGTCGACGGAAACTCGGCCTGGTTGGGTGAGTTGGGATAGTGCTGGGTTTCCAGACAGAGGCCGTAGCAGGGCCGGTAGACCTTCCCTTGTTTCCCCCTGATGGTGCCGTCGAGCCAGCCGCCGCCGTAGAACTGGATCCCCGGCTCGGTCGTAAGGATTTCCATCACCCGACCACTTCTTGGTCCCATCAGGCGCGCGGCCAGAGACAACCCTTCCCGGTTTCGCCTGAGGATCCAGTTGTGGTCGTAGCCGTGGCCGATCGCGAGCTGCGGATCCTTGGATCCAAGGTCAGTGCCGATGGCCTTGGGCCGCGTGAAATCCATAGGCGTGCCCTTGACCGCACACACCTCCCCGGTGGGAATGAGGCCGCTGTCAACCGGCGTGAAGGAGTCCGCGTCGATGGTTAGCAGATGACCGAGGGTGTCGGCTTCGGCACCGTCGAGGTTGAAGTAGCTGTGGTGGGTGAGGTTGACCACCGTGGCTTTGTCGGTAGTGGCCCGGTAGTCGACGATGAACTCATCTTGATCGGACAGGGTGTAGCTGACGAAAACCGAGAGTGCGCCTGGATAGCCCTCCTCGCCGTCCGGGCTTAGATACTGCAGCTGCAGGCCCACACGATCTTCTTCATGGGAACCCTGAGAGGGTTCGCTCTGCCCTTCGGCCCCTTCACGCCCTGCACCCACCTCGCTCGCTGACGCTCGGCCTCGCCAAACCCTCCCGCGATGGTGCGCCGCCGGCATAGCCGGCGGGCTCCCCACGCGGCCTAATGGCTTGGCCGACCAGACCACTTTGTCGAACCCGATCCTGCCACCGTGCAAGTGGTTCTCGCCGTCGTTCTTGGCCAGCGAATATGTCTGGCCGTCGAGCTTGAATTCGCCCTTGGCGATGCGGTTGCCGTAACGTCCAACCAGGCAGCCGAAGTACGGGCTCTTCGCCACGTACTCGGCCAAGGTGTCGTAACCGAGCACGACGTCGCCCAGCTTGCCCTCGCGATCGGGAACCAGCAGCGACACCACGATCCCGCCGTAGTTGGTGATCGCCGCGCTCAGGCCGTGGCGGTTGGTCAGACGGTAGAGATCCACCGCAGTGCCATCCGGCGCCCTACCAAAGGGCACGCACTCGATGTTGGGCTTGCGGCCCGGCTGGACGGGCTCTGTGTCGTTCATTCGTCTTCCTCTCTTGGCCTGGCAAAAAAGGGCTTCCGCGATTGTTTCTAGCAGATTTCAAAGGCGTGCTCGCCGGTTCGCGGCCCCTGCTTGCGCTTCCGGCTTGGCGACAGGCCGGGGCCAAGTAGAATCGGTCCGTGCTTGCAAGATCACCCTTCAAGGTCGGCCTGGTTCAGTTGGCCATGTCGCCTGAGCCCGAGGCGAATCTCAATCTGGCCTGCGCGAGAATTCGAGAGGCAGCCGCGCAGGGCGCCCAGGTGGTGTGCTTGCCCGAGCTCTTCCGCTCGCCCTACTTCTGCCAGACCGAGGACGCGGCCAACTTTGCCCTGGCCGAAAGGATCCCCGGGCCCAGCACCGAGGCGATCGGCGCGGTGGCCCGCCAGGCCGGCGTGATCGTCATCGCAACCCTGTTCGAGCGGCGCGCGCCCGGTCTGTACCACAACACAGCGGCGGTGATCGGTGCCAACGGCGAGGTGGTGGGTCTGTACCGCAAGATGCACATCCCCGACGACCCCGGCTACTACGAAAAGTTCTATTTCACCCCTGGCGACCTCGGCTTCAGCGCATTCGAGACATTCCTCGGCCGGCTGGGCATCCTCATTTGCTGGGACCAGTGGTATCCCGAAGCCGCCCGCCTGGTTGCCATGGCCGGCGCCGATATCATTTTCTATCCCACGGCTATTGGCTGGCACCCACAGGAAAAGGCGGCCAACGGTGCGGCCCAGCGCGATGCTTGGCGCACGGTCCAGCGCGGGCACGCCATCGCCAACGGTCTTTACGTCGCCGCGGTCAACCGGGTGGGCCTCGAAACGCCGGCTGGCCCGCCTGGCCTGGAATTCTGGGGCACAAGTTTCCTCGCTGACCCGTTCGGCGTGGTGCTGGCCGAAGCGCCTGTCGATCGCGCAGAGACTTTGATTGCCACGGTCGACCCCGCCCGCATCGAGGAGGTGCGCCAGGGCTGGCCCTTCCTGCGCGACCGCCGCATCGACGCCTACGCCGGCATCGAGCGGCGCTTTCTCGATACCAGAAAAGCGTAGGGGCACCCCGGCGACTTGATTCCTCGTCCCTGCAATCATGGCTAGCTTTTTTCACCACAGAGAGCACAGAGAACGCAGAGCCTCGGAAGGGAATGGGTTCGGATCGGCTCGACCCCTTTTCTTTTCCGCTCCGGCCTCTGTGGCCTCTGTGATCTCTGTGGTGAAACAGCTAGCTTGCATCCTTCACGGTCTTCAGCCTGCGCCACAGGGTGGCTTGGCTGATGCCCAGCACGGCGGCGGCACGGGTGCGGTTGCCGCCTGACTCGGCCAGCACCGCGCGGATATGTTCGCTCTCGACTTGCTCGAGCGAACGCTGGCCCTGGCCTGGCCCAGGGCGCGCCCCGGCGCTCAGCACGACATTGGACGGCAGAAGCTCGGGCGTGATGGAGCCGCTGCGTGAGAGCACAGCGGCGTGCTCGATGGCGTTTTCCAGCTCGCGCACGTTGCCGGGCCAGGCATAGGCTGAAAGCGGGTCGATGGCGGTGGCGGCCAGGCGCAGCTTGGGCATCTTCAGCTTCACCCGCAGTCGCTCCACAAAGAAGCGCGCCAGCGGCAAAATGTCTTCCTTGCGCTCGCGCAGCGGGGGAATCGCGATCTCGATGACCCGCAAGCGATAGTAAAGGTCCTCGCGGAACGCGCCCTGGCGCATGGCCTCGGCCAGATCGCGGTTGGTGGCGGCCAGGATGCGCACGTCGATCTTGCGCGTGCGGCTCTCGCCCACGCGCCGGATTTCGCGTTCCTGCAGCACGCGCAGCAGCTTGACCTGCAAGGCGTGGGAGATCTCGCCGATCTCGTCGAGGAAAAGCGTTCCGCCCGCGGCTGCCTCAAACAGCCCCGCGTGATCGGAGGTGGCGCCGGTGAACGCGCCCGCCTTGTGGCCGAACAGCTCCGAGTCCAGCAGGGTTTCCGGCAGCGCCCCGCAGTTGATGCCCAGAAAGGGTCCCCGGCTGCGTTGCGAGCGCGCGTGAACCAAACGCGCCACCACTTCCTTGCCCACGCCGCTCTCGCCCGTGATGAGCACCGATGAATCAAAGGGCGCAATACGGGTGGCCAGGTCAAGCACGGCGGTGAAGGCTTTGCTTCGCACTTCAACCAGCGGGGGCCGCTCCAGCGTGGTCAGCCGCTCGGTGCTGCGCTTCAATTCCCGCATCACCCGATGCAGTTCCTCGGTCAGGCTTTGGATCTTCCCCTTGATGTCGGCAGCCTGAAAAAAGGGCAGGTGCGGGTTGATGGCTGCGCCCCACGATGCGCGGTCCTTGCCCATGGCGGTGCACACGCGCTCGCCCGTCGCGCGACAGCTATGCTCGACGAAGTACACGTCGTGCCCGAGTGCAAACGACATGAAGCCGCTGGCGTAGCCGGCCAACATCCAACACGACGGGTGCGACGCACGACCAAACACCGCCACATGCTCCTCGGCCTCGGCCGAGTGGTGCCAGGCCACGTCCATCTCGAAGTGGCCGGCGACTGGATCAACATCCAATTTCTTTGTCACCCAGCGTGCCACACCCTGCAAGGCGTGTAAGCGTGGCCCGGCCTTGATCAGGTCAATGACATTGTCCCACTTGAACACGCGGCGCATGGCCGCGGCATCGGCCTGACCCCAGAAGTAGGCGAAGCGGGTCAGGATGCGCCGGGCCTGCCCGGGCCCGACCATTTCAAAGAGATCCTTGCGGAACTGGGCGAAGGCGTCGGTGCTGTGCAGAACCAGTCGGCGGCCCTGGAAGTCGATGACTCCATCGCGGAACTCCAGCAGCTCGTCCAGCTTCAGGTCTTCGACTCGCATGATGCACCCAGTATTTCAATCTGAAACGATAGTTTTGCAAGTTGAAATGCTGGGAGGGGCGCGAGGAACGACAAAAGCAGGAAAGACGCCATCGGCACGGCGCTTGCTCTGTGAAGCAGCAGAACATCAACCAAGAGCGACGAATCGATCGAAGGAGACGCACCATGTACGATCTGTTGAAAGGCAAGTTGGAAGGTTTGCAGGGCGAGCTGATGGCGTTTGCGCAGGCTCTTTTGCGCACGCGCAGTTTGACCCGGGATGAGTCGAGTGCTGCGGCGCTGGTGGAGAAGCAGATGCGCGCTCTCGACTTCGACACGGTCACCACCGATGGCTTCGGCAACGTGGTGGGCGTGTTGCACGGAGTGGAGGACGGTCCCAATCTGCTCTTGGCCAGTCACATGGATACCGTCGAGCCTGGCGACGAGGCGGGCTGGCCGGGCTCGCCCTGGAGTGGCCGCATCGAGGACGGCCGGTTGTACGGTCTGGGCGCGGCCGACTGCAAGGGCGGACTGGCCGCGCAGGTCTTTGCCGCCGGGTTGCTCAAGCGCAGTCTTTTGCCTTTGCGAGGAAACCTGATCGTGGCCGCCACCGTGGCCGAGGAGAACGGCATCTCCATCGGGATGCGCGGACTGATTGAATTCACCTTGAAGGAGATGGGGCTGCGGCCGGAATACGCCATTCTCGGCGAGCCGACCGACCTGGGCCTGTACTACGGCCACGACGGCCGCGCCGAACTGGACATCCGCCTGCGCAGCAACAACCCGTTTCACGTGGCCGACGCGGCCGAGCTGGTGTCGAGCGGAATGGGTGACATCGATCCGGCAGCGGCGGTGCAAGCCATGCTCATGGGCAAGCCGCACTTCGAAGACAGCCATGGTTTCCGTTGTGCCACCATTTCCGTGGAACGCCGCCTCGGCCTGGAAGAAGCCGTCGACGGCATGGTGGGTCGCATGCGCCACGAGGCCGAGCGACTGGCGCAACTCGCCGGTGCGGTCGAGGTGGACGTGGCCGTGCGCGAGCGGTCCGAGACTATGCCATCGGGCCTGGTCATGCAGGTCAAGCGAGTCACCCACGCCTGGAGCACCGATCCCTTCAGCCCGTTGCTCTCGCGCGCTCGCCAGGCGCTGGCTGCGACTGGATGCGTGGTTCGACCGGGTAAATGGAAGCTGTCGCGGCTGGGCATGGGCACCTCCGGCAGCGTTTTGTCCAACGAATTTCACATCCCGACCATCGGCTACGGCCCAGGTCGCGAGGAAGAGGCGCACAGCCAGAACGAATCGGTGGAGATCGCCAAAATAGTGGAGTGCACCTACGGAACCGCGGCCATGGCCCATGGCCTGGTGGGAATCCCGGTCTTTGGGTGGATTCCGGACGAAATCTGATCCGACACCAAGGAAACGCCATGCGCATCATCGTATTCAACTGCGGAAGCTCGTCGCTCAAGTACCGGCTGATCGAAATGCCGGGCGAGAAAGAGCTGGCGGGTGGGGAGGCTGAACGGGTCGGTCCCAAAACCGCCGAGTCGGCTCGCATTCACCACCAGGTGGCCGGCAAGAAGGAAACCATCGTGGTGGACATGCCTGACCACGCCACTGCCTTCACGCAGGTCATGCAGCTGCTGGAACGCGATCCCGAGTTGGTGCCCGATGCCATCGGGCACCGCATGGCGCACGGCGGACCCAATTTCAAACAGCATGTGATCCTCGACGACGCGGTCATGGCCGAGCTGGAGCGCATCCAGGAGCTGGCCCCCATTCACAACCCGCCCGCGGTGCGCCTGGTGGCCGCGTGTCGGCGACTTTACCCCAAGCTGCCCGAGACGGTGGTGTTCGACACGGTTTTTCACGCCACCATTCCAGAGGTGGCACGCAGCTACGCGCTGCCGGCCGCGCTGGTGGCCAAGTACGGCTTTCGCAAGTACGGCTTCCACGGCACCAGTCACCAGTATGTGGCGCAGGAAGCAGCCAAGCTGCTGGGGGTTCCCTTCGAGAAACTGAACGCCGTGAGTTGCCATCTGGGCAGCGGCGGCGCCAGCCTGTGTGCCATCGCCAACGGTCGCTCCATTGACAACACCATGGGGTATTCGCCTTTGCAGGGGCTGGTGATGAGCACGCGCTCGGGAGATCTGGATCCTGCGGTGGCGCTGACCCTGTTGGTGCGAGCGGGCGGCAACGGCGCCGCGGTCGAGGGCTTGCTCAACCGAAAGAGCGGCGTGTTGGGCTTGTCAGGAATGTCGGCTGACATCCGCGACGTGGTGGCGCGTGCGGCTGACGGGCCAGCTGCGGACATCGAGCAACTGGCGGTGGCCGAGCAGGTCTACCTTTGGCGCATTCGCAAGTACCTGGGCGCGTACCTGACCCTGGTGGGCCGGGCCGACTGCGTGATCTTCACCGACACCATTGGCGAGAAGCTTCCGCATGTGCGCTGGGCAGTGACCGCGGGATTGCAGTGCTTCGGCCTCGACATCGATCCCGAAAAGAACGAAGCCGCGCGCAGCTTGCCCGCAGATCTGTCCACGCCGCAAAGTCGCGTGCGCATCTTGGCCATTGCCACCAACGAGGAAATGGCCATTGCGCGCTTCAGTTACG
>Ga0182017_10002504_pt1 | contig 13919 bp, 10 predicted proteins | sample 712E3DmetaG_FD_120492 | JGI IMG/M metagenome (GOLD analysis project Ga0182017, IMG submission 120492) | Permafrost microbial communities from Stordalen Mire, Sweden - 712E3D metaG | ecosystem: Environmental > Terrestrial > Soil > Wetlands > Permafrost | place: Sweden: Stordalen | collected... | reverse complement strand
CCCAACAGGCGCCACCCACGGTCTCGATCCCCACGCCGCAGCAGCCGCCGGCCACACAGGGCGCAGAATGCGATGAGCACCAAGTCGGTCGCGTAGGCCAGGTAGGTGACCGGCGAGACCTTGCCCACCACCGCAGCAAGCTTCTCCCCCCAGGGGGTCTCGCGGTGAACAAACCCGGTGATCTCGGAGTAGAGGATCCCGTGGGCCGAGAAGAGGTTGGCGACGCCGAGGATGAAGAAGACGGCGGACAGAGCAGCAAGAAATCGCTTGGGCCGGAAATCCGAATAGAGCGCGACGAACCAGGGCAGCACCATCAGAATGAGGCGCGAGAAAGTAATCTGCCACTTCGACGCGTAAAGGTGGGCCGGCACATCGACTGCGCGGTATCCCGCTAGGGAGGCCAGGGCGTAGCCAGCGCCCAGAAGGCAGAGCAGACCGAAGAGGGCCTGCAGCGGATCCTTGCGCCGGCCTCTCAGCGCGAACGCGTAGTGCAACCCGCTCTGGCAGAAAACCGCGGCGATCGCGATGAACAGGATGGTCAGCGGACTGGGCATGGTGCCGTCCCCTCGGGACACGAGACTGACCCTAGCCTGAACTCGGACCTGAACTCAGACCTGAACGCTCCCAGGAAAAGCCACATTGCGGCACCCTCGGACACCATGCTACTCGCATTCCAACCGCGCCGCACCCCCTGCCTACAATCCCGCGATGGCGGCAGGAGTTTGCCATTTCTAAAGTGGCGCCTTAGATTTGTCCATCACGCGCAAGAAGTGGCACGTCGTGGTTGCATGTGCCACACTATGGTCATCATGGCACAAATCGCTGCGGGGAACGTGACGCTGGGCGCGCAAGGGCGGCTGGTGCTGCCGGCATCCCTGCGTAGGGCGCTGTCTCTGTCTGCCGGCGATGCCCTGGTTGCCCGCGCCGATGGACCAGATCGCATCGTGCTGGAGAAGCACAGCGCCGCTCTGTCCCGGCTGCAAGAACGATTCGCCAAGACCCGGGGCAAGCGGGATCTCGCCGCATCGCTGATCGCCGATCGACGATCCGAGGCCCGGCGCGATGGCCGATGATCCGAAGACGCTAGCGCCGCGGGTGGTGCTGGACGCGTCCGCCCTGCTGGTCTATCTGCAGCGCGAGCGTGGCCACCTGTTGGTGGAGCCGGTGCTGGAGGCCGCCGTGATGTCGGCGGTGAATCTGTCTGAGGTCTTGCAGAAGTCCGCAGCCGCCGGCGTATCCACAGCGGGCCTGCAAGAGGACCTGCAAGCGGTTGGCCTGCGGGTCCAGGCCTTCGATGCAGAAGACGCGGCCTGCGCGGCTGACCTGTGGGCCAGCACCCGCAAGCTGGGGCTCTCGCTCGGCGATCGGGCCTGCCTGGCCTTGTCCAAGCGGCTGCGCCTTCCCGCCTACACAGCCGATCGTGCCTCGGCCGGGGTGGATGTACCTGGTATCGCGGTGCGAACCGTCAGGTAGACACTTCAGTTGCCCGCGAGCTGGTAGACCTCGCTGCCAGCCAGCAGGAAGCCGCCGACCCCGTAGTCGTCGAAGTTTGCGAGCGTGTTTGGACCCAATTTCCCCGGCTTCTGCGGGTCTTCGGTGCAGGGTCGATCACCCGAGGACTGCGTGTACCCGAGCAGACCGTTCGACTGGAGCGCGAAGGTGGAGAGGCCGTTCCAGCCTTTCTGCATGGCCGCGCTGTAGGTCGCCGAGTCGAGCAGCCCCTTGCGAATGCCCCAGGCCAGGCCGTAGGTGAAGAAGGCGGTACCGCTTTCTTCCGGACCATCGTCGCCGTCCAGGCCGATGCTCTTGCAGTGGGTCGGATCCATGAGGCTTTCGTTCCAGAAGCCGTCGTCGCGCTGGATGGCGATGAGCGCCCTCATTTGCGCCTGGAAATCCGCGACGTAGGTGGCCCGATGCGAATCAGTGGTGGGCAGGATGTCGAGAACCCGCACAAGAGCTGCCGTGACCCAGCCATTGCCGCGCGACCAGTAAAGGCCTTGGCCGTTCGGGGCCACGTAGTAGGCGTCGGTGCTCTTGTCCGGCGAGCCGTTGGTCAAGTTGTTGTGGATGGCCGCCGTCATCGGCGTCTTGGTGCCGCCACTTGGCGTGTAGTGCAAATCGCGGAACCAGAGCCCGTCGGTCGCGTTCCACAACCCCCCGCCTTGCGTGCTGCGGGACTGGTTGTACATGGTCCACATGCCGTCGAAGTACTTGGTGTTCCCGGTCAGGACCCCGAGCTTGGCAAAACTCGGCATCGACATATGGATGGCGTCGATCCACCACCATCCACTTGTGCCCGTGGGCGGGCTCGACACCATGCTGTCGATGCCGGCCTGGATGGCCGCGATCCGGTTGGCCTGCTTGTCCCCGAGAGCGACACCGATGTTGTAGAGTTCAATATACGCTTGGCCGCAAGCTTGGTTGTCCGCATTGGTCGCAGGAGTGCTGTAGAGGGCCCAAGAATGCGAGTCACCCCATTTTGTGCCGTAGCTGTAGTAGCTCGTCTTCTTGGTCGCGTCGGTTTCCACGTTGTAGAGCGCGAGCAGCCCTTCGTAGTACGTGGCCCGGGTCCAAAGATTGCTGGATCTGGTCTTGTCCGTGACGATGTCCGCCCCGGGATCCGTGTATTTCTTCATGAACCAGTCGTTCGCACTTCGCATCGACGCCAGCACGGCCGACTGGGCCGGCAGGCCGGTGACCGTGGGCGTGCCGCCGGCGCTGGTCACACCACCCGCGCTGCCGCCGGCTGCGCTGCCACCGACTACGCTGCCGCCGACTGCGCTGCCGCCGACTGCGCTGGAGCCGCCAGTCTTTGTGGTCCCGCCCACGCTGGTCACGCCCCCCGCGCTGCCACCGGCTGCGCTGGAGCTGCCAGCCTTTGTGCTCCCGCCCGCGCTGGTCGTCCCGCCCGCGGCCGTCGTGCCGGCTGCGCCCGTGGTCCCGCCTGCGCTGGTCGTCCCGCCCGCACTGGTCGAGCTACCTGTCTTGGTCGTCCCGGCTGCGCCCGTCGTGCCGCCGCCGCTGTCGGTCGAGCCACCGGTGGCAACCGTAGAGGCCTGAGTACTCGATCCGCCCGAGCTGGCGGTGCTTCCGCCCGCGCTGGTCGAAGCCTTGCTAGTGCCGCCGCTTCCCCCCCCGCCCTGCTCACCGCTACCAGGGGTCGACGAGCTGGAACATGCCGCAAGCGTGACGGCCGCGGACAGGAAAAAGGTCCGAGGCCAATGGGTTCGAAGACATGTGACGGTCATGGGTGCTCCTCACAATTTCTTTGCAAGAGATTCACGCCGAAGCCAAGGGTTTTCGCTCCGTGTAGCACCAATCTCGGCCCCGGCATAGATGGTTATGGTACACGAATCGCGGACGAGATTGTATGTCCAGATACGGACATTCATGGGAGCAGATCAGGGTCCGGGGTCGGTCACGGACGCTAGGCGGCACGAGGCCAGATCCGCCCCTCTCCCCCGACAGCGGGAGGCCAGATCCGCCCCTCTCCCCGACAAGGCCGCCGACGTCCGCGTCGGCGGGTGAGGGTCCGGCGACGCCCAGCGGCCTTATTGTGCCACACCTGGCAGCCCTCGTTGCCCAGCCCGACGCGTTGTCCCCAGGCATCATCGTTGCGTGGTATAGCCCTTGCCCGTCAGCGGCTTCAAGGATAGCTTGGCGGCCTACCTATTGGCACTGCGTCTGGGGTATACTGTCTGACGTCTCCGAAATGGGGGCCGCTTGTATGTGGATCCCGCTCTCAATGATAACGAAGCTCGCCCGGCTCTCGACCCAGCGAAGCTCGAACAACACTTCCGAGGAGTAAGTAGATGAACCGAACGACTCTCCATATATTCTTTGTTGCCGGCTTCGCACTGGTCGCGGCGTCCTGTTCCTCGAGTGGCACCACCCCGAACCCAGGAGGCAGCATCTCTGGAGGCAACACCGCCAGCCCCGGCGGGAATACCAGCGCAAGCAGCACGGTGAGTTCGGGCGGTTCCAGCCAGCCCGGCGACACTGGCGGCGCTAGCACCGCGGACACAGGCGGTTCAGGTGAAACTGGCGGCAGTTCGGGCGGGGAGGCCAGCGTAGGCAGCACGCCCAGCTCGGGCGGCACGACCAGTGCAAGCAGCACGACCGCTACGGGCGGCTCGACTAAAACCGGCGGCACCACCGGTGCGGCTGGCACGACCGCTGCGGGCGGCTCGACCAAGACCGGCGGCACCACCGGTGCGGCCGGCACGACCGCTGCGGGCGGCTCGGCCAAGACCGGCGGCACTACCAGCGCTGGCGGCACGCCCAGTTCAGGCGGCACGCCCAGTTCGGGCGGCGCGCCCAGTTCGGGCGGCGCGGGCGGCGGCGGCGCATCGGTTCCTCCAGAAACTGTCGTACCTGACCTGATGGGGTTCTACTGGGAGGGAACTTGCAATGGAAACATCGTCATTCACGGGAGGAACTGCCCGTACGCCCCCAAAGGATCCACCAGCGCCACCTGCCCCAGCGGCGCCACATGGGACACGCGCGGAACGATCGTAAGCCAGGTCCTCAACGTGAAGGGCACGACAGGCACAGAGTACACCGTCACCATTCAGGTCGCCGGTGTGCTGGGAACGCGTTGCTATACAGGCGGCACGCCCGCCGTTGCAAACATGACCCCAAGTGCAACCGGCCCCAACAACACATGGTACGTCGGCGGCGTGCAGGCGAACAACAGCATCTGGAACACCTACGAACTCCACATCGCCCCCCCGGTCGCGGATGCGGCGGCGAATGTCTACTACTTCAATGCATTCCCTTCGAATCCGGACTGGTGCCAGAAGGAAGCAAGCTACCAGATCGGGTACACGGCCAGCTTCAAGGTGCTGGGGGGGGGAACCATGACTTTCACCATCCACGATGCGAACTGCATGGTCCAGCAGAACTGCGGAGGCGACGACACCGCGACAACCTGTTCTGCCCCGCGTACGATTGACCTATCGGGTATGACCCCGCCCGCGACTTTCACGCAACCGCCTAAGAACTCGGTCAACGGCACGACCTACTATCCGCAGTGGCTGTACTTCGACGTCAAGTCCGTGACCAGCCCCTAGATGTGGGAAACGTGATAGGGTTGGCGTGCCCTGGCGCGACAGGGAGTCTTCGGCTAGACCGGAAGGCTTCCCGCGCTGCTTGACCACCCAACCCATCTGTTTGAGGAGGACTGCCGTGAAATCACCGCGATCGCGCGCGCACGTTGCGCGCCTCTACCTCGTGGCATTGTTCCTGACCCTGGCCGGACTCACATTTTCCAAGAGCGCGCTCGCCGAAAAGGTTCTGGCCAAAGGTGACGACTGGCAGGTGTACACCGATGGTCGGGTGGCCGGCTTCTTCGGCTGGGTCTACGGCGACGGCTTTCCGCAAAACACCTACGACTCCAACAAGAATGAGACTCAGTTCCCGCTGGGCGGTGGCTGGAAGGCGTCGATCGAACAGGGCGCCGGAACCGCCACGCAACCAGACCAGGGCACGATCAACTCCATGCGAATTCGCAGCGGCATGCTCGGCAACCAGCTCGGCGTTGGCGTGCGTGATCAAGCCACCCCATCGATCATGGTCACGGGCTACATCCAAATCTGGGCCTGGGTCGAAAGCAATGGACGAAGAAAGAATGAGTTGAACTACGCGGACGTGAGGCAGGGGTACGCCAAGGTGGAGACGCCTTGGGGCAGTCTCTTGGCTGGCCGCACCCGTTCGCTCTTCTCTCGCGGCGCGACCGATATCGACACGATGTACGCCCATCGCTGGGGAGTGGGCTTCCCAGGTGGCTCGGCCATCGACAGCAACGGACCCACGAATGGCCAGATCGGATTCGGCCTCCTGGGAAGCGGCTTCGCTGCCGGAATCATCTATGCAACGCCAGTCCTCGCGGGATTCCAGCTCTCAGTCGCGGGGTTCGATCCCATCCAGTCTCAAGGCGCTGGCAACTACGTGAGGACCAAGTATGTTCGTCCTGAGGGCGAGCTGACCTTTGAAAGGAAGTTCGGCTACACGGGAAAGGTCGTCCTGTTCGTCGACGGGGAATACCAGAAGGTCTACAAGGATGCCCACTGCGTCGTCGATCCATTGACCAATCTCCCTTGCAGTCAATACACGGCCGGCGTTGTCGGCGGCGGCCGGTTTGAACTGGGCCCGGTGCACATAGGAGCGACGGGCTTCTACGGAAAGGGCCTGGGATTCAATTACGCACTCGAGGTCACCGACGTCGCGACGGATCAAACGGGAATCTTTCGCAACACCATGGGCTACTACTTCCAAAGCCAGGTCGTGTTGCGCAAGTTTGATCTCTTCGCTGGATGGGGCAGGTCGACCGCATACCGCACCGATGGTGACGTAGCGATCGATCCCGCCAATCCGGCGCGCACAAGCGCAATCAAGTACCAGATGGGCGCCAATGGCGGCGTCGTCTACAACCTCACTCCCCAGATCCATTTCGACCTGGACTACTTCTGGGCCCGGGCTAAATGGTTCCTCGGCGAAAAGCAGGAACTCCACGCCGTCAACAGCGGCCTCACCTTCAACTGGTAGCGGAGCATTTCTCCGCGCGTGCGTCGCTAGAAACGCACGCTGCGCTGAGCCTTCCAGACTGCTGGTCCTCCGGGCATGCCTATCGGTCAGCGCCGATGGCCTACCAATTGACTATCATGCCGCCGTTGAAGACGTGGATGGCCTGCCTCTCGCCCTGATACCACGCGGCCTGGGCGCGATAGTAATCCAAGTCGACGTGCAGACCGCGTGCAACCTGATAGACGATGCCGCCGTGTATACCCAGTTGGTACTTGATCACGCTCTGGGGGATGACCTGATTCGTCCCGGTTGGGTCGGTCGGATCAGGGACACGTTGCTGGTCTGCAGCCGTGAGAAAGACCCGCGCTAGGTTCGCGCCGGCGAAGACATCGAAGCGGCCAAACACGAATTGGCTCTGAAAATAGTAGCCATCCATGGTGCGGATGTTGCCCGCCGCATCCACTGCCGCAAGGTGGACGTCGGGGAGATAGTCCGGCTCGATGCCAACACTGCGGTGGCCAGCCACGCCGATGTGCATGGGACCGAGCTCGAACCGTCCGCCGTATCCGAAACCGGCAAGAGGCGTCGAGCAAGGCAGCGGGTTGGCGGGGGTCGGCGGCGGGCAGTACCCTGACCGATAGATCTCTTGGATGGCTCCGTTGGCAAAGAGCACGACCTTGCCGGTCGAACCGAAGGTGCGCTCGAAGGTCAGCTCACCTTCGAGACGCGGATACTTTGTGCCGAACCAGCCGCCGGTGTCCGGCAGCATCGGATCGAAGAACCCTACTGACAATTCCAACCCCATTATCTTGGGCGCCGCGTAGACGATTGCCGCTCCATAGGATTCATTGGACGGAGGAAAACCGACGCCCCAACGGTGGCCGTATGCCACTTCTATGTCGGTCGCGGCGCGGGAAAAGAGCGTGTGCGTCCGTCCCGCGAGCACGCTGCCCCACTGCCCCTCTATCTTTGCGTAACCCTGACGCAGGTCGGGGTCGTTGCGCACATTCATGCGCTGACCTACGCTTTCAGCGAAGGCCCACAGCTGCAAGTATCCCACCACTTTGGTCGTCGGGCTGATCGCACTGCGCGCACCGAAGCCCAGAACGGTGCCGACGTATCCGCTCCGAACCCTCATCATGTTCACTCGGCCCTGACCCACCACGGGTTGGTCCGCGGGGAGAGAAGGATCGTTGAGGAGCGGGGCCTCGCTCGGCAAACTCCAGCCGCCGCCCGCCGGGTTGTGCACGATGATCACGTTGCCGTCGGGCGCGACGCCGTAGGTTGGCTGAGGAAATCCGTCGCCGTAGCTCCAACTCAGGAAGGCGCCAACGCTGCCATCAGTAAAGACCTCCGACTCACCCTCCTTGAACAGGATTCTTTCAGCGTCAGCGCGGTTCGCATGCGTCAGCACAGCGAGCGCGAGCGTACCTGACACGAAGCAGGCGCATCTGACTCGCGCTCGTCGCATTGAAAGCACAACGTCTACGACGGAAGCCGGACCGGAGCTAGTTGGAAACGCCGAAACCAACAGAACCGGCACGCTGGTCCGCGTTGATCCGCACCAGGTTGATTTGCGCGGTCGTCCGCGCCCAGTGCCACGCGCATCCGGCCGCGTAGGCGGGCAGACTATCACGGGCCGCGCGCACCCTGGTTGGGGCCGACCGCCGACTCATCATCGCCATCGGGTGCACCGAAACTGGAATCTGGGGACCGACCAGCAGGCGCTCGCACCCGGGCCAGTCCCCGACTCGACGGTACCATTACGGGCTGGTCACGGACTTGACGTCGAAGTAGAGCCACTGCGGATAGTAGGTATTGACACCGACCGAGTCAACGGCCGGTTGCACGAGGGATGCAGACGGGGACATTCCGGACAAGTCTATGGTGCGTGGAGCATCACAGGTCGTTGACGAGTAGTTGCCGCCGCAGTTCTGCTGCGTCATGCAATTTGCATCGTGGATGGTGAATTTCATGGTTCCTCCGCCCAGCACCTTGAAGCTGGCCACATATCCCACCTGGTAGGTTGCTTCCTTTTCGCACCAGTTTGGATTCAAAGGGAATGCGTTCAAGAAGTAGACGTTCGCCTCACCCGGCACAGGAGGGCTCACGTGCAATTCGTAGGTGCTCCAGATGCTGTCGTTTGCCTGCACGCCACCCACGTACCAAGTGTTGTTGGGGCCATCTACACTTGGGACACCCGTGTAGGCGGCCGTCCCGCCGCTGTAGCAACGCGTTCCCACCACACCACGGACTTCAAGATTGACTGTATATGGCGTACCCGGTGTCCCTTTGACGTTCAGGGTGGTGTCCCGAATCGCTCCGCGAGTGGCCCACGTGGTACCGGTGGGGCAGGTGGCGCCGGTGGACCCAGTGGGAAGAAATGGACAGTTCTTTCCGTGAACAGCGATATTTCCGCTGCAAGTTGCTTCCCAGTAGAAGCCATCCAAGTCGGGGACGACTGAAGCCACGTCGACAGAACCGGCAGACAGCTGGAACTGTTGGTAGGTGGCGCCGTTCCACTTGCGCTGAACGACTGCCGTGCCGCCGGCTGTGGCGCCCAGACTGACTTCCATCACCTTGTTGCTGTTGCGCGAGGTAAGACGAACCCTTCCCCCCGACGTGTCGGCAATGGCCCATTGCTGGTTGGTCGCGCTAGCGCTGCAGGTATATTGAATGATGGTAGCACCGTCGGCAGTGGACTTGCCCGCGACATCCAGGCACTTGAGGCTGTTGGTGTTCTTGATGGCGTAGTAGCCGGTTGTAACACTCGCAAGCGTGAAATTCTGTCCAGCCGAGCCATTGCAAGTGCGCACTTCGGCAACGGCGTTGTTGGCCGTGCTGTTACCGGCAATGCCGATACACTTGCCAGTCGCCGCGCTCTTGATCTGGTACACAGCGGTTGGGCTGATGGTCAAGTAACTCCGCTGGTGTTCGACTGATTCGTCCTGCTCGCCGGTTGGGCCGCAACCAGCAGTCAGCAACGCGAGCACCAAACTGCATTTCCAATTGTCTTTGTACATAGGGATTCCTTTCGTGACTTTGTGAGTGTTTTTCCGGACAGGGCATCAAGTATCGTAAAACACATTGCGTGAAAATGGCTCATCGCCTGCCGGGCCGCTCCCCGCCCGCCCCGCTCGCCGACACCCAGGCTGAGCTGTTCGACCAGATACCAAAAGCCACTCAGTATTGTTGATCGGGAGATTGATTTAGGTAGATTTCGTCCCTCTGCGTAGTGTTGATGTCAAACCCACAAGCAACGAAGGCACTGTGTGCCCCGTAGGGAGCTGTCGCAGTCACAGAGAAGTTTCGCCACCCCGTACCGGGGTAGCTGCCATAGTCCACCCCCGGCCCCATGGTGAAGGAAGCGGATCCGCCGGCGCTGCAGGACCCGTCCAGAAAAAAGGAGACTTCGCATTTGGTGAGATTGCCGGTCAGAGGCAATTTGAACTTGGCACCAAAGTAGTATGTCCCACCTGTCCATGACGAGAGAGGTACACACTGCATAGGATCGAGCTCAGTATTGCTACCCGCTATTGAACCCGATCCCTGACAGCCTTCGGAGTCGTCGCTGGCCCAGGATGACGTCATTGGAGGCCAATATGCTGACCAACCCGCGAGGTTCGAGTCGAACCCGGGATTCTGCACAAGGTTTCCAGCGCTGGGCCTGCGGCACACGCACCTATGAGTGGCGACGTCGCAACTCGGCTTGCTCGGATTGGCCGTGCAATGTTGGTCACTGAGGCACTCTACGCAGCCTCCCGAATAGCAGCGGGGTGTTGATGTGGGGCACGTGGAGTCCAGCGTTCCGTCGGTTGCCGGGCCGCCCGTTGGGCAGTTCCCTGCCGAGCACGTTCCGGCCACGTGGCAGGTGCTGGCAGCACAGGTCACCGGTGTCCCCACGCACACGCCCGCCTTGCAGGTATCGTATTCGGTGCAGGCATTCCCGTCATTACAGCTCCCGGTGTTCTTGGCGGGGTTCGAGCAAAGCCCGGTTGTCGTGTCGCAAGTGCCCGCGCTGTGGCACTGGTCGGGATCTGGACAGGTTCCAGCCACGCAGGTTCCCGTCGGCGGCGAGCAGGTGGCACACCCCGAACACGCACTCCCGGTGTTCTGCCAGGTCCCGTTCGCATCGCAGGTCTGCGGCTGGGAGCCGCTGCAGCGCTTCTGATCGAGCGAGCAGTCGCCTGTGCAACCCAGTGTGGTGCTACACAGGAATTGGCAGATTTCCTGATAAGGTGCGTTGCACGTGCCGGCGTTGCATGTGCCGGCGGCCTGGTAGGTCTTGCCGCTGCAATTGGCTGAGCCGCAAGTGCCGGTGGGATAGGTGCACGAGCCGTCTGTATTTCCGCCGCAACTGCCGGCACAGGCTCCGGTTCCGCCGCAAGGATTGTGCCCGCTGTGGGGCGTGTCCCCGGATGCCAGCGCAGTACAGGTTCCCAGGTGTCCATACACGTCACAAGCCTCACAAGATCCGTCGCAGGCTTTGTCGCAACAGCGGCCGTCTGCACAGGGAATGCCACCCACGCAATCAGCCGCGGCCTTGCAGGTCTGCCCTTTGGTCTTCTTGCATGCGCCGGTCGAGTCGCAGGTGCCCGCGCAGGAGGCAGAATCATCCTGGTTCTTGATCGCTGTGCATACGCCGTTCGTGCATGTCTGGCACGCGCCTGCGCAGTCGCTTCGTGTGACACATCCGACACACTGGTTGGTAGTTGTGTCGCACTTCCCGGCTACGCCGGTGCAGTGCTTGTCCGCCGTGCACGCGACGCACAGGCCGCTGCTGGTGCAAGCAGGTCCGTTCCGACCCTCGCAGTCCGTGTCGCCGGCGCATTTCGCGCATCGATTGTCTAGGCACAGAGGGCTCTGCGAGGAACAGTCCTTGTCCGTGCTGCAGGTGCCAGGGGCGTCCACGGTCGGCGCATCAGGGGCCAGGTCAACCGTTCGCGCGTCCGGAGGCGTGACAACCGCCGGGGCGTCAGGCAACGCGGAATCTGCCGCGGATCCGTCCAGCCCTGGACCGGCGCTCGCGCCCCCGGAGCCGCCGAATCCACCCATCCCGCCAGACCCCGCTCCGCCCCCAGCCGCATCCGAAAGGCCGCGGCTGTCAATATTCAGCGGGCCGTCGCTGCCACCGCCGCCAACCGGTACACAGCGAAAATCGGCGGTACAGGCAAAGCCGGGCTGGCACATTTCCGCGGGCGGCGAGCAAACGCTCCAGTCTCGCTCCCCAGCCCCAGCCGCGTCCGTCGATCCGTGGCTGTCGACCGCCACAAGGCCATCTGTGCCACTGTCAGGAAGCACACAACGCCAATCCTCGGTGCAGACGTACCCAGGCTTGCACGGAGCGTTGGACGCGCAGACGTCCCAGTCTCGCTTCACGCAGGAAAGTCCCATTATCCCTGGCAAAACGAGCGCCAGAATCATTGAACGTACGAAGCGTCGATTCTTCATGTCTGGAATTCTCGGACGGGGGTTGAGGAAGTTGCGTGAAAAATGGACAAAGGAACGGCCTGGGCAAGAACGGTCACTTGTCCCGATCCGGCACACGGGCTCGGCAGTCGGGCGGCGCCCGGCTCGAAGAGCCTGACGCGTTCCATATCCCCACGCTGGCCAGGCAGGAAGTCCACGCGGAGACCATGCCCAGAAGGGCTCGTCGTGTCAGGTGGCACCCTCAGGTCGCCAAGACGGCGGTACGGAACAGAAGCGATTGGGCGCCTGATCCGCGCGGTGTGCTCGGCACGGTCGGGTCGACGGGTGAACTTCCGGTCCCCTCGCCCCGCGCGAGCGAAAAAGGGACAACGGAGCCGTTGGTCGACCAGCTCGCCATCCCCTCGAGCCGCGCGAGCTGAAAGAGGGTTAGCTAGAGTCCTCCGGTACCAGCCACCACCGGACGAATGCTCTTCACGAGCTTCTTCGGGCGCGACGTCGCGAGGTCGTAATGCACCTGAAGGTTCATCCAGAACTGCGGCGAGGTACCAAAGGCTCCGGCGAACAGCCACGCGGTATCCGACGTGATACCGCGCTTTCCTCTCGCGATCTCGTTGATGCGCTGTATGGGGACGCCCAGCTTTTCAGCCAAATAGGTCTGGGTCAGGCCGAGCGGGCCGAGAAACTCTTCTATCAGGATTTCGCCTGGGTGTGGGGGCAGGTTGTTGTCCAGCATGGCGGTAAGACTCCGGTAATATGGTGTTGGCGTTGGCTGATGTCGATGGTGGCTAGTGGTAGTCGGTGATGCACACTTCTCTTGCGTTGTTTCCCTCCCACTTGAAGACGACACGCCATTGGTCATTGATTCGGATGCTGTAGTAGCCGGTAAGGTCGCCGGTGAGTGCTTCCAGGCGGTTGCCCGGGACGGCCCTGAGGTCGGACAAAGATGTGGCGGCGTCCAGAACATAGAGTTTGTTCCTGGCACGCTTGCGCACCTCCCCCGGGAAGCGACGCACCTTGGCTGAAAGAACAAGCCGGAACAGATCTCTACTCATGTCATCGGAGAAGCTATCGATCATCTACCAATGTAGTATACACGATAGCCGAGCAAACGAGTAGTCTTGCATGCGAACCGCGCAACTGGGCCCGGATGTCGGATAGGGTCTGCCAACCAATCGGTTATCAGCCTCCGTAACGGGCCGACGAGGACGCTCCACGCAGCTAGAGAAGAATTCTGTTCTTTCCGCCGAGGACTTCGGCGATAATTCCGGCCCATGAAAACTCCCTGCGTTCTCGGGTTTGCGCTCATGGGCTCGCTCGCGTGCGCGTCTGCTCCTCCTGCAAGTCGGCCAGAACCGGCGGTGGCCCCTGCGCCTGCGCCCAAAATGGAGGCCCCAGCGCCCAAGCCGGCGCCGGCGGTCGCGGTCCCGGCCGGTCCCGTGGCCGACCCAGCCGACATGGCCGTGGTCACTCTGACAAATCCCCTGGCCGCGCGCCGCAGCGCCGAGACCATCGCGCTTGCTCTCGCTGATCTGGTGAAACTGGTACCCGGGTTGGATCTCAAGAAGACCCTCGTCGTGGACGCGCACGGGAGGCCGGTGCTCTCGCAGTTGGTCGACACGGACGGCGACGAGACCCCTGACCAGCTGGTTTTTCAGGCCGATTTCGGTGCGAGCGAGATCAAGACATTCAAGTTGAGGACCGGAGAGCGCGCCAACGCCTCCGAGGCAGACTACAAGGCCTACGGCCGTTTCGTGCGCGAGCGCCACGACGACTTCGCGTGGGAGAACGACCTTGTCGCCCACCGTGTATACGGGCCTGACCTGGAGACCTGCAAGAAGGAACCCCTGACCTCAAGTGGAGTTGACGTTTGGGTGAAGCGGGTGTCGAAGCTGGTGGTCAACGAATGGTACATGACGGACAACTACCACCAGGACCACGGCGAGGGCGCGGACTTCTACGCCGTG
>Ga0182017_10002502_pt1 | contig 13939 bp, 12 predicted proteins | sample 712E3DmetaG_FD_120492 | JGI IMG/M metagenome (GOLD analysis project Ga0182017, IMG submission 120492) | Permafrost microbial communities from Stordalen Mire, Sweden - 712E3D metaG | ecosystem: Environmental > Terrestrial > Soil > Wetlands > Permafrost | place: Sweden: Stordalen | collected... | reverse complement strand
TGACAGGGCGTTTCCCAGTGGCTGAGCCGTTTCGGGAGACAGGGTTCTTCATCCCTGCTGACCTGCCTCAAGCGCAGTTGGCGACCGTACTCGAGGTCGCCACGGCCGCGTTGGGCGCGCTAGGGGTGAGAACGGGTGGCTGCCACACCGAGATCAAGCTGACCCCGGACGGCCCCCAAGTGATCGAGGTGAACGGCAGGCTTGGTGGGGGAGTACCGGAGATGCTGTTCCAGGCAAGCGGCGTGTCGCTCGTCCAGCTCTCGATGCGCGTTGCCCTCGGTGAGCCCGTGGTCGTGGATGGTCCGGTCCCGTGCGCCAGGGTCGGCTGGCGCTTTTTGTTCCAGCCTCCGACGTCTGCCCACCGCGTTGTCAGCATCGGAGGCCTCGACCGGCTGGCCGAACTCCCCGGGGTCAATTCGGTCTCCGTGAATCGATCGCCCGGTGACACGATCGACTGGCGACAGGGAACTCGCCACTACATCTACTCGGTCTTCGGGGTGGCCGCGGACTACGACGAACTACTCGGGATCAACCGCTTCCTCCATGAGGAAGTGTCGATCGTCTACGAGTGAACTGGCCCGGAGCTCGCGGGACGCTCGCCAGCTCCTCTGCCAGCTCGCCCGGCGACTCGCAGCGCGCCGCTTCAGCCCATGATCTCCTCGATGCAATCCTGCGGGTCGAGGAAAGCCCGATTCGATAGGCGCTCACTGTCTCTTGCCAGTTCCTGGGGACCACCCCGTTGCCAGAAGCATGGGACCACTTCGCGTCCACACCGACCCGCCAACGCGGTGATCTCGGCACCCACCGCATGTGTCAAGTGGAAAGACGTCGCCGTGTCGTAGGAGCCTTCGGCCATGCAGGCCAGCGCAGCGAGCACCCGACTTCGGGCCGTTCCGGCTGTGAGGGTCAGCAACTCACGGGTGTTGCCCAAGTTCGGGAAGGAAAGCGGCCTCGGGAAGACCTCGGTCAACGGGGCCCTCCGGTATGTGGCTGCTGGGCACACGAAACATCAGCGTTGCCATGGCGCGCCGGTCGGGGAACAGCCCAAGCAGGTGCTGGTTGTCGCGAGCAGAGCACGTGTCGAGCCAGCTGGCGTCGGTCTCGTGGTCGAAGTGCTCCATCGCAGCCAGGAAGACTTCGACCCCGGGGCCGAACTTCGCGAGATCCTCGTCGTAAGCGGTGCGATAGGCAAATACGCCCTCGCCGGCGCGCACGCAGCAGATCATGGCGCTGGGCGCGTCCCCCCGCTCAAGGGAAAGAAACCACATGCGACCATCGTCGACATACCGACCGCACACCGTCTCGAAGAACTTGGTCGTTGCCGCTTGGCGCCAGAAAGCCAGGCCATCCGTCTGGTGGCCTTTCCATCCCGAGGCTTCCAGCCGCAAGAACGCGTCAACGGCGGCACCGTCGGTCCTCATGCGCAAGCTCGGGCTCGTCCCGAGGGCGGCGTCCAAATGCAGGCGGTGCTGGCGTATCGTGCGGCACCGGTTCTTCCCGATACCCCTCAGCCAGTAGCACTCCCCATCTTCGGCCCGGCGGCGAAGGAAGCCTCGTTCCCAGACGTCGAACTCGATGAGGAGGTTGTTCGTCTCGACGGCCGCCTCCTTCAGCAGCCGGGCGGTCGGGCCGTCGTACCCCACCCACTCCATGATGACCAGGCTCGCTCCCCGGCGCTCGGCCTCCCGCCTGATCTCCGTCATGAGGCACGCCAGCGCTTCGTGGCCTCCTTCTGCGGTGACAAGTGGCGTGCCGAGTGTGACTGCGGTGGGCGCCACCCTTGTTTGCAGGGCAGAGTGCTTCCCACGACCGCCGGTTCTGTTTTGGTCAGCTGTGACCTCTACTATCGGCACGCACGCTTGGACGGCGCCCCTGTGCTCGGCCAGGACCAACATGGTTGTTGGCGACTCATCGAGGTATTCGAGGGCTGGCAGCAGCCAGCCTGGCTCGAAGAAGGGATTTGGCTCGAGCGAAGAAGCCGCGCACTCGGACCACCCAGCCAGGTCCGCGCTCGTGAGATCGTTCGGCGCGACGATCCGGGCCCGCATACGGCCACTGTAATCCTGTCGTGACCTCGGACTTTAGGACCCTACAGGACCAACTGGGGCGAGCGGACCCGCATCGGCGCTTGGACCAGACCCGCCGCCCGCGTCGGTCGAACGCCGGCAGGTCTCTGACGATCACCCGAAGCCGGTCCTTTGCCCCCGCGATCACTTCGCAGACAGGACACTCCCCCGCCCTGGCGGATCGTCTCGATGACTCCGAGGTCGGATGCGACCAGGTGTTGCGCTACTACGGCAGCCTCAGACCTCCGGTAGTAGGCCGTTACGAACTGTTGAAGCTCGTCACCGGGCCATCTGGTAGACGATCGGTCGCCGGTCGTCTGCCAGATGGGCTGGTGATCCGGCAGCGAGCTCGTCGAGGAGCTGGTCGAGCGCCCTTGCCACCCGGGGGGAGCTCGGCCTGTCCAAGGTGACGGTGACCCGCTGGCGGGCGAAGGCGATCCGGCCCCCGAGGTGCAACAGGTTGCGGGTGATCGCTCGGTACTCGTCGTTGTCGGCCAGATATGCGTTGAGGTGACGGGCAAGGTCCAGCTCGGCGTTGTAGGCGAGCAGGCGGCACACCATCTGCAGTGCCCGTGCAGCGAGGCGGGGCTTGGCCCGCTCGGCGTTCGGGTCGAGCTCGTTGGCAAAGAGCTTGGCCGGGATGCCTTTGAGGCCGTAGCGAGCCTCTTCCAGGTCGTCGTTCGCCATCGCCACGTGGTCCTGGAGCACTCCGATGGCCGCGAGGTGCTCGTCCATGGTGCCGGTCCTGCGGGTGGCCTGTCGCCCGAGTGCCCGCTCCGCTAAAGCCAAGGCGGCCTCGGCATCTCGCAGTTTGGCCTTCGCGGCGCGCCGAACGAGGTTGGCCACCTTGGCCGTGTTCTCCTCGACGTCCATCTCATAGGTGCACAACCAGTGGACGCCCTGGTGGTCCTCCAGGTACTTGTTGGTGTTCTCGATGCACCACCGGCTGCGCAGCCGGTGCACTATAACGGCCCCTCTGGCGTCGTGGCTGGAGGTGAGGACCTGGAAGGCGACCCTGCCGTTCTCGTAGGCCGAGAGCTGGCGGACCGGCCCGGCCTCATAGCCTTGGAGATCGATCACCTCGTCTGCAACCAGGACGGTGTGCCGGTGCCCGTCGACCTCGACCCACGAGCGTCTGGGCGAGACGGTGGGGACCACGAGGGGGGCTCTTCGCCAGGTGACCCACTCCATGTCCGCCTCGGCGAGGGCCTGGAAGACCTTGGGGTAGGACCCGCCCCGGTCGAAGCCGACCATGACCTTTCGGTCCCCCACGATCTCCTTGAGCTGGCCGAGCACCTCGGGAAGGCTCACCGACAGGCCCCGCGCCTCGCCCGAGGAGAAGCAGATGGCTCGCCAGGACTGGTCGACGACGAAGGTGTCGTCCCGGCCCGGTTCGGCCAGGTGCCGCCGGATGTTGTAGCCCTTGGCCACCGGTGCCTTTCCCCAGTAGGTGACGAAGTGGTCGTCGACGTAGAACACCTCTGGCGGGTGATCGTCGGAGCCGAGCATCGCCTTTGCGAAGGCGGACTGGATCGCCACGGGCTCGCACGCCTCGGCGAGTGCCTTGAGGCGGGGCCGCAGGGTGCGCAGGTGGGGGAAGGTCTCTGCCCCCACGAGCGCCCCGGCGTCGGCCACCACGAGGTGTTTGGTCCCCTCCAGCGATGAGGCACCGAGCGCGAAGGAGAAGGCGGAGGCACCCACAAGCGTGGCGGCGTCATAGCGCCGGGCGGCTCCAGAGGGCAGCGACGAGAGGATCTCGTCTGCACCAAGGCGGGTGAAGAAGGCGTGCAAGAGCATCGCCCCCGCGTAACGAGAGGAGACCTCGACCTCGCCGAGGCGCGGGGGCAAGGACGCCACTTCGTCGTCGCTCGCTCCCGTGGTCTCCTTGACCGGTTGCGCCTCGTGCCCGGTGGTGTTCTCGGCGGTGGGCCCGGGCCCGCCGTCGAAGAGCGCTCTGTCGGCGAGAGGCTGGTCAGCCGCTCCGCCCTCACGCACCGCCCCCAACCGCCGGCCGATCGTGCCCGGGTGGACCCCGAGACGTTCCGCGATCGCCACGTTGGTCATGCCTTGCCTCGACCACGCCGCTGCTCTGGCCAGCTTGGCCGGCGACAGGCTGCGACGGCGCCCACGTGGCCGGACCAGGCCCTCTGAGCCACGGTCCCTCGCCCGGCCTCTTAGCATCGAGACGTACTGGGGTGTGAGCCCGAAGCAGGCCGCCACCTCACCGCCGGGGAACCCGGCGTTGGTGAGCCCGACAATCGCCAGGTTCCGCATGCCGAGGTCGTCCGCGTCGTAGTGGGCGAACAGGTGAGGGCCTCGGTAGACGAAGACCTGCCCGCCGCCTTCCACCCGCTCGAGACGCCACGGCTCGGGCATCCCGGCCAGCTCCTCTGCGATCGCCACGCCCACCGCCAAAAGCTACCGTGCGGCGGCTCTGAATTCAACTATATTCGCGATCGTTAGGCGACGGGTATCTCCCTGCTCAGGAGGCCTACCAGGGCGCTACTACCGGAGGTCTGAGCCTTGAGAGCCTCGAGGGCCGTTTCCGGGTCACCAAGGACTTCCTGAACCTGCGGCCGGTCTTCCATCGGCCCGAGGACCGCGTGAGGGGCCACGCCGCCCTGTGCACACTGGCGGCGACGATCGAGGCCGTCAGGGCCAAGGACCTTGCCGCCGCCAAGGTGATGGACCCCAACATCTCCTTCCAGCACATGACGCCTCGCCGCGCGCTCGCCGAGCTGGCCGATGTGCGACTCGAGCTCGTGAGCGCCGGTGAGCGCGCCATCGGGCTCGTCAGCAGGCCGACTCAGCTACAGGCCAAGGTGCTCCGGGCCCTTGGCGTGGACACCTCAACCTGGTCCAAGGCCGAGATCGCCTGAGCTGGGCGAACAGATCCCGCGTAGTGGAAACACCTTCTCCGCGCGCCGCCATCTACCTGGACTTACGCGATTGACCCGCACAAGGCCAAATAGATCACCGATTGCTTTCGGACTCTATCGATGTACATCATTTCGGAATGGCTCGAGTCGGTCGCTTCTTGATCGTGATTTGGGCCGCCGGCGGAAACGTTGTGCCGGCTGCAGGTTTGGCGTGCGTCCTGTCGAGGCGCGGACACGAGGTGCGCGTCCTCGGACCTCCGGCCCTCCAAAAGAGGTTCGAGAACGCGGGCTGCACTTTCGATTCGTTCCAGCGAGCTCGTGGACCCAACCCGGTAGAGGAGGAAGTGTTCGACGAGAACCTGCTTGGCTGGACACGGTTCATATCGGGGTCACGCTTGGCCGACGACGTATCGGCCGAACTGGACCGAGAGGCTGTCGACGTAGTGATCGTCGACGCCTTTCTTTCCGCCGCCCTTTCCGCCGCCGAGAAAGCAGGAGTTCCCGCGGCGGCGCTCGTACATGTCCTCTACCAACCTACGGTCGAGGGTCCAACGGCGACGCTGTGGGACCCTACCCGACCGCTTGTGGAAGCCACTCGTCGGTACCTTGGGCTGTCCCCACTTGACTCGACGTCACCACTTGTATCAGCGCTATGGAGCCGAGCCTCCCTTGTCCTAGCGTGCATGCCGGAACCATTTGATTACCCGCTGGCGAACCCCCCGGCCAATCTCCGTTATGTGGGACCCATCTTTGAAGACACTCCGAACGAGCTGCCCGAACCCGGTCGCCCGCTCGTGCTCGTGAGCTTCGGCACCACGAACATGCGCCAAGGACAGGTACTACAGCGGGTGCTCGACGCCCTCGAGTTCCTCGACTTGGACGTGCTCTGTACGCTGGGAAGGGTTTCGATACGCGGACTACGTCCCCCTGAAAACGCGATGATCCGGGAGTGGGTGCCGCACATGGCAGTTCTTCCTCGCGTTTCCGCAGTGATCACACACGCGGGACTGAGTACCGTCATGTGCGCTCTGGCCAACGGTGTCCCACTTGTGTGCATGCCGATGGGACGCGACCAGCCGTTGAACGCAGATCGAGTAGCGGCGTTAGGAGCTGGCCTCCACATCTCTAGCCAGTCATCAATCGATGTGATCACAACGACAGTCGAAGACGTGCTCGAAGGTTCCAGTTTCCGGCACAAAGCACAGCAAATGGCTGACGTCATAGCCCGGTATGGCAACGGCTCGAGGGCGGTATCCGAGCTCGAGGCGCTGCTGTGAGCAACTTCCGGCTGAGATAGGTGCCGCGGTCGTACGAGTGTGTCGTTCGCCAGTCCCATGGGACCATGCCGTTGCTAGAAGCATGGGACCACTTCGCACCCATATCAAGCGGCCGACGCGGTGACTTTGGCGGCCACAATGACCAACCGGGCGGCCGTCTGGAACGGGCACGACGGTCTTGAGCGCGTGCGCTGTCACTGGGAGACACTCGCTCCTGACGGCAGGGTGTGACTTTCGACGGCGGGCGGGAACACGGCTTGCTGATGTGCGCGCTTGCGATCGCACACCTAGAGACAGATCTCAAGACCATGGCCAGGGCGCCTGTGGCCGGCTATCGGCAGACCTGTGCCAAGTGCGACGTGCTGTGGCTCGACGCGCCAGGGAAGGGATCGCCGTGGCCGGCTTGTGTCGATCGTCTACGATTGAGACCGGCCCATGGTGCGCGGTCGCCCGCCAACTCGCCCGGCGGCTCCTCCGCTCTCGCCCGGCGGCTCCTGCGCCAGCACCCGGCAGTTGGCAGTGTGCCGCTTCAGCCCATGATCTCCTCGACGCAGTGTTGCGCGTCCAGGAACGCCCGCAGCCGGCTTCTTGGGGACGGGACGTAATGAGTGAAGTACCGCACGCCCTCGGTTAGCGAGCCGAACAGCCAGATTCTCTGCGCCGGCCGTCCCCAGGCATCGATCGGGTGGAATTCCTCGTTCAAGGCGACGCTGCCGACTTCGGTCCCGCCGTAACTGAGGGGTTGGAGCCTCCCGTCATGCCAGAGGTTCGTCAGCAGTCTGGAGGCCGAGCGGCAAACCGTCGGGTTCTCGAGGTGCCCATGGATGAGCAGGTCCACCTGCTCGGAGTGCGGCTGCTCGAAGTGCCTCGAGCCCAGCACGAATCCCGTGGTCTCGGCCGGCTCGATTGACGGCAACGGCCCGAAGGGCACCGTGAGGAGACCTGAGTCGGTCAGCGCGAGCAGCTGCTTGGAACGCACGGCCGGCGGGCCGGCCACGAGGCGGTTGACCCTTGTCTTGATGTTGTCGCGGAAGTCGAGGTAGGACTCGAGCGTCAGGCCGCTGAACTCGATCACCGTACGCATGAGGTCCCTCAGGTGGCGGAACACCTCGTAGGCGGACTTCACCGGTGCCGAGCCGCCCCGGAGCGACTCGCAGAGATCGGCCTCGACCATCGAATAGATCTGCGACTCGTAGTCCTTGGACGAGACGTAGCCGCCGCAGGGGCCGAAGAAGTGCAACGACGGGTCGAACTCGCCGTAGTGGCCGACGAGGCCCGCCACAGTGGTCTCGTATGATCCGTCGTGCCAAGCCCGGCCAAGCCGGCTCGCCACCTCGTCTGATGCCGCGCGACCGTGCGCGAGCAAGGCGGACTGGGCGTAGTACCTGATCTGCATCTCTGCGAGGATCAGCGGCAGGACCGCGGAGCGGAAGTCGATCTGGCGCCGAGGCTGACCCGTTGCATGCCCGCCCTGGAGTGCCCCGATCGCGTCTTTGGTGCAGATGACGGCCTCGAACTCGTCGCTCTCGTCGACGGTCGCTGTCGCCTTCGAACAGTAAGGGAATCCGCTACGGGAAAAGAGCCGGAGCGTCGGCTCATCCCCCGAGCTGACATAGCGCAGCCGGTCGCCACTCTCGGCGAACGAGCCGCCTCTTCCCACCGTGAGGGCAATGACGACGTCGGTCGCGACGAGTCCCAGGCCCTCGACGGCGACCGTGGCTCCGCGTGGGATGGTCCTTACGTAGCGATCGACCGGGTACGGTCTCGGCAGGAGCGCCGGGTTGGCGTCCGGTTCGACATTGCCGGTGTGCCCCGAAGTCAAGATGACGTGATCGATCTCGAGGCACTCCCCGTTCGCCATCACGACTCGCTCGCGCCCGTCCCGCTGGCTCACGATGTCGATCGCTTCGGTGTGGCGGTGGACGATCTCCAGCTTCGCGGGTGCCGACGCGACCAGGGTCGCATAGAACCACTGCAGGTACTCGCCCATGAGCCGGCGCGGGACGTAGTCGTCGCCGGTTATCTCGCGCCCGGAGCGACCGATCTGGCAGGTGTCGCCCACCCAGCGGTAGCCGGCGCTCGTAACCCACTCGTGCAGGCCCACGGCGTACGCGGGCGATGGACCCGCGTCCTGCCACGGATAGAGCGAGACCTGCCCACACGGAGTGTTGAGGATCAGATAGTCGGGCTGGTCCACTGCATAGACACCCGAGCCGGGCGTGCCGGGCGGAACTCGACGATGTGGACTCTCACCGGCCCCCACTGTGAGCGCGAGCCAGTGACGATGCGTTCCAGGAAGCTCAGCCCCCACGAACCCAGCCCGATGATCGCGATCTCCATCAGAAGACGCTTCTCGGACACGAGAGCACGGGCCGAGGCTACTACCGTGCCCTTGCCCTTCTGGGCGAGCCGCGCGCCGCGTTGACCAGGCGTGACGTCGCTCGATTGCCACTCGGGCAACCCGGGCGTGGCCCTCGAGAGCGAGGAATAGCTCCAGCGGCATCGGGTTAGGATAATTGACCATGCCTCCCGAGAAGCTTCACTGGTCACACCTCTATCAGGAGGTCGTGACCTCTGGTCTGTGCACGGGGTGCTCGGCCTGCGTGGTCGTGTGCCCCTATGACGTCCTCGGCTACGACGACCAGAACGGCGTGTACCGCCCGTTCCACGTCCCCGAGATGGGCGGGACGGACAACTGCACCCACGGCGAGAAGGGCTGCACCCTTTGCACGAGAGCCTGCCCGCGGTTCCGGTCCTGGGAGCCCGAGGTGGACACGTTTCTCTTCGGTCGCGAACGCGACGAGAGCGAGGTCTATGGCATGGCGCAGGACGTGATCCTCGCCCGGGCCACCGACCCGGAGCTGTTGGCGGCCGGCCAGGATGGCGGCCTTGTCTCGGCGCTGCTGATCTGGGCGCTCGAGCATGACCTCATCGACGCGGCTCTCGTCTCGAACCTCGAAGGGGACGGGACGACCTGGAAGGCGGTGCCAGGCGTCGCCCGCAACAGAGCCGAGGTGATCGCGTCGGCCGGCTCCCGCTACACCTATTCCGCCAACCCGAGTGCCTACGCCGCAGCAATCGAGGGTGGCGCCGAGCGGATCGCACTTGTCGGCATGGGCTGCCAGGCCTCGGTACCGGCGATCATGTCCGCGCGCAGGGCCGGCAAGGTCGCGAGGCGTTTCGTGCTGACGATCGGCCTGCTGTGCTCGAAGTCCTTCGACGACGCGATATTCCCCGAGCTGTTCGAAGCACGTTACGGACTGCTCCGTGCGGACATCGTGAAGATGAACATCAAGGGCGTTTTCCAGATCTGGACCCGCGACGGCGTGCTGCACGAGGTCCCGCTCAAAGAGGCGTACCAGTGGACGCGAGAGGGCTGCAACCACTGCCCCGACTTCGCGGCGGAGCACGCGGACGTCTCGACCGGCGGCATCGGCAAGTTCCCCAATTGGACGCTCACCATGGTCCGCACCGACAAGGGTCGGGAGCTGATCTCGGCGATGCAGGCCGCAAGCGCGATCGAAGTGCGTTCCGCTCTCGACGAAGACCCCGATGCGGTGGCGTTGCTTCGCAAGCTCTCTCGGGTGAGCCGCCGCCGCTGGCCCGAGGACGGCGAGCAAGCTCCGAGAAGGATCCCGGTCGCCACCGCCTGAGGCCCAGGTCCTGAGTGGTCTACGCCCCGAGCTGGCGGGCACGCGCGAGCAGCTTGTCGAACATCTCGGTGGTGAGCAGCCCGGTGAAGACGTTGCGCTGGCTCGGGTGGTACGAGCACATCAGCATGCGGGGACCTTGGTTCGGGGAGCGGCCTCGATCCTCGATCGACGGCGCCCGCAGAGGCGGTAGTGGCAGCTCGAGCCCATGAGCAAAGCGCTCCCGTTTCTCTCCAAGTCCCCCTCCCACCTCCGGCAGCCGCCACAGCGCCTCGTACGCGAAAGCTCCGAGGGCGAGCAGCACGCGAGCGCCGCCGAGCGCTCGCAGTTCCGAGGAGAGGTAGCCGCTGCAGGTGTCGCGCTCGAGCGGAGTCGGCTTGTTGGCGGGTGGGGCGCAGCGCACCGCCGCGGTCACCCAGGCCCGGGACAACTCGAGGCCGTCGTCGATCGACCGGCTGAGCGGTTGGTTGGCGTAGCCCGCACGATGCAATGCAGCAAAGAGGAAGTCACCGGAGCGATCCCCTGTGAACATTCGACCGGTCCGGTTCCCGCCGTGGGCCGCCGGGGCGAGGCCGACGACCACCAGCCTGGCGTCGGGGTCGCCGAAGCCCGGAAGAGGACGCGCCCAGTATCTCTCGGACGCATGCGAGATCGGTGGGTTGGATGCTGCGTCCCGGCGCCAGGCCACGAGCCTCGGGCAAAGCGAGCATCTCGCCACCTCGCGGCCGATCCGCTCGAGGCTCCGGTCGGCCGATCGCACGAGCCAAAGACTACGGTGTCGGTCGTGCCGACAACTCGCCGCAAACCGCCTCGACCCACGGTGGTGTGCTTTGTCCGGCACGGGACGACGGCAACCACCGGAAAGGTTCTTCCCGGTCGTGCACGGGGCCTGCACCTGTCCGACAAGGGTCTGGATGAGGCGACGAAGGCCGGCGAGGCTCTCGCGCGAGCATCGGTGTCGGCTGTCTATGCATCGCCGCTCGAGCGCACGCGCGAGACGGCTTCGGCCATCTCCCGTCGTGTGGGAAGGCCTGTCGTCGTCGAACGCGGCCTCATCGAGTGCGACTTCGGGGGCTGGACTGGTGAGCCGCTTCCGCAGCTGCGCAAGCTTCCGGAGTGGCACGCCGTTCAACGCTGGCCGTCGGGCTTTCGCTTCCCCGGGGGCGAGTCGTTCGTGGAGCTGCAGTCGCGCCTCGCCGACGCTGTCGGCAGGCTCTGCAGGTCCCATCCCGGCGAGGTCGTCGTTGCGGTGTCGCACGCGGACTGCATCAAGGTTGCGCTCGCAAGTGCGCTCGGCGTGCCGCTCGACCTGTTTCAGCGGATCGTGGTCGCCCCTTGCTCGATCAGCACGGTCATATATACCTCCGAGGGGCCGAAGGTGCTGGCCATGGGCTCGCCCGGCATGCCGGCACACCCGGCTCTAGCTCGTGAGAGGTCGCGGTGACCGAGGACTTCGAGCTTGCGAGCCCCGAGCGGGTGACGGTAGGGACGGTCGGCCCGGTGGGTGAGCGCGTGTTCCTGCTCCAGGTGCGTGAGGGCCCCCTCTTGAAGACTCTCAAGCTCGAGAAGGCTCAGGTGTCGGCGCTGGCGCGTTTCCTCGGCCGGATGCTCGGCGAGCTCGAGCGCCCGGGTGAGCTGCCGTCCGGCGACGAGCTTGCACTCGAGCCGTTCGGCGAGCCGGATTTCGTGGTTCGCTCGCTCGGCGTCAGCTATGACGACGATCTGGACCGCATCATCCTCGTAGCCGACGAGATCGATCGCTCCGAAGTCGAGACCGCCGTCGAGGCTCTGTTCGGCCTCGCCGACGACTTGGAGACGGGAGCCGAAGCCGGAGAGAGCGTGCGGCTGTCGATGACTCGGGAGCAGGCCGCTGCCCTGGCCATACGTGGGACGGAGCTCGTCGAGGCGGGCCGGCCCCCGTGCCCGCTCTGCGGGTACCCGCTCGATGCGAGAGGCCACGTGTGCCCGAGGACGAACGGCCACCGCCCGCCACTGACCTGAGCGGGCCCGCTTGGCTGGAGCTTCTCGCCAAAGGAGAGCTCGAGGTCTTGGGCAGGTTGCCGTGGAGCTCGAACTACTCGTTCCTCGCGGCGGTCCGCTTGCAAGGTTCCGAGCAGCGTGCCGTCTACAAGCCCGGGCGGGGCGAGCGCCCGCTGCGGGACTACCCAGGGGGCCTGTTCCGCCGTGAGGTCGCCGCCCATGAGCTCTCCAGCGCGCTCGGGCTCGGCATCGTGCCCGAGACGGTGTTGCGCCTGGACGGGCCGCACGGCAAAGGGTCGGTGCAGCGTTTTATCGACGCGGACTTCGCCGAGCACTACTTCACGCTGTTGAACGAGCCCCTCCACCATGCCCAGCTTCGGCGGATCGCGGCGTTCGATCTCCTCGTGAACAACGGCGACCGCAAGGGTGGCCATCTGCTCGTCGACTGGGAGGGCCGGATGTGGGGGATCGACCACGGCCTGTGTTTCCACGTGGATGCAAAGCTCCGAACAGTGATGTGGGACTTCGCCGGCGAGGAGTTGCCGGCCGAGGTGCTCTCGGGCTGCGAGCTGGTTGTCGACGGGATCCCGGAGCCCGTCGCGGCGTTGCTGGAGCGCGAGGAATGCGACGCGCTCGCGCGCAGGGCTGAAGCCCTGCTGGAAGAGCCCCGGTTTCCCTCGCCGCGCGACGACTACCGGTCCTATCCCTGGCCGCTCGTGTGAGCGATGCAAGGAGGTCACCGAAGCGGTAGGTGGAGAAGGAAGGCCTTTGGCATTGTCGGCTCATGTCTGCGGAGTGGGGAGCGTCACTGAGCCCGTCTGCCGCGAGTGATCACGATCTGGGTGCGAGGGCCGTGTTCGCCGAGGCGGCTTGGTTCCACCGGACTGAGGCGGCGAAGCTTGTCGGGGCGATCGGGCAACTCGAGCTGGAGATCGCCCGACGGGTCCCGGGACAGGATTTCGAGCACCTCGCGGACTGTGTCACCTCGCAACTGGCTCGAGTGCCGGTCTACGAACAGGTCAGTGTCGCGAAGCAAGTCGTACTCGATTTTGCCGGAGAGGTCCGCGATATCGCCGACCTGCTCCACACACAGGGCCGCTACGCGACGGCTTTCTCTCTCGAAGGCGTAGCGGGGCGGCTGATCGAGGCCCTCATCGTGCCTGAAGCGCCGCCGGCCGGGGCGCGCCGTCCTCCTCCGATGAGTGACGAAGAGAGCCATCTGCCGCCTCGCCAGGGGGCCGACGCCGTGCCGGTGACGCCCGCTTGACGCGCCGCCGCGCGTACAGATCGGCGTCGGCGACCGCGAGCAGCTCCGCGACGCCGGCGCATCCCGTCGACAGGTAGCTTGCGGTACCCCAGCTGAAAGACGGGGCGCCCAAGCGCACCGCTCTGGCGATGAGGACGGCCGCGTCGTCCGGAGAGGTGTCTGCCAGCACAAGACCGAACTCGTCCCCACCGAGGCGGTAGACGCCGTCCATGCTCCGCAGGGCCTTCCTCAAGGTGTCGACGAGCAGCACCAGTTGCCGGTCACCAGCCGCGTGACCCTCGGTGTCGTTGAAAGCCTTGAGTCCGTCGAGGTCGATCGCGACGACGCTCAGGTCGAGCTCGGCACGAGCGCAACGGGCCAGTTCACGCTCGAAGTCGCGCTCGAAGGCCCGCCGGTTGGAGCACCCGGTCAGTGGGTCGCTGAAAGCCGCCCGTTGGAGCTCGTCAGTGGCCCCACGACAAGCGTTGACCATCGTGAGATCGATCAGGCGGGTGATCGCCCGCTGTCCCGGCTCAACTGCGACCAAGAGCCGGAGCTGCACGAGCTGTTCGACGACGAGAACCGGCGATCCGACTCGCGCTCCCCAGCGCGTCGCGGCAGCGGCGAGGTTGCGACGCCGTTCGATCGGGACTGCCGGGCTCGTCGCGTCCGCAGGGCTGGTCGCGGTTGCCGGGCCGGTCGCGTTCGCCGAGCCGGTCTTGATCACGACTTCTGGCGACCTGGGATCCTCGCTACGATCGCCTGCCTGCCCGAACAGCCGCGAGCGGCCACCCACGGCCGCCCCGAGCGCGCAGAGCAGGAGCTCGCGTTCGTCGGCGTC
>Ga0182017_10002501_pt1 | contig 13950 bp, 15 predicted proteins | sample 712E3DmetaG_FD_120492 | JGI IMG/M metagenome (GOLD analysis project Ga0182017, IMG submission 120492) | Permafrost microbial communities from Stordalen Mire, Sweden - 712E3D metaG | ecosystem: Environmental > Terrestrial > Soil > Wetlands > Permafrost | place: Sweden: Stordalen | collected... | reverse complement strand
TCATGTGACCAGACGCGACGCTCAGTTGTTACTCGAAGTATCCGGCGCTACGGCCGACCGTTATCTGCGAGAACTTGCCTCGGAAGGCCGGATCGTCAAAGAAAGCGATGGTAGGTATACCAAGTATAAGTTTGTCGCATAGCGTCCATATAGGGCTATTAAAAGATTAGGACACGCATAATTATTTTACGGAACTACCGCGAATTATTTCGGGGAGTATAATTTACGCATGAAAGAAATAAACGACAAGATAATCATATACAACGCCGAAGACGGACAGACTAAGATTGCTGTCCGGCTGGAAGACGACACGGTGTGGCTTTCACAAGCCCAGATGGCCGGATTGTTCCAAAAAGACAGGAAGACAGTAACAGAACACATTCAGAATGTGTTTAAAGAGGGCGAATTAGTGGCGGATTCAGTATGCCGGAAATTCCAGCATACTGCCGCCGATAATAAGAGATATAACGTGAATTTCTATAATCTAGACGTGATTATATCAGTCGGATATAGGGTCAGTTCACACCGTGGCACCCAATTCCGCATCTGGGCTACCCAAAAGCTCAAGGAGTATATAGTCAAAGGCTTTGTCATGGATGACGAGCGTTTGTCTGAAGGAAGGGTTAGGAAGACATATTTCCAGGAATGGGAAGAACGCATTAGGAAGATTCGTACTTCGGAAGCCAACTTCTACCAGAAAGTCAGGGACGTATTCGCCACCAGCGCCGATTATGATCCGCGACTGGACTACGCCAAGCGGTTCTTTGCCACCGTGCAGAATAAATTCCATTACGCCATCACTGGTCTCACCGCCGCGGAGATCATTTCCAAGCGTATCGACAGCGCGAAGACAAATATGGGCCTGACGAATTGGAAGGGGATCATCATCACTCGCGAACAGGCCGAAATAGCCAAGAATTATCTGGAGGAGCTCGAATTGAAGAGGTTGAATCTGCTAGTGGAGCAATTCCTGTCTTTCGCCGAGTTGCAAAGCGTGGAAAGGCGCGTTATGTATATGGAAGATTGGATCAGAAAGTTGGATGGCTTTCTCATTCTTAATGACAAGGAAATCTTGGATAATCCCGGTAACGTATCGCGCAAAGATATGGAAAAGAAGGTGCGTAAAGAGTTGGAACGCTTCAATCAAGGCCGGCTAAAGCAACTCGCCTAAAGCCCCTTCATCCTCTCTATAACCAATCCCTTTTCGTCATTCCTGGTATTTATGGTGGCTTTGATGGCCAGACATTTGTCAGGCTGGATAAGCTCGCGGAATTCAGTATAGACTCTCGGGAAGACGACGGCATCCACGGAACCGGAGAAGTCTGCCACGGTGATGAAAGCCATAGTGTCATTATTCTTGGTCTGGACGGGACGCACTGCGGTGACGATAACGCCGAGGATGACCGAGTCGCCGTCCTTCTTCGTGGACAAGGCTTTCTTTACGTCCATATCCTTCTTTATGATGACGTCACGGAACCTTTCCAGGGGATGGCCGGAAATGTAAAGGCCGAGCAGTTCCTTTTCCCATGCCAGCTTGTCGCGCATATCGGCCTTTGGCGCTTCATTTAGGCGAAGCCCCGGCACGCTCGATGCATCCGTCATGCCGCCGAATAGGGAATCCTGATCCGCATGCTTACCCGCGCCCTCGCGGTTATATTCAAGCAGAAGATCCATATTGGCCAGCAACACCCCTCGATCTTCTCCGAAGCAGTCCATTGCTCCAGCCTTGATGAGCGATTCCAATGACTTTTTATTCAGGTTGCGGTCTTTAACTCGGTCAAGGAAGTCCGCCAATGATTTATATTTACCGTTCTTCTTGCGCTCGTCGATGATTGCCGTCGAAACCCCTTGACCGAAGTTTTTGATGGTCACCAGACCAAATCTGATACGGTAAGTTGACCCGTCCTTAATAACGGTGAATTGACTGAAGCTCTCATTCACGTCCGGCGGCAATACCGGAATGCCGATGCGCTTGCATTCCGCTATCGTCTCCGCCACCTTATCAGTGTCGCCCTGCTCCGAAGTCAAGACCGCCGACAGATATATTTCCGGATAATGAGCCTTCAAATACGCCGTGATATATGCGATACGCCCGTACGACACTGAGTGAGCCTTATTGAAGCCGTAAGCCGCGAACGGCTCTATCCATTTCCATACCTCCTCCGCTTTCTTCTTCGGCCACTTGCTGTGCTCCATACAACCCTTGATGAATTTTTCTTTTTGCTCCGCCATCTCTTTCGGGATCTTCTTTCCCACGGCCTTGCGGAACTTGTCCACCTCTATCCAGCTGTAGCCAGCCAATTCGCGGGCCATGATGAGCAAGTCGTCCTGATAGACTAGAATTCCATAAGTCTTTTTCAATATCTTTTCCAAAGCCGGATCTAGATATTTGATGAGCTTCGGGTTGTGCTTGCGGGCTATATAGTCCGGAATGAATTGCATAGGTCCAGGGCGGTACAGCGCCACCATGGCGTTTATGTCGTGGATGGCCGATGGTTTCAGGTCTTTCAAGAAGCGTGTCATGCCGTCGCCGTTCAATTGGAATAAGTCCGCCGTCTCGCCGCGAGCTAGCATTTCAAATGTCTTCTTGTCATTGATGGGAATTGCGTCAATATCTATCTTTACGCCGTCTATCTTTTCAATGCGGGTTATGGCATCGGCAATGATGGTTAGGTTCTTCAATCCCAGGAAGTCGAACTTCAAGAGGCCTGCTTCCTCGATAGAGTACATGTCATATTGAGTGATTATTTTCCCTTCGCCCTTGGGGTCAAATTGAATGGGTGTATAGTCAATCAATGGCGTCGGGGCAATCACAACTCCGGCCGCATGCACTCCGATGTGGCGCGCGCAACCCTCCACTTTCTTTGCCATGTCTATTATGCGACGGGTATCAGGTTCGTCTCGATACGCTGTTGCCAATTCCGGCACAGTCTCAAGTGCGGTCTTGATAGTCATCGGAAATCCCTGTGAGCCGAAGGGAATGAGCTTGGCGATGCGGTCGCCGGTCTCAACCGCGAATCCGAGAGCACGCGTCACATCTCGCACGCTTCCGCGCGCCATCATCGTGCCGAATGTTCCTATCTGGGCCACTTTGTCCGCGCCATACTTTTTGCGCACGTATTCTATGACCTCGTCGCGACGGTCATCGGCGTAGTCCATGTCTATATCCGGCGGCGACGGGCGGTCAGGATTCAGAAAACGCTCGAATGGTATCTCGTATTTTATTGGGTCTATATTCGTTATTCCCGCCAGATATGTCACCATTGATCCGGAAACGGAACCTCTTATGTTTGAAAGGATCCCATGTTCCTTGGCATAGCGCATCAGATCCGCTACTACTAGGAAGTAAGGAGCATATCCTTTATCCTTTATGATTTTCAATTCGTACTCGGCGCGTTCCAGATTTTCTTTCGTCTGTTTGATATCGCGCTTGGCGAAGCCTTCGAATACCAAGCGGCGTAGCTCGTCGTCATCCGACAAACCGCTCTCTACTATATAGTCGGGGAATACCCAGTTACCAAGAGCAATTTCCAAGTTGCAATGATCAATGATCAACGCAGTGTTCTCCAAAGCTTCCGGCAAATCACGGAACAATTCCTCGGCCCGTTCAGGCGAAATGAATGAGAAGTCATCTTCGTCGCTGTCGGAGATGCGGTCTGAAGCGTCGGTATGTGAATTCACACGCACCAAAGTTTCGCGAGCAGCCCTGTCTTCAGGATGCAGATAATAAGTATCATGCGCCGCCATTATCGGTATATTTTGCGCCTTGGCGAAGTCGGCGAGTGTCTTCATTGAAGCTTCATGGCCGTCTATTTCCGGATGGCGGGTGATTTCAATATACAGCCGCTTTAGTTGACTAAAGTGCTTATTATCGGACATGCCATCCCCCCCACCGAATATTCTCTTATAGAATTCCGCCACCTCCTTCGCCTTGTCTTGACCACGCCCCTTCAATGCCTGCGCGATCTCTCCCGCGAATGAAGGCATAATGGCAATAAGACCCTCATTATATTTTTCTAAAAGTTCCTTATCTATGCGTGGCTTATAATAAAATCCTTCGAGGTGCGAATCAGTGACCAACTTCATCAGATTCTTATAACCGACCTCATTCATGGCCAGCAACACCAACCGCGAGCGGCGATTATCTATTCCCGCCTGCATGTCTTTGCGCGAGCGCGTGGCAACATAGAAATCCACTCCGATTATCGGTTTTATTCCGGCTTTCTTGCAAGCCTTGTAGAATTCTATGGCACCATAAAGATTACCGTTGTCAGTCAGGGCCAACGCCGGCATGTCCAGCTTCTTTGTTTCTGCCACCAGCTCATCTATCTTCGGCAGGGCCGAGAGCAGGGAATAGTGCGAATGGGCGTGGAGGTGGGAGAAGCGGCTCATGGGGGAAGTATAGCAAACAGTCTATTTTTTTTCTTTTTTCATTACGACACCGATTTTTGGTCGCGTCTCTATTGATTTTATTTTTGGCGGTGGGAAAATTAAGGTGTCGACGATTTGTCGACAACTCAAAATTATGGAAGCAATCATGAAAATAGCCTTATTCAAGAAAAAGGAGATTAGGAAGACTATTCACGACAATGAATGGTGGTTTGTGATTGTTGATGTAATTGCCTCTCTGACGGATTCAACCGACCCAAGACAGTACCTGCAAAATATGCTTAATCGTGATGAGGAACTGGCTAAAGGGTGGGTTCAAATTGAACACCCCCTTTTAATAAAGACTGCCGGCGGGCCACAGAAAATACGTTGTGCAAATGTAGAGGGTATTCTACGCATAGTCCAGTCGATTCCATCACCGAAGGCCGAACCATTCAAACGCTGGCTCGCACGAGTCGGTTACGAACGCATTCAAGAGATTGAAGATCCTGAATTAGCCACGAAGCGGACAAGGTTACTCTACAAGCTCAAGGGCTATCCTGATTCTTGGATCGAAAAAAGAATGCGAGGCATCGCCATCCGAGAAGAACTCACTGATGAATGGAAAAACCGTGGTGCACAAGAGCAGAGAGATTATGAGTTATTAACAGCCGAAATATCAAAAGCCGCTTTTGGCGTTACGCCGAGCGAATACAAGGAGTTGAAGGGCTTGAAACGAGAGAACTTACGTGACCACATGGATGACTTTGAGTTGATTTTTACCATGCTCGGCGAGCGTTCAACCACGGAGATTCACAGAAATGAGGATTCAAAGGGTATTCCTAAATTGAAAGAAGATGCCAAAATCGGTGGCGACATTGCCGGAGGAGCACGGAAACAATTGGAAAAGAAATTGGGAAGAGTGCTCGTATCGCCTGATAATTTCAAAGATAGACGATTGCAGAAAAAGAAATGAAGTTGTCGAAACGACGAAGCAAAATTACTTTCCTCATCGGCATAGACGAAGCCGGCCGCGGGCCGTTGGCCGGGCCGATTTCAGTCGGGGCGTTTTCCGTTAGGTCTAAAGATATCCTGAAAATATTCAAGGGCGTGAAGGATTCCAAGCAATTGTCGGAGAAGCAGAGGGAGGAATGGTTTAAAGTCATTAAGCAACACAAAAAAGATGGTCACATTATGTACGCCGTATCATTCTCAAGCGCTGGCGTAATAGATGAGAAGGGTATAACTCATGCTACCAAAACCGCCCTCAATAGATGCTTGAAGCGGTTGGAAAAGAAAGATTTCGCTCCATTTAAGTGCAGAGTTCTCTTGGACGGTTCATTATATGCGCCTTCAAGGTATATGAATCAAAAGACCATAATAGACGGCGATGCCAAGGAGCCCATCATCGCTCTAGCTTCCATCTGTGCCAAAGTTCTGCGGGACAGGAAGATGAAGCGTCTAGCAAAGAAATATCCGAAATACGGATTTGAGATCCATAAAGGATACGGCACCAAGGCGCATTATAGGGCCATAAGGAAGCATGGTCCGTCGGATATACACAGGAGGAGTTTCCTGAAAACTATTCTCTAGTGCCCGGGGTGGGAGTCGAACCCACACGCTAAGTTTAGTTAGCAAAGGATTTTAAGTCCTTCGTGTATAACCAGTTTCACCACCCGGGCGAATGAGCAAGCATAGCATCCGTGAGGCGTAGGCGGGATTCGAACCCGCGCATGGCAGTTTTGCAGACTGCTGTGTTGACCATCTTCACCACTACGCCGTGGTTACATATTACACATTCCGCGACAGCTCGTCTATGTGCTGCCTGTTCTTCTCGCCCTTGTCTATGGCCACTTCGAAGAAGGGGACCCTCATCATTCTGGCATGTTCGCCGACGTATTCACGCAGGTCTCTCAATTGTCTGCGCATGAAGTCCAGCGCCGCAACTTCCTGATCTATCGGCATGACGGTGAAAAGGATGACTGCTTTGCTGTTTCTACTTTTCAATTCCACGCTAGTGATCGTGATGAGCGAAGTACGATTAGATTCGCGCGAGAAAAACTCCGCGGCGAGCATTCGAATCACTTCCTTAAGTTTTTCATCTTTTTGCGACATAGATTCGTATTATATTTTCTCGATTGTACGTACAGCCTCAATTTTATCCCCAACGGCAATTTCCACCTTCGCCTCCACCATCATGCCGCATTCATAGCCTGTGGCCACTTCATCTACGCGTTGCTTCTTGGACTGGAGCTCGCGAATCTTGCCACGGCCGATCTCCGCATCGCGCCGGATAATCTTGACTATAGCACCGGAAGTCAGCACTCCTTCCTGCACTTTGCCGCCTATGACTTGGCGGTCTTTCTCCTTTGAAAAGATGGCTAGGATCTTGGCACGCCCCAATACTTCTTCCATATATTCCTTCGGCACTTTGGCCGTGAATGCGTCCTGAATGTACTGGATGAGCTCGTAGATAATGGAGAAATTCTTTACATTGATGGGCGTGGCGGCGCGCTCTATCATGGCGGCAGCCTTCTTGTCAGGAGCGGCATTGAAGCCGATGATGACCACATTCGGATCGCCGATGGCAACCTTCACGTCATTTTCATTTATCTCGCCCAAGCCTTCGGAGACTATTTTCAATCGTACGCGGTCATGAGTGATCTTTGCCAATTCGTGCTTTATGCCGTCGAGACTGCCGATGACATCGGCTTTTATTATTATCGGGAAGGTGACGATTTTTATTTCCTCCTCCACAATATCTTTTCCGTCAGCCGTTTTTTCTGGTGTTTTTATAGCAGCCTTCATAGAATCCTCGGCAATCTTAATGCTTGCCCGCTTCGCTGCTTTGTATTCATCAGTTATCTTCTCCGCCTCTTTCTTTGAACCAATGATCTTGAACGGCAGTCCGCATTCCGGTATGGCGCTCCAGCCTGTGACAACTACCGGCATTCCGGCCGTGGCTTCCGATATCTTCTTACCCTTGAAGTCTTCAATGAAACGGACCGGGGCGAATGCGCCACCGGCGACGACGAATGAACCCGTGCTTAATGTCCCATTCTTTATGAGTAGCGTGGCGGAAATGCCAGACTTGGCGCTGCGTTCTGATTCTATGACTATGCCTTCGGCAGACGCCGCCGGATCAGTCTTGAAGTCGCCGATCTCCGCCACAAGCATGACCATGTCAAGGAGCTCTGATACACCGGTGCCTACAGTGGCGGAAATGGCCACGCAGGGGATGTCTCCTCCCCAGCCTTCCACATATATCTCTTTCTCGCTCAATGACTGTTTGGCTTTATTCACGTCAGCGTTTGGCTTGTCTATCTTGCTTATAGCGACGACATATGGGATCTTCGCTTCCTTTATATTCTTGTATGCCTCCATAGTCTGCGGTTTGACGCCGTCTTCAGCAGAGACCACCAATATGGCGATGTCCGCGGCCAACGCTCCGCGCTCGCGGATGGAACAGAATGCTTCGTGTCCCGGTGTGTCCAGAAAAGTGATCGTACTCTTCTTGCCCTCGGCTGTCGTATGTTCAACCTGATACGCGCCCACGTGCTGGGTGATGCCGCCAGCCTCGCCGGATACTATGTCAGTCTTCCTGATGTAGTCCAGCAATGTAGACTTTCCATGGTCGATATGGCCCATGACCACCACCACCGGAGGGCGGGTTATAAGGGTCTTTTGTTTGTTGGAGGAGTTTGGCATATGAATGCAGAGTGTAGCAGAAAAAGGGGGATTTGACAATCTTTTTTATGAATGGTAGGGTCTGATTAACTGTACAAACAAAAAGGAATAACATGATACCTGAAAATATTGTTGATTCAATTGTCCAAGAAATCAATCAAGATCTCCAAGGCGAGAATCGGGTCGAGTTTCTTAAATCTCTTCGTGATGACCCTGGTTTCCTTCGTAATTGGGTGGATGAGAATGTCCACATATGGGTGTTAAACGAAGGTGCTAAACGTCGGCAGCCTATCGCAATTGATGACGTTCAAGTAATTGGCTCGCAAATGTTTAAGGCGTTTCAGGAATTCTTCCGGGACGAAATTTCCAAATTGCCACAAGCTTCAGCCGGCGCGCCAGCAACAGCTTAATCCAAGTCTTCTGTCCGGGAATCGCCAAAGTTAAAAGCTGGGCGATTTTTTTAAATACCTTATTTATTTGAGATTATTTCAACTTCTCCTTCGCTTTTGCCAACGCCTCCTTTTCCTCTCCTGACAATTCATATTCGGAAGAATGCTTCTTTACCGGCTTGGAGAAGATGCTGACATGGTCGCGCGAATATATGCTGGAGACGATGACGCCGTCGCCGTCTTCGGACAGAAATGCCGTGGCGAAGCTCTGATTGCCGCCCTCGCCGGCGCCCTTGAAGGGATTGAAACGCACCGTATGCACCGCCTGGACGCTCTTCTTCAATCGGCTCTCCACCGTGGTCAGATATGATTCCAACTCGGCCTTGAATGCCTGTAAGTCCTTTATATTCTCCGAGGCGAATTCCAATGAGTCGCCGATATTATCCCCATCCTTGTCTATCAGGAATTTCCGCAGCTTTATATTCATCATGATGGTGATGATGAGAAGAACTATGGTGATAACGCAGAGTACGGTGACGGCTATCAAGAGGGGATTGGAGAGGAGGAATGACATGGTTGTATTATACGACTCTTTCTCGGAAATAAAAACTCCCCCGAGCACCTGCGCGGGGGAATGAAATGTTATCAGTTTTTAATTGGACGGATTGAAGTAGCCGTTCTTTTCCTTGGGGATCGATAAGAGTTCGGTAAGCAGATCGAACTGTCTTTCGAACACGTCTCTTTGAGGAGATGCACTTTTTGATTCTCTCGGAGCCCATGGTCTGGTCTCCGCTTCAATCGTTTCCTAAATTTCAGCGAGTTTCAATTTGCCAGCTTCGGCCTCAAGATGTTTCCGGCCTGTTTTTTTAACATCCATTTCCGGATCCCATTTCTCGATAGGCGCGCCAATCAAGCCTTCAAGTAACGATATCGCCTCGATAAAGCGACGGACGTTGTGGACATAACCGTGGATACCGAGACGATACCAGCCGCAAATGAATAATGTAATTCCTGATACAATCATTATCACATTTGCGGTGTTTCCCGCAGCCTCTATTACTAAAGACAGGATGACTCCCAACAGAAATACGCAAAGAGCAGCTGTAGAGACATATTTGGTTACTTTCCGTTGAGTTTTTGTTTCCGGGGCTGATTTGACAGGGTTGCCCCCATTGGGATTATTTGTCGCCCAATCTATCGAAAACCTCGCAAGGAATTTGTTTGGATGTTCCTCGCGAGCCATGCTGATGATTTTTTCAAGGTTCATTTTTCTATCTTTCTTTTCTTTCCCCGGTCAAGACCAATGGCTTCTAGGCATCCAAGCAGTTTCGCCGCTTCGGACTTTCATCGATCCAGATAGGTGTAGGGGAACTCACTATCTTGGCGCATTATATCACTTTAGATACTTAAAGTCAATAGGGTATATATCTTTCTTTTGAGCTATATTCTAAGGCATGAAAAGGATATATCTCGACTACGCCTCGCTAACCCCCATTGACACTCGCGTCATCCGAGAGGTCAAAAAATATTCGTTGGCGAAATACGCCAATCCTTCTTCTTTGTACAAGGAAGGCGTTGCTGCCAAGAAGGTACTAGAAGAGGGCCGCAAGAAAGTCGCCGACTTTATGCGTGCGCACAGCGATGAGATCGTCTTTACCGGCGGGGGAACAGAGGCGAATAACCTAGCTATTGAAGGTGTATTGAAGGCGGCTCACAAGAAAGGCATTTTCAAACCACATCTCATCATTTCTAGCATAGAGCATTCATCGATTATTGAAGTCGCGAACGTGGTCGAGCGGATAGGTTGTGAGGTTACCAGATTGCCGGTCAATGCAGATGGAGTCGTTTCTTTAGATGAATTGAAAAAGTCCATCAAGCCGAACACAGTCTTGGTATCAATAATGATGGTCAATAATGAGGTCGGCACAGTCCAACCTATTCGTGAAATCGTAAAAATTATTAGGCATGCTCGGAAAACCCTCAACCCTATACCCTCAACCCTATACCCTTTACTCCACACCGACGCGGCTCAAGCCCTTTATGAGGATATAAATATGGAAAGCCTCGGCGTGGACCTATTGACGCTTGATGGCAGTAAAGTCTATGGCCCGAGAGGTATCGGCTGTCTGTACATTCGAAGGGGAACGCCTATTGAGACGATCATTTACGGCGGAGGGCAGGAAAGGGGAATGAGGTCGGGAACGGAGAATGTGCCGGCTGTTATGGGATTTGCCAAGGCACTTGAGCTATTGGGGGCGGAACATATTAAAATAGGGCACTTTAGTCAACTAAAGTGGAGTGAATCGAAGATGGTCACCCCCACGGATAAATCAATGAGAATTTACGGTCTACGCGCCCTCCTAATTGAAAAGCTTAAGGCTATTCAGTCGGACATCACCGTCAATGGCGCCACAACCTCCCCACATATCCTCAACGTCTCCATACCCGGTATAGACAACGAATTTTTCGTCTTGCAATTAGACGCCAAAGGCATTGCTTGTTCCACCAAGAGCTCATGCCTACGAGACGAGGATGAATCTTACGTTTTGAAGGCTATGAAAGCAGATAGCAAGACTTCAGTCAGATTCTCATTCGGCCGCTACACCCGAAAGCGCGACATCATAAAAGCCGCCAAGATCATAGCCGGCATCTTGCATCGTGGCTAATCTTCTGTTACTATCCTCTTCTACACATGTTAATGATCCGCCTACAACGCACTGGCCGCAAACACGAACCGACATTTCGCGTGGTTTTGACCGACTCCAAGAATGGCCCAAAGAGCGGCAAATACCTAAAGAATCTCGGTTGGTACGATAGCCGCCTCAAGAATGACGCCGCCAAGCAACTCGATGTAGAGGCTATAAAGCACTGGACTTCCAAGGGCGCCCAGCTTTCGCTCACCCTTCACAATTTCCTCATTTCCCAGAAAGTCATCACCGGCAAGAAGCTGAACGCATTGCCGAAGAAAACTCCGCAGAAGAAAGCCGAGGAGGTCAAGAAAGAAGAGGCTAAGCCTGCCGCTGAAGCAAAGGCTGAAGCCGCTGCTCCTTCTACGCCACCGGCGGAAACTCCTGCCGCCGCTTAATATCCATGGCGGATTATTCTTCGTTCGAGGCGTTGGATATCCGTACCGGCAAAATCATTAAAGTCGAAGATTCTTTGTCAAAAAAGCCCACATATAGATTAACTGTTGATTTTGGTCCGGAGATCGGATCGAAAGTGTCTTGTGGGGCCTACCGTAACTACGCCAAGGAAGAATTAATGGGAAAACAGGTCATTGGCGTGATTAATTTTGCGGCCAAAAAGATGGGCCCTGAAATATCGGAAGTCCTTATTCTTGGCGTGGCTAATGATAAGGGAGAAACCATATACCTCACTCCCCAAGCTGAAGTTGCATTGGGAGTCAAAGTCTTCTAAAATATCCTCAGTACAGCGAACTGTACGATTTATCAGTTATCTTTTACGAATATCATGCAAGCAGACCAGCAGTTCCTAGATTTTGTCATCAAAGCATTAGTAGACGAGCCCGATAAGGTCAAAGTCGATCGCACGGTGGACGAGATGGGAGTGCTCCTCACCCTCGAAGTCGGCGCGGCCGACATGGGCAAGATCATCGGCCGGCAGGGCAATACCGCCAAGTCCATCCGCACGCTTCTCCGCGTCGTTGGTATGAAGAATAACAGCAGAGTCAATCTGAAGATAAATGAGCCAGTAGGCGGCCTCAAGTCGCCTGAGCGGATGGCAGCCACCGGTGCTTCTGCCGCGGCTCCTTCCGGCCCTTCCGCTGGCGAGCGCGCAACCAAGAGTATCGATGACGCCATGGCGGATTTGAAGCTCGGCTAATGACGACTTTCCACATAATCACTCTATTCCCGGAATCCCTAGATTCTTATTTGAACGCGTCAATCATTAAGCGTGCCCAAGAAAGAGGATTGATCTCGATTAAATACTATAATCCTCGCGACTTTGTCGCAGTCCCCAAAGGCAAGAAGCCGACTTATGCCGATAGGCGAGTGGACAATCGGCCGTACGGAGGAGGCCCGGGAATGGTGATTGAAGCGTTGCCGGTGATAAAGGCGATAGAAAAGTCCTTAAAGTCCATAAAATCGAAAGTCGGAAAAGCTAAAGTAAAAATCGTCTTCTTCAGTCCGGTAGGGAAGCAGTTCACGAATACCGTCGCCGATTCTTATAAGAAATACATGGACATTGTTATGGTCTGCGGTCGGTACGAAGGCATTGATGCCAGAGTGAAGAAAGCTTTTCCAATGACTGATATTTCCGTTGGTCCATATGTATTAACCGGCGGGGAATTGCCGGCCATGATCATGATCGATTCCATAACTCGACGCATTCCCGGGGTGCTTGGCCACGATTCTTCCGTAGAAGAGTCGAGGATAGCCAGTCCGGATGTCTATACTAGGCCTGAAGTCATCAAATACAAAGGCAAAAGCTATAAAGTGCCGAAAGTATTGTTAAGTGGCCACCATGCTCGGATGGATGAGTGGAAGCTCAAGAAGAAGTCCAGTATCAATTAATCGGGATAATAAAAAAGCGAGGCGGTTTTTGACGCGCCTCGTTTTGTGATATTGATTGGCTGATTAAGCCGGAACGTGACTTGAAAGGAATTCGTTCAACTGCGTGACCAAGTCTTGCGGAGTAACAGCGTATTCTTGATCCAAGCGGACGATATCTGCCGTTTCGCCGGAGTATTCTGCGAGCTCAACGATTGTCCTTTGATTTCCACCAATGAGGAAGAATATGGCTTTCGGGCAGTCCTTGCGAAGGTGCTTTATGATGGCGGCACCGGTGAAGCTGTAGCCGTCACCTGTTTCGTGAGTGCCCAATTCTCGACTGCCACAATGACTCATAAGGTTTGTCACGACAGCGGCAATTTCTGCGTTGCCGGAAGCCGCGAATTCCAAGGCCTCTGCAAAGGAGGCCTTAAGGACTGCCTTTAAATGAGGATCCAAATCAATCTGGGCTGCGTAATATGTGTAAGTGACAAGTGGACCGACCAAAAGGACGATTTTTTTCATAATATTATTCAGTAGGTTCAAGGTTCAAGTTGCTGGTATCGTATAATACTAGTTCTGTAATGTCAACTTGACTTCCAAACTGCCATCTGATAGGGTAGTTGCAACTTCGCAGATTGAGTTCTGCCTTAGCGGAGGATTAGAGAGGTCCACCATTAGTCCTACCCAGTGCATATCACTGCATAAATAAGCTCTAAATCAATAGAACCGTTTTAAATGACGGCCATTTTGCGTTTGTTTGCGTCCCCGAGTTTTTCAATTTTTAATTATCAATTTTAAATTATTATCATGACCACTTCTACACAGGCTCGTCCGAAGAAATATTTCTCGCGCTACCAAGCGCCGCTCGCGGAGATGCCTAACCTTGTGGAAGCCCAATTGGCTTCATTTGCATGGGTATTGGAGCACGGCTTCTCGAACCTCTTGAAGGAATTTTCTCCGATCTCGGACTACGCGGGAAAGAAGTTTGAGCT
>Ga0182017_10002500_pt1 | contig 13950 bp, 10 predicted proteins | sample 712E3DmetaG_FD_120492 | JGI IMG/M metagenome (GOLD analysis project Ga0182017, IMG submission 120492) | Permafrost microbial communities from Stordalen Mire, Sweden - 712E3D metaG | ecosystem: Environmental > Terrestrial > Soil > Wetlands > Permafrost | place: Sweden: Stordalen | collected... | reverse complement strand
AGCCCTGCCGGATTGATCTTCGGCATTTCCAGCCGAGGCTTGTTGTCCATTAATGCGATCTGGGATACGAGGCGCAAATGAGATTTAGATTAGGGGGGAGAGGACTATGAATCCTGATCAGGCTACACCTTTACCATTCAGCGTCGAGAATAACGAACTCAACTTACATCATAGGCTCCTTTTTGAGCTTTTCGATAAGGTTGAAGAGTCCATCACCGGTGCCCACGAAGCTGAAGTGGCAAGCGCGCTGGCCGGATGGATGATGCCGACGAAAGACATGGCCTTGAAGAATGTTACCACCCAAACAGACCCTATTTCGTCCACGTTAACTTCCTGGTATTTGTATTCCACGATATTCGGGTCGCGATGACAGTAGTGCATACCCTCCGCGATGTCTTGCGGCACCTGATACCGCAGAATATCAGCCCAAACGAGCTCTTCAGGTACGGCAGTCATGATCTCATGATAGTGAGACAGCCCCCTGATTACCTTCTTCACGATTCTGATGACTTGTTTATCGTCCGCCAGATACACGGCGTGTCTTTCGCCGTTGCCCGTTTCGATTGACTTCATTTGGTTGAACAAGTCAGCGACCCGACGTCCGCCATCATCCTTTTCAAAACTTCGCTTAATGGTTGAGTCCCACAACTCTCGACGTTCTTGAGTCGGTTGATCTCCCGCTACCACCAACATGTTCCGGAACTGAACTTCATCGTCTTGCCAGCTCGCGTTACACGTTCTGCAACAAGGAACAGTTAGCATTTGGACATTGGACTTGAGTTTTGATGCTGGGTACAAGCTACGCGGGAAAACATGATCTCTTCAGTTTGAACTCATTAATAATGTGTCCGTCATATTCTCCCGAGGACCGGAACAATGTGTAATCGGGAGCGCCCCCCGAGATCGAACTTGCCTTTCGGGAATATACGAACGGATGAAGGCCAGCCGTTTCCAAGGAGTTCTTTGCAAAATCTACTTGGACTGCATCACTACTGCCAAAGACTCATGCCATTCCTTCGTATATTTCACGTGTGTCGTGTTCGTCACACAAGAAACGGTTCTGAACTCTACCCCCGCACTGTGAACAGAACAGCATGGCACAGACGATACAGACTCCAGATGCGGGATTTGCTGAATGCCGGTGGCACACAACATGTTCTTCAAATATCTCTCCGCAGTTCGCGCAGAATTCGTTATCGGCTCGAACTTCAGCGCCACAGTGCGGACATGCTGCTGAGTTGTCATTTGTGCTAGTCATATGACCCTCTAATTAGCAGAGTGCTGGGACTAACCCCCGAAAGTTCGCACCTCACCTTCGGCATGAGAACTCGCTGTCCGTGGTTCCGTAAGGGCCATGCGCTTGGTCCGCCAGCGGCACGCCTCGCAACGGGAGGCCTCCCTTCTCTTGACAATCTCCTTTTTAAAGGGGTTAGACGGGCGGCAGCGGCGACGCGATCAGCATTGGTGGAAGGTCATAGTCTTTCGTTGGGACGCTACGCACCCGTTGTACCCATGTGGCACCTGTAGCAAAAGTGTCCGGCCTGATGAATCGGGATCATCCGTGGTAGGACGAGAAGAGACTCTCGCAAGCTGACGGGTCGTCAGGTGCCGATTTTCTTGGCCTTGGTTTCCCCGCTGACTGCCTTGATGGCGACCTTTACAGCATCTTCCATCGGATCTTTGAACGGCACCTCGATTCGGAGCAGACCGTGCTCGTAGATCGCTTCGGCTTTGTCAGGTTTCACCGGCCAAGCTAAAGCAAGTGCTGAAACATACTCGATGTCCCTTGCTGGCGCTGTCAGGTGGACGCTGTCTGCCAGGATCTTCAGATCGATGGTATCCGTTGGCGCTCCTGGGATGGCGAACTCCACTACCAACTTGTGTGTCTCCTCGTCAGCATACGCTACTGTATTGGGCGCAATCCTAATCCGATTTTCCGGCATCTTGGCACCCTCCTTGGTTGTCTATGAGAGGTATGATTGCAGTTTACCCGGCTAGTTCAGATTACCGGGAGAGTAACTGGGAGCAACTCACACTCGTGCGTATTGCGATTTGCCTCACGCAAGGCATCTTTTCACATGCCTGGCATTCACCATTGTAGCTTTCTTGTGAATGTTATCGTTTACTCCTGAATATCACCGAATTGCTTTCCCCGGCAAAATGAACCATCAACACGTGGCCATTTCTTCTAAAAGTCGCAAATCGGAGACACGATTCAGCTCTTCTTCACACCGTTTATTTCTCCGCCCTGGAAATAGATCCTAAATTTCTTATAGCAGTTATCGCACAGGAGACGAGTTGATTCGATTGAATCCATGGGCCCAGTCGTCAAGCAAAGTGAATGGACACCATTGCTGAAGCAATGAGGGCAAACGACGGTAAAATCACTCATGAGCGAATCCTCAAATGGTTATTCGGCCAAATAGTTGAACCGGGTCCGCAGATGATGATGGGAATGTTCGGCGACCCCGATCGAGCGACCTTTCTCGCCTTTTAGAAGCTAGCGGATAACTTGCCAAATGGAAATCGCCCAAAGGAATGAAGGAGTGGTTAATCCTTGCTGAGGAGACAACGGTGTCACGGGCCGGTAGGACTCCGCTTCCAGTCTCAGAAGGCTTCTTCCCCCGGCGACAGTTTGAAATTGAACAGGGATCTGCCCCTTTCTGTTACAGAAGGTCAACCCTTGGCATCGAATGTTTCGCGAGTCGGGCGTAACGTCATGAGTAACGCTAAACTTTATCTCACTAAGCACGGGGATATTTACTATCGGCGAGCGCATATCTGAAAACAAGGTGCGCTGGCAGACAACAAAGTGCAGACGCAAGAGTGATGCACTACACTTCTTAAAATCGTATCAAGACAATGCGGAAAATTGGGGCCACAATCGATGCCCGACCATGGCAAGAGCGTCGTTGTTACTCATCTGTGTAGTATTACCAAGACAAGGCCAATGCCACAGAATGCGATTCGAGCGCGTAGTCCCTGCAGAGGTTTCAGTATTTGAAGTAATGACGCTTAATTGTAAGAATCTCCCTGGCATACGTGTTGCGGGTGGGAATGCGTGACCTTCCGCTCAAATCAGTAGTGGCACAGATATTGTATTAAGAGCCATTAATGAATATACCTTGTTAAGGGCGATGAAAACACATAAACCCGTTCGAAGATCAAGACCGGAATCTGAGGTAAGCGTGGAAGCCTTCCGCCTTCTGTTCCACAATCACCCTCTCCCGATGTGGGTGTACGATCTCGAGACGCTCGCCTTCCTCGAAGTGAACGGAGCAGCAGTCGAGAAATACGGTTACTCGAAGGAAGAATTCCTTAAGTTGACGCTGAAGGATATTCGTCCTCCGGAAGATGTGCCGCGATTGCTCGCAAATCTCGCAACGACGATAGGGCCACTGCAACATTCCGCCCATTGGCGCCACACCCTGAAGAATGGTCGCATCATTGAAGTGGAGATCTCTTCGCACACGCTGTCGTACCACGAACGCAATGCCGCCCTGGTGACTGTGCAAGACATTACCGAACGCAAGCGGACTGAAGAGCAGCTCCGGTACGAACAAGGTCTTCTCCGGACATTGATTGATAATCTGCCCGATGCGATTTATGCCAAGGACAGCGCCGGTCGCAAGACCCTTGCGAATCTCGCCGACGTTCATAATATGGGCTTCCACTCAGAAGCCGAGGTTTTGGGCAAGAACGACTTTGATTTGTTCCCGACGGATGTAGCGTCCGCGTTTTCCGCTGATGACCGTACGGTTATCGAGACTGGCCAGCCTGTGCTCAACAGGGAAGAGTATTTTATCGACGTCGAAGGTCAGAAACATTGGTTGCTCACCTCTAAACTGCCAATGGAGGATGACAAAGGGCAGATTATCGGACTGATTGGTATTGGGCGCGATATAACCGAACGCAAGAAGGCGGAGGAATCGCAGCTATTACTCACCACGGCTCTCGAATCGACGGCAAATGGCGTCGTCATTACCGATTTGAATGGAGAAATCGTGTGGGTAAACAAGGCGTTTACCGGTACGACAGGTTATACTCTGAAGGAAGCACTAGGTCAAAATCCGAGAATTCTGAAATCTGGAACACAAGACGATTCTCTCTATAACGACCTTTGGAAGACGATATCTGCCGGGAATGTGTGGCATGGAGAACTACTTAACAAGAAGAAGGACGGCAGTCTGTACACTGATGACACAACGATTACTCCTTTGAAGAAGGCGAACGGCAAGATAACCCATTTCATTGCGATTAAACAGAACATTACGGAGCGAAAGAAGCTGGACCAGGCACTATCGCAGAGTGAGCGGAGATTTCACCAGTTGTTTGACGAAGCCCCGGTGGGCTATCACGAGCTTGACATCCAGGGCCGTATCGTTGAAGTAAACCGTACTGAGCAAGAGATGCTGGGTTACAGGGCCGAGGAGATGCTGGGCCATCCGGCCTGGGAGTTTATCGTCGACCGTGAAGCCTCTCGCAAAGCGATTGAAGCCCAGATTGCAGGGTCAGTGGCACTAGATCGAACTGTCGAAAATACGTTCCAGAGGAAAGACGGGACAATATTGAATGTACTCCTCAGGAACCGGACGCTCCGGAATGAAGCGAAGGGAGTCGTTGGTATTCGTTCTGCACTCCAGGACATCACCGAACGCAAAAAGGCAGACCGGGAACTCAGACTCATGGCACAAACCCTCGCGTCCGCTCGGGACTGTATCTCTATTACCGATCTTGAAAACAGACTCCTCTATACAAATGACGCATTTCGGGAAATGTATGGATACACAACAGACGAGTTGACCGGAAAAGATGTTTCCCTCGTGAGATCATACAGTGTACATCCGGCGATTATTGAGGACATCTTTCAGGAGACCCTGGCCGGTGGATGGCACGGAGAGGTATTGAACCGTCGCAAGGATGGGAGTGATCTCCCTGTTGAACTCTGGACCTCAATTGTGAGAGATGACGCAGGGACTCCCGTGGCGATGGTCGGCATCGCGCGGGACATTTCTGAACGCAAAAACTCGGAGGCACAACTCAAACAGAGTGAACAACAATTTCGCCTGATCGCGGAGAATGTCGCTGACATGATCGCAGTGCTGGACCTGAACGGCAGGAGGATCTATAACAGCCCCTCGTACAATGATATTCTGGGGAACCCTGAGTCTTTGAAGGAGACAGATGGATTTCGGGAGATTCATCCGGAAGACAAGGAGAGGATAAAACAAGTTTTTCAAGAAACCGTGCGGACCGGCGTTGGACAACGACTCGAATATAGGCTCATGGGCAAAGATGGTTCTACACGGAACATTGAGTCGAAGGGAAGCGTGATCAGGGATGCAGAAGGAGTGATTTCTCAAGTCATCGTAGTCTCCCGTGATGTGACCGAGGAAAAGAGACTTGCGGCACAGTTTCTGCGGGCTCAGCGCATGGAGAGCATTGGTACGCTCGCCGGGGGTATCGCCCATGATCTCAACAATGTCCTTGCGCCGATCATGATGGCGATCGAGGTCCTGCGAACCAAAATATCCGATCCGGGCGGTCAGAAGATCCTCAATACGATCGAGACATCGGCAAAGCGCGGAGCAGACATCGTCAGGCAGGTGCTGGCATTCGGACGAGGAGTCAAAAGCGACCGCATTCTCGTGCAACTCAAGCATCTCATTCAGGAAGTTGCCAAGATCGCCGGGGAGACATTCCCAAAAGCGATCGAAATCAAAACAGATATTGCGCGAAATCTATGGACGGTCGCCGCGGACCCGACACAAATGCACCAGGTACTCCTGAACTTGCTTGTGAATGCGCGGGATGCCATGCCCAAAGGAGGGACCCTTACAATTGCGGCACAGAACATTCAACTGGATGAGAATTACTCGCGCATGCATCTTGAGGCGAAACCAGGGGCTTATGTATCCATGGCGATAACTGATACGGGAACGGGGATTCCCGCTGATATCCAGGAGAAGATTTTTGAGCCCTTCTTCACAACAAAGGAAATCGGCCTGGGGACAGGGCTCGGCCTTTCAACGACGCTTGCCATCGTTAAGAGCCATGAAGGATTCATCAATCTGCGCAGTGAGCGGGGGAAAGGAACGACGTTCAGTATATATATCCCGGCGACAGGAACGGATTCAGGGGGAGCCGCCGCAAGCGAGGTCGTGGATCTCCCGATGGGACACGGCGAGCTGATACTCATCATTGATGATGAGGCCGCTATCCGTGAGATTACAAAGGAAACCCTTGAGGCCTATGGCTACAAAGCCATAACTGCTAGCGACGGCGCGGAAGGAATCTCCGTCTTTTCTGAAAACAAGAAGGTGATAAAAGCGGTAATCATTGACATCATGATGCCGGTCATGGACGGGTCGGCCGCGATTCTCGTGCTAAACAAAATAGATCCCGATGTGAAGATCATAGCGGCCAGCGGACTCACTACCAAGGGGCAAGTCACACCTCCGCCGGCTTCCAGCGTGCAGGGATTCCTGACGAAGCCGTACACAGCCGAGAATTTGCTCAAAACATTGAAAACGGTTCTACGATGAATCCGGGGGCCATTTTCTTGTTTACGCGTCACTGGTACGAGATCCGTTCCTAACTGTCAAGGGGGGCCCCCTGTTGCCAGGTGGTTCCACCCAACAAGGTAGAAGATTCCGTTTGATAGCTTGAAGAGACAGGCCATGACGGTTGGGAATCCAACGACAAATGAGTGATAAGGAACCTGACGACAACGGAACCGGGGGAGGGACCGCCCCGTGCAAGAGCGGCGCGGTCGCCAGTCTCCGGCAACAATCTCCTTGCCGGGACTGATGGCGGTGCATTCCTTTCCACCAATAACGGCACAAGCTGGACAAAGGCCCAGACAGGCTTGACGGATTCTCTTGACTATTCTCTTGCAGTAATCGGTACGAATCTTTTTTGCGCGGACGGCGTGTGGCGTCGACCGTTGTCGGAGATGATTCCAACTTCAGTGAACACCACTGCAGATGAATTATCGTTGACTTTCAACCTTGAGATGTAAAAGGGAGCCCCGGCATCACCTGTCGGGGCTTTCTCTAAATCATTTTCGCTCTTCAGTAAGCGGATCGCCCTTAAGGCCCTGCATCTCGTTGAGATCCTTCAAGAATCTGTCTCCGCTTGCTCCGGCAACTGGCTCAACCGGATCGAGCGTCGATTGGTTGAAGTCGTTTAGTCAGGTATTAGAAGGGGAACGGTCTGCCTGAATACAAGGCAATGACTCCGACAGAAATCCCAACGCCTATAAGCCTGCCAACCACATTGAATTTGTCAACTCCATAACTCTCAATCTCTTCATCCAGCTGCCGAAAAGCCGCGGTTCCGTGAACGCAGCCTGGCCACCGTCGGGATGGACCCTGTCCGAGAGGCGGTTGTAACCGACTTGCGCTTTCTGACCGGAGCCGAGAAAGTTATCCTCTCTGACACCGACCCCGAATCCGTTCACACCCCCTCCCACCTGCGCCGACATCGAGGGGTTGAGCGTCCACCTGTCGTGCGTGCGGACCGTCAGGTCTATCGTATGATCGGGCAGTGTATCTGACCTGATGTTGACATCGCCGATGATCCTGAGCGCCCGCAGATGCCGCGCGGATTCATCCACAAGCTTCTGATCGTACGTGTCCCCCTCCTCAAAGAGCAACTCCCTGCGGATAACATCCTCGCGTGTCTCGACGTGGACATCGTTGGCGATGCTTCGGGCCGTCTGGCCAAGCTGACTCAACGGCCGCGAGAATTTCTCGACCTCGCCGATGATCGTGGAATCGTTCCCGGGGAACACAGGACGCTCCTCGATAAAGATCCTCCCGACGACGTATCCGGACGTGTCAGCTTCCTGCGGAGCGGAGGGCGCCGCGCAATGTAGTGCAACTTTTGGTCGAAAACCTCAAATGCGCACCGGAATCACCGTTCTTTCTCTCAAACTGTCGAATTGGGCTAGTATTCGCGCTTTACCTCGCCGAACTTCGTGGGCTTCCCCCAGTATTCACCGTTGTTCTTCACCCAGTTGACCGCCGCGGTCATGATATCCTCAAGCGTGTCATTGTACTTCCCGAATTTTCTCACGCAAAAATCATCATTGATCACCAGGCAGAACATGGGCTCGTCTCCGACAAGCAGGGGTTTCTTGCCCAGCAACTCCCCGAGTCTCCCTGCAATATCCCGTACCGCGACAACAGGACCGGACACATTGAGAATAGAAGGCGGGTTCGAGCAGATCTCAAAGGCACGTATTGCTCGGTCGTTGGCATCCCTCTGGGAAACCAGGTTCACATAAGGGACGGAGAGCGAGATCTCCCTCCCCTGAAGGATGTAATTTGCCAGGTCGACGATCACCCCGTACGCGAGATGCTGGGCATAGGTCAGCCTGTAGTAACACAATCTCTGTGCCGGGTGTCTTTTCGCTGTGATGGCGAACGAGCTCTCCCTGGCCACTATGCTCCAACCATAGATGCCTTTGGGGTCGAGCGCGTCGCCTTCTTTTGAACCGCCCGATTCGAGGGTCGTGTAGGCATACGGGTTCGCAGAGGAGAAAACCACGATCCTGGAATCCCGGTATTTGTCTCCGACCAGGTACGGCAGGATACAGTTGACCTGTACCGCCTTTTCCCAGTTGTCGGAAGAGCCGAACTTGAAGCCGGGCATGTAGATCAGATTCTCCGTGTCAGGAAGCCTGCCTAGAAATTCCGTATCAGTCAACTCACCCTTGAACACGTTCACTCCCATATCCGCGAACAACTCTCCTGTTTTTTCCCTGGGATTACTGAACGTGGAAGCAACGGATATTGTTCGCTTGATACCCGCGATGGCATCCGCCCGCACGATCATCTCTGTCAGCTCCGGGCCCATCTTGCCGCTTCCGCCGAGTATCAGGATGTCCCCTCTCACTTTCTTAACACAGTCAATCACTCCGTCGGTGGGAGCGCTCATGAACTCCCTCAACTTCCTGCTGTTTGTTATCTCCGCTATGTTCACGGCCTTATTCCTACCTCTCGTTTCATACTCTTCAGGTTATTCGACAGGAATTCCCTGTCGCTTATCACGGGATCTATGCTGTAAGCCCGGTCTATCTCTTCAGCCAGCCCCGTCCTTCCGCTTTCATGATAACAATACGGCCCCGGCAGAAGTCCCAAGGAGTATAGTCTATATTTCACCCCCCATACGGAATTGGCAAAGTCGGTCCTGGCATCAAACAGGGCGCCGTTACACATGTTCACCATGTGCGCAAGCTCTCTTTCGGGCACGGCCAACCCCCATTCCTTTCCCTCTTTCGCTTCGAGCACGGCTCCTGACCATTTCACTGCTGAGTACGTATCCGTCGCAAAATGCCCGAGCAAGCCCCCTGAATACCCCACCTTCACGACCTTTGAACCGACTTTAAACAGGAACACTCCCCCGAGATCCGAGACGATCCTGTCATCGTTGCCGGTCACCAGCACAAGCCTATCCCTTCTTCTGCTGTTCGCCGCCGCTTCCAGCATTACTTGCGCGCGGTACGTATTGAAAGGCGCTGATTTTGCGCCACACGCTATCGTGAATATTCTCTCCCAAAGCCGGTAATTGAACTCCCTGCTTCCGGGGACGAGCTTTTGCAGTTCGAATCCGAAAACAGGTATTACGCCTGCCACGTCTTTGAAGATCTGGACCACTTCGTCGTCGCTTTTCTTCGTGAAAGCGGTCGGCGCAAGCATGACGATGTCGTATCCGCGCTTCGCCGCGAATTCTGCTTGTTTCATGTAGCTCTTCCCACTGATCGCGGACATCAGGAACATCCCCTCCCTGCCGTATTGCGCCACCATTTCTTTGATGAGATCCAGCCAGTACCGGTAAATCTTAAGGTCGCCTCCCGAGAACTCACCGGTATGTGCGCCCGGTACAATCGCCCTTGCGCCGGCCCTGATGTAGTAAAGGGTGAGGAGCCTTTGCCACTTCTCCGAGGGTTTCTTATCCTTATCCAGAGCCAGCGGGCTTGGTATCCACACCCCACCGTTCCTGAGTTTTGCGAGTTTGTCTTCGCCGAGTTTTTTCATATGCATCTCTCATAGGGCCCGACTATTCCCATGCGATGCCTGCCGTTGGGAACATTGATGGGAGGATGGCAGATTCAGGAGAATGTAGAGAGACGGTTCTACAGAATCAAGGAAGCTTCTTACCATACTCCAGGCATACCATACTCCACGCCCTGTCACGAACTGCATTCTTGAGTGCCAGCGCTGACATCTTTTGACAATCGGTCACACCTGTGAAACAACTCCTCTTCGCTCCCTGACGTATCACCTGATAGAAGTTACCACTAACCCAGCCACAGGAGGATGTCATGAGAACCTTAGCAGCAGTTACCCTAGCAATGATGATATCATCGCCAGCAAGCGCTTCTGAACATCTATATTTTCCTGATTCTGCAACTTATGCCAGCTTCGGTGCTGCGAAAGCAGCCGATTCATACATGTCGGCGCTTTCTTCAACAAACAAAGGAGTCGTTGAGTCAGCTTTGGCGCATGTGGCAATGATCACATTGACAATGCCGGGGTGCGAAATGAGATCGGTAAAGGCACGCGTAACGGCGATCGAATGCAAAGGAGCGACAGAAGAAGTGCGGTACAAGGCGTGGGTCGTAAGGACGTTGATGGAAAAGCCGGAGCTGTTTGTTGGCATAGCGAAGGCGGGCTACGAAGAACCTGACGCACTGTTCGCAGCACTGGCAAGCAAGATGGCTGAGTATTACGCCGCCAACTGACACCCCACGAACAAGGGCCCGGTGATGATTGCCGAGCCCTTTCCCGGCGATTGTGATGATCAGGGGTATGGCCGTAAAAGCAATGATGGGCCCTCCAAACGCATGCATGTTGGTTGCCACCTCGCACGCGAACAAGATTCCGGGAACAGAACTACTGATGCGTCCCGCAAGTAGGCCTTTGTAGTGGCTCTTATCAGCCTATCAGCCGGGAGAGCATCCACCTGCACCGATGACATCTCCCTGTTCGGATAACAGCCCCCGAGGTACGACCCCAGCAGTATGGACAAGACCACCCACCCTCTGACCGCAGCATGCATTCCAGTGTGTGACATCCGCTAGCACCTCACTTTCCGGACGAACCGCGAACTTTGATTCCAAAATTCACTTCGTGACAGGAAAATGCTCAACCTCCAGAATCGGATTGTCACGAAAATGTCACGATCGCATATCATAATGTCCCGCACAATTCGGGTCGAGAATGGATCTCCCGCGCCTTGTCAGCGGCCAAACCTTTTCTCTTCTCCGTCTGTATAAACGGGAAGGCCCTACGCCGACTTGTCAGCCACTGAGCATCGATTGAGCATCGATTTCCTCGTTTTGTAAGAATTACAAGAATGTCAGTGTATCGATTTGCTCCGCGAGAAATCGGAAGTTCTAATTGTCGACAGCTGGTAATTATGATTGTCGCTTATCACATTCGCGAAGTCTCTGGTTATGTACATTGTTCTCGTGAGGGAAGCAGCTATGCCGCGGTGGGTGTAACGCGAGGCGGTACCACATGACCTCCGCCAGGAGGCCGGCGCAGTGGCAATCAAAGTCTCTGTCAAAGGGCTATTAAGCTCGTTTCAATTCCACCCCGAAGGAGCACTTATGACTCACCGTTTCGGATCGTTCTTCGCATTATGTCTGCTTTCGCTGGTTCTTGTTGGAATGTACACATCAGATTCCTCTGCGCAATGGGCGAATGGCCAAATCGCCGAGTTTGTCGTAGGTCAGACTGATTTCGTATCAGCCGATACAGGCGTATCCAACACTCTTTTTGGAGTCCTGGGTGCCCATGCTGTTGCCATTGATTCGGCACACCACAAAATGTACATGTCCGATCCGACCAATCATCGTGTCCTCAGGTTCGCATATCCCGTTACCGCGAACGGGGCGGTCGCGGATCTGGCGTTCGGACAGGCAGATCTGGATTCAAATGCAGCCCCCGGCGTGAGTTCGGCAAGTACATTGAATAGACCCTGGGGAGTCGACCTCCATAACGGAGACCTCTGGGTGGTAGAGCGTTACGATGCCAGGATTCTCAGGTATCCTCATGCGTGGACCTACACCTCCAATGGACCCGCCGCAGATCTGGTCCTGGGAGCTCCGGATTTTGGCACCGTGAACCCCGGTACGAGCCAAACACAACTCCAGCAGCCGCGCGGAATGTGTTTTGACGCTCCGGGGAACCTCTGGGTCGCCGACGGAAACAACAACAGAGTGCTCGAATATGTGAACGCGAGCAGCAAATCAAGCGGTGCTCCTGCCGACAAGGTACTGGGACAATCAAATTTTACGAGCGCGGCGTTCCCCAGTCCCCCAACGAGGTCATCCATGAATACTCCGTATGGCGTTTGTTTCGAGGGATCGACATTATGGGTTGCCGATGCAAACAATAACAGAGTGCTTCGATTCGACAATGCCGGCTCGAAAGCCAACGGAGGCGCGGCAGATGGCGTGCTCGGACAGCCCAACTTCATCTCGTCGTCAGTACCCTCGAATCCAACGGCGGCGTCGCAGAACATCCCCACCGCATTGGTAGTCGATGGAAACGGAACTCTGTACCTTTGCGATTACCAGAACCACAGAGTACTCATCTACGATGCTGCCTCATCCAAGAGCGACGGCGGAAATGCGAACAACGTGTTGGGTCAGGGTGATTTCACGTCGGATTCGAGGGGGACAACTCAGACTACAATGGGGTACCCCAATGGCATCCAGATAGACATCGCCAATGGCAAGCTTCTTGTGTGTGATGAAGCCAATCACAGAGTCTTGCAATATTCCGCCTCGAGTCATCCGCTGCCGATTCAGCTTTCATCGTTTGCCGCTTCTGCCTCAAGTGATGGCGTCAGGCTCACATGGGAGACAATGAGCGAGGTGAATAATTACGGGTTCGAGATTCAACGGAGCCCTGCCTCTGCGATCAAACAGTGGTCGAAAGCTGGATTTGTGGCGGGGTACGGCACGTCGCCGACTGCTCATTCGTATTCATTTGTCGACGCGCTTGCCAACGGTTTGAGCTCCTATCGTCTGAAGCAGATCGACCTCAGCGGAGAATTCCGTTTCTCCGATCCAGTCGACGTCAATTCTGTGGCCGCGGCCACTGACCAAAAACCAATTCCGAAGGATTTCCTTCTGACGCAGAATTACCCCAATCCTTTCAACCCGTCGACGCAGATTGAGTATGATCTGCCGAAAGGCGGCGAGGTTTCACTGGTTGTGTACGATCTTCTGGGCAGGGAAGTTACGACGCTTGCAAACGGGTATCACGAGGCGGGAAAATATACTGCCCGTTGGGATGCAGGCGTGCAGGCAAGCGGGGTCTACATTGCGCGGGTCAAGGTTTCCGGAGGAGGCGGGGGCACCGTCTTCACGAAGAATATCAAGCTGCTGCTCACGAAATAGTCTGATCCCCAATCAGATGGGGAGAGAAAGCCTGCAACGACACTCTCCAGCGATACAACACGCCTGAATTGAATCACTCGTCATCGACAAGGGCCGGCAGTAATGCCGGCCCTTTTCTTTGATCAGGTGTGTGAGTGCACAACCAGACTATCGCCCAACGGACGAAAGAGATCGGTATCCGGAAGGTGCTTGGGTCCTCGGTTATGGGAATTGCCGGAATCATTTCCGGCCAGTTCCTCACGCTCGTGGCAATAGCGAATATCATCGCATGGCCTGCAGGAAACTTTCCGGTAGATCTCTGGTTGCGCGATTCCGCATACCGGGTGAACCCGGGACGGATCTCTTCCTGATCGCAGGGATTGTATCACTGACCATCGCGCTGCTCACAGCGGGTGGACACGCCATACAGGCAGCACTCGGCAACCCTATCGACGCGCTCCGTTATAAATAGGGCCAGAGAATCGAACGGAAAAGGATCGAAGATTATGCTCCCGGCGCTCGATATCGGACGGATTTCTTACAGGCCTCGT
>Ga0182017_10002499_pt1 | contig 13965 bp, 9 predicted proteins | sample 712E3DmetaG_FD_120492 | JGI IMG/M metagenome (GOLD analysis project Ga0182017, IMG submission 120492) | Permafrost microbial communities from Stordalen Mire, Sweden - 712E3D metaG | ecosystem: Environmental > Terrestrial > Soil > Wetlands > Permafrost | place: Sweden: Stordalen | collected... | reverse complement strand
TTCTGCATGTTCGTTCTTGACGAACCGGGCCACCCGGTTGGCACTCCGTTTCCCGGGGGTGATACCGTGCAGCTGATCGAGGGGATTTACTACTGCCCGGTGCGGGAGAAAGCTGGGGACGTGGACTCTGCCTTTTGCCCGTTCTGTCCAGCCCAACAGACACCCAGGATCGGGTACCTCCGGCCCCCGCTCAATGGCAGTGAGCACCGGAAACAAGAGTTCATCGACAACTGCTACCGGTACCATAACTTTAACGGATGATTCCTGACCGGGTGCCGGAAATCTCTTGAGATATATTGAGACGCATTTCCTGACAATATCCAAAAATAGGTTAACCGACGGAGAATTTATTTTATGCCGTGCCCATGAATAGTATTGGAACTGCAGGATATCAACCAATTCAAGATTTTTTACCGGTGTTTTGAAATGAATACTACGCAGCTGCTTACCGACAATCCTTCCCTTTACATCAACCGCGAACTGAGCTGGATACGGTTCAACCGGCACGTGCTTGACGAGGCCCGGGATGAGAGTCACCCGTTGCTGGAACGCGTAAAGTTCCTTGCCATTTTTGCCAACAATCTTGATGAATATTTTATGATCCGGGTCTCGGGTCTTCAGCGGCAGCTGACCAAAGGGGTCCTGAAATCCCCCCCCGATGGCATGACGCCTTCGCAGCAGCTGGATGCAATCCGGCATATGCTCATTCCGGAACTCGAAGCCCAGTATGATACGTGGCACAAAGAGATCCTGCCCCAGCTCGAAACTGCAGGCATCCATATCCACATGTATGCCGATCTTTCGGATGCACAGAAAACAGCAATGCATGCATTCTTTGTCAGCGACGTCTTCCCGGTCTTAACCCCGCTCGCCTTTGACAGCTCCCATCCGTTCCCCTTCATCTCCAACCTCTCTCTCAACCTCGCCATCGTCATCCGCGACCCGGCAAAAAAGGAATATTTTGCCCGCGTCAAGGTCCCGACGAACCTGTTCTCGCGCCTGGTTCGTATCCCCGGAACGGATGAAGATGCACGTGCCAAGGACAATGACATCCACCTGATCTATATCGAAGAGATCATTGCAGCGCATCTTGACATGCTTTTCCCGGGATTAGAGGTCGTGGCCTCATTCCCGTTCAGGATCACCCGGGACGCAGACCTTGAGATCGAGGTGGACGAGGCTTCGGACCTCCTGACAACCGTGGAGGAGATCATGGAACAGCGTGCCCGGGGCAAGCCCGTCCGGATAGAGATGGAATGCACCATGCATGAGAATATCTGTCATATGCTCGAAAAAAAACTCGGGGTACCGTCCGATATGATCTACCGCGTCGGCCATCCTGTCGGCATGGCTGATCTGATGCAGCTCATGTCACTCGATCGCCCCGACCTCAAGGATGTACCTTTCCCCCCGTCTGTACCGGAAGACCTGGGCGAGGGAAAAGATATTTTTGCGGCCATCCGCGAGCACGATTTTCTCCTCTACCACCCGTACGACAGCTTCACTCCCGTGGTAAACCTCCTCCGCCAGGCGGCCCATGATCCGGACGTCCTTGCCATCAAGATCACGCTCTACCGGGTGGGTTCCAACTCCCCGATCGTCAACGCCCTCATGGAAGCCCGGGAGAACGGGAAAGCCGTCGCTGCATTGATCGAACTCAAGGCCCGGTTTGACGAGGAGAACAATATCGGCTGGGCACGGGCGCTGGAACACGAAGGGGTACATGTGGTCTACGGGGTTGTCGGTCTTAAGGTCCACGCCAAGCTCTGCATGGTTGTCCGGCGTGAAAAAGACGGGATCCACCGGTATGTGCATCTCGGGACCGGCAATTACAATGCGACGACAAGTCGCATTTATACGGATTTCGGGTTTCTTACCGCAGATCGGACAATCGGGGAAGATGTTGCCAACCTGTTTAATTTCCTGACCGGCTATGCACGGATCGAGACGTACCAGAAACTGCTCGTTGCACCGGTTACCCTGCGTAACGGGATCATCGACCGCGTTGACCGGGAGATTGCATGCCACCAGAAGAACGGGGACGGCCACCTCATCTTCAAGATGAATGCCCTTGTCGATCCGCTCTGTATTGTTGCCCTGTACCGGGCATCCCAGGCCGGCGTGAAAGTGGAGCTGCAGGTACGCGGGATTTGTTGTCTCCGCCCCGGTGTCCCCGGTGTCAGCGAGAATATCACGGTCAGTGCGATTGTTGGCAGGTTCCTCGAACATGCCCGTATCTATTACTTCCATAATGGTGGAAGCGAAGAGGTATATCTTGGCAGTGCCGACCTGATGCCGCGGAACCTTGACCGGCGGGTCGAGGTCCTCTTCCCGGTCGAAAATCCGGTCATCAGGGATGCTCTTGTCACAAAGATCCTGCCGGCACAGTTGCATGATACGGTCAAGCTCCGATATATGCAAGCGGATGGAACCTACTGCCGCGCCCATCCCGCACCGGATACGGAACCGCTGAATGTCCAATCATGGATGGTGGATCACCAGGGATTATGGTATGACCGTGGCCGGTAAGGTTATAGCCCCCCACACCGGGCTGTGCTGGTACGCGATGCAGAAACTGCCGGGTCTCCTTGATGCATTTACCTGTGAGATTGCCGGTGTGAAAGAAGCGCAGGACATCGAGTATATCCACCGCATGCGGGTGGCATCCCGCAGGCTCCGTGCTGCACTCCCCCTTTTCCGGACGTGCTTTCCGGATAAACAATACATGAAATGGATGAAGGAGATTACGAAGATAACCCGAGCCCTCGGCGATGCACGGGACACGGATGTCCAGATCGTGTTCCTTACAAAATCCTTAAAAAAAATACAAAAGGATCCCGGTATACAGAAAAAAAGTGTGCCGGATAATCAACAATCAATGGAACCCGCCATCCGGTTTCTGCTTTTGACATTGCAGAAAAAACGGAATGTTCTCCAGAAACGTGTCCTGTCAGCCACATCCGGACTGGAAAAAAGCCATATAACTGATGAGATGCGCCTGATGTTCACGACCATGGACAGGGAACTCCGGGCAACCCGGAAGAAACCCTGTATCCTTGGGATTCCCCCGATTGCAGCGCTCCGCATCGGGAAACGGCTTTCAACCCTCCTCTCGTATGAGCCGTGGGTACTCCACCCGGAAGCAGTTGCAGAGCATCATGCCACCCGTATTGCTGCAAAAAAACTCCGGTACACCATGGAGATTTATGGTTCTCTCTACCGGAACAACCTTGAAAAACCACTCGCACGGGTAAAAAAAATACAGGAGATTCTGGGAGATATCCATGACTGCGATATGTGGATCGATCATATCTCCACCGTTCTGTTACGGGAGCGGACACTCCTCCGTTCCGGAAAAGGGACGAAACGGCCTGATACCACAACTCTTTCCAGCCTCAAGGTTCTGCTCCATAACCGGGAAACTGAGCGGAAACGGCGCTACCGGCAGTTTGTGAGATACTGGCAGTCACTGGTACGGGTGCAGCTCTGGGACGAATTCCGTGTGTCGCTGGACACCGGAAGAAAAAAGCATTTCCGTCCACCGCTATCTTATCAGGACGATGAAGCAACAGCGGCGATAGGTGCTCTTGCCGGAGTATATCCCGACATACAACCTCACAACCGGCACGTAACGGACCTCGCGCTGATACTCTTTGATGCCTTACAATCCCTGCACAATCTCGGGGCGCATGACCGTTTCCTGTTAGGGTGCGCCAGCCAACTCCATGACATTGGCTGGAAGTACGGGCAATCGGGACATAATCGTCACGGGGCGGAGATGGTATTCTCCGATGAGACACTTCCTTTCGATCTTGAGGAACGAGCGATTCTCGCTTTTATTGTCCTCTCACACCGGGGAAAAGTCCGGCTCTCTGCGTGTCCGTATCTCGATTTTATCTCGTCATATCACCGGAAGAAAGCACTTATGCTCGCAGGTATCCTCCGTATTGCCGATGGGCTCGATTACCCGCATGCAGGATCGGTCCGTGAGGCCCATTGTACATTCTCTGCTGACGAGGTAACATGTATAGTGACCGGCACGGGAGATATTACTGCGGAAAAAGAACGGGCACAGGGAAAAGCAGACCTGTTCGGGCAGGTCTTTGAAAAGCCCCTGGTGGTACGGTGAAATCGAAAAAGATCGGCCCGAACGGGCGAGTTGTCTCCTTTATCGATATCGGGACAAACTCTGTCCGCCTTTTCGTAGTCCGGCTCAACCCGAACCATTCGTATACTATTCTTTCCCGCCAGAAACAGCAGGTGCGGCTGGGTGAAGGGGAGTTCGATGAGGAGGAGATCCAGCCGGAGGCCGTCGAGCGGCTGGTCGTAGTCTGTAAGAAGTTCACTGATCTTGCACGCACGTTCTCGACAGAAGAGTTTGTCGCGGTAGCCACTTCAGCCATGCGGGAGGCTGCAAACCAGAATGAGATCCTGCACCTGCTGAGGCAGGAAGCCCAGATCGATGTCAGAGTAATCTCGGGACAGGAAGAGGCCCGGCTGATCTACCTCGGCGTAGCAAGCGGTACCCATATAGGGGATCGTCAGGTTTTTTTTATTGATATCGGTGGCGGGAGCACGGAGATTGCGGTCGGGGGTGACCGGACCTATCAGTATCTCGAGAGTTTTCGGCTCGGAGCCATCCGGCTGTCGAACCTGTACCTGTCTCACGAAAACACCGGTCCTGTCTCCTCGGACCAGTACAAACGTGTCCAGCATCACGTCAAGGATACCATTATCCATTCCGTCAGGAAAATCCGCAGTCTGAAACCAGTGCTGGCGATTGGCAGTTCAGGAACCATCATGAATCTTGCCGAGATTGCGCAGAAGGCAATCCACCAGAATGGCAGCAACGGGGATCCGGTCCTTTCAAGTAAAGACCTGCAGAAAGTGATCGATCTGATTTGCTCCCTCCCGCTTGACCAGCGCAGGAAGGTACCGGGTATGAACCCGGAGCGGGCTGATATCATCATTGCAGGAGCTGCGATTCTCGATACCTTTATGAAGGAACTTGGACTCGATTTCATCCTGACCACAGCCCGCGGTCTGCAGGATGGACTCCTCATAGATTATCTCTCGAGAATTGATGCCTTTCCCCTGCTGGGTGAGTTATCACCGCGTCAGCGCAGCGTGCTCCAGCTCGGCAGGTCCTGCGGGATCAATGAAGTGCATGCCCGGACCGTCACAAGCCTTGTCCTCGAACTTTTTGATTCAGCAAAAGAGCAGGGCCTGCATAATTTCAGCGACAATGAACGCGAACTTCTCGAGTATGCGACATTCCTTCATGATATCGGTTCGTTCATTTCTTATTCGAACCACCATGCCCATTCCTATTATATTATAAAAAATTCCGAACTACTGGGGTTCGATCAGAGAGAGATTACGTTTATGGCCAACATTGCCCGTTTCCACCGGAAAAAGGCCCCGAGGAAGAAGGATTTAGAAGTTATGGAACTTGAGTCCCGCGAGCGGGAGGCACTACGGGTCCTGACTACGTTTATCCGCCTGAGCGAGAGCCTCGACCGGAGCCACACGGCACTTATCCGGCACGTAAAATTCACAAAAGTGGATAAGGGGTGCGTTCATCTCGAAGTTGTTGCCCGTGGCGACTGCCAGCTGGAGATCTGGAGCGTAGAGGCGGAAAAAAAGGCGTTTGAGAAGATCTTCGAAAAACAGCTTGTAATAGAGAGTATACAAACGGAGTAAAACGGGAGGTCCGTTTTACACGTCAGGAAAGGTTTCATGGTTGAACATTCCCGATTGTCCTCCGATCAGAGGCAGGGTCTCACCATTTGTTGCTTTCATATTATCAGCCCATCATTATCACTTGGAGATGAATACGAGACCTGCATGATCCTGTTATCTGCTCCTGTATGGTTTATTTCTCCGGTTTCTGAACGGACAGTTTCTGAGCAGGAATCCATATAAGCGAACCTTTCCGGCGGTGCGATGCATGCACACCGGAATAATGAATAATACCCCCGTTATCAGATGTCTTGCATGAACTGTATGGATTGATGCCGCTTATGAAAAAAGACAGAATGATTATCATGATTTTCCGGTAAGGATCCGGACTTCTGCGATTACATCATTTCCAGTCATTTCAATCCGATAGTTCCCGGGTGCCCGGACCATGAATTCCTGTTTTGTCATAACACTGTATTCCTTGTTAAATCCCTGCTCTTCAACGAGCCCCCCGTTGTCGGCATCATATATACTCACCGTGAACCAGGCACTCGGGCTAGTATATGAAGTATTGACAACCCTTTCAGAAGAAAGACCGATATCGACAGTTTTCTCACCATAAAACATTTTTGGCGTTATATTAAACTTGATATAGAGCGGCGGGGTGGTCAGGTCCTGGGTAAAGATCTCTTTCTGTCCTCCTGTGAATGCATGGTTGACTATGTAGACCTGGTTATAGGTTTCCATATACCTCTCCTCATAGGTCTGATCAGCAGCGGGAATTTTTACAGTCATAGAAACACTGCTTGTGTCTGTAGAGTGTGTAGTCGGGAACGGAGTCCCGGCCGGGGTTGAGAGGGTAGTGGCCTGTTGGAGAAACGTACCGGTCCCCGGTGTTCTACTGATCATAGGCAGCCCGATAAAATAGACACCGGCAATTATGATAAGAACGACAACGATTCCTGCGATAGTCATGGTTTTCCCGGATCCACCGGAAGGTTTTACCGGGACTGTCGGGGGTAAACCAGAAGCGGCGGACATAGCAGGGGGGGTTGCGGGTGCCGCAGAAAGTTGTTCAAGAGGTGTTCCACAGTATTCACAGAATTTTTTACCGGAAGCCACCTCCTTTCCACAGGATGTACAAAATGGCATATAATCATCATGGGTCGTTCCTGTATGATATTTTTTCTTTTTCCCGGTCAGGATTTCTCTAGTCGAGATGACATGGAATTCTCTATCCCCTCTATAAAATTACCCCGCCCTCAACGTTTTTAATTCCGGCATCTCGCTGATCAGCAGTGGATTCGGTACCTCCTCCATTATGGCCTTTTGAAGATCTGCGTCAATTGTAAGTCACTCCAGATGATCTCCGAAAGAGGTATTGACTGGGCTTATTTTTATCCGGAACACGCAATCTGCCGGTAATCAGCCGGTTGTCGGGGATCCAGACCAGATTTGCGATAAAGACAAATCCGATTCCTCCCCTCATAGATTAACGCAATTTCCGGTTCACACACAGAGCATCATCATCGTGTCACGGAAAAAAATGTTTTTTCCCCACGACCATAAGCTCGTGTGCAGGAGCTTATCAGAACCTTAACATTGATCCGATATACTCCCGCGTTACTTAGAACTTCTTAACGGCTTGTACGAGCTTCCCGACCGTTTCCTGTGCGTCGCCGTAGAGCATCCGCGTGTTGTCCTGGTAGAACAGATCGTTCTCGATTCCGGCGAAACCTTTTCCCTGGCCTCGCTTCAGGACGATAACATTTTTTGCCTGCTCGACATCTAGGATCGGCATGCCAAAAAGCGGGCTGCCCTGCCGGTACGCCGCCGGGTTGACAACATCATTTGCACCGATAACGAGGACAACATCAGTACTCGGGAACTCCGGGTTTATTTCGTCCCGGTCGAAAAGGAGGTCGTAAGCAACCCCGGCCTCGGCAAGAAGGACGTTCATATGGCCGGGCATCCGCCCGGCAACCGGGTGAATCGCGAACTTCACTTGGACGTTTTTGCTTTCGAGCAAGTCAGTCAGCTCCTTAACTTTCTGCTGGGCCTGGGCAACCGCCATACCGTAGCCGGGAGCGATGATTACCTTGTCCGCGTAGGCAAGCAGGACCGCGACATCGTCGACCTCAATCGACTTCATGCTGCCATGGATCACTACACCTCTCTCCTCCGCTGCTCCGAACGCACCGAAGAGGACATTCGAAAGCGAGCGGTTCATCGCCCGTGCCATATTGAGCGTGAGCAGCGAACCCGCGGCGCCGACTATGATACCTGCAATCACCATCGCATAGTTGGGGGTTGCAAATGAGAACCCATCGAGCGCGACGGCAAGCCCAGTAAAGGCATTGTACATCGAGATCACGACTGGCATATCAGCCCCACCAATCGGAAGTGTCATGAGGAGCCCGAATCCGAGTGAAAGAACGAAGAACAACGGGAGATACATGGCAACGGAAAGTGGGATCCAAGACGGCTGTACGATAACAAGTACCCCAGCAACGACAGCGAAGGCCAGAATAACTATGTTGACGATTTGCTGACCCGGGAAGGTGATCGGCCGCGTCCGCATCCAGCCCTGGAGCTTCAGAAATGCAATAATGCTTCCCGTGAACGAAACGGCCCCGATGAGGCCGCCAACGACAGCGAGGGAACCGGTGCTGGCCGTTGTTGTACCGAGAAGCGCGACCGCCGAGATTCCTGCCGCCGCGCCGCCACCCATACCATTGTAGAGTGCTATCATCTGGGGCATATCGGTCATCGCGACACGCTTTGCCGCGATGTAGCCAAATCCCCCGCCAATCACGATCGCAATCGCAATAAGTGCAAGGTTGGTGAGGTCTGGTGTAAAGAACGTAACGAGCGTTGCAATCAGCATTGCGGTGCCGGCCCAGACGATCCCGCTCCGGGCAGTGAGAGGGTGGCTCATCCGCTGCATCCCGATAATGAAGAAGAAGATCGTTACAATGTAGATTGGTTCGATCAGCCAGGAGAGTTCAGCCATCTTATACCTCCTTTCCGGGTTTTTTCCCGCTGCGGTCAAACATCTGAAGGATCCGCTCCGTGACAACGTAACCGCCGGTCACGTTCGCCGCACCGAGGATGACCGCAACAAAGCCGATGACCTGTTCAACTGGTGTTGTTGCGAGACCGAGCGCAACCATTGCGCCGACAAGAACGATCCCGTGGATAAAATTCGAGCCGCTCATCAGCGGGGTGTGGAGGATGGCAGGGATTCGGCTGATGACAACGTACCCGGTAAAAGCGGCCAGCATAGTGATGTAGACTGCCGTCCAGAGCATGGTCATATCTGTCAAGACTTCCCTCCAATCATGAGGTCGCGTGTTGGTTTATGATGCACCTCGCCTTCGTGAACCAGGAGGCTTGCGGTCAGGATTTCATCGGTGAATTCTTTGACAATTACTCCGTCATTGTCCACGAGAAGTGACAGAAACGACTGGAGGTTTTTCGCGTACATCTGGCTCGTGTGGAACGGTATCCGGGACGGGAGGTTCTGCGGCCCTATGATCATGATACCGTGCTCCCGGACGGTCTTACCGGTCTGTGTCAGCTCGCAGTTACCTCCCGATTCGGCAGCCATATCGATAATGACTGCGCCCGGCCGCATTGTTGCTACGGTCTCCCGGGTAATGAGGACAGGAGCTTTCCGGCCGGGAATAGAAGCTGTCGTGATGACGATATCGGCCCGCGCAACCGCAGCGGAGACCATCTGCTGTTCCTTCACCTTTTCCTCGGGTGTGAGCTCGCGGGCGTAACCACCCTGACCTTCAGCATTGATCTCAAGCTCGAGGAACCTGGCTCCGAGGCTCCGGACCTGCTCGCCCGCGGCACGCCGGACGTCGTAGGCCTCGACAAGGGCACCGAGACGCTTTGCCGTAGCAATCGCCATCAGACCGGCAACACCGGCACCAAGGATGAGCACCGTTGCCGGTCGTATTGTACCCGCGGCCGTTGTCAGCATCGGGAGGAATTTCGGGCAGTTTGTGGCACCCAGGATAGCCGCCACATAACCCCCGGCCGTTGCCTGGGAACTGAGCGCATCCATGCTCTGGGCGCGAGTGATACGCGGGACGAGTTCGAGGGCAAAGGCGGTGACCTTCCTGTCACGCATCCGGGCTACCATTTCAAGGTTTTTTGCCGCATTCATGAACCCGATAACAATTGTGCCCTCGGCAAGCTGATCGATATCGGCAACAGTCGGGGGCTGGACACGCAGCACGATCCGGGCGCCGTTCAGCAGGTCAGCCCGGTTTGACACTACCTTCGCACCGGCAGCAATAAAGAGATCGTCAGAATAGAAGGCGCCCGTCCCCGCGTCATGCTCGATCCGTATTTCATAACCCGACTTCGTGAGCTTCTGTACAACCTCAGGGACAGTCGCCACGCGCTGTTCCCCCGGGGCCTGTTCCCTAGGAACAACAATCACGACCGGCATAGCTGTCGGGCCATTCAGACCGGTCTGGATATTATCCTTTACCTCTTGTGCGGTATTGGAAGTACTCACAATTACCACCCCACCAGTTCGGCATTTTCGATACGGAACAACCTTTTCACTCCATAAATTATCTGCAATGTATCGTACTGATTGAACCTATACCCTCTTTATTTTACGCACATGCACCGCAACCCCGCGGCGACAGCGCTGCATCTCGTCCGCCGGCATCGCTGCCCTGCCGCTTCCCAGCGCACGCGCACCCACGACCAGCACTTCGTCACCATCACGGATCACCGGGTCTGCCGATACCACGCCAGGTGCAAGGATATCTCCTTCCGGGATGAAATCGTCAATATGGACCCGGTAACCTTCCGGAATAATTTTCCAGCCGTCAAGGGTAGGACGGAGCATACCGGTACCGGTATCAATGGAGAAGAGCTGGACATTGTTCCTGCTGTAGAACACCTCCGGGAAATGTCCCCGGAGCGTGGTGCCCTTTATGTCAACATCACAGTTGAACTGGTAGGATACCATACCATGGAGTCGGTCATCCTTTACCTTCCGCTCTCCCTCAAGAGCTGCATCCAGCGCGTAGAGGGCGGTGTTTCCTGCCGGATGTCCGGTGCAGGAGTATTCAAGTATAATCCCGCACTGTTTCGCTGCCATCTGGGCGACTTTAAGCGCTCCGCCTTCGAGATGAGCAATGATACGCCGGTAGGGATGTTTCCGGAAATAACCGGCGAGAATGCCCGCTATGACTGCACATTCCTCGGCATCCCAGTATCCGGTGACCGGGACATCATAATGCCCTGCCGGGTATACTGTCTCAAGTTCCCGGGGGACCAGACCGAGCGGCGATGTGACAATCAGTTCATGGGCCCTCCCTCCAATAGCCTGCTGGAACTTCCTGTGGCTCTGTGAGAGGGAGTAGGGTTTCCTTGCCGAGCAGGGGAGGAGCACCGCGACATCGGTCTTTGGGGGCACATACCGTTCGATCACCCGTTCGGCAAACCGCCGTACTTCCGCCCGTTGCATGGACTCGCCAGAGTTTGCCCGCATCATCCCTGCCCGCGCAATGGGTTGTACCCGTTCCATAAACCCGTACTTCCGGTCAAGATGGCGTATGACGGCCACCTGCGCTGCATCCATACGGCAACGGGATTCCACGAGATCGCGAAGCTGCCCCATCCCGATAAACCGGGTGATAAGTGCGAGTTCCTGCCGGAGTGCGTGCCGGTTGTGTGCCTGTAAATTCTCGGCCGTGCAGCCCGGGCAGGAACAGATTCCGCTCCGGATTGCATCCTTCGGGAAATCACCCTCCGGCGTACAGAACCGTTCCTGTGCCGATTTGAGATCCACTGCGGTATAGTCGAACAGATCGAACCCGGAATAACAGAGGATCGAAACCGTTGACGGAAGTGCGGATGCAGGAGCGTACCACGCAGTATCGACCGGGGTTTTATCCTTCAGGCTGATAAGCCAGTCGACATACGTGCGAGGGTTCTCTATAGCCGTGTGCCACCCGGCAACCATGACGCAGTCACCGCTCCGGGCCCGGTTATCGAGCTCCGGGTGGATTGGCACAGGCCGGATTCCATCTTCCGGGGGAAACCGGTTAACTATCGCTGCCGGGGCACAGAGCGGGAGATTGGTGCCGGCAAGGGTAGCCAGTGCGGGAAATAATTCCCTGCACTCCGCAACAGCAGGGAGCATGATCGGAAGTATTCCATCGGGTTCGAGAGTGCCAATACGGGCTAGGCCGTCGCGTTTCCGGAAACTAACTCGGGTCATGGGTCACCCCGATATCCCCCAGTACTTCCCGGACAACCGGTTCCCAGCGCGGGCTGCAGGATACGGTGAACCTGCTCTCCGGATGACTCTTCTTTATGATGCGGATACCCCTGCAGCCCTGCCGGACCATGGTATCGTCCCATTCCGGGATCTCGGAAGGCCCGATGGGGAAGGTCTCTTTCAGTTCCCTGAGGTACGGTCCGAAGGGGGGCTTGAAGAACAGGGTCGTATCGAACGCGTCCCGTTCACCGCCATCGAATGCCACGAGAATATTCTTCCCGACCGGGAGCCTGACAAGCTGCTGCTGGTAGCGGAGCACCTCGGTCCGTTTGCAGCTCTCGTCGCCCCGGTAAAAGAACCGCCGCTTCGAGACCCGGTCGTGCACTTCCAGCTCTGAAGTATGGTCGAGCAGGGCCCGGTAGCCGGCAAGGAGCTGCGGATGTCCCCGGCACCGTTCGTCCACGAGCTCCCAGAGCGTACCGTCAGAGATTGCCTGGCGTATCCGGGCGATCTCGGCAAGGGTGACATGGAGGTTGTGGAGCGCGAGGAGGCGCTCGCGGTCAGCAGCGGAGCGGAGCTCTTCTGCGGTATGGGAACGGCAGACCGCGCAGGCACAGGGAAGGTCGACGAGCTCATTGATCCGGTAACTCCCGTGCACGGTGAGGTACCGGCCATCCTTTGCATACAGAGCGTATGCCGCGGAGTCGAAGAGGTCGCAGCCCATCGCGGTCGCAAGGGCAAACATGGACGGGTGGCCGGCACCAAAGAGATGGATGCAGGCCGAAGGCGAGAGTGTCCGCTTTGCGGCCATGACCACGCTGACAAGGTCGCGGTACCGGTAGGACTCCATAAGCGGGACAACCGCCCCAATCGGGCAGAAAGCGAAACCAAGTTCAGATACTTCGTGCCCGGCACGTTCACGGAGGTCTTCGAATATCCCGCCCTGCACCGGGCCGGCCAGTGGTGCATCGTTGCCAAAAACCTCTTTTGCCTCCCTAAGGCGCTGCATTGTGACGGCAAGTTCCTGTTCCGTTGTCACCCTGTCGGACGCAGGAGAGGTTGGGATGTCAAGCGGCACCCAGATATCACTTTTAATATCCCTTTGAAAGGAGAGGGTTTCTGTATTAGTGATCGAAACCTGCCCGTAGACCGAGAGCTGGAACGAGCCGGAATCGGTCATGATGACGCCATCAAAATCGAGAAGCCGGTGGAGCCCTTCACTCAGGGCACGCTCGCGGAACTGCCTGCTCTGGGAAAAGATGTAGGCGTTCGTGATAAGGGCCTCGACGCCCATTTCCTGCAGTTCTTTCGGAGTGACAAGCTGGAGGTGCGGGTTGATGACTGGGAGCAGCGCCGGTGTCTTCACAGTTTTTTTGCCCACCGTAAGCCTGCCATTCCGGCCAGCGATATCGCTTGAGAGACTCTCGAATGCTATTCCCATGCCGAACTCCCTGTATCCTGTTATATACGCTGCAATCGATTAAACGGTTACTCCTGATGAGGCCGTTTATGCTCGGAGAAAATCTGTCCCTCGAATGTAAGGATCTCGACATTTTTGCTGGTCCAGCACCGCTCCGAGAGCCCGGCCTTCATGCAGGTATGGTCAAGGAACATCTTTGCGTCCCACCCGTACTCGCTCGCCACCTGCGGGAGCAAAAGGCCGCTCGAGCCCATACCCCGCACGATAAGCCCGTGTTTTCCCACGATCACATGCTCCGGTCGTTTTGCCGGTTCCCCTTCGAGCGGTTCGGGAACAGTAAGGATTGTTACTTCGAGCGAGATGGCTGCCAGCTCATCCTTTGTTACCGGGGGGAACCGCGGGTCTTCCAGCGCGGCTGCTCCCGCTGCATGGACAATCGCTTCGCCAAGCGGCATTACCGGGTACGGGAAACCAATACATCCACGGAGGCTGCTTCTCTTCGTGAGTGTGACAAAGACCCCGCGTTTCTCACCAAAAACAGGAGTGAGTTTAAAAGAGGTTTTCGGTCGTTTTGCTACTGCGTATTCGATGGCGGCGCGTGCAGAGC
>Ga0182017_10002497_pt1 | contig 13975 bp, 8 predicted proteins | sample 712E3DmetaG_FD_120492 | JGI IMG/M metagenome (GOLD analysis project Ga0182017, IMG submission 120492) | Permafrost microbial communities from Stordalen Mire, Sweden - 712E3D metaG | ecosystem: Environmental > Terrestrial > Soil > Wetlands > Permafrost | place: Sweden: Stordalen | collected... | reverse complement strand
TTTGTCCGGGCGTCACTGTCCCTATATTAATCTGAAGCATGCCTCCGGAATATGCCGTTTCATCTCCGTCTGCCGCATCGGTCTGTGCCGTTCCGTTTATCGTTACCGAATTCGCAACGTAAGTCGTATTGTTCGGACTTGGATCGGTTAGTGTTACGAATGTTGCATTCGCTGTTCCGGTGTTTTTATACGTCATCGAATAAGTGAGCGTATCACCGGGCTTCCCGTGGCTTTTATCGACCGATTTAGTCAACGTCATGAGCGGATTCACGACACCACACTTGAACTGCAGGATTGCGCCCGGCCCGCCGTTTGTCGTCATGGTATCTTTATAGATAATGCATACCGTGTCTCCACCCGCTGCGTTAAACGTGACATTCTTTCCATTTGTCCCTTTTATTTTTCCGTATGCAGTCGGAATGGTTGCCGTGAAGATTCCTGTGTTCACACCGGTCTCTGTGAAAGTTACGGTGTCGATTTGCCCGTTCGAACTCGTATCGCGGAAGGTATAGATTTCAGCCGCACTGATGTTTCTATTTAAATCCAGATCAACAATCGTATCGAGAATTGCAAGACCCGGCACAACGGATGTACTTCCTTTAAGCTGCGCAGCATATCCGCCGAGAACAGCCGTTTTTGTTACCAATGCCGCGCCGGGTCCGCCGTTTGCCGCAAGTGTATCGGTATAGAAAAGATAAAGCGTGTCACCGGCTTGAGCATTAAAAGTTGCGTTCTTCCCGTTCGCGCCTTTCGTCGTTCCGAAGACAGTTGGAACCGATGCCGTAAAGACACCCGTATTCACTCCCGTTTCTGTAAATGTTACGGTATCAATCTGACCGTTTCTGCTTGTATCGCGCAGCGAATACGTTTCCGCCACCGATACGTTTTTATTGAGATCTGCATCTATTAAAGTGTCGACTGCCGAAGCACCCGGTAAAATTGCAGGAGTTGCTTTCAGAGCGGCCGTATTTCCGCCGGTTACGACTGTCTTTGCGTACAGCCATGCGCTGCCGCCATTCGTTTGAAGCGTATCATAATAGGCAAGCGTGATGGTATCGCCGGCCTGCGCCTTGAATGTTACATTCTTTCCGTTTGATCCTTTTGTAACGCCAAACGTCGTTGGTACCGATGCAGTGAAAATTCCGGTGTTCACTCCGGTTTCCGTAAAAGTCACCGTATCAATTTGTCCGTTCTTGCTTGTATCACGGAGGGCGTATGTTTCTGCAAGCGAAGCATTTCTATTAAGATCGACGTCTTTGAGTGTATCGATGATTGTTGCACCCGGTAAAATCGCAAGGGTCCCGCTGAGGGCCGCAGTAGCGCCGCCCCTTATTCCCGTACCTGCTTTCAGCGTCAAGCCTGGAGCGCCGTTTGTTGTTACGGTATCGATATAGGTGACAACGAGCGAATCGCCTGTTTTAACATTTAAAATACCGTCATTATTTGTTCCTGCAGTCGATCCAAATTTTGTATGAGCATATCCCTGGAATATTCCCGTGTTCGCGGCGGTTTCTTTAACCGTTACCGTTTCCCATTCGTGGGTTACTATATTCGAATCGATGACAGAATAACTCTCTATTAAAGATGTATTTCTATTAAGGTCTGTATCGGATACCGCGATAAGGACAGAATCACCCGGATACATCGATGATTTATTGACCGTCAAAGTTGCCGGATGACCTCCCAGCACATGTGTCATTGCAGTCAGGAGAGAACCCGCACTGCCGTTCGTCTGCATGGTGTCCAGATATGAAACGCGGAGCGAGTCTCCCTGCTGAACATAGATATATCCGATATTATTTGCTCCGGTAATAATTCCATAACGAGTGCTGATATATCCGATAAACACGCTGTCGTTTGCACTATTCTCCGTTATAGAAATATCCTGATATTGGTTTGTCACTTTATCGGAATCGCGAACCGTATAACTTTCGACAACCGAAGGATTTTTATTCAAGTCCTTATCTTTAACGACAACCTGAATTGAATTCCAAGGATAAATCTGAGCGGTTGCGGCAAGTGATGCTGTATAACCGCCGAGAACTTTTGTCGTCCAACTGATAATTGCACTCGCTCCGGATGTTGTGACGGCATCGAAATATGTAATTCGAAGGCTGTCGCCGTTCTTCACATTAAAGGCACCGCTGTTATTCGTTCCAGCAGTCGTTCCATAGACAGTAGGGATGTTTCCGGTAAATACGCCCGTATTGATTCCGGTCTCAGTAAATGTCACATTTTCCACTTCGCCGGTAACTTTATTGGTATCAGCCAGAATGTATTTTTCCGCAACGGAAGGATTTCTATTGAGGTCTGCATCACTCAGTGTATAAGAGATTAAATTTCCCGAATAGATGGTCGATGTGCCGATCAGTGTTCCTGTATTGCCAGCGTTGACTCCGGTCTTCCAACTTCTTATACGATTTGCGTAATTGGCGGAATCAAGAGCATCCGTATAAAGGACTATAATTGTATCGTTAGGCTGTACATTGATCGTAGTATTATTAAAATTCGTTCCGGCGCTCGTACCGTATTTCGAAATTATCTTGCCCGTAAAAATACCGGTATTAACGCCGGTTTCAGTGAAAGCAACCGAATCACGTTCATGCGAGCCTTTGACAGTTATCGAATCGATGACTATGCATTTAAGAGTCTGCACTGTCGCTGCAGATGTATTTAGATCTTCATCGGTCAGTGTATAATAAATAGTATCGGCTGGCAAAATAACTGCGGGACCGGTTATTACGCCTGTATGGTTTGCCGATATATATTGCAATGTGCCGTTCGATGCGGTTCTGAAGCGCTCTGAATTTACAACGAATGCCGTATCACGAATTGTTGTAGTGGCTGTGTTTATCAGTATTTTAAAGTTCAGCGTATCGGCAGCGCCTGGTGTTAAAGTCCCGATCGTCCATGTGAGCCGTCCTTGTGTGCCTGTTAATGCGGCATACGCAATCGTCGTTCCCGAAGATGCTGTCTGTGATCCGGCAACAAAGGTGTAGCCGGTTCCATAAAGCGTATCGTACGACATAGTGCCGAGTGAAGAGTTTATTACTGAAAGGTTCTTGACAATAATATGATATTGGGTTGTATCGCCGTTCTTGCTCTTGCCTGCATCGAAATACTTTGTCAAGGAGAGCACAGGTGAGGGGGCCGCTGTATCTTTTACCAATTGTTTGACGGTCGATGCAGTTATATGCGCTCTATTGATAAAAAGATTATCGCCTGTAAATGTCGAACCGACCTTTACTCTATATATAACCGAGTCGCTCCCATTGAGAGCAAGCGCAGTAATTGGAGCAAAGGTTATTGTCTTTCCTGTATTGTCAAATGTGCCCGCTCCCCTTACGATACTCAGAATCGTATAATCCGACGGCAGCGAATCGACGATTGAAATCGGATTGGCGTTGCCGCTTGAAACGGCATAATTGCCGGTATTCGTTACTTTGATTGTATACTGTAATGTGTCATTCACAACCGGATACGTTCCATTGACGCTGACATCGGTATATTTTTTTGTCGATGTCAAAAACAGCGGCGTATACATGGTTACACTGTCTGTTGCCGTATTATTCCATGGACGGCGGTCGAACTGCGGACTGGATACGGTTGCGGTATTGTACATCGTCAAGCCTGCCGTGGATGTAATATAATTTGCCGTGACATAGGCCGTGATTGCGATTGACGGTATAGCCGCGTTGGGCGCGTGGGTTCCGGTATGCGTAAATTTATAAACCGGTTTTGCCGTGCTGTCGACAATCCATCCCGAACCAGTGAAAGAGATAAACTGTGCGCCGCTCGGCAGGCTGTCGCGCACTGTAACGGTCCCGGTCGTATCCGGCCCATTATTCGCAGCTGTGAGCGTGTACTGTATATGACCGCCGGCGATGACTCCGCCGCTGTATGCTCCGCTGAGAACGGTGTGCATCTTCGTAATCGACATATCCGAATTCGAAGTATCGGAGACAGAAATAACTTCGCAGCTTAGCCAGACGGCATCTCCTCCGCTCGAATATACCGAAGTCGCTACCGTATCGCCGGAGTGCAGATAATTCGTCACGTCATATGTATCGATATCGACGCCCCATGTAGTATCGGGCGTAAGGGCGTTGCTTACGGAATTAAATTGATTGTTGACAGGGTTTACCGCGTCAGTCAGAATTTGTCCGTCGAAGCCCAGATTTTCAGAGAACCCGTTCAACGCAGCCGAGTTTTCCAGATCGCCCTCCCATGTAATATGGGTCATCTTGCCGTCAACATGGCTGTAGGGCACATAAAAATTGTTTGGATTGAAAATAATTTCGCTGCCATAGAACGCCTCAAAGCCGTCATAAACATTAATCGTATGCCGGAGTTCGTTGGCATTCTGGTAAACCACAACCATGCCCCAGCCCGCACATACGTTTTGGCTTGAGCACCATGGATTGGCTGTATTGACAGTCAGACCTGAAAATGTATACGACCCGTTTCCTTTCCCTGCGACATAGGCCGTAACATCGGCAAATCCGGAAAACATCATGTTGCCGTTGGCAGGATTGGGCGCTGTAAATTGACGCGAAACAGGAGCAGTATAAACTTGCGCGTCCAGATTTACAGTGTAATCGGAAGTTGAGCCTGATCCAGCCCAATACAAATATGCACCCACTATCGTGGAACCGACCGGCACATTGAGCGTCGAGCTGCCGGAAGTACCCACTGCGCACGCATTCACTGAGTTCGAACTGGTGCGGAGCGAGCCGCCGATGACAGTGTAATTCACCAATCCGGAGAAACTGTTATAGAGCGAGATAGGCGTTTGCGCCTGCATGTATCCCGCGCACGACATCATCAATATGCCGGCAAGAACAAGCCTGCACATATGGACGGACATATTCATCGATGCTTTCTTTGGAATCAATATCGGCTGATTTTTTTTCACGAAGAAAAGAAGATGCCTTTTTGTTTTTTATAAAATGATTTTTTTCAGATCCAAGAGATTCTCTTTGTGTACTGTTTGTTCGGCACCTGCTGTTTTTGCTTCTCGGTACACTTCGGGGTCATTATAAGAAGACAGGAGAACCACGCGTGCGTCCGGATACGTGGTTTTTATCTGCCTTGTTGCAGCAAACCCGTTATGCTCTTTCATCTCCGCGTCCATGAGAACATAGTCGGGTTTAAATTTTTTATACGCTTTCACCGCATTACCGCTGCCCGAACATTCATAAATCTTATCGTAATATCCGTGGAGCAAATCGATAAGAAGATGACGGAATTGCAGGCTGTCTTCTACAATAAGCAATCGTTTCATATATGACATTCCTTTTTACGCATACTTCGCACTTCAAAATCGGATAATTCGCTGGAATGCAACATAGGAAAGGACGCACAGAACAACAGATTTACACACTTAGGAAGCTAAGTGTGTCTACCTATTTTTTCGATTTACTTCAAAAGAATAAAACGAAAGGAAACGACTCTTGTGAAAGGGGAAGGATTGTACTACTTAAAGAAAAGATTTATGTTCAATTGCAAATTTCAAAAGCGAATGACTTCCATGAATATCCAATTTGTTGCAAATATTTGAGCGATGATTTTCAATCGTGCGATAGCTGACGTGCAGCGATATTGCGATTTCTTTGCTCGTTTTATTTTCAGCAATGAGCCTCAGCACTTTTTTTTCCGTTACCGTCAGGTCTTCCATCTGCGGCCTTCTTCGAACGAGTACGCGTGCCCGGTCATTGCGATTGACTAAGAGTTCGGAGACTGCAGGACTTATAAAGTGATGACCGGCAATAACCGTCTTTACACTCATCGCTAAATCGCTCACAGCGCATTCTTTTAATACGTACCCTTTAACGCCGAGACTCATTGCTTCGTTAAACATATCTTCATCTTTATACATTGTTAAAAATATTATCTCAACCGGGAGATTCCTTTTTTGAATATCCCTTGCAACCTCCAGACCTGTTTTACGCGGCATCTCGATGTCGAGCACGATAACCGCCGGCTTGAGTTCTTCGATCAGTTCGAGCGCCTGCATTCCATCCTGAGCCTCTCCGACAATTTCAAGCTCGCGGTCTGTTTCTATTGCATGCCGAAGGCCTTTGCGAAAAATCGGATGATCATCCGCAATAACAATTCTTATTCTCTCCTTATTCATGTAAATACCCTCGCAATGGAATTTCAATTCGAAGTTCCGTGCCCTTGCCGGAGATCGAGTGAAGCTGAAGCGTTCCGCCTAAAATTCGTATGTGTTCCGACATGCTGTTCAATTCGACGCTTCTGTGTTGGTGCGATCTCTTCTGCTCATTCGTTTTAATAGATCTATCTCCATCGTCGAAAACTTCAATAACGATGTTCGGTTCCTTGAAGAGCACAGATAAACGATGTTCTTTTGCGTCCGCTTGTTTGATTATATAATGCATACATTCCTGAACAATCCTGTACAGATGTATGCGCCATTCCTTCGGCACGACTTCATTTATTTCGCCGATGTGCACAATTAAATTTATTGAAGACGCTTTTGTCATGCGATGTATCATCGACTCAAGAGCTTTTTTCAGACCGAGCTGATCAATTTGGTACGGCCGAAGATTATACGAAATTTCCCGCGTTTGATCAATCGCATTGGAAGCGGAAGACGATATCTCATTAATCTGTTCTATCATGTTCTTTTTATTCGGCTCTTGAAGAGCCAGCAGAGCACGGTTTTTAATAATCAGCAGATCCTGTCCGATGCTGTCATGGAGTTCTGATGCGATAAGCCTTCGTTCTTGTTCTACAGAGTCAATCAATTTTCTTGAAAATTCTAAATGTTCCGAATCCTTTTGCAAACGTCTCCGGCTCCTTTTAAGGTAAAAAAGAAAACCAGTCAGCACGACAACCAACAGAACAAAAATGCGAAATTTCCATGTTCCCCACCAGGGCTGAGGCACCGTTATATCGAGCATGGCGCCGATCTGATTCCATATACCGTTGTTTGCGGCGATGACCTGAAAATGATAATCGCCCGGCTGTAAACCGGAATAAAATGCCGACCGGCGCAAACCTGCTATGACCCAATCTTTTTGCAGACCCTCTAATCTGAATTTAAATGCCAGATGTCGATAATCCGAAAAGCTCGGCGCCGTGTATTGAATTTCTATGTGCTGGTTGCCGTACGGAATTATTATTTTCGGTCCGGATGCATATTCATTCTGATCGACAATAATTCTCTCTATGAGAACCGGAGGTATGTGCGCATCCGTTATGGATGCGCCGGCGAGCGGCAAAACTCCAAGCCCTTTGACCGTAGGGAATAGAATACGGCCGTCTCTGGTCTTCCATGCAGCCGGCTGGAACCCGCCATTCGTTTCACAGCTGACCAAACCTTCCTCCACACCGTATGATGTGCAATAAATTTCTGAAACCCGGTTATTGATAAAATCGACAAGAAGCCGGCGATTCACACAATAGATTCCCCTGTTACAGGTTATCCAAAAAAAGCCTTTGCCGTCATCGACGATAGTTGAGACTACATTATCGAACAGTCCGTTCTTTGTTGTGATCGACTTAAAAATACCTTCTGAATACGCTGACAATCCGCCCCCGTATGTTCCGATCCATAGAATCCCGTCCGCATCACGATAAACCGCCCTTATGTAATTATTTGTCAACCCGTCTGCAGTTGTATAATTCGTGAACCTGCCTTTGACAAAATGTGAAAGCCCTCCCAGTGTGCCGATCCATAGCGAGCTGTCGCGATCTTCGTAGATATACCGGACATTATCATTGACTAATCCGTCTTTCTGCCTGTACGAAGTAAATTTTCCGCCGCGATATACAATCAGACCGCCGCCGTTCGTTCCGATCCACATATTGCCCGCTTGATCGGCTTGAAGGGCAAGGACGACGTTATTTGTCAATCCGTTCCGGTCGTTAAAGACCTTAATGTTTTTTCCTTCCAGGCAATAGAGCCCGTCGCCGTATGTTCCAACCCAAATAACGCCGCGCTGATCCTCTGCGAGCGACCAGACACAGAGCGGCGATGATTGCATATTCAAAGGTATCTGCGATATTTTACCGTCCGGCGAAATTTTATTAAGCCCCCCGCAATTCGTTCCGACCCAGATATTTCCTTTGGTATCTTCCATAACCGGCTCGATAATTTCATTCGAAAGACCCTGTCCGGTTGAAATAATTGAAATCTTTTTTTCCTTGATTTGGATCAGCCCGTCTCCTTCGGTGCCGAACCATCGATTTCCCTCGCGATCGATAAATGCACAGCGGACGTGAAAGCCGCTTTGGCCGTAAGGCAGTGCATACGAAGTGAATTGCGGTTTTGATAATTCCACGCCTCCGTCGAAAAGTCCGCCTTCGAGCGATCCGAACCAGAAATTATGAACACTGTCTTCAATCATGTGTTCATATTCCCGTTTAATACGGAATGACAGAGACATTTTTTTTTGAAAGAGTGAGTGATCCGTTGCAGCTCCGATACTCTGTCCATCACGGAACCATAATCGATTTTCGTGATCTTCACAGAGAAAGACACGAGAACCAAATTTATTTTGCGTACAAAAAACGACCTTCTCAAAATCCCCTTTCTCTGCTTTTCTATAGACATCCCCCCCGATGTTGGCCCAAAGAATTCCCTGAGAATCTTGATAGAGAGAATAAACCCAGCGGTGGTTGTGCGACGCCGGCAGCAGTTCATGCCGGATCGTGTCGTGCAAGATACTTTGTATTCCGTTTCGGGTTCCGATCCACAACCGCCCCGATCGGTCTGTGCACAAAGCCGTAACCACTTCATCATCAAGCCCGTCGGCTTCTGCAAAATTCCGGATGGAGTCGTTTCGGAAACGCGTTAAACCTCCCCCTTCTGTTCCGATCCATAGCGTTTGTTGATTATCGATGAGAAGCGATAGAATCCGATTCGACAACATCGAATTATCGATGATATCGATATGTGTAAATTTTATCCCGTCGAATTTTACAAGTCCGCCGAATGTTCCCAGGATCAAATATCCGTCCCCGTCCTGGGCAATGGCATTGACGGAGTTCTGCGGTAAACCGTTCGTCGTCGTCCATTGATTGAGAAAATATTGTGAAAGCACCCCGTGCGAAAAAAGAACAAAGTAAGCGAGAAGACACAATATCCTTCTATATCGAATCAATATGTCCCCAATCGTAGTCATAGTAAGAGTATAAATATCCGTGTGTCTGATGTGTCACCCGGTTTTTTCAAGAAGAGAATCCTGTTCGAACATTTTCTTTTCCCTACCGGTTAAAAATCTTCCGGCGCTCTACGACTGCCGGCATCCGGTTATTGTTTCGTCTGGAAAATCGAACGTATTTCGGACATGAGAGCGACGCACTGTTCCTCTTCCACGAGGAACGGAGGAAGCAGGCGCAGAACCGTTTTATTCGTACAATTTGCCAAAAATCCGCGCAAGAGCAATTCGTCAACGAGAGGTTGAGCATCTTCAAATAGTTCGATGCCGATCATACATCCCATTCCGCGCACTTCCTTTATTCTCCGGGGATAATCTAATTGGAGATCCAATGCTTTGGATTTGAGAGAGACGCCGATATCGGATGCTTTATTCATAAGCTTTTTTTCAATGATCTCATCCAAAACGGCGCATCCTGCCGCGCATGCAACCGGATTACCGCCAAAAGTTGTGCCATGCGATCCGCCGGTAAAGACATCCGCCACACGGCCGTTTCCGAGAATTGCGCCTAAAGGCAGGCCGCCGCCGATTGCTTTGGCTAAAACGACGATATCGGGCTTCACGTCAAAATTCTGAAACGCAAAAAATTTTCCGGTTCTCCCCGCCCCCGCCTGAATCTCATCGGCAATGATTAAAAAACCGAATTGCTTTTGGAGAGCGGTCAAAGATTTAACGAATTCGGAGCTCACAACATTCACACCGCCTTCACCCTGGATGAACTCAAGAATGACGGCAAGCGTCTCTGGATTCGTCTTTTGGACCAGGTCTTGAACATTGTTGAATTCTACGGAATCGGTATCCGGTAAAAACGGTTCATAACCATCCCGGTATTTCGGCCTTTCGGTCAGCGATAAAGCTCCCATCGTTCTTCCATGGAACGAATTACTCAAGGAGAGCAAACGTCTCTTACCGTTTTTTTTGCCCCATTTCCGGGAAAGTTTTATAGCTCCTTCGACTGCTTCCGCGCCGCTGTTTGAGAAAAAAACCTTTTCATACCCGGTGATTTTCACGAGCCGTTCCGCCAGTTCGACTTGAGGTTCCTGAAGAAAATAGTTCGAGACATGCATGTAGCGGTGTATCTGTTTTTCTATGGCTGCAATAACACGGGGATGACAATGGCCGACAGCATTCACGGCAAGCCCGCCGAAGAAATCGGTGCAGCGTTGACCGTCTTTTGTGTAAATGTAGATGCCTTCAGCCCGCTCTATTTCAAGCGGCAGGCGGTGATAGGTATGAAAAAAATATTTTTCATCTTTTTGGAACCAGCTCTCAAACACGTTATTCCTCGTTCGTTAATTTTTGAAATACGGAAAAAAGAAGTTTTACTTTTTCTTCAAGTTCTTCGAAAGACCCGTTGTTCGCGATGACATAGTCGCCTTTTGCCGCCGTTCTTTGCGGATCGCTCTGAGCACGCATGCGGACATGAATGTCTTTCTCGCCGGAATGATCCCGTTCCTGCACACGACGCACTCGAATTGATTCCACAGCATCAACGACGATCACAGCATCAAGATATTTCTCCATGCCGGATTCATAAACGAGCGCTGCCTCGACAACAGCCATCGAGTGACCCGCTTCCTTCAGGAGATCTGTCCGGCGTGAGATTTCCGCCTTAACGGCAGGATGTAAAATCGCTTCGACTTTTTTGCGCAGTGCAGTGTTGGAAAAGATCCTGGAGGCAGCATATGCCGTATTCAGCTTTCCTTCGCTGTTGTAGGATTCCGGCCCCAACAATGCAGCAAGTTTTTTCCGAACCGATACATCGGTCGCGCTTATTTCTTTCGACAGCGTATCGGCAGAAAGAACGGGAATACCAAGACGCGAGAACATGTCCGCCACAGTGGATTTTCCGCTGCCGATTCCTCCTGTAACACCAATCGTATAAAAATCTTTTTTCTTCTTCGCCATCAGTTCTGCCCGTTTTTCAGCGCTGCTGCTTTTTGTCAATCATCATTATGCAATTGATTCAGCTAAATTCCGGCATCGAATTCTGCAAATTATTTTGCCACCGCAATCGAACGAAATTCCCGCACAACGACAACTTTGATTTGTCCGGGATACTCCATTTCCTGTTCGATTCTATTTGCAATATCGTGCGCCAGCTGATCGGCCGCTGCGTCGTCTAATTTATCATGACTGACAATAACACGAACTTCACGTCCCGCTTGAATAGCATATGTATTCATAACGCCATTGAACGATTTTGCTATGCCTTCTAATTTTTCAAGCCGTTTGATATATTCTTCGACAGATTCACGGCGTGCGCCGGGACGAGCACCGCTGATGGCATCGGCTGCCTGAACGAGCGCAGAGATCGGATGTTCCATGGGAATATCCTCATGGTGGGAACCAACGGCATTGCAAACGATCGCATGTTCTTCATATTTTTTGCACAATTCGTACCCGAGCAGTGCATGAGGCCCTTCTACGCTCTTGTCGATTGTCTTGCCTATATCGTGCAGCAGACCCGCACGTTTTGCAAGCATAGGATCGAGCCGTAATTCCGACGCCATAATACCGGTCAAGTACGCCACCTCAATGCTGTGCTGAAGCAGATTCTGGCCGTAACTTGAACGGTATTTCATCTTGCCGATATGCTTGACGATTTCCGGATGAGCAGTATGAAGCCCGATTTCCAGCAGTGTATTTTCTCCGGTGTGAACGATTTCCTCTTCCAGTTCTTTGCGCACTTTTTCCACAACTTCTTCGATGCGAGCCGGATGGATGCGCCCGTCGGCGATCAGCCGTTCAAGAGCCAGACGTGCAACTTCCCTGCGGAACGGATCGAATCCCGACAGAATCACAGCCTCGGGCGTATCGTCTACAATAACATCGATACCCGTAGCCGCTTCAAACGCGCGGATATTTCTTCCTTCGCGCCCGATGATACGACCTTTCATTTCATCGCTTCCGACATTTAAAACGCTTACTGTCGTTTCCAGTGTAAAGTCCGCTGCAGAGCGCTGAATGGCCTGTACGATTGTTTTTTGAGCCTCTTTTTTTGCCTCGACACGCGCAGTATCGCGCATATCTTTCAGCATCTGAACCGATTCCGACTTTACAGATTCAATAAGATTTTGATGGAGATATTTTTTTGCTTCTTCCCTTGTAATACCGGAGATTTTTTCAAGACGCAAATTTTCTTCTTCAACAAGCCGCTCCAGTTCTTTTTCGCGTTCGCTTACGCGTTTTTGGCGGTCTGCCAGATCTTTACCGGCCGACTGCAGTGCGGTTTCTTTTTTTGTCAGAAGATCAAGCTTGCGTTCGACATTTTCCTCGCGGTTGGCGATTTGTTTTTCGTATGCCTGAAATTTATTGCGCTTTCCCTGGGCTTCGCTTTCAAATTCTTTTTTCTTTTTGTACCACTCGTCCTTGACTTCCAGCATTTTTTCGCGCTTTGCTGTAGCGGCTTCTTTTTCCGCTTCTTCAATTATTTTTTTTGCATGGCCCTCTGCGCCCAGCACCTTGTTGTGACCGCTCCGCGCATTAAGCAGCCAGCCAAGGAAGAACGACCCGCCACCGATTGCAGCTCCTAATAGTATTAAAATATATGGATCCATAGATGTCCTCTTTCCAGAATCTTAAAAAAAAAACCGCACTCATCGCCCCAATCAAATGTATTTGAAAGAACCTCTTTTCAAACACGGTGGGTACTTGCCTAAGCATTTCACACTTCCACGATCTGCTCTTCCCGATCGAAGACCGGAAGTCATCGCAGATTCTTCCGGATCCCGAAGAACCCGGAACAGCGGCATGCGCTCCACACTTATGAGTCAAGCTCCCATATTAATAGAAAGGTTCTTTAATATGAATTGATTAAGGCTGATGAGGCGGCTGTAAATATTTCCGCACGTTTTTAAAAAGAACGATGCGTCGTTACTGCAGAGAGGCGGAATTCACCGGTTCTGCAGCCAAGCAATTATCCAGATAATTGGAAAGTTTTTCGATCTCAACCTCGATATGCTCGATATCGAGAGCATTCCTATCCTGTTCTTTCATTAAATCCTCGGTGATATTCAATGCGGTCAGAACAGCGACGGTCAGCGGCGGTTGTTCGGGAATTTTATCATGAATCTTCGTCAGCATACCGTCAACGTACGAGGCAATGCGTTTTGTGAAATCTTCATTTTCCCCGCGAAGGGGATATTCGTTTCCAAAAATTTTGACGCGGATACTTTTACCGTTCATTGCTTGGGTCAATTCTATAGAAATTATCGAATCGTTCACTCTATTATTTTACAGCGACCGCAGCCAGCTTCGTTCACAAGCGTGAATTGATTTTAACAATCAATTCCTTCAGCCGGATTTTGAGTGCGTCTGTTTCCTCCTTTGATAAGAGATTGTGTCCGTTTGATTGTGCTTCGCTGAGCTGGACACGTATTTGTTCGATCTCGCTCAGTTTGCTCCGGAGCTCATTCGTTGCCTGATGCTCCTGTGATGCTAAACTCGCAATCCTGTCTCGAAGTTCCTTGTTTTCAGACTTCAAGCGAATGAGCGAATCCGATACGAGCCGCGCCTTCTCCCATAATTTTTGAAGAGATTCCTCCATGCGCCGCAGGTCTTGCTTTTGTTCGGGTTCAGCTTCTATGTGCTGATCAGGCAAATTCTACTCCTGTTCTTTCGATAGCAGGCACGTTATACCCGTGCTTTAACTTCGTAACGTTCCATGACACCTGAGTTGAACAGCTTGAATGACAGCGGCAAGTGCCTCATCAATTTCATCGTCTTTTAATGTACGATCGGAGGATTGAAACTCCAAAGCGTACGCAAGACTTTTTTTGCCGGCG
>Ga0182017_10002496_pt1 | contig 13975 bp, 13 predicted proteins | sample 712E3DmetaG_FD_120492 | JGI IMG/M metagenome (GOLD analysis project Ga0182017, IMG submission 120492) | Permafrost microbial communities from Stordalen Mire, Sweden - 712E3D metaG | ecosystem: Environmental > Terrestrial > Soil > Wetlands > Permafrost | place: Sweden: Stordalen | collected... | reverse complement strand
TGTCAATCAGGATGTACGTCAGGTGTTTATAAAGAGATCGAAGATTATAAGCGCCATTCGGAAATTCCTGGATGGACTTGGATATTTGGAAGTGGAAACGCCCGTACTCCAGCCGATCTATGGCGGTGCATCGGCAAGGCCGTTTATAACACACCATAACGCGCTCGATATGAAACTGTATATGCGCATCGCAGACGAATTGTACCTGAAGCGCTTAATTGTGGGCGGTTTCGACGGCGTGTATGAAATCTCGAAGGATTTTCGCAATGAAGGATTGGATAAAACGCATAATCCGGAGTTTACGATGATGGAACTCTATGTTGCGTTCCACGATTATCGATGGATGATGAATCTGGTGGAAAACCTTGTTTCGAACTTGGCGATGGAACTGAACGGAGTGCCTGTTGCAAAATTGGGAAATCATGAAATTAATTTCACTCCTCCTTGGAAACGAATTAGTATGTTCGATGCCATCAAGGAACGCACTGGAAAAGATTTAAGAGAAAAGAATGAGGATGATCTGCGGGTAATTGCGCAAGAGCTGCACATAGAATTAGATCCAAAAATAGGAGTGGGAGGTATTATTGATGAAATTTTTAGTGAAAAAGTTGAGCCCCATTTAATTCAACCGACATTCATTACTGATTATCCTCTTGAAATGTCGCCGCTCGCTAAAAAACACAGGTCAGAATCCGGATTAGTTGAACGATTCGAGGCAATTGTGAATGGCAAGGAATTGTGCAATGCGTTTTCCGAACTGAATGATCCAATCGACCAGCGGGCTCGATTTGAAGAACAGATGAAACTTCGTGCGCGAGGAGACGAGGAAGCCCAGGTACTTGACGAGGATTTCCTCCGTGCACTTGAATATGGAATGCCGCCGACAACAGGTCTCGGCATTGGTATAGATCGCTTGGCGATGCTGTTAACGAACCAGGATTCCATCAGGGATGTCATTTTCTTCCCACAAATGAAACCAGAGTAGTCTGTGAAAGGATATTGTTGAAGAATGACAGGAAAGATTTTATTCTTGCTGTTTTATTGCTTCGAGGAACTCTCGATCTCTCATTTATACGAAATTTTGACAATTCAGTAACTCTTTTTAACCGTATTCGTATTTTAGAAAGTAGTATGGTTTAATCCATCTTTGATTTTGCGTCGATTTCACGTACCTTGTCACTACAAGATGAAACGTGAGAAATTCGAATCAAATAATATTTTAAAGATGCAATGCATCCATTTATAAGGAATAGTGTAATGAAAAAGAGGTTTTCTTTAATTACCGCTGCAGCACTGGTCGTTGTAAGTGTGTTCGCCGGCATGGAAATCAATAAGCTGATTTCTGCTGATAATATTTACGATCAGATTAAAAAATTTGGTGATGTTCTCAGCGCCGCAGATAAATCGTACGTTGATGATGTCGATACGGGAAAGCTGACGGATGCAGCGATTGTCGGAATGCTCAACACGCTTGACCCTCACTCAGTCTATATTCCTCCCAAACAGTTGGAAAAGGTGATGGAGGAATTCAAAGGAAAATTTGAAGGAGTTGGAATTTCTTTTCGTGTCTTGAACGATACCATTACCGTCGTCGAACCGGTTGCAGGCGGACCATCGGCTCGCATGGGTGTACTTTCCAATGACCGCATAGTCAAGATAAACGATACATCTTCTATTAAATGGACAGACCAGCAAGTGATGCATACTCTTCGCGGACCAAAAGGCACCAGAGTGAAAATATCCATTGTTCGCCCAAGTGTGAAAGAAATTCTTGAGTTTGTGATCATACGCGATGAAATTGCTCTCACGAGTGTCGATGCGGCGTTGATGATTACGAAAGATATCGGCTACATCCGCGTGAATCAATTTAAAGAAACGACACATACAGAAATGGAAAAGGCGCTCCAAACCCTTAAAAAAGAAGGTATGAACAAGCTGATTCTGGATTTACGCGATAACGGCGGAGGATATTTGGAAGAAGCGGTTCGCATGGCAGACCAATTTCTCGCCGGCGGCCCTGCTGACAATCCGCACAGAATCGTTTATACAAAATCTCGAAAACCGGATTTTGAAGAGTCGTACTCTGCCAAAACCGGAGATGCGTACGAAAAAATTCCGCTTATCGTGCTCATCAATAACGCCTCTGCAAGTGCAAGCGAAATAGTGGCGGGTGCTCTTCAGGATTGGGATCGCGCTTTAATTGTCGGAGAAACATCGTTTGGCAAAGGATTGGTACAGCGCCAGTTCCCGCTACGGGATGGGTCGGCATTCCGATTAACCGTCGCGCGATATTATACACCAAGCGGGCGTTTGATTCAGCGGTCGTATCAAGGAAAAGATAAAGACGAATATCAAATGGAAGCGTTCCAGCGCGATGAACAAGAAGGCGATAACCTCGAACACACGCATGATGCAAAATCGGTAAAAGCATCGAAAAATGACGGACAACAAAGCGACAGTCTTGAGCAAAAGCAGGACGCAAAGCCGGATACTACGATCCCGGTATTTAAAACTGCTGACGGACGCAAAGTTCTTGGCGGAGGTGGTATCACTCCGGACTATGTTGTCAAATCGGAAAAAGTCACCGGAGTAGTGCAGACTGTAAGACGGCAAAATCTTTTTTATGATTTCTGTAAAAATTACATGGAAGGTCCGGGGTTTGTTCTTCGGGCAAAGTACAGCAAGAATTTTGAAGAATATAAAATGAAGTATACTATCTCGGATGGGCTCACGGCAGATTTCCGAAAGTATATCGAATCCAAGCAGGTCAAGGTCGATGAAAAAGAATATCTCAAGGATCTCGATTTCATGAAAGCCTACCTTAAAGCACAAATTGCACAAATGATTTTCGGTTTAGAAGGGTGGATTGGTGTCATGGTGGGTGTTGATAATCAAATTCAGAAAGCTTTGACTCTATTTCCTGAAGCAGAAAAAATTGCCAATTTGAAATAGGATATCCTTGAATCGAATGAAAAAGGTGCGGTTTATTATTTCTGTCATCATAGTGGTACTGTTCTCTTCACAGACAGGTGCGGGGTTCAATCTGCGGAATGAAAAATTTCCTGCTCAATCTTCAACTCAGAATTCAGAGCTTCTACGGCAGAATGAAAGAATGCTGCAAGTTGGCGAAGAACTGGAATATAGCGTCCATTATTCTTTCTTCAACATCGGAACAGTTCGGTTTAAGGTAACGGATAAAGAAGAACGGAACGGAAGGGCGATTTATCACTCGTATGTCATCATTGATTCCAATCCGTCGTTGAGCTGGCTGGTGGACCTGCATATTCGATTTTACAGCGAGATGGATCAGGATGCATTCACCTACCAATGGCTGAGTGAAGACAGCACGAGCAAGAAAACGACGTACCGGAAAATGCGCTTCGATTATGAAGCGCACAAAATGTACTTCGAATGGGGAGAAAAACTTCAAACGAATGAATATAAAAAAATTGATGAACGAATAGTTCCTATTACATATAATTGCCAGGATGGATTATCGCTTTTCTATTACGCGCGCCAACACGCATTGGAGAAAATGCAGACAACAATTCCGACATTCGTTGATACCAATGAAGTAACCGCCAAGGTCAATTTTGGCATCGAGCATTTGGATGAAGATATTGGTGCAGTGAAGTATCCGATCGATGTTATAAAGTTAGATGGACACGCTGACTTTGTCGGTGTTTTTGGTTTGACAGGCGGATTCGAAGGAGTTTTCAGTAATGATGCTGCGAGCATTCCTATCACAGCACGTATGAAGGTTATTCTGGGAAGTGTCAAAGTGGAACTCAAGAGTTGGAAGCGGGATAATTGGACACCGCCCAGAGCATCAAATGAACCATGACGGGAATCATTCCTTATAAAGACCGAATGCCGAAACTGCATGAAACGGTATTTGTAGCAGATGGTGCAAAGATTATTGGCGATGTGGAAATTGGAGAACACTGCGGTATCTGGTTTAATGCTGTTTTACGCGGTGATGTGAATTTCATTCGCATTGGCTCGCGTACAAATATTCAAGACAATTCGGTTTTGCATGTTACATCGAAAACCGCTCCTTTGAATATAGGCTCGAATATCACTATCGGGCATAACGCTGTACTGCACGGGTGTACTATTGAAGACTTTTGTTTGATTGGAATGGGTGCGATTGTGATGGATAGGGCATATATACATCGTCATTCTATGGTAGCGGCTGGAGCGATTGTCCTGGAAGGATTCGATGTCCCGGAAGGCATGCTTGTTGCGGGTATTCCTGCGAAAGTAAAGCGTGCATTGACGGAAAAAGAAATGCAATTTATACGTCAATCAGCAGTGAACTATGTTGACTATGTACAGGCATACAAATCATGAACAAACGAAGAGACAGGCAATGAAACTCACGTTTTGGGGCGTTCGTGGTTCAATTCCAACTCCGGGCAAACAAACGGTTCGCTATGGCGGAAACACACCGTGTTTGGAACTTCGTCTTGATGATGACCGGCTTATTATTTTTGATGCAGGCACGGGCATTCGAAGTTTTGGCGACTATCTTATTAACAACGGCGAGTCTGTCAAAGCGCATCTTTTTATATCTCATCCGCATTGGGATCATATCCAGGGATTTCCTTTTTTTAAACCGGCGTTCATACCCGGGAATGAATTGACCATTGTAGGAACGGATCGCCCGGAGAAGCCATTAAGCGAAATTATTTCAGAACAAATGAACCGCATTTATTTTCCTGTTCAGCTTCATGATCTCAAGGCGAAGATTAAATTCGTTCCTGTGACGGAAGAAGGGGAAATGAAAGTGTATGATGCTCTGGTGAAAATGATCTATGTGAATCATCCGGGATTTGCACTTGGGTACCGTGTTGACTATAAGGGAAAGTCGCTCATCTATATTAGTGATAATGAACCATTTGACAAAGCGTCAGCATCCTCCATGAACAATTTTGAGTCCAAGGTTAAAGAAATATTCATGACAGGCGGCGGCGATCCGAATCAAAGGGTCTTCGATTTTTGCCGCGGTGCCGATGTGCTGATTTATGACACGACCTACACGCCGGAAGAATATATTGATCGGATCGGCTGGGGGCATTCGGATTATTTGTTTGCACTGCGGTTAGCAGCTGAAGCGAACGTGCGGCGGCTCTATCTTTTCCACCATGAACAGAATCATAGTGATGATAAAGTTGACGACATTTTAAAAAAATGCAAAAAAGAAATTCGAAGCAGGGGATACAAATTCGAGTGTGAAGCTGCTGTTGAAAACACAACGATTATCATCTAAACTTGACATTCACTCATGGGGAATGTATATTGGCGTGAGTTGTTTTTGATTCGTACGAATTAAAACAGAAAAGAAGTGAGAGATGGAATAACTATTTTGCAGGACGCGAATGAAATTCGAATTTAAAAATAAAGATATTGCGAAGCTGGCACAGGTTCTGGAAATTAAACCAAAGCGCGTGGGCACAAGTGTTCGTTTCGAAATTGAAAACAAAGAACAACGGCGCAGGTTGGCAGTCGAAATCTACTCCAATATCGACATTGGAAATCGGAAAGGAAATCTTATTTCTGTCTATACACGGACTGCGCACCTCCAGCTGCATTTCTGCACAGGGTATGTTGTCAGCAAGATGCTGGGAGAGATTACCTTCGTTGGTGAATCGGATGGCAAGCTTTCAGGTTTGACCATTGAGCGTGAAGGAGGTTGTTCGTTATACGCAAATGTTGATAGAAATATTCTCTCCGGTGATTTCACGAAATTAGGTCCTGAAGTAATGCTTTCCGGTATTGCACTGTCATTAACCGAATCGATTCTTCCACCCACCAGTACGAGGAACTTGGCGGCGCCGGTGCGGGGAAGGAGTCTGAAGCGGAGATGACAAAACGCATGATACTTCATTCAACGAACCATCCTCATCTGCGGTTTCCCGTCAAGGAAATTTTCCGCACACTCAATATTGTGTATAAAGAAGAAGGTAGGGAAATTCCGGCACTCGCGGTCATTTGCACGCACAACCGTTTTATCCGTAAAATCAATAAAAGTTTTCTTGCCCACGATACCTTCACAGATGTCATTGCGTTCCCACCGGATGAAGATGGAGATGTCGAAGCAGAAATTTATATCAACCTTGATGCGGCAAGAAAGCAAGCAAAGAAATATAATGTTACATACACACAAGAAACAAGGCGGCTACTGATTCATGGCGCACTTCATTTATTTGGTTATGATGATAAAACTCAACAAAAAAAAAATACGATGAGGAAGCGTGAAGAATATTATTTGGCATTAATGATGAGAAAGGCAAGGATGTAATATTCATGCAAGAACGAGTTGTAGAAATAATTCTTTTTTTAGTCAATGAACTGCGATCCAATAAACGGCTCAATGATGTGGATGTATCGTCCCTGACGCGCGATGGATATACTCAAAGTGAAATATCGTCCGCGTTTTCATGGTTGTTTGAACGGCTTTCCGTAGGGAAATCATTCACGGATATTGCAAGCGGAGCCAGTACGTCTCACCGCATATTAAATGATACCGAGAAAATGGTCGTAGGGACCCAGGCATACGGATATTTGATCCAATGCCAGCAGCTTGGAATTCTCAACAATGTAGATATTGAGACCATCGTCGAACGGATTATGATAGCTGGATTTTCTGCTGTAGGGTTGCCGGAAATGAAATCCTTTGTCGCCGGATATCTGTTTGATTTGGAAAGCAGCAACGGGCAGATTTTACTTGGTACGAATGATACAATTCACTGAAGAATAGGTCACATGGAAAAATCTCTTATTATCGTTGAATCACCGGCAAAAGCAAAAACAATTAACAAATATTTGGGGAAGGAATATTTTGTTGAAGCATCTGTTGGACACATCAAAAATCTTCCTAAAAGCAAATTGAGTGTTGACATCGACAACGATTTTTCCGTCGTCTATGAAACAATCGCAGGGAAAGAAGATGTCGTTGGACGTATCAAAGAAAAAGCCGCGAAAGCAAAAGCCGTCTTTATCGCAACTGACCCTGACCGCGAAGGTGAAGCAATTGCGGCGCATATCGCAGAAGAGGTAAAAAATGACAATAAACATATAAGGCGCGTCCTTTTTCACGAAATTACCGAAACGGGCGTCAAGGAAGGAATGGCGCACCCGAAAAAAGTCGATATGCATATGGTTATGTCGCAGCAGGCACGGCGTGCAATGGACAGAATTGTCGGATATAAAGTAACACCCTTCATTTGGAAGACTATGTACTACGGGCTCTCGGCAGGGCGGGTGCAGTCGGTGGCATTAAGGCTGATCTGCGAACGCGAATCCGCGATTCAGAAATTTTCGCCTCAAGAATACTGGTCGCTGACAGCTGAATTCACAACGCAGCATGATGACAAATTTCTTGCCAAACTTGTCAAAGTTGCAGGCGACGATCCGCGCATACCTGATGAAACGACATCGAGCGGCTACATGGCCGATGTTCGGAAACAGACATACGAAATCAGTAATGTTACCCGAAAACCGGTAAAACGAAACCCGCCGGCTCCATTTATTACGAGCACGCTGCAGCAAGAAGCGGCAAAGCGCCTTCGTATGTCTGCTAAACGCACGATGATGCTGGCACAGAAACTCTACGAAGGGCAGGAAATAGGTGAAGAAGGACTGACAGGTCTCATCACGTATATGCGTACGGACTCGACACGTTTGAGCGAGGAAGCTGTAACCCATGTACGCGAATATATTTATAACAATTATGGTAAAGAATATGTGCCGAAAGAGCCGCGCCTATTTAAAAAAGGCAAGGCATCACAGGACGCACATGAGGCAATACGGCCGACTTCTATAAAGCTGACGCCGAAGGTCGTGAAGAAATATCTGGAAAAAGATATGTTTGCGCTGTACGAACTTATTTGGAATCGTTTCATTGCATGCCAAATGGCTGTAGCAGAGTTCGAACAGATTACGATCGAGGTAACAGGAGGAGATTATCTTTTTAGAGCGAGCGACCAGCTTCCGACATTTCGCGGTTTTCTCCAGGTGTATGACGATATAGAAGAAGAAAACACAGGGGAACAAAGCGATACCGATCCCACGTCCAAACTTCCAGTGAATCTGGCAAAAGGTCAAACAGGCCAGCTGACAGATCTTCTTCCGCTGCAGCATTTTACGAAACCGCCCGGCCGGTACTCGGAAGCAACATTGGTAAAAGAGTTAGAGTCGCTGGGCATTGGCCGTCCGAGTACGTATGCTATGATTGTGAGTACAGTTCTAGACCGAAAATATGTCGAACAAAAAGAACGAAAGCTGTATGCATCAGATCTCGGTATGCAAGTGAACAAGCTGTTGGTCGGTAATTTTCCTGAAATCTTTAATGTGAAGTTCACGGCAAAAATGGAAGAGGAATTGGACACGATCGCCTCCGGCAAACAGGAATATTTGGATGTTATGAAAGACTTTTATGGGCCATTTCACCAGGCTGTAGAAAAAGCTTCAGGATTGGCAACGGCTATCAAGAAGTCTTTGCAGGAAAAAACTGAGGATGTATGCGAGTTATGCGGTAAACCCATGATCATCAAGTGGGGCCGTAATGGAAGATTTATGGCATGCACTGGTTACCCGGGATGTAAGAATACAAAACCTCTTCCCGGAGATGCAGAGAAGACTCAGCATATTGTCGGCGGAAAGTGTGAACTGTGCGGCGGAGATATGATGGTGAAAGGCGGACGGTTTGGGACATTTTTAGGATGTTCGAACTATCCGACATGCAAGAACACAAAACCGATTTCGATGGGCATCAAATGTCCGAAATGCAAAGAAGGCGAACTCATTGAACGAAAGACGAAGAAAGGGAAACGGACTTTTTACGGATGTTCAAAGTATCCGAATTGTGATTTTGCATCATGGGATAAACCGGTAGCGCAAGTGTGTAGTTTTTGTGGAAATGAATATGTCATTGCAAAATATTCACAAGCAAGAGGTGAATATATGATGTGTCCATCGTGTAAGCAGGAAGTGAACCAAATAGAAGTTGTCGCTTCTGCTTAAAGAAAACTATGGAAGAGTAGAAAGAGGGCTGTGGAAAAAATTATAAGAAATTACCTTGAATATTTGGAAATAGAAAGGAATTACTCCGCCCATACAATTCTTTCCTATGAGACAGATTTGTTGAGTTTGGTTCAATTCCTTCGCCGGGAAGGAATTGATTCATTTGATAACGTCCATAAGGAATCACTCAGAGCGTTTATAGGATCGCTGCTTGATGGAGGGTTCGGCCAGAGGAGCGTTGCTAGAAAAATTGCGTCGATGCGCTCGTTTTTCAAATATCTTCGACGGCAAAAAATAACGGAAGGAAATCCTGCATTGGTGTTAATTACACCGAAAGTCGCGAAGAGGCTGCCTTCGTATTTAGATGAGGAATCAGTCCGACGGCTTGTTTCGTTACCCGATCAACATACTCCGAATGGACAAAGGGACACAGCAATATTGGAATTGTTCTATAGTACCGGCATCAGATTGAGCGAATTAATTGGTCTGGATATCGACGATCTGAAGCAGGAAGAAGGCCTCATCAAGGTAAGGGGGAAAGGAAGGAAAGAGCGCATTGTTCCCGTAGGGAGAAAGGCATTGGCGGCAATTAACGGATATTTACAAGAAAAGAAAAAATTGCCGGCGAAGACTCATGGAAAAGCGGACGGATATCCATTATTTGAGATTCAAGAAGGGCGCCGCATGTACCCTCAGGCAGTAGGAAGAATGGTAAGAAAATATATCGGAGCTGTTTCAGAGATTGAAAAAAAAGGCCCGCACGTTTTACGGCATTCGTTTGCCACGCATATGTTAAATCATGGTGCCGATTTGCGTGCTGTAAAGGAATTACTCGGACATGAAAGTTTATCGACAACGCAAGTCTATACGCATGTATCATCGGCGCGGATGAAAAAAGTGTATGAAGAGGCTCATCCTAAAGCATAAATTCTTGGCGAACGTTTTTTATCGACTTATACGTAGATGGAAGGAGCATGTGCTATGAATATTAAAATCACATCACGACACTTCAAACCTCACGCTGCGCTCACGGAATATGCGGAGAACATGATTGAAGATCTGTCGCATTTCTATGACGGTATCATCAAAGCCGAAGTAATTTTCTCTTATGAAAAATCGCATGACAGTGTTAAGAACGCGGAAATATCGTTAACAGTGTACGGTACTATATTAACAGGTGTTGGTTCAAGTGAAGAGTATGAAAAGTCTATCGATATAGCAATTGCCAAAATAAAGACCCGGCTGAAAAAATATAAAGAGAAACTTCACGAAAAAGATCGCAAGGGTGTAAGAAAAATTCGAGAGAAAGAATAAATATCCCGGGAGACGGGCAATGGCACTTAGGCATATTAAAGAAACAAAAAAAAATAGTATGACAGTGGGCTTCTTGTTTGATGTCAATAAACAGCGCTTAAAATTAGAGAGCGTCAATGGTGACGCGGGATTTGAGCGTGAGATTACGGACAAAAACATTCACCGTCCGGGTCTGGCGCTTGCAGGGTATGTCGAGTTGTTCACGTACGACCGTGTTCAGATTTTTGGCAATACGGAAATTCGATATCTCAACCACCTGACATTTGATGAACGAATAAACGCTTTCAAAACAATTTTTAAATTTGATTTACCATGCATTTTTGTTACAGGAGAGAATAAACTCGACAATGAACTGGTAGCAATTGCCACGGAACATAATGTCTCAGTGATTCTTACACCGTTGGAGACAACAAAGTTTGTTTATTTCATCAGCGATTTTCTCGACGACCATTTTGCTCCTCAAACCGTTTTACACGGTTCTTTTGTGGACGTCGATGGTATCGGCGTCTTAATCACAGGACGCTCGGGAATTGGTAAAAGTGAGATTGCTTTAGACCTTGTTGAGCGAGGGCATCGTCTTGTTGCTGATGATGTTGTGATGGTTACGCGCAAAGGGGAAGGAATTTTGATGGGTTCCGGTTCGGATGTTGTCAAACATTATATGGAAATCCGGGGACTTGGCCTGATTGATGTTCGTTCTATATTCGGTATTCGATCTATTCGCTTTCAAAAGAGAATTGAGATTATCGTGGAACTGCAGGAATGGCGGAACGACATTGAATATACACGAACAGGATTAGACCATGAGGATATTTCCATCTTAGGAGTCAGTTTACCTCATATTAAACTGCCCATAGTCCCGGGAAAAAATATTACTGTCATCGTTGAAGTGATTGCTATGGATTATCAGCTCAAACACTATGGATTCGACTCGGCGAAAGAATTTGCAAAACGGCTCGATGCTGCGATTGCCGAAAAAACCAAGGGAAAACGTGTTATTAACTATTTTGACCACGACTTTGAATAAGGTGACGGCCATTCTTGACAAAGAATCGATAATTTCCTATTTTCAGCCAGTAGTTTTCTTGATGTTCAGTGTGAGTCCACCAACGGATTTCATGAGATTATGAAAAAAACAAAACTTTATAGATTTTCACTTGAGTCGCTTACTTTTCATGAGGCGCGCTGGACACGAAGCCGTCTCTTGATATCGGGGCTTCTTCTGGGAATCGTTGTTTTCTTTTCTCTCTTTGCCGTCAATCAATATTATAAAGATGTATTCGGACTTGCATTCATTCAAAACAATTCTCTTGTGAATGAAAATAGGGTACTGCAGAATCAATTGCATTATCTTACGCAGCGGCTTGATGTTATTCAGAAGCAATTGCAGGTTCTGGGCAATAAAGGAAATGAATTACGACTTCTTACTGATTTGCCAAAGCTAGATGAAGATCTGCAAAAGGCAGGAATTGGCGGAACAGATGAGCGCTTCGATTTTACATCATCGTCCACCGTGAACACATTATTAAACAATTTGCGTGCAACTGCTGATCAGGCTGAACGAGAATTACATCTTCAAACAACCAGTTATGAAGATATCGAAACGACGTACGACCGGAATAAAGTCCGTTTTTCCCATCTTCCCGCCATAAAACCAATGGATGGATTTTACAGTCCGAATAGTTTTGGCATGCGCCTTCATCCCATTTTGAATTTCGTTCGCAAACATGACGGCGTTGATATTATTAATGAAGTGGGCACGCCGGTGTATGCATCTGCAGAAGGGACGATAGACTTCACGGGACGTAAAGGCGACTATGGATTGACTGTCGAGATTAACCATGGATATTCGCTGAAATCGCTGTACGGACACCTTTCAAAAGTTTTGGTGCACGAAGGACAAAAAGTAAAACGCGGCGACCTTATTGCCCACAGCGGTAATACCGGACTTTCCAGTGGACCGCATCTTCATTATGAAGTACGGGTAAATGGTGTGGCACAAAATCCTACATATTATTTTTTCGATGATGTGAGTGCAAAAGATTTTCAAAATTAATTCAATGGAAAATATTTTTTTTAAAGGAATGAAATAGTTATGATTTGGACCATCGAGCTGGCGACGTATTTAGATGATGCTCCTTGGCCTGCGACAAAAGAAGAGCTAATTGATTATGCTGTCCGTACTGGCGCTCCGACACAAGCCATCCAAAACTTGGAAGAACTTGATGATTCCGACGAACCGTACGAAAGTATTGAGGAAATCTGGCCGGATTATCCCACCGATGAAGACTTCTTCTTCGAGGACGAGAAAGAGTATTAGATATTTAACAATCGAATAAAACATTAGGGTGTACTTAGGGATTGTGAGTATTAAATAGAGCCCAGCACTTACCTGCTGGGTTTTTTATTTATTGTATTTTCTATGCATAAAATCATCCCAATAATAACGCTTATTTTTCTTTGTGCATCGTTGTCCCATGCACAGGAAGTGGACCATGAATATGAAGTGGGTTCAATCCGTTTCGAAGGAAACAACGAGCTCAATACTGATCAACTCCTCACTGTGATTCGTACCCGTGAAACTCCGTGGGTAGTGTGGAAATGGATCTATAAAAGATTTGATAAAGAAATTCTGGGAGGACAAAGACCGGTATTCTTCGATCCGATTATTTTTGCTTCAGACTACCAGAATCTAAAAAGTTTTTACATTGACAATGGATTTTTTCATGCGCATGTAGACTCGAGTATCGTCATTTCTTCGGATAAAGAAAAAGTTCTTCTTACATTTTCCATCGCAGAAGGTAGGCGTTCTCTGATTGACACTATTGTCTACGAGGGGTTAGCTGGTCTTCCACCGGATGTGCAGGAAGAACTCTCATCGAATAAACAGATAACATTGGGAATGCCGTATATTCGAACCAATGTGGAGGCAGAATATAAACGTATTGTCGGCCTCTGTATGAATAACGGGTACATGAATATGAAGTTGGTTACAGTCGATGCCCGGCGTTATGCATCGACAGATAATATTTCGGTTGTCTTCGTCTTCAATCCGGGGATACGTTTTACTTTTGGAAAGATCTCCGTTGAACAGGATACCGCATCCCGGCAGTATATTAATTCAACAGTTGTGCGTGAACATCTCGATTTTTCTACCGGGGAATACTACGGCGAAGAAAAGAGAATAGAAAGCGAAAGAAATCTCAATAGGTTAGGCATCTTCGAATCGACAAAAATTGAAAATACCATTCCGGATATCTCTTCTGAGAGCACTCTAATTCCGGTCCGGATTCTTGTCCGGACCAGGCCGGTTCAAGAATTAACTCCGGAAGTTGGGATCAACGATGAAAACAATGCTTTTAATGTTCTTTTAGGTATTGGATATAATAATCGCAACCTTTTTGGCGGCGCGGAAAATTTTACGACAAATCTTCGGCTGAATGTCCAGTCGCTCAAATTCGATAAAATTCTTAAAGATAATTTCTTGAGAGATAGTTCTTTAATATCAAAAGCAGAGTTAACGACACAGCTTGTTTGGCCGTACTTCATCAACAACAAAACGAGCATCAGTGCCGCAGCATCCCTTATGCTCGATAAACAGTCAACATACTATATTCCCAGTATAAGCTTTCGT
>Ga0182017_10002495_pt1 | contig 13975 bp, 9 predicted proteins | sample 712E3DmetaG_FD_120492 | JGI IMG/M metagenome (GOLD analysis project Ga0182017, IMG submission 120492) | Permafrost microbial communities from Stordalen Mire, Sweden - 712E3D metaG | ecosystem: Environmental > Terrestrial > Soil > Wetlands > Permafrost | place: Sweden: Stordalen | collected... | reverse complement strand
CCTGATCCCGCTTTCACTTTACGAAAAGCGCGGCCGGGTGAAGGTGGAACTGGCGCTGGTGCACGGCAAGCAGCAATACGACCGGCGCGAGGACGTCAAGAAGCGCGAAGCCCAGCGCGAAATGGATCGCGCCATGTCGCGCAGGCGAAGGTAGATTCACTCCTTGTCCACCCTCCAGTACTTGCCGCCGCCTCCCTCTCTGGCCATGTAGCCGAAGTCCACCAGCCAGCGGCGCAGGCGGGCGGTGTCGTCGTTGTACTTCGACAGGATCTCGTTGACTCGCTTCTCTGTGTAGCGCACGCCGTGACTGAATGAGGGCAGCACGTGGCGGAGCAGCACGCGGAATTTTCTTTCCTGCATGGGGAAGGCCTTGATGCGGCCATCGCTAGTGGTGAAGGTGGCCAGCACCTTGCGATCGAAGTCACACAAGTCTTGCTCGCTGGCCGGGCGCGCCGGCTGCGCCTGCGCCAGCATTTCTTTGGCCATGCCGGACAGGGCGTCGGTCTTCAAGGAGTAGAGGTTGTAGTAGCTCTCGCTGCGCGAAACCACCAGGCCGGCGCGGGCCAGGCGCGCCAGGTGGTGCGACACTGTCGAGGCACCCACGTCCAAAGTTTCGCTGAGCTGTTCCACGGTGTAGGCCCTCTGGGCCAAGAGCCCGACGATGCGCAAGCGGTTGGGTTCGCCCAGTACCTTGAAGAACTCCACCAAGTTTTCCACGTGCGGTTTGCTGTCCATCTTGACGTCACAGAATTAATTCGATAGTTATAGAAGTAGTCCCAGGATCCGTCAAGCCGAGATCGCCCATGTCTGCCTTAGGCAAGACCCGCGCCGAACTCAAGCGCGCCTTCAAGGAGACCCCGCCCCAGGCTGGGATCTATCAGATCAAGAATACCCAGACCGGCAAATTGCTTGTGGGCAGCAGCACGAATCTGCACGGTCCTTTGAACAAGCACCGCTTCATCCTGTCCATCGGCCGGCACGACAACGCGGCCCTGCAGAGCGACTGGAACCACTTTGGCCCCGACGCCTTCAGCTTCGAGATTCTGGAAATCGTGAAACCGAGCGACCATCCCAGCTTCTGCCTGCAGGATGAACTCACCCTGCTGGAGCAGATCTGGCTGGAAAAACTGCAGCCCTTTGGCGAGCGCGGCTACAACCGGGGCCCCATCCGGCGGGACTGAACAGCATCGCGTGGACTGCGGATCAAAGTTAGCTGTTTCACCACAGAGAGCGATCGCAGCCTGACGGCCGCAATCAAAGGGATCACTCCGGCCACGGCCACGACCACGACCACGACCTTCTGCAGTTGTCGCGACGCTGTCGAGAATCTTCGCGTCCTGCGAAGAAACGGCACCTTGGTAGTACAGAAGTCACAGAGTCGGACCGGAAAGAAGAAGGGGCGGGCCTGTCTGGTCCGAACCTTTTCCTTCCTTCCGGCCTCTGTGTTCTCCGTGCTCTCTGTGGTGAAAAACTATCCGGCAACATATTGGATCGCACCTGGCGAGATCCTGGTTAGATTCGTCGCGCGCGTGGAAGTTGGGCTGGCTATCCGCACCTCGGTCGTGGAAGAATTTCGCCTCCTCAAGGAGGTTCCATGGCTCGAATCGCGAAATCTCTTATGCTGCTCGTCGCTGGCGCTGGATGCGCGGCTCCGCGCGGCCCGGCCTGTCCGGCCTCAATTCCGGTTGCAATGAGCCTTCAGCGCATGCCGGAGGGCCTTGTCGTCCGCGTGGGCGATGGCTTCCTCAAGCTCGAGGTCTGCGCAGACGACGTCGTCCGGGTTGCCTACGCCAAGGAGCAGGCCTTCTTTGCCCGCAAGAGTCTGGCTTCGCAGCCCAAGCGCTGCGACGGCGCGCAGTTCGATGTGACCGAGGGCGCGGGCACGGCAACCCTCGCCACGTCGAAGCTCCGCGTCCGCGTCGACCTCACCACGGGCCGGGTGGCGTTCTTCGATCCCTCCGGTGCTCCTGTGCTCGAGGAGAAGGACGGAGGCCGGACGATCGTGGCCGCGACCGTCCAGGGCGAGGACACGCAGCACGTGCGCCAAGAGTGGCTGCCCCATGCCGACGAGGCGCTCTACGGTCTCGGTGAGAACCACCTTGGCCTCTTGAACCTGAAGGGTTACGACCTCGATCTTTGGCAGCACAACGGCACCATCGTGATTCCCTTCCTGGTTTCAAGCCGCGGCTGGGGCATCCTGTGGGACAACACCTCCTTCACGCGATTCGGAGATCTGCGCGAGTTCGCACCCATCCCGCCCGAGCGCCTCTTCGACGCCAGCGGCACGCGCGGCGGCCTGACCGGATCCTACTATCGCGGCGCAGATTTCAAGCACCTGGTCGGCGAGCGCGTGGATCGCACCATCGACATCGCGCTGTCGAGCAAAGAGAAGAAACCCAATCAGCTCATTTTCGCCGGCCTGCCCGAAGGCCCGGCCAGCGTGCGCTGGGCAGGCGAAGTCGAGCCGGAGGTGACCGGCGACTATACTTTCCAGACCTTCTCGAACAACGGCATCAAACTCTGGGTCGACGATCGGCTGGTCATCAACCATTGGCGGCAAGGCTGGCTGCCCTGGAAGGACGTGGCCAAGGTGCGGCTCGAAGCCAAGCGCCACTACAAAATCCGGCTTGAGTGGAGCAAGCATCAAGAGATGGAGACGGTGCAGTTGCTCTGGAAGCCCCCGCTGGCCGCTCCCCACGCGACTAGCCCCCAGACGACCTCGCTGTGGTCCGAGGTCGGCGACGGCATCGACTACTATTTCGTCTACGGTCCCGAGCTGGACAAGGTCGTCGCGGGCTACCGGCGCATCACCGGGCCGGCGCCGATGATCCCGCGCTGGGCGTTGGGGCTTTGGCAAAGCCGGCAGCGCTACGAGACGGCGAAAGCCAGCCTGGACGTCGTGGATGGTTTCCGCTCGCGCGGCATCCCCTTCGACAACATCGTGCAGGACTGGTTCTACTGGAAAGAAGACGCCTGGGGCTCGCACGAGTTCGACAAGGCCCGCTTTCCCGATCCGGATGGCTGGGTTCGCAAGATCCACGAAAAGCACGCCCGTCTCATGATCTCGGTGTGGGGCAAGTTCTATCCGGGCACGAAGAACTTCGAGGCCATGCGCGCGCAGGGATTCCTTTACGGACTCAACTTGACCGAAGGGCTGCGCGATTGGGTCGGCGACGGAGGCTATCCCTATACGTTCTACGACGCCTTCAATCCCGGGGCGGGCAAGCTCTTCTGGTCGCAGATGGAACAGTCCCTGTTTCGCAAGAAGGTGGACGCCTGGTGGCTGGACGCGCCGGAGCCGGATCTGTTGCCGACGCCCACACTCGACGGACAGCGAACCCACATGCACCCGACGGCGCTTGGCTCCGGTTCGCGCATGCTCAACGCGTACTCGCTCATGAACAGCCAGACCGTCTACCAAGGGCAGCGGTCGGTGGCTCCGGACCAGCGCGTGTTCATCTTGACCCGCTCGGCGTTTGCGGGAAACCAGCACTATGGCGCGGCAGTCTGGTCGGGCGACATCACCTCGACCTGGACGGCGCTGCGGTTGCAGATTCCAGCCGGGCTCGGGATGTCGGTCTCAGGGATCCCATACTGGACCATGGACATCGGGGGATTCTCCGTGCCGGCGCGCTTCGCGGCAGAGCATCCGACCGCCGAGGATGCAGAGGAATGGCGTGAGCTGAACGCTCGCTGGTTCCAGTTCGGCACCTTCGTCCCATTGCTGCGCGTCCACGGCGAGGCGCCGAAGCGCGAAATGTGGGAACTCGGCGGCGAAAAGCACCCCGCCTACCAGGCCGAGCTGAAGTTCGACCGGATACGCTACCGCCTCCTTCCCTATTTGTATTCGCTGGCGGGCGCCGTCACGCACGAGGGCGGAACCATAATGCGGCCGCTCGTCATGGACTTTCGCGCAGACGCAAAGGCGCGCGACGCGACCGACCAGTACCTCTTCGGGCCTGCGTTCCTGGTGAGCCCGGTAACCACTTACAAGGCTCGCAGTCGAGCGGTCTATCTGCCGAGCGCAACCAGTTGGTACGACTTCTGGACGGGCACAAACTTCACGGGCGGACAGACCATCGAGGTGCCCGCGCCATACGACTCCATGCCCATCCACGTGAAGGCCGGCTCGATCGTTCCGACCGGTCCCGAGATCATGTACACGGACGAAAAGCCGGCTGACCCGATCGTGCTCTGGGTCTACGCGGGAGCCGATGGTGAGTTCACGCTGTACGAAGACGACGGCGTCACCTACGGCTACGAGAAAGGCGCCTCCGCGCGCATCCCCATCCACTGGAATGACGCCGCCCGCACGCTCACCATCGCGAAGCGAGAGGGCTCGTTCGCCGGCATGCAGAAAGAACGCACCTTCGAGGTCGTATTCGTGTCGAAAACGAAACCGGTCGGCTTCTCGTTTGCGCCAAAGGCGGACAAGAGCGTTCACTACGATGGCGCCGCCGTAGAGCTGAAGCTGTGAGGAGCCTGCTCCTCGCATAGGTGCATTCTCCCGGAATTCGCCGGCCAGATGCGCGATCCGGAGTCTCACCACAGAGAGCACAGAGGCCACAGAGGTCGGAAGGAAAGGGTTCCGGATCCGGGGCCAACCCTTCCTTTCCCTCCGATCCGTCTCTGTGCTCTCTGTGCTCTCCGTGGTGAAACTCCGGGGCGGACTCGCAGAACACGTTGTGGCTAGCACTCATGTCCGCTCGCTGGGCGGCAGCGAATTTGCTACAACAAGCCGCGCGGAGCGGATAGCATCTCCACCCAAAATGAGGCAGAAGAACCAGATGTCATATCGTATTGCTCATCCAGTAGCGTCGGTCGTCGGCGGGGCGTTCATGCTCGGCGGGTTGGTCTTGCTCGGGTGCGCGGTGACCCAGCTGGGCGCCACCGCTGCGGACATTGCGCGGGCAAACGACCAGGCCGCACAGGGTGCGACCACGTTCGCGCGCGAGTGTGCCAAGTGCCACGGCCAGCGTGGCGAAGGACTCGCAAGCGCGCCGGCGCTCATGGGGCCCGGTGCCCTGCCCGAGTACCCGCGCAATAGCGGAGGCTCGGGCGACCCGGGGTTCATCGACGGCCAGCAGCTACAGATCGAGGCGCAGGCGCGACCGGCGGGCGCGGCGTGGCGCGACCCCTTTCGGAACGCCCAGGATTTGTACAGTTACACGAGCACGCATATGCCCCAGAGCCATGCGGGTGAGCTCAAGCAGGGCGACTACTGGGCCGTGTTGAACTTCCTACTCGCGGCACAGGGGGCGAGCCTGCCAGCGGGCGGCATCGGCCCTGCGAATGCCAGCTCGATGCCGATTCCCAAGCGGTGATGGCGACGCAGGTCGGCTAGCCAATAGTTAACGGGATTGCCGAATTCATGATCCGTCGCCGAAGTCTTGTGCTACTTTCGCCGATGCCAAGCCGTGACGCAAAGCGCATTAACATTGCTGCCCTTGAGCCATGAGTTCGTCTGTCGTGGGTTCCATCCACGCGGCTGGCCCGAGAAGCCCACCTTCTGATTGAGGCTTGATGGTGCGTTTGCAATATTGTTGCGCGTCCCTGCTGCAGATCGCGCTACTTCTCGCGGCTGGTGCGGCGCGAGCCGAAGACACTGCGCCCGCCGCGTCGGTCACGCCCGCCGCGCCGGCTGATTCCTTGCCGGGATCCCCAATCCCGCCCGGTCTGGGATTGGCGCCCGAGGCGCCGCCCGTGGCCCCCGCGCCAGGCGGGAGGGCTCCTTCATTCGGCGCGCCCAACCCGCCGAGCGCCTCGTCGTTTCGTCTCGACGGCCGATTGTTCGGGTGGCAGGCCGTCGGGATTGGAAGGAAACCAGGCACGGCGCCGGATGGCTATTCCGGAACCGCCTTGCACATGCCGGCGCTTTCCGCGGGCAAGAACGCATTCTGGCCTGGCGCAGGCGCCAACCTGAGTTTGACATACGGCAACGCCCTGGTGACCGCCTTCGCAAGCTACTTTGTGAACCTCAAGAACACGGAGTACCAGGGCTACGAGAACGCGTTTAGAGGGCCTGGCTTCGGCACTGCGTGGATTCTGATCACGCCCCAGCCCATGGGAAAACTGCGTTTGCAGTTTCGCATGGGCGCGTTCAGCGAGGTCGCCGCCGGACCTGGCCAGTGGGGGTGGGGCATCTACGGGCCCCTGCTCGCGGTGCGCGGCTACGGCGAGGCGACGTATGGGGATTGGGACATGACGCCCGACTTGCATCTTACCTTTATTCACGGGTTGGCCGTTGTTCCCGGCGTGCCCGAGAGCTTCCCCCGCGGCGATTACTTGGCCTGGATCGAGACGGGCACATCGAGCTTTGTGCACCACGCGCACGTGGGACTCACCTACAAGAATCAGTACACCCTCAAGTTGCACTACGCCTCCGACTATGGGACGGACGAGCGCACGTACCTCAACACGGCCCTGAACGAGCTTCCCAGGGACGGTCGGATGGACACCTTTCTCGCCGAGACGCGCTGGACAAGCTACCCCTGGGGACAAATCGGGTTGAGTGGCGGACTCTACAATTTCGCGCACGCCGCCTCAGTCGGCGACGGCATCTGGTGGGGCATCGACTGGACGCAGGGCGCCCGTGAGATGATCGGCAAGTTCATCGGGTCGGGCAGCCACGGAAACGGCAAAGTCGCCGTGCTAAGCGCCGAGTACGATTTCAGCGTAGCGCCTATCCTGTGGGCCCCGCGCAGCTTTTCTGGCCAGGCCCCGGACCTGCGCGTCGCCATTGCGGCATTGCTGCACTTCACGGTTGCGACCGACGACCCACTTTACAAGAAGGCAAGCGGGTACTACCTGGGGCTCGAGACCGAGTATCGGATGACGTCGTTGTTCAGCGTGATGTTCAAGAGCTACGGCGAAAGCCGCGATAGCAACTTCGGACGCTACAGCGTCTACAGTGTCAATCCCGGCATCGCGTTCCACTCCGACTGGTGGAGCACGGACCGCATAGAGCTGTACTACAGCCGGCGCTTCTACAGCGCCGCCGCAGACCCCAACTCCGCCCAGCCGCTCGACCATCACATGGTCGCGCTCGGGGGCTACATCACCTTCTGAACCGAAAGCGCTCGACGATGCAAACCCTATCCTCTGCACATCGACACGGCTGGAACTCGATTTCACGAATCATCCTGGCCTTGCTCGCCATGCCCTCGCTGGCGATGGCCGCGGACGATGGGCTTCCGAGACTCGGGCTCTCGCCGGCCGAGCCGCAAGTGCGCAGCGCGACCCCTTCGATCCCGTTTGGTATCAATCCGGCCGAGTCCAAGGAGTTCGTGCTCGATTTTCACGGCTACCTGCTCTTGCCCGCCACCGTCGGCGTGCACGATCGCATCAGCGTGCCACGCACGGACGCGACGGGGACGATTACCGACCCGCCCACTATGACGCAGGGAGGCACGGTTCTCCATACGCCGCCGCTCATGGCCCAGGATCTCCGCAGTTTCGAGTACACGGGCGCGGTGCCGACTCCCTGGGGGCAGCTCAACTTCATCTACGGCAACAAGACCGTATCAGGCACGGTGATCATGGCGGCTTCGACCTTCTCCGATGCGGCCGGCTACTACAACATCCCCGCACAGTTGGGCGTGAACGATGCGTTCATCACGGTGAATGCGACCAAGTATTTCGGCTTCCCCTTGCAACTGTACGTCGGTGCCTATACCGGCCGATACGGTGCGATGGGGGCGTACGATGCTGGGCGCTACGCCACGCCACTCATCGCGCGCACGAACAGCATCGGCGAGACCATCACAACCGGATACAAGATCGGCGAGTTCTTCCTCGTGCTGGAGGAGGGGCTTGGCGGCCAGCTCGGACGGCCGCCCATCGGCCTGATGCCAGCCGGGTGGAACGACTTCGCGGACGCCAACGTGGGCGCGACCTTTGTCGGCCATGTACATCTTGGCCTCGCCTATGGTGGACTCGGCCGGCTCGGTCTTCACTACCTTGCGGCCTGGACCCAGGACGATCAGGTCGCCTCAGGTCTGGTCCCGAATGGACAGATCACGGTGCTGGGTGCCGACGCCCAGGTCACCGCAGGACGCTATGGTCACCTTTACCTCGGCGTGGCGCACACCCAGGCCAAGGACGCGGCGACGGTCTCGGGTGCGATCGAAATCCTGAACGCACGCGGAGGGCCTGAACTCATCGCGCAGTACCTCGGCCCCAACAGCAATGGCAACGGCTCGCTGACGACCTTCGGTGCACAGTACGATCTCAGCGTCGCGCGGCTGGTTTTCGGCCAACTGTACACGGGCATGAGCCCGGACGTCCTGGTCAGCCTGTTCACCGTGGGAACGTCGGTGAGCAGCGACGACAAGGACTACAATGGCGTATTCAAGGTGAAGCTGGGCGGCGAGGCCACGTACTTGATGAAGTCATGGCTGGGCGTATCCGAACGGTTCGACCACGTTCGCCTCCACGGCGCCGACTCGAAGCAGGCCTTCTCCATCATGACGACCCGCTTGCTGTTCCACACGGGCTGGAGGAGTCGTGATGAGTTCGCACTGCACTATTCCTACTTCCAGAACGGCAGCGGCATCCTCGCCAAGACGGGGTTCCCTCCCGGATCCGGTCCTGATGCAAATCCCGATCGGCACGTCTTCACTTTGTCCGGCACCTTCTGGTGGTAGCCTGAGTGCCATGAGTCTCAATCCTAGATCGAGCCCCCAGTTGCCACGATTGGCCAGGCCGGCCTGCGTGCTGCTCCTCGGTCTTGGCGGAGCGGTCGGGTGCAGCGCATACCCTACCTTGAGGGACGAGCCCATCAACTGCTCGGCCGATTCCGACTATGAGTTCGACCCCAACCCTGTGTCGACGGACATGCGGTGCGACCGTGACTCCACCCCCGATTCCGGCCAGAACCTCCCGAAAGTAAATCCGATCGAGGGCGCGGGGCGGTGCGGCAGCACCCAGGCCCTGGAGATTACTTTGGTACACAACAATGATTGGGGGGCCCACTGTCCATTCTACAGCTTCATAATAAACCACGGCACGTCTGACGCAGGAGCCACGATCTCCCTCCCGCGTGACGAGTCGGCCTGGGAGGGGCTGTCGTTCTGGGCGCGCGCTCCTGGCAACGTGAGCAAGGGCTTCACGGTCTACCTCGACGACGCGAACACGACGGTGATGGACCCCAACAGCACGCCAGGTGGTCACGACAAGATCTACAACGCCGCCGACGGAGGACTCGGTGGTTCGACGATCAACGCGGCGACGGATCCTGCCACAGGTCAGGTCATTTCGGGTGCTGCCGTTGCTTCGCGGCAGCCTGATGAGACCGGAAACAACAAGGGCAACAGCTACTATGCCGTCATGCTCGTGACAAGCGAATGGGTTTTCTACACCATCCCGTGGAACCGGTTCACGCAGCAACCATATCCGAATCGGGCTCCCAATTCGATTTTGACCGAAACTGGGAACGTGCCCGGAACGGCGCTCCTGACCAACAAGCTCTATGGTCTCAACATTGGGCCTCCGAAGGAGGCGCCGTTTGATCTCTGGCTCGACCAGGTGACCTTCTACCGCAAGAAGGGGCACGGGCCCGATGCGGGACCCAATGCCACGGTGCCAGGCGCGGATGCAGGACTCGATGCACCGGCAGCGGCCGCGGGACTCGATGCACCGGCGGCAGGTGATGCACCGGCGGCAGGTGCGGATGCAGAATCCGATGTGGCGGCGGCAGACGCAGATGTAGACGCAGAACCCGATGCAGCGCAGATGTGAGACGAAAGTGAATCAGCTTGTCGGAAAACGTGAGGTTCCCATGACGCCCAATTCGCACAGGTCGTACGCATACGCATGGCTCGCCGTTCTCGCTTCTGTGAGCACAGCCGGTTGTCTTTGCCCACCTTGCCCCGGGGCTGGTGTGGCGCCTCCGCCCGCTGTGGCCCCGGCGGCAGCGGCTGCACCGAGTGCAAGCAGTGCCGCCCCAGTCGCATCCGCCCCGGCCGCGGCAGTGGGCAGCCGCCTCGTCATCTGGAACGGCGACGATACGGGAGGTGGCGCACAGGGGTGGGCTTCTTGCGACAAGACGGCTGAGTGCAAGACCAAGCTCGGACCAGATTCGGGCAGCGGCACGAACGGGAGCGCGAGTCTCAAGTTTCATGGCGAGGGGCCCGGGTGGATTGGGTTCGGCTGGAACTTGTTCGGGTGGTACCCGGAAACCGCGGGGATCGACATCAGTCCGTACAGCCATCTGACCTTCCAGATCCGCGTGGATGCGAAGTCCGCCGAGGCCGCGCCGGAGTACCTCGGTCTGGCGCTCGCGTGCAGCAACAAGGGTGCGAAGGACACTGCCGACATGCCGATCGACAAGTTCGTAAAGGCCTTCGCGGACGGGAAGTGGCACAAGGTTGAGATCCCGATCTCCGCGTTGACCAAGGGGGCCGGTGCGAAGTTCGACCTGCAAACGTTCTGGGAGTTCCGGCTCCACACGTGGACCGGGACGCCGAAGAATTTCGATATCTATATCGACGATATCGCCGCTGAAAAGCAGTAGCGGCAACTCGTTCACCACAGCCACGTGAGTCCAACTTGCTCGCCCATGCTCGCCATCAAGCTCGCGGCTGTTGCCGCGTGGCTCGTCAGTGGCTTGGCATGCGTCGATAGCACACGCTTCAACGGGCCGACCTGCGAAGTTCCGGCGCCCGTACCCTATTCGGGCGATGCAGTGATCCCCTCAACCGATACGGCGACTCCCGGTCCGTACCTGTGGAAGAACGTCGTCATCAAGGGTGGGGGATTCGTCACCGGCATTATCATGAGTCCCGTACTTCCGGGGCTCGTCTTCGCGCGCACCGATGTCGGAGGCGCCTACCGCTACGATCCGGCCGGGCGGCGCTGGATGGCCATCACCGATTGGGTCGGGCACAACGATTCGAACCTCCTCGGGATCGAGAGCATCGCCGCGGATCCGGTCGATCCCAACCGGGTCTACCTGGCCGCCGGGATGTACCTCACGGCCGGCAACGGTTCGATTCTGAGCTCGACCGACATGGGACAGACATGGGCGCGCAACGACATCTCTGCGCCCATGGGCGGAAACGCGGATGGCCGTTCCATGGGCGAGCGCCTCGCCATCGATCCCAACCTGACCAGTATTTTGTACTTTGGTTCGCGCACCTCGGGCTTGTGGACGAGCACGGACTTTGCGCAGACATGGACCAAAGTCAGTGGTTTCCCGAAGACCTCCACGGGTACGGAATACGGCCTGACGTTCGTGGTCTTCGATCCAAGCAGCGGCTCGCCGGGCAGCCCCACTCCGGCGATCTATGTCGGGGTGCAAGGGGACACCGGGACCGGGCTCTATCGCACGAGCGACGCAGGGACGACCTGGGAAGAGGTTGCCGAGACGGTTGCCGGGCCGACCAGTGGGATGATGCCCCATCATGCCGTGCCGGACCGATGTGGCAACCTCTACCTTGTGTACAACAACGGGCCAGGCCCGAACAGCATCACAAGCAGCGCTATTTGGCAATACAGCATGACCAGCGGCGACTGGACAAATAGGAATATTCCGGGTGCCAGCGGCTTCGGTTTCGGCGGAATTGCAGCCGACGCTGCCAGTCCGGGAACGTTCATCCTTACGACGATCGATCACTGGGGGTTCGACGAGATCTACCGCACCACGAACGGCGGACAGAGCATTCCAACCTGGGATACGATCGGGTCGGCGGCGACGCGCGATGTGGCGGGCGCGACCTGGATCTTGGGGCACCCACCCATCTTGAAGACGCCGGGATGGATGGGCGACGTCGAGATCGATCCCTTTGATCCGGCGCACGCTCTCTACATCACAGGGGGAGGCATCTGGTCGAGCTACGACGTCACGGCTGCCGACACCGGAGCTTCGACTCATTGGACCTTCGAGGACGATGGTCTTGAAGAAACCGTGGTGTCCGACCTCGCTAGCCCTCCAACTGGCGCACCCCTGCTGAGTGCGGTGGGTGACATCTCCGGTTTCCGCCATGACGACCTCGACGTTTCTCCGCCGGGCGGCATGTTCGACGGCTTCGTGAACACGACGAGCCTCGATTTCGCCGAAGCCGCCCCGGACATTTTCGCGCGGGTGGGATCGAATGGCGGCTCCTACTCCACGGACGGGGGAACGACGTGGACCCCATTTGCCACGGCGCCCGCAGCAAGCCAGGGCTCGGGATCGATCGCGGTCTCGGCAGACGGGACGACGTTCCTTTGGGCTCCTCAGGTTCCTCGGGGGGCCACGACCAAGCCCTTGCCCTCCCTGTCGCGAGACCGCGGCGCCACGTGGACCGCAGTGGGGCCTGCCGCCGGCGCGCCTGCCCCGGGCGCGCAGGTGGCCGCCGACCGTGTCAATCCCTCCAAGTTCTACGCAAGCGACGGGACCGGGATGTACGTGAGCACCGACGGCGGAGCGACCTTTGCTAAGGCCGCCGCTATTCCATCCGGACGACCGCGCGTCGTGTTCGGAATCGAGGGCGATGTTTGGGTTGCGACGGATTCCAAGAGTAACCCCGGCCTGTTTCATTCGCAGGACTCGGCAGCGACGTTCACGCAAACGACGGTGAACGGCGTGCCGCTGGTGAACAGTGCGGGCGCTGTGGGCTTCGGCATGGCGGCGCCGGGGCAGAGTTATCCGGCCGTGTACCTCGCCGGCTCGGTGGCTGGTGTCTGGGGCACATATCGCTCCGACGATGTCGGGGTTACCTGGCAGCGCATCGATGATCCGCAGCATCAGTTCGGGTGGCTGCACTGCTTGACCGGCGACCAGCGCCAGTACGGCCGTGTCTATCTCGGCACAGGCGGCAGAGGGATCCTCTACGGTGACCCGCGATAGGGAAACTTAGATAGGAGAAGGAGCAAGGAAAATGGCCAAAACTTCCTGGGCGATGTCGTTGGCAGTGATCTTGTCGGCATTGGCGCAGCACGGTTGCAAGATTTGCTCTTGCGCTGAGAGACCGGGCGCGCAGGTGCCAGGCACGGCCCTCGCGGCCACCCCGGCAGCCCAATCGGCCCAGAGCGGCGGGAGCGCGACGTACAATTGGAAGAACGTCGTCATCCTCGGCGGCGGATTCGTCAGCGGCATCATCTTCAGCCCCGTCGAAAAGGATCTTATCTACGCCCGCACCGACGTGGGTGGCGCGTACCGCTGGAACCAGGCGGAAAAAAGCTGGACTGCCATCACCGACGAATTCGGGCGCGACGCGAATTCCGGCATCGAAAGCCTCGCGGCCGATCCGGTCGACGCCAGCAAGGTCTACCTGGCCGCAGGAACCTACACCGGATCGTGGGCGGGCAACGGCTACATCCTGCGCTCGAACGATCGCGGCAACACCTGGCAGAAGACCGACATGCCCATCAAGATGGGCGGCAACGAGGATGGCCGATCGAACGGCGAACGGCTCGCCATCGATCCCAATCTGACCAGTGTTCTCTACTTCGGGTCGCGCAAGAACGGGTTGTGGAAGAGCACGGACTCGGGCGCAAGCTGGGACAAAGTTGGCAGCTTTTCGGCCTCTGACAGTGGCAACGGAACCGGCATCCCCATCGTCTTTTACGACAAATCGAGCGGAGCCAAGGGCAAGCCCACGCCCATCATCTACGCCTGCGTCGCCAACAAGGACGGCAGCCTGTATCGCAGCACCGACGCTGGCGAGACGTGGAAGCTGGTGCCCAAGCAGCCTATGGGCGTGATGGCCAGCCACGCCGAGTTCGACTCGACCGGCGTCATGTACATCAGCTACGGAAATGTCACGGGCCCGAACAACGCGACGGAGGGCGCGGTCTGGAAGTACGAGCCCAAGTCGGAGAAGTTCACCAACATCACGCCCGCCGCCCCGAAAAAGGATGATGGCTTCGGCTACGGCGGCCTGTCGGTGGACGCCGCGCACCCCGGGACCGTCATGGTCAGCACCATCGACCGCTGGACCCACGGCGACGAGGTCTACCGGACCACGGACGGTGGCAAGACCTGGAAGCCCCT
>Ga0182017_10002493_pt1 | contig 13980 bp, 12 predicted proteins | sample 712E3DmetaG_FD_120492 | JGI IMG/M metagenome (GOLD analysis project Ga0182017, IMG submission 120492) | Permafrost microbial communities from Stordalen Mire, Sweden - 712E3D metaG | ecosystem: Environmental > Terrestrial > Soil > Wetlands > Permafrost | place: Sweden: Stordalen | collected... | reverse complement strand
GCGGAGGGGGCTCTGTCAGGACTCTTCTTTCGAGGAGTCGTGCTACGTAGCGCCCCGAGGATGAATCGGGACGCATAGCAGCTTCGGATCAGTTAGCTCATTCTCCTTCTGCGGATGAAGCCAAGCGCTCCCACCACACCCGTGCCGACGAGGAGCAGCGTCGCAGGCTCAGGAACCGCCGGAGGCGCCGACGCCGTATAGGTCCCGTTTAAGAGGATCTGGTTGCCGGTCTCCACAATCGACAGGCCGGTCCATCCCGTGGAGTTGTTATAGGTGATGTTACCGATGGAGTAACTGCCGCTGAGGGTGACGCCGGTGTAGTTTGCATCCCAGAGGACCATGTTCGTGATGGGCGTGGTGATGCTCGGGGTGAAGAGGTCGATGTCAAGCTTCGCCCCGGAACCGATGGTAACAGTGGCTGCCGAGTACGGCGCCGGGAACAGGAGCTTGTCGCTTGTGGACGCATCTATAATGTCCATCTTGACATCCGACCCGGAGGCAAACGTAATGTTCGTGTTGGAACTTGAATCCCCGAATGTGAGTGTCGCGGCATCGCTGGCGCCGGCCGACCCCGGGCGGACGATTCCGCCGCTTCCAAGGGTCAACGTCTGGCTATTCCTTATTACCCACGTCCCGCTGCCGCTTATCGTATGGGCATACGTTACACTAACATCGTCGGAGGTGCCTTCGCCCATCTGCACGATTGCGCCGCTGGCAATCGCGAAGTTTCCGGTGGTCCAGTTGGAGCGCCCCGTGCCGGGCAGAGCCATCAACGAGCCATTGACCGCCTGAACGATATAGGTCCCGCTGAAATCGGTGACTGGTACGCCGCTGCCAATCCTCGACGGCCGCAATTGATTAACGCCGGTCAGGGTCAGGTTGGCGCTGCCGTGCAACACCACAGGGTAAGCGTTGGTAGAGCCGAAAGCGCCGATGTAATCAGAGTTGCCCCCGCCGGGCCCGCCGTTCGCCCATGGACCGCCAACTCCCAAAACGTACGAGTTCACATCTACGTAGACATCATCGTTGTACCCCCCCGGCGTCCGTGTATTCGTAGCTCCCCACGTTCAAGGTGCCGCCTTCCATGTACAGTTTGCTCACCGCGCCGCTGGCGGTAAGCGCGAGCGTGCCGCCGGCATCAACACGAGCGGTGCCCGTAGTGGTGCCGCCGGGGAGGGCCACGGTATAGCCGTTAGTCACCTCGCCGGTGTCGCTGGAGGTCAGGGTGTGGCCTCCCCATGTGGCTGAATCGGTCCACGTACCACTCTGTGTGCTGGTGTAAGTCGTGGCCGGCGCCTGGCCGGCGAACATAAGCAGGACCGCCACCAAAGAAACTCCTATTCCCAACATTTTCGCCCGACTCATTCCTCATCCTCCTGAAAAAAGATTCCTAGCAAATACGGGAATGTGACAATCCAGCAGTGCTCCCACGACACACTACTTAAGCACAGCAAATGACGTGCCAAATCGAAGTGGTGGGGGCAGATAACTTGACAACCGGCATGGAAAACGTATAATTTGGCATGAAAAGGGCCGATATTCTGCAAGGAGAAAGAGTTGCAAGTCTGCCCCCACCAGACTTGGATGTTGGAAAATCCCAACGCCGGGGGCAAGAGAGACAACCTCAATCTCAACCTAACTTTAGACGTGACAGCCTGTTAGGCGTGGACATCCGAATTCAACGCGGGGTGTTGAATTTACCGAACATTGGCAGGAGGCTAAGAAAGTGGACGTGGTGTCATTCTGAGGAGCCACGGTCTTTAGCAGGGCGCTAAAGAAGTCTCCCACATGTCATTCTGACTCGTCGGGATGCTCTTTGCTGTTGTTGTCTCCCCCTCCACAGGGAGGGAGAGGGGGACGGCAGCAAGACGGGTGTTTTCAAGAGAACGCTCCTGTCCCCTTTTTCGGTTCTGGAGGCATTATGCCCAAGTCACTCAGCAAACGCGATACCGTCCTTCGGATTGTGCGCAGCCGTATCATGCGAGGCGTCTATACGGGCAAACTGCCCGGCGACCGGGTCCTGGCGGCCGAATTGGGTGCAGATAAGAAAACGGTGGAAACGGCCCTGGCCCAGCTCCAGATGCTGGGTCTGGTGAGGCGTGAGCGGCGCAGCGGGACGTTTGTCACCCCCAGTGGAGAGATCCCCGGCGCCGCCGGGATGCTCTACGCACATCTTACGTTTCCAAAATGGTTCTCCGGGGGCGGGCATATGGGGGTGTATGGCCCGTTCTTGTATGCCTTCGAGCGGGCGGCGCGGCAGCACAGGCAGAACATGTCCGTCACCTACGTAAATGACGCCGACGAGGCCGTCGCCACCACGTTAGAACATGCCCGCTCTCCGATGTGCGTTGGCACGTGTCTCTGCGGCATTTCTCTCGAAACTCGCCACCTCGTCTCTCTTGCCGCCTCGTCAAGCCCCTGCGTGTGGGCCGACTGGGACAGCGAGGAAGCCATCCTGCCAAGGGTCGATTTCGACAACTACGGGGCCGGGGTGTTGATGGCGGAGCGGGTCCTGCGGTTCGGACACCGCCGAATCACGGAGATAATCGTCTCCAAGAGCGGAGCGCCGGTCCAGAAAAATCGGCGGAAGGGATTCGAGGACGCGCTCGGACGGGCGGGGCTGGAGCCGGTCTCTTCGCCGGACTGGGGAGAGATGTCGGCCGACGAGATTGCGGCGTTCCTCGATTCTCCCGAGCGTCCGACGGCGATCGTCTGTCGCTTTTCCGATGACGCTCGCAGTGTCATGGCAGCGGCGAGGGAGCTAGGTCTAAGGGTGCCCGAGGACCTCAGCGTGACGGTCTTCACAAGCGTCGACAGGTTGGGACCGGTTTCCCGCGTCGTGTTCGACATAGCTCAGTTGGGGGAAGAGTCGTTCAAGCGTCTGCTGGATGAAGACGTGATGCAGAACCCCGGGAAGGTGGTATTGGCGGTGAGTTTTCGCGACGAAGGCACCCTGGGCCCCGCCCCGGTCTCTCCGTGAGCGATGCTCTGTCGAAAACCTGCCGGCAGAGGCGCCGTTTACTCCCTCTCCCCCCGGGAGAGGGCCGGGGTGAGGGAGAATACGGGGATAAATGCCCCCTCACCCTATCCCTCTCCCAGAGGGAGAGGGGATTTCAACTCAGCTCGCGATCTGGTTGAAAAGTTCGTTGGTTACGGTCTGGGTCTCCTGAGGCTCAGGCGGTGTCGCGGGCGTATCCTGTGTCTCCGGCTCCGTGGCGCTGCGCAGGAAGTGATAATAGTGGAAGCTGTCGGACGACTTCTTCTCCATGTCGGCCGCGGCCTGCAGGACCTCCGGCGCGTCGATCTCCCGCACCCGCAAGGACCGCCCCACCACGAGCGCGAGGTCCGCGATGGAGCAGATCACCCGCGGACACCCTTCGGATGATTTGTATATCTGCTCGTACGCCGCGCGGGTGAATATCTCGCGTCCCTCCGCAAGGCCGCTCATCCTCAACCGGTGACGGATGAGTTCGCGCGTGTCCCGGAAATCCATGTTCCCCAGGAAGAACCGCACCGGCAGTCGCTGCCAGAACTCCGGCATCGACCGGATGACGTTCTCCAGGGGCTTCTGTCCCGACAGGATAAAGCTCAGCAGGAACGCGTCGCTCACGCAGAAGTTGAGCAGGATCCGCAGTTCCTGCAAGAGGTCCGGACGGTGCTCCAGCATCTGTCCTTCGTCCACGATGATGACGCACTTGGACCCGTCCTTGTGAAGCGCCAGCAGGTGCTCGCGGAACTGGTTCAGGGCCCGGACCTTGTTCCGTGATAACTTCTCCACCCCGAGTTGGCGCGACATCTCCTCGAGCATCTGGAAGGGGGTCAGCGTCGGATGGTCGATGAACGCGATGCGTGCGTGTCCCTCGAACTCACGCTCCAGGTCAAGACACAGTCGGCGAAGCACCGTCGTCTTTCCGTCCCCGGCGTTCTCGCTGACGAGCAACGCCCCGCCCTTGTCCGCTAGGATCGCGAACTTGAGCCGCAACAGACACTCCCGGTGCTGTTTGCTCTGGAAGAGGTTCTCCGGGCAGGGTGCTAGCGAAAACGGAGGCTGAGTTAGGCCCCAGTACCCAATGTAATCGAATACCGTTGTCGCCATGGAATCCCCCCCTCGGTTGGTATGAAACCTCCCAATCTCTCTATCGACCTTGCACGGCGCTTTCTTGAGACATAGCGGCGCCGTGGGGGCGGACACGACCTGTTGGGACTGGTTGAGTCAGAGGCACAGTTTTGTTGTGAAACAAAAACGGGCCGGGAATTACCCGGCCCGTCTGTTTCGATGCGGTCTTCTCTACCGTTTCTGATTGGCTGGTTTGCCCGGAGCCACGGTGACCGAGATACGCTCAGCCTCCAGGTACCCGGCAAGGCCGTAGCACGGAGAGAGCTCAAGCCGATAGCCGGTTTCGCGTCGTTCCAGATTCAAGCCGAAGATGACGTTCTGGGAGCTGAAGTCGGCGAGGTTGAGGTTGGTGACGTTTTCAAACTTGAACGTCACCGTGGCGCGTTTTTCCTGGACATATTGCCCTTGAAATTGATCTTGTTCGTCATCAGCCATACGTGCAGTTTGACCCAGGACGGGCCTGACCGGTCGAGGTGAAGTTCCAGGACCTCCGCATCGTGAAACGACGGCCAGCGGCCAAACCATTCGACGACCTCATCGTAACCTGGAATCCGAGGAACCGGCACCACTAGTCTTGTCCTTTTCTTGAGTGACGCCGGTCTTGCAGTCCGCCGGTGCGCCGACCTCACGTCTTCCGCCACGGTCGTTCGGGCCGGAGGGGATTCTCGACGGTCGCGACCGAGTCGTACCCCCGTGCCAGCATCAGGTGGTCCACCAGCACCAGCGCCGTCATCGCCTCGGCGACGACCACCACCCGGCCGCAGATGGTCGGGTCGCGCCGCGTGATCGACCCCAGTTCCACGTCCTTGATCGTCTTCAGGTTCACCGTCGTCTGCGGCTTCGAGATGGTCGAGGTGGGCTTCACGACGATCCTCAGCACGATGTCCTCTCCGTTCGAGATGCCCCCGTCGATCCCGCCCGAGCGGTTCGTCTTGAAGTGTACCCGTCCGTCCTTGCCGGCGAACGGGATGTCGTTGAACTCGCTCCCCTTCATCCTCGCCGCGGCGAACCCGTCGCCGATCTCCACGCCCTTCACCGCCCCGATGCTCATCAGTCCCCCCGCGAGGTCCGCGGAGAGCTTGTCGAAGACCGGTTCCCCCAGTCCGGGCGGCACCCCGCGCGCGATCAGTTCCACGATCCCGCCCGCCGTGTCCCCTTCGTCCTTGATCTGGAGCACCCGCCGGATCATCTCCTTCGCCGTCTTGAGGTCCGGGCAATTGATGTCGTTCTTCCCCAGGTTCTTCTTGATCTCCTCGAACGTCATCGGCTGCATGGCGATCCCGGCGACCTCTTTCACGTACCCCACGACCTCGATGTTCTCGGTGGCCAGGATCTTCTTGGCGAGCGCCCCGGCCGCCACGCGCGACACCGTCTCGCGTCCCGACGCGCGTCCCGCCCCGCACCAGTCCGCGTACGCCCCGTACTTCACCCGGAACGTGTACTCCGCGTGACCCGGCCTGCAGATGTCCTTCTTCTGGCGATACTGCTCGACGTGTTCCTCCTGCCGGTCCACGTTTCTCACGATCATCCCCACCGGCGCGCCCGTCGTGAACCCGTCGCGCACCCCGGAGAAGATCTCCACCCGGTCGGTCTCCTGCCGCGGAGAGTCGAGCGGGCTCGTCCCCGGCCGCCGGCGGTCCATCTCCACCTGGATGTCCTTGTTCTCCAGCGGAATCCCCGCCGGAACCCCGTCCACGATCACTCCCATCGCCTCGCCGTACGATTCCCCGCACGCGCTCACCCGGAACATCCGGCCGAAACTGTTTCCCAGCATGTCGTGGTCTCCTGCCTTGAGGTTCCCTCTCCCTTGCAGGTGCCTCGTTGAAAACCTGCCGGCAGAGGCGCCGTTCACTCCCTCTCCCCCCGGGAGAGGGCCGGGGTGAGGGAGTCTTTCTATTCTTCCGTCGTCATCGACGCGCCCAGTCCCGTCATCAGCTGGACGAAGTCCGGGAAGGTCACCGCCGCCGCTTCCGCCGTGTCGATCACGGTGGTTCCCTTGGCGGCGAGTCCGGCGACCGCAAGGGCCATCACCACGCGGTGGTCGTCGTGGCCGCTCACGCGCGCCCCGTGCAGTTCTCCGCCCCGGATCGTGAGTCCGTCCGGCCGCTCCTCGACGTGGGCCCCCATCTTCCGCAGTTCGTTCGCCATCACCGTGATGCGGTCCGTCTCCTTGAGTCGCGCCTGGGCCACGTTGACCAGGCGCGTCTCGCCCTCGGCAAAACACCCGGCCACCGCGAGCGCCGGCAGCGCGTCGGGCGTCGCGTTCAGGTCGAACTCCCCGCCCTCCAGCTTCCCGCGCCGGATCCGGATCTCGTTCGTTCCCACCACCACCGCGGCGCCCATCGCTTCGAGCATCCGCACGACCTCCTTGTCGCCCTGGGCGTCGTCCATGTCCAGACCCAGCAGGCGCAGGTCGGAGTCGGTGATTCCCGCGGCCACCAGGAAGAACGTCGCGCTCGAAAAATCCCCGGGCACCTGTCGCTGGAACGCGTGATACCGCTGTGAGCCCGGAATCCGGAACCACCTCAGGTCCCGCTCCTCATACCGGATCGCCCGAAGGTCCAGCCAGTCGAGCGTCATGTGGACGTAGGGCGCCTCGTTGAGTTGTGTCACCTCGATTTCACTGGCGCCCGCCGCCGCCGGACAGGCCAAAAGCAGGCTCGACAGGAACTGCGAGCTCACCGCCTCGACTTTTGTTTTCCCGCCCTTCATCGGTCCGCGCACGACGATCGGCGCGCACCCGTTCCCGCGCGTCGAGTAGGCGTGTACCCCCAGACCCGCCAGCGCCTCCATCAGCGGCCCCGCCGGCCGCGAGCGGATCGACGCGTCTCCCGTCAGCACCGTTGTCCCGTCCGCTAGCGCCGCCGCCGACATCATGAAGTAGAGCGTCGTCCCCGAGTTCTTCACGTCGATGACGTCCGCGGGCGGCGCCACCTTCCCGCCCACGCCTTCCACCTGCCACGCGTCCCCGGTGGTGATCCGTCCGCCCAGCGCCCGGCAGGCGTCCACCGCCGCTCGCGTGTCCAGCGAGTCCAGCGGGTTCGTGATCTCCGACACCCCGTCGGCTAGTGTCGCGACCACCAGCGCCCGGATCGTGTGCGACTTCGACGCCGGGATCAGCACCTCGCCCTTGAGTTGTGACGGCTTCACGATCAGCTTCACGCGATCCCCCCTCGCCCGCCTCCGCGACGCACGAATCCCCCGAAACCATAGCAACGGGCTTCCGCAAAGTCAAGCCCAACCTCGCCGCCGTGTAACCCCGCGTCCATGGTTTCGCCCCATCGCCTCGGCACGCGGAATCCGCCGAAAACCCTTGAAATCGGGCCTTTTTGGGGTATCATTCCTTGTGCTCCCGCCCGACGAATCGGACGGGACATTCCAATGGATGCGGGTGGTGCATCATGACGGTCGAATACGTATCCCGAAAAGCCAGCGAGCAGGCGTTCACGCTCTACGCCCGGAGCCTCCACCCGGAGCTCTTCAACATCTATGTCGAGCGCGAGATCTTTCGTGACGCCTACTCGGCCTTGTTCTGGATCATCGGAAGCTCGCACGCGGTGACCTTCCGCGCCGGCGGCCGCATCCTCACCGAGATCGTCGCCGACTCCCGCCTCGACGTCCCCGTCCAGTACAAGATCGGCGCCTTCCGCTTCAGTCAGAACCCGCAGAAACGTTTCCGCTACGACGACGGCATCGCCTACGACGCCCATTTCGATCACCGCTCGTACGACCGCGAGGGTTTCCTCGCCAAGCTCCACGAGATGAAGCACGCCGTCATCGCCAACGGGGTCTACCACGTCTTCGACCCGGAGGGGGATCACGACCTCCCGACGGTGACCGCGGTCTCCTTTGTCCCCCAGCAGACCTCGCTCAACGTCCGCACCTTCCACACGTTTCCCGAGGAGATGGCCGTCATCGAGACCCACTCCCGCTGGGAAGTCCGGCTGCTCCCCTGACGTGGGCAAGAAAAGGGGGCGGGAACCTTTTGCCTGTAGGCCCGGAGGGTGCTGCGCGCAAAAGGTTCCTGACCCCTTTTTCCCCTTGCGTCGCCCTCTTGCCGTCTTGCGCCCTGAAAAGAAACAGGGCGACGCGCCTGTCCGCCGTAGCCTAAGGCGTTGGCGGATGCGTCGCCCTGCAAAACCATCCGGATCGGCAATTCGGACAGGCGCCAAACCCCTCAGCAGCGTGTCCTGATTCCGAGAATTCTCGCCGCCGTCTCCCCCCAGATCTTCCGGCGGATGTCCGGCTTGATGTCCAGGGTCTCCATCACGACGCGGTAGTCGTTCATGACGTCGTGGATCTCGTTTGCCGGGACGTCGGAACCGAAGACGATTTTCTCCCAGGCGTCGCGTTTCTTCGGGTCGCGATAGCGGGAGTTCCTCCGCCACCACAGGTACGGCGCCAGGTCCTGCGGTCTGTATTGCTTGAGCGTGCTCCCCGTGAGGTCGAAGTAGAGGTTCACGTGCCACCGCGCGGCCATCGCCGCCTCGCGGTGCCACGGGTTCCCGAAGTGCGCCCCGATGATCGTCCACCGCGGAAACGCCCTGCAGAGCGGGTCGAGCATGATGGGACGCATGCGCGCGGAGCTGATGTCGCGGTCCTCCAACCCCGGCTGAAACATTACCACCCCGAGGTGGAAAAGTCCGGGCATCCCCAGCGCCTCGGCCCGCTCGTAAATCGGATAAAAGCTCCCGTGGTCGTAAGGGTATCTCGGCATGATGAACTTGAGGCCCGTGAACCCCCGGTCCTTCATCTCGTCCACCTTGCTCGGGCGGTCGGCGCCCAGGTCGATCCACGCGAAACCCTTCACCCGCCCCCGCGACGCTTTCATCGCTTTCTCGACGTCGGCGTTAGTGGAGAACCCGCAGTAATCCGGAAGCCCCATAACGCAGACGTAGTCGATGTCGAGCCGGTCGCACGCGCGAAGCAGCGTCGAGACGTAATTGCGCTCGCGCCCGAGGTGATGATGAACGTCGATGATCATGGCTGTGCTTCCTTCGAAAAGACCCACAGGTCGGCCGGGCCGGATAGTTTCTTGATCTGCGCCTTGAGCATCCCTTCCAGCGAGAACCCGGCGGCCTTCAGCGCCCGCACCTTGGTCCGCCGCCCCGCCTCCACGTAACACTGCACCTTGGCGGCCGGCCACTGCATCGCCGCAAGCAGCGGCCCGTACCCCGCCTGGTGGTTCGGATGACAGTACAGGTCCAGCAGGAAGACATCCGGGAAGCGCTTGTCCGGGACGACCCACGCGTAACCCACGACGGCCGCCGTGCCGGCGCTTTCCAGGAGCTTCACCGAGACCTCGGGGGTATTGGCCCGCTCGGTCATCAGGTAGATGTAAGCGTCCTCGACGTAATCCATGGAGAACTTGGTGTACGCGATGCTCTTGATGAACTCCTCCGGCTCCGCGACGAGCAGGTTGAGCTTGGGCCATGCCGCCCACGACGCGTCCACCACCCGCGAGCCCCCGCGGGCGAAGTACTTCCGCTCCAGGTTCGGCTCGATGCGGTATCGCATGCACCCGGAACCTTCGCAGTATCCCTCGAAGCCGAAGTTCCGGTAGATGTGCCATGGCGGGGTGTCGTAGTGCGTGTTGAGGAGCATCGTCCGCCCGCCGCGCGCCCGGAAATCGTCCATGAGCACCCGCAGGATCGCGCTCGAAAGACCTTTGCGCCTTTCCTCCGGGGGCGTCCACACGTGCCCCAATAGGCCGATGCCGTCCTTCTCGAAGGTGGAGATGTTGGAGACGAGGGCTTCCCCGCGCCGTGCCACGTAAAAGCGGTTCTCAAGGTCGTCCGTCTTCCCGTCGAGAGAAAGCCCGACCTGCCAGACCCACTCCCATCCCTTGTGACCGAGGAGCTTCTGGAGCGGTCCGGTCCAGGTGGGGTCCACCGGGGTAATGACGGCGATCTCCACCGTCTCGCCGGTCTTGACCTGCGCGTCGCACATCCGCTGGTACACGACGTTTCCCCCGCCAAAGGATCCGTTTCGCAAACTCGTGTGGGATTACGCGTTGCCAGTTGAGGGTGCCACGGTCCCGACCTGTCGGGACCGTGCGTTGCGCCGGTTGGAAAAAGCACGGCTTGCGAGCAAGCCGTGGCACCCGGAAGAAGAACCCCACACGAACGCATAAACAAGTCTTTCCCGAGGGAACATGGATACCGGGAAGGGTCCGGTTTTTCAAGTGAAACCCGCCGAAGCTTTGGCCTAAATGTTATTCAGGCCCGAAGAATGCGCCTTTCTTCACCTCCTGCGGGAGACGCACTTTCCAGCAGGCGAAGGCGGGTGAAAACGGTTCCGGTCTGCCTCTTGATTTTTGCTTTGCCGTGGCTTACACTTGCGGCATTCCATCAGGAGCACAAGAGTGGGCAAAAGGAAAGTCGAAACCGAAAAGCAACTTCACGGACGCTTCGGGCCGTATGGGGGACAGTACGTCCCCGAGACCCTGATGCGTGCCCTCATCGAGCTCGAGAAAGCCTACGACGAGGCGCGCCGGGACCCGGCGTTCCAGAAGGAGCTCGACGGACTCCTCGCCGATTACGTCGGCCGCCCGTCGCCGCTCTACTTTGCCCAGCGATTGACCAAGGAACTGGGCGGGGCGAAAATCTACCTCAAGCGCGAGGACCTCAACCACACCGGCGCGCACAAGATCAACAACACCCTCGGCCAGGGCCTCCTCGCGCGGCGGATGGGGAAGAAGCGGCTCATCGCCGAAACCGGGGCCGGGCAGCACGGCGTCGCCACCGCCGTCGTCGCCGCCCTTTTCGGCTTCGAGTGCGAAGTCTTCATGGGCGACGAGGACATCCGACGACAGAACCTCAACGTCTTCCGCATGAAGCTCCTCGGCACGAAAGTGACGGCCGTGCACTCCGGTTCCAAGACCCTCAAGGACGCCACCAACGCCGCCATGCGCGACTGGATGGCCTCCGTCGAGCACACCCATTACATCATCGGCTCCGTGGTCGGCCCGCACCCGTTCCCGACCATGGTGCGCGACTTCCAGTCGGTCATCGGCAAAGAGACCCGCGAGCAGATGCTCCAGAAGGAGCACCGCCTCCCCGACGCCGTCGTCGCCTGCGTCGGGGGCGGCTCAAACTCCATCGGAATCTTCCACGCATTCATCCCGGACAAGTCGGTGCGCCTCATCGGGGTCGAGGCCGCCGGACGCGGACTTTCTGCCGGTAACCACGCGGCGACGCTGACCATGGGTCATCCGGGCGTCCTCCACGGCAGCCTCTCCTACGTCCTGCAGGATGAGGACGGACAGACGAGCACGGTGCACTCGGTGTCGGCCGGACTCGATTACCCGGGCGTCGGCCCCGAGCATTCCTGGCTCAAGGACACCGGGCGCGCGGAATACGTCGCCGCCACCGACCAGGAAGCCATCGACGCGTTCCAGCGCCTCGCGAAACTCGAAGGCATCATCCCGGCCCTCGAGTCGGCCCACGCCGTCGCCCACGTCATCAGGACCGCGCCGGCCATGCCCAAAGACGCGCTCGTCGTCGTCTGCCTGTCGGGCCGCGGCGACAAGGACGCCCACGAGGTCGCTCGCATCCTGGGCGAAAAAATCTGACCGCTGGTGCTCTGTTGCCGTCTTCGCCCGGGTTCTCTCTCTGTGCCCTCTGTGCTCTCTGTGGTGAAGGAGTTGTTTGTGAGTAACCGTATCGACGCCAGGTTCGCTGAATTGCGCGCAGCCTCCCGCAAGGCCTTCATCCCTTACGTCAGTGCCGGCGACCCCGACCTCGACGCCACCGTCGACATCGTCCTCGCCCTCGAAGAGGCCGGCGCCTCCCTCGTTGAGCTCGGCGTCCCGTACTCCGACCCTCTCGCCGACGGTCCCGTCATCCAGGACGCCTTCTCCCGCGTCCTCGCCCGCGGCTTCCGCGTCGCCGACACCTGGGAAATCGTCCGCCGTATCCGCCTCCGTTCCCAGGTCCCGCTTCTCACCATGGTCAGCTACTCGCTCGTCTACCGTTGCGGCGCCGAACGGTTCTTGGACGATGCCATCGCCGCCGGGGTGGACGGCGCCGTCATCCCCGACCTTGGCGTCGAGGAGGGTCGTGACTTCCTCGACCGCGCCGCCGCGCGTGACTTCGCCACCGTGCTTCTCGTCGCCCCCACCACCGACCCCGTCCGCGAGCGTGCCATCGTCGAGCGGTCCACCGGGTTCCTTTATTGTATCAGCGTCGTCGGCATCACGGGCGAGCGCACGACGCTTCCCCCGGAACTGCGCGGCCACGTCGAGCGCCTCAAAAAACTCACCACCCGACCCGTCTGCGTCGGCTTCGGCGTCTCGACCCCGGAGCACGTCCGCACCGTCGCCTCCGTCGCCGACGGCGTCATCGTCGGCAGCGCCATCGTCAAGCTCATCTCCGCGTACGCCGCGGCGCCGGGGAAAGTCTCCCCGCCCCAAAAAAGCCCCGCACCCTTTTCCCCGTCCGACCGCGCTAAACTTCTCGCCGATCTCTCCCGCTTCGTTCGCGACTTGACCGCACCCCTGCGGTAGCCGCGCCCCCGTCTCTCCGCCAGGGGAGTATAGTACTCTTTTAGAAACAGAACTTTGGGTTTTTGGTAGGCATTCTTGCCTGTCAATTCATCAAGTGAGAAAGGATCCTGGGGGCTGTTGAAAATGTGGCCCAGCCGCCCTCGGCTGGGGATAAAAAGGCCACAGGCGAAGGCGCCTGTGCCACATCAGAATCCCCATTGGGGTTTTTTCAACAGCCCCACAGGCGCTATTTTCCCCGTCCCTTCTCACCGGTGCCCCGCCCGCCGCCTGCGTCATTTTCCTTCTTGGCCTTTCCGTTTCGTCATTGAATCGGCATTCGTCATTCGGATTTAGTCATTCCTTGAAGGGGCATAGACTCTTGACAATCCCTCCTCCCCTGTGTGACAATGCTCCCGGCGACAGCCTCCCCCTCGGCGTCCACCGCTTCGCGTTTTCGCCCGGAGGTCCGTACTCATGATCCAGGTCCGCAAGCCCGAAGACATCCACCAGGCCCGTGGCGCCATCGAGAACGGGACCTTCACCGGCCGCTGGCATTTCTCCTTCGACGATTACCAGGACCCCGATTTCATGCACTTCGGGACGCTCCGCGTTCTCAACGACGACACCCTCTCGCCCGGCGCCGTCTGGCCGCTCCATCCCCATCGTGAAATCGAAGTGGTCACCTATTGTGCCGACGGCGTCTTCCGTCACGCCGACGACCACGGCGTCGGGGGCGTCCTCCACAAGGGTTGCGTCCAGCACACCACGGTCGGCCGAGGGATGTGGCATTCCGAAATCAACGACCGTCCCGACCTCCCCATGCGTTTCATTCAGATGTGGTTTCGTCCTGCCGTCCCGCGTCTCAAGCCTTCCGTCGAGCAGAAAAAAGTCGATAAAAAGGACCGCACCAACCGTTTCCTCCCGCTCGTCTCCCCGAGCCACCCGGGCGCGCTCCCCATCCACTCCGACGCGCAGGTGCACGCCTTGCTGCTTCTCGCCGCGCACTCCGTGGAGTACCCCGCCGACCCCGCCCGCGGCGTCTACCTCTGCGTCCTCGAAGGAGGTCCCGTCGAGCTGAACGGCGTCTCCCTCCCGGCCCTTGCCGCCGCCCGCATCACCGCCGAGACCAGACTCCTCTTCCGCGCCGCCTCCGACGTCGAGCTTCTCCTCATCGACGTCTCCCTCCGTCCCGCTCCGTAAATGCGGCCCCCGTCGCCTCTCCCCCGCGCCTCGCCATCCTAATAAAAATAGGGACAGGGGGGGTGTTGAAAAACTTCCGATGACTTGCGTAGTGTGTGGCAGGGGCAGCTCGTCTGCCCCTGTTTTTGAGCCCTATCGCAACTTTGCAGGGGCAGGCAAGCTGCCCCTGGCACACATG